>ERZ761607.1109-NODE-1109-length-36090-cov-5.847704_pt1 | contig 36090 bp, 37 predicted proteins | sample MGYA00511164_ERZ761607 | MGnify/ENA primary metagenome ERZ761607 (study PRJEB28899, sample SAMN02445080) | bioreactor sludge metagenome | biome: EBPR sludge | place: Australia: Brisbane, Thorneside Wastewater Treatment Plant | collected 2011-06-22 ... | reverse complement strand
CCATGATGGTCTGGTTGAACGCATGGCCCATGTGCAGCGTGCCGGTCACGTTGGGCGGCGGCAGCTGGATGGCAAAGTTCCGGCCCGCCGCCGCTGCTTCGGCGCTGGGTGCCGAGGTGCCGCGGAAACCCGCGACGCCGTAGCCGCGCTTTTCCCATTCAGGGCCCCAGTGCGCTTCCAGCGCGGCGGGCTCGAACGATTTGGACAGGGATTGCAGGCCGGGCTGCTGGAGGGTGTCGCTCATGGGGTCGCTCAATAGGGATCGCCCGTTGGGGCGGTATCGCGGAATGAACAACGGCATCCGTCGGGATGCCGTTGCCCCGCCGGTCCAGGCGGGGTGGAGATCGGTCAATTTTATGCGATGCCGGGGTGTTTGGCGGACGGCCGCTTCAGGCGCGCGGCGTCGCCCGCGCGATGATGGCCGCGCAGTCCACCCCCCGGGGCAGGCTGCCGTAATTGCGGTGGCCCTCGCCGCCCAGGCGCGAGGCGCAGAACGCATCCGCCACGGCCGCCGGCGCGTGCTGCACCAGCAGCGCCGCCTGGATGGCCAGCGCCATGCGGTCCACGACACCGCGGGCGCGGTATTCCAGCTCGGACAGGTCGCTGAACTCCTTCTTCAGCGCGGTCACCCAGCCGTCGAGCGCCGCGTTGGCGCCGCGCGCCTGGCCCACTTCGCGGAAGAAGGCGTCGACCACGGCGGGGGTTTTCTGCATCGCGCGCAGCACGTCCAGGCACTGCACGTTGCCGCTGCCCTCCCAGATGGCGTTGACCGGCGACTCCCGGAACAGCCGGGGGAAGGGGCTGTCTTCCATCACGCCGCTGCCCCCGATGCACTCCATCGCCTCGTAGGCGTGGTTCGGGGTGCGCTTGCAGATCCAGTACTTGCCCACGGCGGTGACGAGGCGCACCAGCAGGTCTTCGTGCGGGTCGTCGCGGTGGTCCATGGCACGGGCCATGCGCAGCGTCAGCGCGAGCGATCCTTCGTGCTCCAGCACCAGGTCGGCCAGCACGTTCTGCATCAGCGGCTGTTCGTTCAGCACCCGGCCGAAGGCCGAGCGGATCGAGCAGTGGTGCAGCGCCTGCGCCACGGCTGCCCGTTGCCCGGCACTGGAGCCGATCATGCAGTCGAAGCGTGTCATGGCCACCATGTCGATGATGGTGCGCACGCCGCGGCCTTCCTCACCCACCATCCAGGCCAGCGCGCCGCGCAGCTCGGTCTCGCTGGACGCGTTCGACACATTGCCCATCTTGCGTTTGAGGCGCAGCACCTGCAGCGGGTTCTTGGTGCCGTCCGGCCGCCAGCGCGGCAGCAGAAAGCAGGAGAGTCCGCCCGGCGCCTGCGCCAGCACCAGAAAGGCGTCACACATCGGGGCCGAGACGAAATACTTGTGGCCCACCAGCTCGTAGGCCTGGCCCGGGCCTTCCAGGCCCACGGGGTAGGCACGTGTGCTGTTGGCCCGCACGTCCGAGCCGCCCTGTTTTTCGGTCATCGCCATGCCGATGGTCAGGCCGGCTTTTTGCGCGTCGGGCACGTTGCGCGGGTCGTACACGCGGGCGGTGATCTTCGGCTCCCACAGGGCGGCCAGCGCGGGCGTGTGGCGCAGCGCCGGGATGGCCGCAAAGGTCATCGTGATCGGGCAGCCGTGGCCGGCCTCCACCTGCGTCTGCAGGTAGGTGCGGGCGGCGCGGGCCACGTGGGCGCCGGGTTTGGGGTCGGTCCAGGGCGAGGCATGCAGGCCGTGCTCGATGGCGGTCTGCATCAGCCGGTGGTAGCTCGGGTGGAAGCGCACCAGATCGACCCGGTTGCCGAAGCGGTCGTGGGTGTCGAATTCGGGCGGGTGGCGGTTGGCCAGCGCGCCGAGTTCGATGTAGTCGGCCGAGCCGGTGAGCTGCCCGAAGGCGGTGAGCGACTCCTGCGCCCAGCCGGCGCCTTCGCGCGCCACCCCTTCCACCAGGGCGGCGTCCTGCGTGAAGGGGTTGTAGTCCACCAGTTCGCGCGAGACGTTGCTCACCTCGTGGGTCTGGGCCAGATACAGGGTGTCGCGCGGCAGGGTTTCGGGGGCGTTCATGGCAGAGTCTCCAGATCAGCGGGGTGGGGGGTGGCCAGTTGGGCGGCGGCTGGACCGCTCGGCGGCGTGCGCCGCGAGCCGGCCAGAAACTGCTGCCAGATAAGTTGCCCGGCCGCGTCGAAGCGGCGCACGGCGTCGGCAAAGGCGGCGCGGGCGGTGGTGTTCACCATGGGTTCGGGCAGCAGTGGGTCGAACACCAGCGCGTGGATGGCGTCGTGGCCCATGACCAGCGATTCGCGGGCCGCTTCATCGAGCGACAGCGAGCCAGCGCCGGCAAGCCACCGGTCCAGCCGGTCGGTGCGTTCGGCGTAGGCATGGTTCAGGCCGGCGCCATCCCACAGGCCGTGGGCGTCACGCTCGCGGGTGGGGCCCAGATCGCGGGCAACAAATACCGTCAGGTCCGAATTCGGGCACAGGCTGGCCAGGCGCGCGCGCACGCCGGCCACGCCACCGGCCAGGTTGTCCGGGCGCAGGTACAGGCCGCGCTCCAGCTCGGCCAGGCCCAGCAGGTCCAGCGCCCGTTCGCGGCTGCGCAGCGCGGCGCGGTCGCTGCGTCCCAGCGCTCCGGCGTGTACGGCCACCCAGTCGCCAAGCCAGGGGCGCACCCGCTGCTCGCCGGCCCGCCAGGTGGCGACATCGGCCGCCAGGGGTTGCGCGGCGGCGCCCAGTGTGTACAGCCCGCGTCCGCCCGGTTGCAGCATGCCGGCAGCCACCAGGCGCGCCAGCGCCACCCGGGTGCTGCCTTCCTGCACGCCCATCAGCGCGCAGGCGGCCACCGCCTCGCGCGCGCCCAGGGGCGCGCCGCCGGCCCCCAGCAGGAGGTTCAGGATCAGCGCGCGCGGACTGACGTTCATGGCGGAATATTACGTTTGGTCGCGAGCGTTTGCAATATCTGTAATGAAGATTGTCTGACGCTTTACCGCCAGACCGGGGCGCGTGAAAAAGGGCTGGGGCGGTCGAATTTTGGCGAAAAGTGGCGATACCCAGCGTAAAAAGGTCGATTTATGCTATTGAAATCAGAGTATTTCGGACTCTCCCGACAACACCTGGCAAGGGCCACGGCCTGCTGCTGCATTCCCGCATCGCCATAGCTTTATTTCATCGGCGAGATTGACGCCATTCATTGGACTGTGCAGGCGCTGGCGCCTACGCTGGCGGAGCGCCGGGACCAGCCTTCGCCGCTGGCCCCCGTAACGCAACACCCCGTTCCACCCCACGATGAGGAGATCGCCATGCCCACACTCAAAGGCTCCCGCACCGAGCAGCACCTGAAAGACGCCTTCGCCGGCGAATCACAGGCCAACCGCCGTTACCTGTACTTCGCGAACAAGGCCGACGTCGAAGGCCAGAACGATGTGGCGGCGCTGTTCCGCTCGACCGCCGAAGGCGAAACCGGCCACGCGCACGGCCACCTGGAGTTTCTGGAGCAATCCGGCGACCCGGCCACCGGCCTGCCCATCGGCAGCACCCGCCAGAACCTGGCTGCCGCCGTCGCCGGCGAGACGCACGAGTACACCGACATGTACCCCGGCATGGCCAAGACCGCCCGCGAGGAAGGTTTTGACGAAATTGCCGACTGGTTCGAAACCCTGGCCAAGGCCGAGCGTTCCCACGCCAACCGCTACCAGAAGGCCCTGAACGAGCTGGTGGACTGAAGCGTTCGCCCCTCGCCACCGCCCGGCCGCCCGGCCGGGCGTTTGGCCCAGGGCCTGGCCACACGCCGGACCCTGGGCCAAACCCACCAGAGGAGACCGACCCCATGACCCGCGAAGGCAATCTGGAGGCGCCCACGCGCCATCCGCTGGACTGGCAAAACCCCGCCTTCTACGACGAATCCGCCTGCTTTACCGAGCTGGAGCGCATCTTCGACATCTGCCACGGCTGCCGCCGCTGCGTCAGCCTGTGCGGCAGCTTTCCCACCCTGTTCGACCTGGTGGACAACAGCCCCACGCTGGAGATGGACGGGGTCGCCAAGGCCGACTACTGGAAAGTGGTGGACCAGTGTTACCTGTGTGACCTGTGCTACATGACCAAGTGTCCCTACACCCCGCCGCACGCCTGGAACCTGGACTTCCCCCACACCATGCTGCGCGCCAAGGCCATCAAGTTCCGCCAGGGCAAGGTCGGCAAGGCCGAGCAGTTTCTGGCCTCCACCGACGTGCACGGCAGTTTTGCCGGCATCCCCGTGGTGGTGCAGGTGGCCAACGCCGTCAACCGCACCCAGGTGGCCCGCGGCGCGATGGAAAACCTGCTGGGCGTGGACAAAAACGCGTGGCTTCCGTCGCTGGCCACGCGCAAATTCCGGTCTGCCGCGCCCGCTGCCGCCGCCAGCGCCGTGGTCAACGGCGAGCGCACCCCCGGCAAAGTGGCCATCTTCTCCACCTGCTACATCAACTACAACGAGCCCGGCATCGGCCTGGACCTGCTGAAAATCCTCGACCACAACGCCATCCCCTACACCCTGGTCGAGAAAGAGCGCTGCTGCGGCATGCCCAAGCTGGAGCTGGGTGACCTGGAGGCCGTGCGCGCCGCCAAGGAAGCCAACATCCCCGTGCTGGCGAAATACGCAAAAGACGGCTTTGCCATCCTGGCCGCCGTGCCCAGCTGCGCGCTCATGTTCAAGCAGGAAATCCCGCTCATGTTCCCCGACTGCGCCGACACGCAGCTGGTCAAGGAGCATGTCTGGGACCCGTTCGAGTACTTCATGGCCCGCAAACGCGACGGCCTGCTCAAGACCGAGTTTCCCCAGCCGCTGGGCAAGGTCAGCTACCAGGTGCCCTGCCATGGCCGGGTGCAGAACATCGGCCGGAAAACCGAAGAAATGCTCAAGATGATCCCCGGCACCAGCGTGCAGACCACCGAGCGCTGCTCCGGCCATGCCGGCACCTTCGGCGTCAAGAAAGGCAGCCACCAGCAGGCCCTGAAAATCGGCAAACCCGTCTTCAAGGCCATGGCCGCGCACAAAGACGGCGGCGCGCCTGACCACATCAGCTCCGACTGCCCGCTGGGCGGCCACCACATCGCTCAGGGCTTCGAAGTCAACGGCCTGGGCAGCCCGCCGCTGAGCCACCCCCTCACCCTGGTGCGCAAAGCCTACGGGCTGGAATGAACCCCCACTTCCCCTCGACCCCCCGCAAAGGACCCCGCCATGCTCTGCACCGGCCACATCACCCCCGACAGCCTCATGAGCCTGGAGGCCTACAGCAAATGGCGCAAGCTGCACAAAGCCGAGCTGATCGCCCACCGCAAACAGCGCACCGTGCACCTGGGCGAGCACATCACGCTGCAGTTTGAGAGCGAACGCACCATGCGCTACCAGATCCAGGAAATGCTGCGCATCGAAAAAATCTTCGAAGAAGAGGGCATCCAGCAGGAGATCGACGCCTACGCCCCGCTGGTGCCCGACGGCAGCAACTGGAAAGCCACCATGATGATCGAGTACCCCGACGTGACCGAGCGCCAGCGCGAACTCGCCCGCCTGATCGGCGTGGAAGACCGCCTGTTCGTCGAGGTGGAAGGGTACGAGCGCGTCTACGCCATCGCCGACGAAGACCTGGACCGCGAAAACGCCACCAAAACCAGCGCCGTGCACTTCGTCCGCTTCGAATTCACCCCGCCCATGCGCGCCGCCATACAGGCCGGCGCCGCCGTCAAACTGGGTTGCGACCACACCCACTACCCGGCGCACCTGATGATCAACGCGGAAGGGCTGGCGAGCCTGGCGGGGGATTTGAGGGGGTGAGGGGGGCTGTAGCTCGGCAAAGCAGTCAGGGGGAATCAATAAGCGTAGCGGAAAAGAACCTTTCTACGCGGGGTATCGGGAGTTTTGACTGGAAAACACTGGCGCGGGGAGGGTCGGGGCAAGGTGTTCGCCTTTGACAAGCTCGGAAGCGGGCCGATGCCTGCTGCAATTGGCTTCCGAACGAGGTATCAGGCGGCACCAAGGCGCTGGCCCATCGAGCCGAAGAGGGAGGCATAGGAGCCCAGCCAAGCTTTGAAGCCGGGGTATCGGGTTGCCGATCCGCCCTCGATATCGAGTACCGTGCCCCGAGGCAGGTTGTCTCCTGCGTCTACCAGGAGGACCACGACGAAACGGTCACCATCCGGTCGACAGACAGGGATCGTCGTTTCCAGAATCGATGGCCGCAAGTAGCAGTCGGCTGAATGCGTTGCCAGCGCAGACAGGTTGTCTGGAGGAAGTATCGCCAGCAAGCCAGGCTTCTCCGAGTCGTTTCCGTTCTTGTCCCAGTACCGTGACAAGCGCTCGCTCAACGTGGGGCTGTAGTCTGCGCCGAGCCGCAGTTCTCCAATTCGGAGTATCGCTGCCGGAAAATCGCCATGCACGGCTTCCAAGCCGTCGCAGTGCAGGTAGAACTCCTGGAGTTCGGGCGGCAATCTCTTCGCCGATGCAAGCGAGGCGGCCTCGGGGTTGGGGCGCCGCAGCTGACCCTCCCAATTGCCCGCACACTGGTTCAGGTTTTTAACGCATTCAGCAACAAATTCAGCCATAGGAAGACTGGAAATCTCCTTGCCAAGCGCTCGCTGCGCGTGGACTGCCTTAGCCGTGCCGACAAGAACCTTGCCCATTCTGAAAAGATTCAGTAACCCCATGAAGTTTCCTCCGTTGATGACCAATGGCGGGCGTTATGCCGCCGAACGACTGCAAAGGACGCCACTGCCAGGGCTGATCCGCGCGGATGCTGGGTATCGCATGCAATTGCTGCCACCATGGAATCGCCGATCTCTCATCGGTTGAATCGCTTTTCGGGTGGGGAATCCTTGAACTTTGGGGCGCATCGGTATCGCAGATTCCCTATGGATTCGGACTACAACAGGAGCCTTCCCAGATGAGGGATCGTCGACTGCAGGCACTTTCCCAACAGCCAGTTTTTCGAGCCTCTACCTGCCTTTGTGGGGGCATGTGCCATCTGCGAGGCATCACAGCGCAGGAGAAATGGCTTTGCGAAGCGGCGAGGCAAACAGAATGAACGCGACGACGTTCACCATTGCAGTGGCCCAGAAGACTTGCCTGAACGACTGCTTTGTCGACTTGTGTCGCAGAAACTGCTGGGCGATCAACGCACCTGGCCAGCCGCCGGCCAAAGCAAGCATGTGCAATGTGCTCTCTGGCGTGCGGCGGGCCCCGTGATTTGCGGCCGACTTGTCCCACGCGTAGGCGATAAACGTAGCGATACAGAGCCCGAGATACAGAAATGCCACCCAACCGGGGGGCTTCCAAATTGTCGCCACAACGGCGTAGACGGCCAGGAAAGCCGGGATGGCAAACAGGGTAGCCCCACCCCACTGAGCACGAGTAGCTCCCTCGGATTGTTGTTGCCGATGACGTACTTGAACGGGTTTCACGTTCTTGGCACGCTTGCCCTTTGGACCCAGCTCTATCTCAAAGCTTACCGACTGTCCCAGTCGAGGTCGCGCAGACCCGCGTGGCCAGGAAGAGATATGAACGAAGATGGGTTCTCCGCCCTGGCCGGACTGGATGCGCCCGAAGCCGCGTTCATCGTTCCACGAAGTAAGGGTGCCTTCACAGTGCATGATTTTTCAAGAATGAGTGGCGATGCCAAACGTCAAAGCTTGCAGGTGTGATTTGCGAGAGAGGTGCAGTTGGGAAAATATGGGAATGTGTTCTTCGCTTGAAACGGCCATTCTGCAGTCAGCTTTACAGGTAACGTCTGGCCAGGACCGGTCGGACTTGCGGTCTTGAATTGCCCACTCTGTACCACGCTGTGGGACACGGAAAGCCTTGGTAGTCAATTCCCCCATGGCGTTCATCTCGAAGTACACGCCATGGCCAGCCTCACCCAGCGCATTCGCTCCTATTGGTTCTTGGCACTTTCGCTCGGTTTCACCGGATCGACCACGTATTGGGTGCCGTCACCATTGGGGTCGGGAATAAACGAGATGCCGACATCTACCGTCCGCCCGCAAAGCCGGAAGGTCCAGGTTTCGTTCCAGACGCCTTTCAATGTTTTCTCCCCCTGCACAACATCACGCGGTGGCTGAGTGACGCGCATGTCGAAAACGTCGACGTCTTTGCAGGCCGTAAGGTTTGCCTTGACCATGGCACTGGACAGGGCGCTGCGCATCGTATCCTGGACCAGCACCGGACTGGCACTTGTGGCACCGGGATAGTAGGCCCTTGGTGAGGGAGGAGCGTCGCCGTTGCCCGCCGCAATAAAAATGGCGTTGTATATCTTGGAATCCCCGCAGCGTTGAAGCTGATACCGGAAATTCCAGACGCCCTTCACCGGGTGTTGCTTGTCGTCCGGGAAGTCGATCGGCTGGAGTATCGAAACGCTGTATGGCTCGACGCGATACGGGGTCCTGCATTCTTGCTGAATACCGAACTTCTTATCTTGTTCTACCCCAAGTCGATACAACCCGCATAGCATGTCGCGTGAATACATGTAGCCTACGGTCCGCTTTTTGTTTGGCAGCTCATTGGTGGTGTAGACCGTTTCTGCGTTTGCGGACATCCAAGCCCCAGCCAGGATCCCAGCAACAATGGTTCGTACGACGAATGGGTAGAGCATGGTGAGTTCTTCGAAATATGACCAGCAAAGTTGCGATTCGCGCAACGCCCGAAAACGAAAATGCCCCGCAAATTCTGCCCGACTTGCTGCACGGTGCGGGATGCTCTGGCGACCAAATATGTCTGAGAGTTGTTCTGCATCAATGGGCTACCTGCTGCTGTCGCGATAAAAAAACGCGAGAACAGAAAACTTAAACTTGGCCCACCTTTGGTGTGTCGTTCTCCTGCACAGCCCCCGGCTCTTGTCCGTTGACAAAGGCACTGCAAGCCCGCCGCCGAAGCCTTCGTCACCAACTTTTCGTAGCGCCAATTCCCGATTTCGAAAGTTTTTCGAACCGCGTTCCGCCTTCTGGCCACCGGTGAACGATTAGAAAAACATAGCGGAAAGTGACCTCTTTACTGTGGGTATTGGCCACTTTGGCTTGATATCCTGGCCCCAACCCCCTCTGCCCGCGCCTGCAGCCGCGCCAGCGTCACCGGCAGGCCGCTGTTCAGGCGGCGGGTCATCAGGGGGGCCAGCAGCAGCGACAGCGGGCCGGTGAACGAAACGCGGTGGACGACCTCGGTCTGCGCGCCGGTCAGCGGGGTCAGTTCATGCTCGAACACCATAGAAAACAGCGGGATGCGCGATTGGGCCGTGAAGGCGCGGCCCGGCACCACCCGGGTCAGCACCATGGGCACGGTGTTGCCCTGCGTCGGGGTCAGCCGGCCGCGGCTGCCCACGGCAAACGGGCCGTCCAGGCGGGCGCGCTTCGTGTCCGGGTCCCAGGTGTGCCAGTTGGGCACATCGGCGTAGAGGGCAAAAATGGTGTCGGCCGGTGCGGCGACGGTGATGCGGTGTTCGACGGGCATGGGGTAGGGGCCTGTGCCGGGGCGCCGGGGCGGTGTGGGGCGCCTCGGGGCGGCGATTTCATCTGGGTGGTTTCCGCCGGCCATTGTGCGACAAGCCCCTGCGACTTGGAGCAGAACTCCGGCCCGGTTGGACGGGGCACGGGTGCAGTGGCAGCATCGGTGTCCATGCTGAAGGGTTTTTTTTGATCGGTGGCAGCGGTAGTCGTTGCGGGTGGGGTCGCATGCCGTGGTCCGCAGGCGGCGCCGGTCCCGGGGGGCGCCGCCCATGAGCCGCCGCCCGAGCGACACCGGCTGGAAAGGCAACAAGGCCGCGCTGCCGTCCAAACCCTGCGCCGTCTGTGGCCGGCCGATGAGCTGGCGCAAGGCCTGGGCCAAAAACTGGGACGCCGTGCTCTACTGCAGCGACGCCTGTCGCCGCGCCGCCAAAGGCCAGCACGCGCCGCCCACGGCCACGCCCATGCCGACCGAACCCTCACCGCCCCCCCGCCGCCGCCGCTGATGCGCGACCCGTCCAACCGGCCCGAGCCGCCCATTCCGCGGCCGCTGCGTCACCTGGTGCTGGTGCTGGGCGACCAGCTGAACCACGACGCCAGCGCGCTGGACGGTTTTGACCCGGCGCAGGACGCGGTCTGGATGGCGGAGGTGCGCGAAGAAAGCACGCACGTCTGGTCGGCCCAGGCGCGCATCGCGCTGTTTCTGTCGGCCATGCGCCACTTTGCCGACGAGCTGCGCGCGGCCGGGCGGCCGCTGGTCTACACGCCGCTGGACGCACCGGACAACACCGGCACGCTGGCGGGGGAGCTCGCCCGCGCCATCGCCGCCCACCGCCCGCAGGCGCTGGTGATGACGGCGCCGGGCGACTGGCGGGTGCTGCAGGCCCTGCGCGGCGCCGCCCGGGCGGCGGGGCTGGCGCTGGCGCTGCGTGACGACCGGCACTTCTACGCCACGGTGCGCGACTTTGCCGCCCACGCCGCCGGGCGCAAGCAGCTGCGGCTGGAGTTTTTCTACCGCGCGCTGCGCCAGCGCCATGGCGTGCTGATGGACGGTGAACAGCCCGCCGGCGGACGCTGGAACTTTGACGCCGACAACCGCGAATCCTTCGGCGCCGACGGCCCTGGCGCCGTGCCGCCGCCCCCGCTTTTTGCGCCCGACGCCACCACACAGACGGTGCTGGCGCTGGTGCGCGAGCACTTCGGCAGCCACCCGGGCGGCCTGGACGGCTTTGCCTGGCCGGTGACGCGCGCGCAGGCGCTGGCGGCGCTGCACGACTTCATCACCCACCGCCTGCCGGCCTTCGGGCGCTGGCAGGACGGGCTGTGGCCCGGCCAGCCGCTGCTGTGGCATTCGGGCCTGTCGGCGGCGCTGAATCTCAAGCTGCTGTCGGCCCGCGAGGTCGTGGACGCCGCCGTCGCCGCCTGGCAGGCCGGCCGGGTGCCGCTGGCCAGCTGCGAGGGTTTTGTGCGGCAGATCCTGGGCTGGCGCGAATACGTGCGCGGCCTGTACTGGACCCGCATGCCCGACTACGCCGGTGCCAACGCCCTGCAGGCCCGGGCCGACCTGCCCGCCGCCTTCTGGAGCGGCGACACCCCCATGGCCTGCCTGCGCGACGCGCTGGGCCAGACGCTGCGGCTGGGCTATGCGCACCACATCCAGCGGCTGATGGTGATCGGCCTGTACACCCTGCTGCTGGGGGTGGACCCGCGCCAGGTGCAGGCCTGGTTTCTGGCGGTGTATGTGGATGCGGTGGAGTGGGTGGAGCTGCCCAACGTGGTGGGCATGAGCCAGTTTGCCGACGGCGGCCTGATGGCCAGCAAACCCTACATCGCCAGCGGCCAGTACATCGAGCGCATGAGCGGCGGGCGCCACTGCCGCGACTGCGCCTTCAACCCGCGCGAGCGACTGGGCCCCACGGCCTGCCCCTACACCGTGCTGTACTGGGACTTCCTGCAGCGCCACGAAGCGCGGCTGGCCGCCAACCCGCGCACGGTGATGCAGGTGCGCAACCTGGCGCGCCTGGGCGCCGGCGAGCGCGCCGCCATCCGCGCGCAGGCCGAGCGGCTGCGCGCCGGGCCGCAGCCCACATGACGCCCCCGCGGATGCCGGACCTCACGCCCCAGGCGGCTCACGCCCGGCTGGCCGCCGTTGACCCGGCCGCCTACGCCGCCAGCCGCAACCACCTGGACGGCGCCGTCACCGGCCTGTCGCCCTGGATCACGCACGGACAACTCACGTTGGCGGAGGTGGTCGAGACCCTGCGCGCCCGCCACCACCTGCCGCTGACGCACAAGCTGGTGTTGGAGCTGGCCTGGCGCGCGTACTTCCGCCACACCTGGCGCCAGCTGGGCGACGCGATCTTCGACAGCCGCCACCCCGGCCCGCTGCCCGACGGCGCCTACGCCCCCGCGCTGCCGCCCGACCTGCGTGCCGGCGCCACCGGCGTGCCCGCCGTCGACCAGGCGGTGCGCACGCTGTATGCCACCGGCCTGCTGCACAACCACGCCCGGCTGTGGCTGGCGGCCTACACCGTGCACGTGCGCAAGGTGCACTGGCGCGCCGGGGCCGACTGGCTGTACGGCCACCTGCTGGACGGCGACCTGGCCAGCAACCACCTGTCGTGGCAGTGGGTGGCGGGCACCGCCAGCGCCAGGCCGTATCTGGCCAGCGCCGCCAACATCGCCCTGTTCGCGCCGCCCGCCTGGCACAGCCCCGGCACCGTGCTCGACCAGCCGCCCGACGCCCTGCTGGCGCTGGCCACCCGGCCTGAGGACGCCGGCCCCGAGCCGGGCGCGCACCCGGGCGCGCACCCGGTCGTCTGTGAGCCCGCGCTCACCGCTGAGCCCCCGCCCGCGCTGCGGGACCTGTTCCGCCCGCCCGACCCCGCCGCCGTGGCCGGGCAGGACCTGTGGCTGGTTCACCCCTGGAGCCTGGCCGATGCGCCCCCCGGCACGCAGGCGGTGGCCGTGCTGGACAGCGCCTGGCACAGCCGCTGGCACTGGTCACCCGCGCGCTGGCACGTTGTCATCACCCGCATGGCCGCGCTGGCACCCGTGCGCTGGCTGGCGCCCGCCGACACCCTGGCCGCCGCGCTGGGCGCCGCCCGCCGCGTGCGCGGCCGCGCCAACCCGCACCTGGCCCCGGCCCTGGCGCGCGTGTGCACCGAGCCCGACCTGCCGCCCTGGCCCGAACCCGCCGCCGCCTGCCGCTCGTTTTCCGCCTACTGGAGCCGGGTGCTGAAGGCTTCGCGGCCCGCTGCATCCGAGGGGGTGGGTGATTTGCTTCCGAAAAAATAGCAAACGATGACCATTCCACGATGGGAATGGCCACTTTTTGGCCTGAATCCGCGCGTCAGTCCCCGCCACCGCAGGCGGCGGCCTCCCACAGCGCCCATTCCGCCCCTGGGGGCGCTTCGATGCCCAGCGCAGCACCGGTCACCGGGTGGGCCAGGGCCAGGCCGGTGGCGTGCAGCCACAGGCGCTGCTGGCCGATCAACGCCGCCACGGCGCGGTTCAGCGGGCCTTTGCCGTGGGTGGCGTCGCCCAGGATGGGGTGGGCGATGTGCTTCAGGTGCCGGCGCAGCTGGTGGCGGCGGCCGGTCTCGGGGTGCAGGGCCACGCGGGCGACGCGCTGGCTGGCAAAGCGGCCATCGGGCAGCGGCAGCGTCAGCCGCTCGATGGTCTGGTAGCGGGTGCGGGCGTCCTGCACCTCTTCGCGGCTGGTGCGCTGGTCGTCCGGCAGGCGGCGCAGCGGGTGGGCGATGGTGCCGGCGTCCGGCGGCCAGCCGCGCACCATGGCGTGGTAGGTTTTGGCCAGGCCGTCGCCGGCCTCGAAGCGCTGGCCCAGCGCGCGGGCGGTGTCGGCGTCCAGGGCAAACAGCAGCACGCCGCTGGTGCCCTTGTCCAGCCGGTGTACCGGCCAGACCGGGCGGCCCAGCTGGTCGCGCAGCAGTTGCAGCGCAAAACGGGTTTCCCCCGCGTCCAGCCCGGTGCGGTGCACCAGCAGGCCGGGGGGTTTGTCCACCGCTGCCAGATAATCGTCGCAGTACAGGATGGTCAGCATGTTGTTTCTATTGTCCCCCGCCAAATCCCTCGACTACGACAGCCCGGTGGCCGATCTGCCGCACACCCGCCCGCTGTTTGTGGACGACGCGGCGGCGCTGATCGCCGTGCTGCGCGAGAAAACGCCGCCCGAGGTGGCCTCTCTGATGGACCTGAGCGACACGCTGGCGGCGCTGAACGTGGCGCGCTACGCCGCCTGGAGCCCGCGCTTCACCGCCACCAACTCGCGCCAGGCGGTGCTGGCCTTTGACGGCGATGTGTACGACGGCCTGCGCGCCCGCGAGCTGCCGGCCGACGACCTGGCCTGGGCGCAGGCGCATCTGGCCATCCTGAGCGGGCTGTATGGTGTGCTGCGCCCGCTGGACCGGCTGCAGCCCTACCGGCTGGAGATGGGCACCCGCCTGGCCACGCCGCGCGGCAAGGATCTCTACGCCTTCTGGGGCGCGCGCATCGCGCAGCACCTGAACACCCGGCTGGCGGCGGACGCCACGCCGGTGGTGGTGAACCTGGCCTCGCAGGAATACTTTCGCGCCGTGGACCGCCGCGTGCTCAAGGCCCGGGTGGTGGAGTGTGTGTTTGAAGACTGGAGCGCCGGCCGCTACAAGATCGTCAGCTTCTTTGCCAAACGCGCCCGCGGCCTGATGGCCCGCTACGCCATCACCCACCGGCTGAGCCTGCCGCGCCAGCTGGAAGCCTTTGACAGCGACGGCTATGCGTTTGCGCCGGCCGCGTCCGAACCCGACCGACTCGTTTTTCGCCGCAAGGAGAAACCGGCATGAGCCAGATCATCACCCGCGAACTGCGCCACTGGATCGTGACCCAGGCCGAAGCCGGCTGCACGCCCGAATCGGTGCTGCAGGCCATGAAGGCGTCCGGCTGGCAGGAAGACATTGCCATCCACGCGCTGGAAACCACCCTGTCCGATCACCTGCGCGGACGAGGCCTGTCACCCGAGGCGATTGTGGCCACGGCCCAATCGACCGAAGGCGGTGGCGGTGGCACGGTGACGACGCAGGCCGCCGTGGGCGCCGGTCGCACCGCAGCGGCCCCCAGCGGGGCGGCGCGCCGGGGGCGTCTGCCCGAGCCCGACGTGGCCGGCGCGCCGCTGACCCTGGACGCCGGCGACCGCCGCGTGGCCGTGCTGGCGGTGATGGAGAAACCGCGGGTGGTGGTGCTGGGCGGCCTGCTGTCCGACGAGGAGTGCGACGCCCTGGTCGCGCTGGCCGCGCCCCGGCTGGCCCGATCGCGCACGGTGCAGCTGGCCACCGGCGGCGAAGAACTCAACGACGACCGCACCAGCGACGGCATGTTTTTCCACCGGGGCGAGCATCCGGTGGTGGCGCGGATCGAGGCGCGGATTGCCCGGCTGGTTCACTGGCCGGTGGAGAACGGGGAAGGCATCCAGGTGCTGCGTTACCGACCGGGGGCGGAGTACAAACCCCATTACGACTATTTCGACCCGGCCGCGCCGGGCACGCCCAGCATCGTGCGCCGGGGTGGCCAGCGTCTGGGCACGGTCGTGATGTATCTGGCCGAGCCCGAGGCCGGCGGTGGTACGGTGTTCCCCGATGTGAACTTCGAAGTGCTGCCCCGCAAGGGCAATGCCGTGTTCTTCAGCTACGACCGGCCCGACCCGTCCACCGGCACGCTGCATGGCGGCTCGCCCGTGCTCGCCGGCGAGAAATGGATCGCTACCAAGTGGCTGCGCGAGCGCGAATTTGTCTGACCGCCGATCCCCCGGCCCGCCGGGCGACCCCGGCGAGTGTGATTGCATGAGAAACTGCCGATAGCCATCGTAAAAAGGTCATGGTTTGCTATGAAAATAAAAGCTAACGGCATCGAGATCGAGCTGGAAGACACCGGCGCCGACGGCAGCCAGGCCGCCCGCCCGGTGGTGCTGCTGATCATGGGGCTGGGCATGCAGCTGGTGCACTGGCCGCCGGCGTTCGTGTCGGCGCTGGTGGACGCCGGCTACCGCGTGATCCGGTTCGACAACCGCGACGTCGGCCTGTCCACCCACCTGGACCACCTCGGGGTGCCCAACCTGGTGTGGGCCGGCCTGCAGCACAAGCTGGGCTTCTCGCCGCGCGCACCCTACACCCTGCACGACATGGCGCAGGACGCGCTGGCGGTGCTGGACGCCCGGGGCGTGGCCCGCGCGCATGTGGTGGGCGTGAGCATGGGCGGCATGATTGCCCAGAGGCTGGCGCTGGCCGCGCCGCAGCGTGTGGCCAGCCTGACCAGCATCATGAGCTCCAGCGGCGCGCGCGGCCTGCCCAGCGCCGACCCGCGCATCGTCAAGACCCTGCTCAGCCGCCCGGCCAGCGCCGCACCCCAGGACGTGCTGGACCACTACGTGCGCCTGTTCACCGCCATCGGCAGCCCGGACTTTCGCGTGCCCGAGGCCGAAATGCGCGATCGCATCCTGGCCGGCATCAGCCGCAGCTACCGCCCGGTGGGCACCATGCGCCAGCTGCTGGCGGTGGTGGCCGACGACCAGCGCGCCCGCGAGCTGCCGCGCATCGCCTGCCCCACGCTGGTGCTGCACGGCCACGCCGACCTGCTGGTGCCGTTTGCCTGCGGCGAAGACACGGCGCGGCGCATCCCCGGCGCGCGGCTGGTGGGCATCCCCGGCATGGGGCACGACCTGCCGCCCGGCGTGGTCACCCAGCTGCTGAGCCACCTGATTCCCCACCTGAACGGCGCCCGCGCCTGACGCCCACCCCTTTCCGCCATGACGCAGCCTGAACACTCCCCCCTGGGCAAACCGTCCGCCTACGCCGACCACTACGACCCCACGTTGCTGTTTCCGCTGCCGCGCGCGCCCAAACGCGCCGAAATCGGCCTGACCGGTGCACTGCCCTTCGGCGGCGCCGACCTGTGGACGGCCTACGAGCTGTCGTGGCTGAACCCGCGCGGCAAACCGCAGGTGGCCATCGCGCACATCACCGTGCCGGCCGACAGCACCCACATCGTGGAAAGCAAATCCTTCAAGCTGTACCTGAACAGCTTCAACAACAGCGTGTTCGCCGACGCCGACGCGGTGCGCGCCGCGCTGCGGCGTGACCTGTCCGCCGCCATCTGGCAGGGCGGGCCGATGATGGCCAGCGTGGGCGTGAAGCTGCTGACGCCCGAACTTTTCGACCGGGAACCCATCCACGAACTCGACGGCCTGAACCTCGACCGGCTGGATGTGGAATGTTCCCGCTACCAGCCTGCGCCGGATCTGCTCACCGCCGCGTTTGACGAACAGCCGGTGCAGGAAACGCTGGTCAGCGGCCTGCTCAAAAGCAATTGCCTGGTCACCGGCCAGCCCGACTGGGGCAGCGTGCAGATCAGCTACGCCGGCCCGCAGATCGAGCAGGGCGGGCTGCTGCAGTACATCGTGAGCTTTCGCAACCACAACGAATTCCACGAGCAGTGTGTGGAGCGCCTCTTCACCGACCTCTGGACCCGCTGCCGCCCGAACAAACTCACCGTCTACGCCCGCTACACCCGCCGCGGCGGCCTGGACATCAACCCCTGGCGCAGCAGCCACCCCGGCCCCCTGCCGGCGAACGTGCGCACGGCGCGGCAATGAAGGCCATCGGCGTTCGCCGGACGGCGTTCAGCCCAGGTCGTTGAAGCGCACCAGCGGCGCCAGGTCCGGAAAACCGGGGGCGCGCTTGAGTTTCATGGCCATGATCGACTCGCGCACGTTGGCATTGCTCCATACGCCGCTTTGCAACCAGCCCATCTGGCGCAGGCTGTCGTCCACGCTGTGGTCGCGGGCGTAGTTGATGGCCTGTTTGGTGCCCCAGATGGCCACCGGCGGTTTGCTGGCAATTTCGCGCGCGCAGGCCAGGGCGCCCGCCACCAGGGCTTCGTGGTCGTCGAACACCTCGGTGACCAGGCCGTGCGCCAGCGCCTTGTCGGCGCCCAGGCGGCGGCCGGTGTAGGCCAGCTCGCGCACCAGGCCCAACGGCAGCAGCTTGGGCAGGCGTTGCAGGGTGCCCACGTCGGCCACCATGCCGATGTTGATCTCCTGCACGCAGAAGAACGCGTCGCGGCTGGCGTAGCGGATGCAGGCGGCCGTCACCAGATCCACCGCGCCGCCAATGCAGCCGCCCTGAATGGCGGCAATGGTCGGGATGCGCAGTGTCTCCAGTTTGGTGAAGGTGGCCTGCATGGGCGCCAGCAGGTCGAAGATGGCGGCGCGGCCCTCGGCGCTGGTGTCGTCCATGGTGATGGCGCCGCCGAAGGTCTCCAGCGCCATGCCGGCGCTGAAATGTTTGCCGGTGCTGCTGACCACCAGCGCCCGGGCCGCCGGGCTGTGGTGCAGCCAGCTCAATGCCTCGTCCAGTTCGCGCCAGAACGTGGGGTTCATGGTGTTCATCGCGTCCGGGCGGTTGAGCACCAGGTGGGCCACCGCGTCGGTGATCGTGAGGGAGAAGTGGGTGAGGGTGGGGGCAGGGTGTGTCATGACGGCGACTGTAGTGCAGCCGCCGTTGCGCCGTCCGTCACCCACGGGACCAGACGCTCCCCCCGGCGCCGGGGGGGCTCTCCCGGGTCAGAACAGGCTGCCGCTGACCAGTTGCTTTTTTATAGCGGAAGATGACGTTTTCACGCTGGGTACCTGCACTTTTCGTTCAAAATCGGCCGCGACAGGTGCCGAGGGCAGGGGCACCCCCGCTTCCACAGGCGTCAGCGAACCCACCCGCACGCCCAGCAGGCGCAGCCGCCGGGACAGATCCACCCGTTTGAGGCACTGGCCGGCCACGCGGCGCAGTGTGGCAGCGTCCTGCACCGCGTGGTCGATGGTCTGGTCGCGCGTCACGCTCTGGAAGTTGTCATAGCGCAGCTTGATGCCGATGGTCTTGCCGCGGTAGCCCTTGCGCGCCAGGTCGGCGGCCAGCTGTTCGCACAGCCGCGTGAAGATGGCGCCCAGCTCGGCCTTGTCGCGCACGGCATGCAGGTCGCGCTCGAAGGTGGTTTCGCGGCTGATGCTGACCGGCTCGCTTTCGGTGACCACCGCTCGCTCGTCCCGGCCCCAGGCGGCGTCGTGCAGCCAGGCGCCGTAGCTGCGGCCAAAGGTGGACACCAGCCAGTCCCGCTCCCGGGCGGCCAGTTCGCCGATGGTGCGGATGCCGTGGGCGGCGAGCTTTTCCTCCGCTTTCGGGCCCACGCCGTTGATCTTGCGGCAGGCCAGCGGCCAGATCAGGGGCTGCAGGTCATCGGGCTGGACGATGCTGATGCCGTTGGGTTTGTTGAATTCGCTGGCCATCTTGGCCAGCAGCTTGTTGGGCGCCACACCCACCGAGCAGGTCAGGCCGGTGGCGTCGAAGATGCTTTTCTGGATCAGCCGCGCCAGCACGCGCCCGCCCTCGCGCTGGCCGCCGGGCACGGCGGTGAAGTCGATGTAGACCTCGTCCACGCCGCGGTCCTCCATGACCGGCGCGATGTCGGTGATCACGGCCTTGAAGCGGCGCGAATAACGGCGGTATTCCTCAAAGTCCACCGGCAGCAGGATGGCCTGCGGGCACAGTTTCGCCGCCTTCATCATCCCCATGGCCGAGCCCACGCCGAACTGCCGCGCCGCGTAGGTGGCGGTGGTGATGACACCGCGGCCGGTGTAGTCCTTGAGCACGGGAAACGCGGCGACGGGAATCTCGTGCAGCGGCAGATCGGCGTGGCGTTCGCGCAGGGCGTCATCCAGGCGCCGCCGCCCGCCGCCGATCACCACCGGCAGGCCCTTGAGCTGCGGATAGCGCAGCAGCTCCACCGACGCGTAAAACGCGTCCATGTCCAGGTGGGCGATGCGGCGGGGTGGGTTCACCGGGGAAAGCATAGCGTGTGGCGCCGGTGGCGGGGCTTGACAGCACATTCAGGGCAAAAATGCCGCTGACCCAGCGTGAATTGGTGTTTTATTGCTATGAAAACAGGAATATTTTTCGCCCCGCCGGCGGTTGTTCCGGTTCAGATGGCGGCGGCCGGAAGGTCGGCCGGGTCCGGGTGCAGGCGTGCGAGTGCGGCCAGCGCCTCGGCGTCGGTGCGGTAGGCGCGCAGCAGCGGGTCGCCGGCCGGCCACTGCCCGGCTTCGCGCAGCACCCGCTCCACCGGCAGCTTGATGCCGCTGATGTGCAGCGTGATGCCGCGGTCGGCCAGCTGGCGGCGCAGCTGGCTGAAGGTTTCCACGCCGGTGGCGTCGATGCGGTTGATCGGCTGGGCGAACAGGCAGACATGCCGCGTGTCCGGGCGCGCCGCCAGGTGTTCGTTGATGGCGCGCTCGAAGCCGCTGGCGGCGGCAAAGTCCAGCTCGGCATCCATGCGCAGCGCCACCAGCTGCGGCGCCAGCGGGGGCAGCTGCCACAGGTGGCGGTCGCGCAGGCTGCCGTCCGGGTGCAGGCCGACTTCAATGATGCGCGGGTGCAGCCGGTGGTGCAGAAAATGCGACAGGCCCATGATCACCCCCGCCAGCACGCCCCAGTAGATGCGCGGCGCCGCCAGCAGCGTGACGCCGAACGTGACGGCCGCCGTCACGGCTTCCACCCGGGCCACGCGCCAGAGCTGGGCAAAGGCCGACGGGCGCACCAGGTTCATCACCGCCACCACCACCACGCCCGCGAGCACCGCGCGGGGCACGTGGTAGAGCACGGGCGTCAGCACCAGCAGCGCCAGCAGCACCAGCGCCACCATCACCACCGACGCCCAGCCGGTGCGTGCGCCGGCATACAGAAACACCGCCGAGCGCGAAAACGAGCTGCTCACCGCAAAGGTGCCGCTGAACGCCCCGGCCAGCTTGGCCAGGCCCTGGCCGATCAGGTCCTGGTTGTCGTCCCAGCGCCGTCCTTCGCGCTGGTTCTCCACCCGGGCGCTGGACGCAGTTTCCAGAAAGCTCACCAGCGCAATCACCATGGCCGGCACCACCAGCTGGCCCAGCGCCTCCAGCCCCGGCCAGTGCGGCACGTACAGCGATGGCAGCCCCGCAGGCAGGGTGCCGATGACCGCGCCCCCGGCCGCCGCAAACCCAAGCAGCGCCGACACCCCCGCCGCACCGCCCACCACGATGACGATCATCGGCAGCCGCGGCCACCAGCGCCGCCCCGCCAGCAGCAGGGCCACGCCGGCCAGGCCGAAGGCGGCCGCGCGCAGATCGGGCATCGGCCCGGTCAGCAGGCTGGCCAGGGGGCCCTTCAGGCCCAGCAGCGCGGGCAGCTGCGAGGCGATGATCAGCAGCGCCGCCGCCTGGGTAAAGCCCATCAGCACCGGGGCGCTGATGACGTTGAGCAGCCAGCCGAAACCGCCGACGCCCATCACCAGCTGCAGCAGACCCGACAGCACCGCCAGCCAGACGGCCAGATCCACCCACTGCGCGCTGCCAGGCTCGGCCATGCCGGTGAGTGACGCGGCCACCAGCAGACAGGTCAGCGCCGTCGGGCCCACCGACAGCCGGGTCGAAGCGCCCCACAGCACCCCCACCAGCGCCGGCAGCAAGGCCGCGTACAGCCCGGTGACCAGCGGCATGCCCGCCAGGGCCGCATAGGCCACCGACTGCGGCACCATCAGCAGGGCGACCGTACCCCCGGCGATGATCTCGCCGCGCCAGGGGGTGGCCGACGGTCCGGGCCAGTTCAGGAAGGGCAGCCAGCGTTGGCGGCGGGTTTGCATGGGGCGAGCATAGCGCCAGTGGCGTACGCCGGTTGGTGGTGTTTCCCGGGACCGATGAAGCAAACCGCCCGGCCCCCGGCGACACGACCTCGCCGGGGCGGCGACTTCAGCGCTGCGGCATGTCCTTGGCGCTGTAGCCCAGGCTCACCGTGGCGTCGGCGGGAATGGCGGGCATGGTGTCGTTCCAGGCTTCCCAGGCGGCGCGCAGTTGCGCCAGGCGCGCGGGCTCGCGGGCGGCGAGGTTGGCGCGTTCGCGCTCGTCGGCCGGGATGTTGAACAGGTAGTCGTGGCCGTCGACCCGCAGGTATTTCCAGTCGCCATCGCGCAGCGCGCGCTGGCCGCGGTGGTTCATGCGCCAGTACAGCGGGCGCGGGAATTCGCGGTCGGCCGCCTGCAGCACCGGCAGCAGCGAAAGGCCGTCCAGCGGATAGTCCGGATCCGGTGAGACGCCGGCCGAGCCGTCCAGCACCCCGGCAGCATCCAGCAGCGTGGCGCTCCAGTCCATGGTCAGGCAGGGCTGGGTGGTCTCCCGACCGGGGGCGATCACGGCAGGCCAGTGGGCGATCCAGGGCACACGGATGCCGCCTTCGGTGAGGTCCATCTTGCCGCCCACCAGCGGCCAGTTGTCGGAGAAGCGTTCGCCGCCGTTGTCGCTGGTGAAGACGATCAGGGTGTTGTCCAGCTGGCCGTTGCGGCGCAAGGCCTCCACCAGCCAGCCGATGCCTTCGTCCATGTGGTGGATCATGCGGCGGTAGGTGTGGATGTTGCCGCCGTGCAGGTGGAACAGGTTGTCCTTCACCTCGTGCGCGAGCGCTTCGTCGTCCCGGGTTTCCCAGGGCCAGTGCGGTGCGGTGTAGTGCAGGCTCAGCAGGAAGGGCGCGTCCTGGCCGGCCATGCGGTCCACCCAGTCGACGGCCCGGCGCGAGAGCAGGTCGGTCAGGTAGCCTTCCTCGTGGCGCTCGGCGTCGCCGAAATACAGGTCGTGGCTTCCGTTGTTGCTGCAATGGGTGAAGTAGTCCACACCGCCGGACATGGGCCCGAAAAATTCGTCGTAGCCGGATTTGAGCGGCCCGAACACCGGCGGGTAGCCCAGGTGCCATTTGCCGATCAGCGCGGTGCGGTAGCCACCGGCGCGCAGCAGCGAGGGCAGGGTCGGGTGCTCGGGCGGCAGGCCCAGCGTCGTGCTGCCTTTGCTTTTGCTGTTGATCGGCTCTTCGGCTGCGCCGCGCAGACGGTATTGCCAGCGGGCGGTGGCCATGGCAAAGCGCGTGGGCGAACACACCGGCGAGTTCGAATAACCCTGCGTGAACCGAAGGCCGTTCGCGGCCAGCCGGTCCAGCACCGGGGACACCGGGCCGAACGCGGCGTCGCGGCCGCCGTAGCAGCCCAGGTCGGCAAAGCCGAGGTCGTCGGCGACGATGAAGACGAAGTTGGGGCGGCGGGCCATTGGAGGCACGGTTCGGTCCGTTCAGGGCTGGAAGCCGGATTTCTGCACCACCGGCGCCCATTGGGCGCGGTAGGCCTTGAGCATGGTGGCCGTTTGTGCCTGTGTGCTGACAACCGGGGTCATCTTGGCGTCGGTGAATTTGCGCTGGGTGTCCGTGTCCTGCATGACGTCACGGATCGCCGTGGCGAGCCGGGCGACGCGGTCGGCGGGCATGGTCGCGGGTGCGAAGAAGGTATTCCAACCGCTGGCGGCCAGCGGCAGACCGGCTTCGCGGAAGGTGGGCACAGCGGCACTCCAGGGGGAACGGCGGTTGCCCGAAGACGCCAGGATGCGCAGCTTTCCGGCCTCGTGCTGGGGCAGCAGGGTGTCCAGGGTGTCAAAAGCCACCGGCACCTGGCCTCCCAGAAGGTCGGTGAGCAGCGGGCCGGAACCGCGGTAGCCCACCACCTGCGCTTGCACTCCTGCCTTTTCGCCGGTCATCAGCGCGAAGAAATGGGGCAGGCTGCCTGTGGCCGGTACACCGAAGTTGGCTTTTTCGGGATTGGCACGAAGCCAGGCCAGCAGGTGCGATAGCTCGCGCACCGGCACAGCGGTGGCGACCGCCAAGCCGAATTCATAGTCATTGACCTGCGAGACCGGCACAAAGTCGCGTTCGGCGTCGTAGCCGTTGTCCTTGAACACGAGCGGCGCGACCACCATCACGGCCGGGTTGGCCAGCATCAGCGTGTTCTGCGCGGTCGTGGCCGTGCGCAGTTGCTGGGCGGCCAGGCGTCCGCCAGCGCCGGGCCGGTTTTCAACGATCACGGGGGTGCCGAGCTTGGTCTGCAGCTTTTCGGCGACGATACGCGCCACCCGGTCGCTGGAGCCGCCGGGGGCGTAGCCCACCACAATCCGCAAGGTGGTGTCGGCGCTCTGGGCTGCAACGGCAAAAGGTGCCAGTGCGGCGAGCATGCCGCCCAATAATGCGCGGCGGTTCTTCAAGGTGGGCATGTTTCTTTCCTCATGGTGGTTCCGGTTACCAATGTCCGGGCAAGGAAAGCACTGTAGATGGATGACAATCGATTGATCTAATCAACCATCCTCCGGAGTTACCCTGATGGCCGGGACGAACCTGATCGAGCCCAAGGCAACCGACGAGCTTTTCCTGTATCGGCTGTCGCGCCTTCGCGCCGCCGGCGGGCGGCGGGTGATCCGGCTGTCCGAGGGGGAATTCGGCATCACTCGGCGCGAGTGGGGCCTGCTGGGCCTGCTGGCGCGCGACGACGGCATCCTGTCCTCGCAGCTGGCCGAGCGCGCCCATCTGGACCGGGCGCGGACATCGCGGGCGGTGTCCGGCCTGGTGGCCAAAGGCCTGGTGCGGCGCACCGTCCGCACGGGCGACCGGCGTGCCGTTGCCCTGCACCTGACCGAGCAGGGGCAAGCGGTCAATGCGGCGCTGCTGCCCCGGGTGGCGGCCATCAACCGCGAGCTGCTGTCCGTGCTGTCGGCGTCCGAGCTCGATCTGCTGGATGACCTGCTGCTGCGCCTGCAGGCGCAGGCCGATGCAATGACACCCGACGCGGACGGGCCCAAGGCGGACCGACGGCGCGGCAGGCGCGCGCGCCGCGCCTAGCCATGCGGAAGCGCGTTGGCGTTGGGCTGCTCGGTCTGGCCGCCGTGGCCTGTGCGTTGGTGACGCCGAGTCACGCCGGTGTATGGACGGGTGTGGCCACGCGTATCTCCGATGGCGACACCCTGTGGGTCCGGCCAGATGACGGCGGCGCACCGCGCCGGGTGCGCCTGCAGGGGATTGATGCGCCCGAACAGTGCCAGAGTGGCGGGACGGCGGCGCGTGCGGCGTTGGCGCGACAGGTACAGGGGCAACGTCTGGTGGTGCAGGTGCTGCGGCGCGACGACTGGGGACGGGCACTGGTACGCATCACCGTGAATGGCAGGGATCTGGGTGCCGACCTGGTACGCCAGGGACATGCCTGGTCGGACGGCTGGCGCCACCATCCCGGGCCGTATGCGGTCGAAGAGGCGCAGGCGCGAGTGGCCCGCCGCGGAGTGTTCGCGCAGGCCGCCGAACGGCCGCGGGACTTTCGGCGCCGTCACGGTCCCTGCGAGCGCAGGGATGGGGGGGCCTGAAGCGCCGGGTCTGCCCGCAATCGGCCCCGGTGGCACGATTTGGCAAGAAAAACAGGCATACCCATTGTAAAAAGGTCGCCTGAAGCTATCAATTAGGTAGCGTTAGGGCGCGGGTCGGAGCGCTCAATGCGGGCCGCAGACCGGACAGGCTGCCTGTCGGGGCAGCCGGATTTCGGTCCATTCCATCGCACGCCCGTCGAGCATCAGCAGCCGACCGGCCAGGGGCGCGCCGATGCCGGCAATCAGCTTGAGCGCCTCGGCCGCCTGGATGGTGCCAATGATGCCCACCAGCGGGGCAAACACGCCCATGGTGGCGCAGCGGACTTCTTCGTGGGCCACCGATTCGGGAAACACGCAGGCGTAACAGGGCGATTCGGCGCTGCGGATATCGTAGACCGTGACCTGGCCATCAAACCGGATGGCGGCCCCGGAGACCAGGGGTTTGCCATGCCGCACGCAGGCACGATTGATGGCGTGGCGGGTGGCGAAATTGTCGGTGCAGTCCAGGACCACGTCCGCTTGCGGCACCAGGCGGTCCAGCAGGGCATCGTCGGCCCGTTCGTGCCGGGTGGTGACAAGGGGGTCGGGGTTGAGCGCGGCGATGGCCGCACGCGCCGAAGCGGCCTTGGGCTGTCCGAGCCGGGACAGGTCATGGGCAATCTGCCGCTGCAGGTTGGTGGCGTCGACGACGTCGGGGTCGACGATGGTGATCCGGCCCACGCCGGCGCTGCCCAGGTACAGCGCGACCGGAGAACCCAGCCCCCCGGCACCAATGACCAGCGCGTGGCTCGCGAGCAGCCGCTCCTGACCCTCGATGCCCAGATCGTCGAGCAGGATGTGCCGCGAGTAACGCAGCAGCTGGTCGTCGTTCATCGTCGGGCGGCTGCGGCGCGCTCCTATTCGGCCTTCTTCTCGGGTTTGCGCTCGGTCTGTGTTTTGCTGACCAGCACCGGTTTGCCCTTGAGGCGGTTGAGCGCCTGCTGCAGCTGGAAATCCTTGTCGCTGCCCAGCTCCGGCAGCTTGCGCTCGGCGGCGGGTTTGCGCGATTCTTCTTCCAGGCGCTTGCGGGCCTCTTCGCGGGCACGCTCGCGGGCGGGATCGGGCTTCTCTTCGGCTTTGCCATCGCCATTGCCGAGGTGTTTTTCCAGGTCGGCTTCCCGGGTGCGCAAGGCGGCAAAGGGGCTGCCCTCCGCGGTGTCGTCGACCAGCAGGTCGGGCATGATGCCCTTGGCCTGGATAGTACGGCCGCTGGGTGTGTAGTACAGCGCGGTGGTCAGTTTCAGGCCAGTGTCCGGGCCGAGGGCACGAACGGTTTGAACGGAACCCTTGCCGAAGGTCTGGCTACCCATGACCGTGGCGCGTTTGTGGTCCTGCAGGGCGCCGGCAACAATTTCGCTGGCGGAGGCGGAGCCCTCATTGACCAGCACCACCAGCGGGACCTGGCGCAGCGCGGCGCGCAGCGGCTCGGAAAGCTTGCGCAACGGATCGGGCCCGCGGCGCACGTAGTGCTCGGGTGCCGTGGTGAAGACGGCTTTGCTGTCCGCGAGCTGGCCATTGGTGCTGACCACCGTGACGTTGTCCGGCAGAAAAATCGCGGAAATGGCAATGGCCACGTCCAGCAGCCCGCCCGGGTCATTGCGCAGATCCAGCACCAGTCCGTTGAGATTGCCGTCCTTGTAGAGTTCTTCGATCCGGCGAATGAAGTCTTCGGTGCTGCGCTCCTGGAACTGGGTGAGGCGAATCCAGCCATAGCCGGGCTCTATCAGCCGTGCCTTGACCGATTGCGTCTTGATCTCCTCGCGGGTGATGGTGACCGGGAAGGTACGGTTCTCGTCCTTGCGGAAGATGGTCAGCGTCACCTGGGTGTTGGGCTCGCCGCGCATGCGCTTGACCGCCTCGTTGATGGACAGACCCCGCACGGCGGTGCTGTCGATGCGGGTGATCAGGTCGCCGGATTTCAGGCCTGCGCGGTGGGCGGGTGAACCTTCGATCGGTGAGACCACCTTGACCAGACCGTCTTCCTGCGTGATTTCAATGCCGACGCCGACGAAGCGGCCGCTGGTGCCTTCGCGGAATTCCTTGTAGCTCCGTTTGTCGAAGTACTGCGAATGCGGGTCCAGGGCCGAGACCATGCCGGAGATGGCGTCGGTGATCAGCTTCTTCTCGTCCACCGGCTCGACGTAGTCGGTCTTGATGATGCCGAAGACCGCTGCAAGCTGCTGCAGTTCTTCCAGGGGCATGGGGGCGACACCCCCGCGGGCCACAGTCTGCAGCGAAACGGTCGTCAGCGCCCCGGCCAGTGCGCCGATCGAGATCCAGCCGGCAATCTTCAGTTTGTGACCCATGATGTCCCTTCCAGGGCGGTCAATATAGCGTGTTGGTGCCTGGGGTGCATCGAGGCGTTCGATTGATTGCAGCGGTGGTGTGGTGAATGCCGTGATGCCAGGGCGGTCAGGCCTTGCCCTGGTTGGCAACCGCAGCGGCAGCCTTCGCTGCAGCCTCGGCATCACCGAGGTAATAGCTGCGGATGGGCCGCAGGTTGTCATCGAGTTCGTACACCAAAGGAATTCCGTTGGGAATGTTCAGGTTCACGATGTCACCCTCCGAAACATTGTCCAGGTACTTGACCATGGCCCGGATGCTGTTGCCGTGTGCCGCGATCACCACGCGCCGGCCACTGCGGATGGTGGGCGCCAATACCTCGTTCCAGAAGGGCATGACCCGCTCTACCGTGTCTTTCAGGCATTCGGTCAGTGGAACCTGCCGATCGGTCAGGGCGGCATACCGCCTGTCGCCCCGCTCACAGCGCGGGTCGGTGGGTTCGAGGGCGGGCGGGGGGGGGTCGTAGCTGCGACGCCAAACCAGCACCTGGGCATCGCCGTATTGACGCGCCATGTCGGCCTTGTTCAGGCCTTGCAGGCCGCCGTAGTGGCGCTCGTTCAGGCGCCAGTCCTTGACGACGGGCAACCAGGTGCAATCCATTTCGTCCAGGCAGTAATTGAGGGTGTGCACCGCGCGCTTGAGCACCGAGGTGAAGGCGATGTCGAACTCGTAACCTTCAGCCTTGAGCAACTTGCCGGCTGACATGGCCTGCGATACACCGGTCGGGGTCAACTCCACATCGGTCCAGCCGGTGAAGCGGTTTTCCAGATTCCAGGTGGATTCGCCGTGGCGAACAAGGACGAGTTTGTACATGGCAGGGATGCAAAAAATGGGTCAGGTAATGCAGGACAAAGCCTCTCATTCTAGAATGTCAGCCCTGTTGCGTACGCCCTGTGGAAGGTGCTCTGTGGATTTTTTTATCAATAACTGGACGCTGATCGCCATTGCGGTCGGATCGGGTGCGATGCTGATGTGGCCGTCGATTGCCAGCGGCGGTGGCGCCGGCTCGCTCGACCCGACGGGTGTCGTGCAACTGATGAACCGCGAGAAGGCGGTGGTGATCGACGTCTGCCAACCTGCCGAGTATGCGGCGGGGCATGTGGTCGGTGCCCGCAATGTGCCGATGGCCGAACTCAACGCCCGCTTGCCCGAAATGGTGAAGAACAAGGCAACGCCGGTGATTCTGGTCTGCGCGTCGGGCATGCGCTCCCGGGGCGCGGTGGCCATCGTCCGCAAGCTGGGCTATGAGAAGGCCCATTCCCTTGCCGGTGGCATGGGGGCGTGGCGTGCAGCCAGCCTGCCGGTAGAAAAAGCGTGAACATAGAGGCTTGATCGGAGAGTCACTATGCCCACCGTTCGGATGTACACCACCGCCGTTTGCCCGTATTGCGTTCGGGCCAAGCAACTGCTCAAGGCGCGAGGCGTCGAGACCATCGACGAAATTCGTATTGATGTCGACCCGGCGCAGCGCGACCACATGATGGCCGTGACCGGGCGTCGTACCGTGCCGCAGATTTTCATTGGGGCCACCCATGTGGGCGGGTGCGACGACCTGATGGCGCTGGACGCCCGTGGCGAACTGGTTCCCATGCTGGCGACGGCCTGATCGCCGGGGCAGTTCACCGGTCGTGCCCGGTTCCCGGGCGCCCCGGCCGGATGGCCGATAATCCGCGTTGATTGCGCAACCCGCTCCGGGACAGTCCGTGGCGGGTTTTTTCTGATCCTTTATCCCCACTGGTGCTTCTTATGGCCGAACTTGACCCCGTTTTCCAGATTCAGCGCGTTTACCTCAAGGAGGCTTCGCTGGAGCAGCCGAATTCCCCTGCCATCCTGCTGGAGCAGGAGCAACCTTCCGTTGACATCCAGTTGGCCGTCGACGCCACACCAGTGGCCGAAGGCATCTTCGAGGTCGGGGTGACCGCCACCGTGCAGACGAAGATTCAGGATAAGACGGTGTTTCTGGTCGAATGCAAACAGGCCGGGATTTTCGAGATCCGCAACCTGCCGGAAGAGCAGATGGGCCCGATCATGGGAATCGCCTGCCCGCAGATTGTTTACCCCTATCTGCGCGCGAACGTCGCCGACATCATCACGCGTGCCGGCTTTCCTCCGGTTCATCTGGCCGAAATCAACTTCCAGGCCATGTACGAACAGCAACAGGCCGAAGCGGCGCAGAGCGCGCCCCAGATCATTACCCAGTAATTCGATACCGATGCTGCGCGGATCGGTTTGCGGGCCGCATCGGCGGCAGTGGTCATGAAGATTCTGGTGGTCGGGGGCGGGGCCTGGGGTACTGCGCTGGCCATTTCAGCTGCGCGCCACGCTGCCGGGCACGCCGTGCTGCTGGCCGCCCGTGACCCGGACCAGCTCGCGGCGATGCGCGCCCGGCGGGAAAACACGCGGTATCTGCCGGGCCATGTCTTGCCCGAATCGATCGAGCTGCACGACTTCAACGCCCAACCCTGGCGAACGGGCGGCCTGGATCTGATGGTGGTAGGGACGCCCATGGCGGCGTTGCGTGCCATGATCGGACAGTTGGCCCAACCCGCTGTCCCTTTGGCTTGGTTGTGCAAGGGCTTTGAAGCCGGCAACCCGGAGGCCCAGGCTGGCGGTTTGCTGGGCCACGAGATCCTGGAAGACGTGGCGCCGCATCAACCGGCGGGCGTGCTCAGTGGCCCCAGTTTTGCGCAGGAAGTGGCCGCTGGTCAGCCCTCCGCGCTGGTTGCCGCCAGCGCCGATGCTTCCGTGCGGGAGAAACTGGTGGCAGCCTTTCACAGCGAGCGCCTGCGCGTCTATGCCAATTCCGACATCGTTGGGGTCGAAGTGGGCGGCGCGGTGAAGAACGTTCTGGCGATTGCTACCGGCCTGTGTGACGGACTGGCGCTGGGCATGAACGCCCGTGCCGCGCTGATCACGCGCGGCCTGGCCGAGATGACCCGGCTGGGTGTTGCGCTGGGCGGTCAGGCCGAGACATTCATGGGCTTGTCCGGCCTTGGCGACCTGGTACTGACGGCCACGGGAGACCTGTCGCGCAACCGGCGCGTCGGGCAACTGCTGGCCCAGGGACTGAGCCTGGAGCAGGCCGTCGCCTCACTGGGCCATGTGGCCGAAGGCGTCTACAGTGCCCGTACGGTTGTGCGGCGCGCGCGCACCCTGGGGGTGGACATGCCGATTTCGGAGTCGGTGGTGGCGTTGCTGGATGGCGCCCTCAGCCCCGCAGCGGTCGTGGCAACGCTGATGGGGCGTCAACCCCGTGACGAACGCGCACCGGGTTGAAGGTAGCAAATTCCCGGCGCAACTTGCCGAGGTCCGGTCGCTGCCCGGTGAATGGGCCGCGATGGGGTCAGATTTCCAGGTTGTCGATCAGGCGCGTCGCACCCAGGCGGGCTGCGCCCAGCACCACCAGTGCCTGTGGTGCGCGGGCGTCTGCCGGCTGCGGAGGCTGCAGGTCGGCGCGGCGGCGCACGGTCAGGTAGTCAGGGTTCCAGCCCCGTGCCGCCAATGCCGCAAGGGCCTGCTGTTCCAGTGCCGGCAGTTGGGTGGCCAGGGCGTCTGCCCGCGCGAGCGCTTCGCGGGCGAGGTCACGCAGTGCAAGGGACAGCTGCAGTGCTTCGGCCCGTTCGACGTCGCTCAGATAGCCATTGCGTGAGCTCAGGGCCAGGCCATCGGCGGCGCGGCAGGTCTCGCCGGCCACGATGTCGATCGGCAGGGCAAACTGATCGACCATGCGACGGATTACCATCCATTGCTGATAGTCCTTCTTGCCGAACACAGCCACGCCGGAAGGTCGGGTCGCAAATACCGCAGAGAACAGTTTCATCACCACGGTGCAGACCCCGGTGAAGAAGCCCGGCCGGAACTGGCCTTCAAGGATTTCGGCCAAGGCCGGGTCCGGTTGTACTTTGTAGGTCTGCGGTTGGGGGTAAAGGTCGGGCTCGCGTGGCGCGAACAACAGGTCGCAGCCGGCCGCCTCCAGCTTGGCGCAATCAGCCTCCCACGTTCGAGGGTAGCGGTCGAAGTCCTCGTGCGGCAGGAACTGGAGGCGGTTGACAAAGATGCTTGCCACGGTGATGTCCCCCAGGGGGCGTGCCTGTCGAACCAGCGCCAGGTGCCCCTCGTGCAGATTACCCATGGTGGGGACAAATGCCGGTCGCTGGTGTTGCGCCAACGCCGCGCGCAGGCCGGGCAGGTCGTGAACGATTTTCATGCCAGTAGTTTGCTGAAGGGAGACGGCTTACCAGGCGTGCCGGCTGTCGTCGGGGAAAGTCCCGTCCTTGACGGCTCGCACATAGGCTTGCATGGCAGCGAGCACACTGCCACTGCCCGGCATGAAGTTGTGAACGAAGCGGGGCATTTTGCCCAGGTTCATGCCCAGCATGTCGTGCAGCACCAGCACTTGTCCAGCGGTACCGCGGCCGGCGCCGATGCCTATCGTGTGGCAATGGGCAAGTTCCTGGGTCAGTTCGGAGGCGAGCTGGGCCGGAACCATCTCCAGCACCAGCATCGCCGCGCCGGCGTCCTGCAGTTCGAGGGCGTGTCGGCGGAGTGTCTGGGCGTCTTCGTCGGTTCGCCCTTGAACCCGGTAACCACCCAGGGCGTGAACGGTCTGGGGCGTCAGGCCGAGGTGGGCGCAGACCGGCACGCCCCGTTCCACCAGAAACCGGACCGTCGGCGCCGTCCAGCCGCCACCTTCGAGCTTGACCATGTGGGCACCGGCCTGCATCAGGGAGCAGGCGCTGCGGAGCGCTTGCTCGCGGCTTTCCGCATAGCTGCCATAAGGCAGATCGGCAATCAGCCAGGCTGTTCCTTGTACGCGGTACAGCCCGCGCGCGACCGACTCGGTGTGGTAACACATGGTGTCCAGGGTGACTCCGACGGTGCTGGGCAGGCCCTGACAGACCATTCCCAGGGAGTCGCCGACCAGCAGGCATTCGACACCCGCCGTATCGGCGACGGCGGCAAAGGTGGCGTCGTAGGCCGTCAGCATGGTGATTTTCTCGCCCGCGTCGCGCAGCTGTTGCAATCGGGGAAGGCTGACGGGCCGTCGCTGGGGCAGCGGTGAAGCCGGCGGGATGGTGCCGTAGGGAGTTGCGCTCGCAGAAGGCGACGTATCGGTCATGGTCTGGCCCGGGTTGTTGCAGGCGTAAAAAAGCGGGAGTCTAGACCAAGCGGTGCGCCGGTTTGCGGGCAGGGCAGTGAAATCCGTAGTGGAAATCAGGCCGGGGTGTACGACAGCCGAACGTAGATCGGCGCAAAGGCCTCGGCCTGGGTGATCTCAATGAGGGTTTCCTTGGCCAGTTCCAGCAGGGCAATGAACGTCACCACCAGCACCTGGATGCCGCGAGAAGGGTCAAACAGGTCTTCAAATTCAACAAAACGGCGCCCCTGGAGGGTTCGGAGCACAAAACTCATGTGCTCCCGGACGGACAGCTGCTCTCGGCTGATGCGATGGTGTTCGACCAGTCTGGCCCGCTTGACGATTTCGGCCCATGCGGCGCGGATGTCATCCACGTGGACATCGGGAAAGCGGGGCTGCAGGCTTTGTTCGATCGTGACCTGCGCCCTGAGGATGTCCCGCCCGATCTGCGGCATCGCGTTGAGCTGGATCGACGCCTGCTTGATCTGTTCATATTCGAGCAGCCGCCGAACCAGTTCGGCCCGGGGGTCCTCGGCTTCCTTGCCTTCGACACTCTTGCGCGGCGGCAGCAGCATGCGCGACTTGATTTCGATCAGCATGGCCGCCATCAGCAGGTATTCGGCGGCCAGTTCGAGGTTGCGGCTGCGGACTTCTTCGACGTAACTCAGGTACTGGCGCGTCACCGCAGCCATCGGGATGTCAAGGATGTTGAAGTTTTGCTTGCGAATGAGGTACAGCAGCAAGTCCAGCGGCCCCTCGAAAGCTTCGAGGAATACCTCCAGCGCGTCCGGCGGGATGTACAGGTCGGTCGGCAGGGCAAACAGGGGCTCGCCGTACAGGCGGCCACATGGTCAATGACCTCGGGCAGACCGGTGGGGAGCGGTGGATCGCTTTCGATTGCGGACAGCGGGGTCGGGACGGTCATCCGGTCACTTCAAAAAACGGAGCAAAAGATGACCTTTTTACGCTGGGTATCGCCAGTTTTCGCTGATTACGACTCAGTTTGATAAACGTAGGGCTTTTGCGGCACCTGTCCGGCGCGCAAATCCGCCTGGACATCCCGGTCGAGCTGTTTGTCCCACAGCAGTGAGCGGCCGATCTGCTGCTCGCGTTCGAGCTGCGGACGGTCGGTTTTGAGCTGGTCGATGAATTGGGTGGCGTCCGAACGGTATTGGTTCAGACCGAAAAAACTGGCAAGCGACATACACTGATCCCCTTTGGACAGCGATTTTACTTGGGGGCTGGCATGGTGCGACAATTCGGGATGGTGGCGATGGTGATTTGTTCGGTCATGTTGTTGGCCTGCGATCCCCAGCGAATCAGCGAGCTGGAAGAAGGCGTTTCAACCGAGGCCGATGTGCGCACTTGGTTCGGTGAACCGGAAAAAATCTGGGACGGCGCCGGCGGTTCGAGGGTGTTCGAATACAACCGGCAACCCGAAGGCGTGCGCAATTACATGATCACCATCGGGCCGGATGGCAGGATGAGTGCGCTGCGTCAGGTCCTCACACCGGAAAATTTCTCCCGAATCGTTCCCGGCATGATGATGGAAGAGGTGCGTCGCGCGCTGGGCAAGCCGGCACGGATCACCCGTTACGACCGTCAGCGTGAAATCCACTACGACTGGCGGTATCTGGAGCCGCCCAACACCACCATGGCTTTCACCGTGGTGTTCAGCCCGGACTATCGAGTGCTGCGGACGATGCAAACCCTGGAGCCGGACGAAAAAGGCGGGCCGCGCTGACGAGCCCGCCGCAGCCACTCCCGGGCTTTCCGGCGCCGCTTTCAAGCAGCCGACGGCGTCGGCCCCGGCACTTCTGCGGCAACAGCCCTTGCCAGATCCGGGTGGAACGCATCCGGCGGCAGTGCGGCAACCAGGCCACATCGACCGGCCATGTCGGCCGGCTGGTGGTCGAGCCCGCAGATCACCAGGCGGATCCCGCGTTTGCGGCAGGTCCGCTCCAGCGCCATCAGGGCGTCGGCGCCCGATGAATCGATGTAGATCAGGTTCTTCAGATCGAGAATCACGACCGCTTCCGGCAGTTGGTCCTCGATCGCCTCGACAAGCTTTACGGCGCCGAAAAACAAGGCGCCGTAAAGCCGCCAGGCCCGGATGCGGTTGGCCACGGCGGCCAGTTCAGGATAGCTTGCGGCCGTGACGGGTTCGCTGCGGGTCAAACTGGAAATCCGGTAAATGAAGGTCAGGCAAGCGGCGACCAGCCCGACTTCAACGGCCACGGTCAGGTCGAACACCACGGTCAGCACAAAAACGGCCACCAGGGTGATGCGATAAGGCATGCGGTATTGGCGCAGGTGCAGGAACTCGCGCCACTCGCCCATGTTCCAGGCGACAAAAAGAAGAATGGCTGCCAGCGTCGCCAGCGGCACGTGGCTGGCCAGCGGCGCCGCGACCAGCACCACGATCAGCAAGGCGACCGCGTGAACCATGCCGGCGACCGGGCTGCTGGCACCGCTTTTGATGTTGGTGACGGTGCGGGCGATGGTGCCGGTCGCGGGCATGCCTCCGAACAAGGGCGTGGCGAAGTTGGCGATCCCCTGTGCCATGAGCTCCTGATTGGGGTTGTGGCGGTCGTCGATCATCCCGTCGGCGACCCGGGCACACAGCAGCGACTCGATCGCCCCGAGCAAGGCCAGCGTCAAGGCGGGGACGAACAGGAAGCGGGCGGAATCCCAGCTCACTGCCGGCCAGGAAAACCCCGGAAGGCCTGAAGGAATGCCGCCGAAACGGCTGCCGATGGTGTCGACCGGAAGTTGCAGCAGGGCGACGGCCCCGGTTGCCAACACCAAGGCCACGATGGAGCCTGGTATCGGGGTCAGCTTGCCCGTAAATTGGGCCCCACCCAGTCTGGGCATCAGGAATTGCCAGGCGATGATCACGGCCAGCGAGGCCATGGCCAGCCCGAAGGCGATAGGGTCAAAGGTGTGGATCGCCCCGGCCAGAGTACCCAGCATGCCGAAAAAATCGGCGGGCATGGCGGTGATCTTCAGCCCCAGAAGATCCTTCAGTTGCGACAAGGCAATCAGTACGGCAATGCCATTGGTGAAGCCGATGACCACCGCAATCGGAATGAAGCGGATCAAGGTTCCCAGCTTCAGCCATCCCATCAGGAACAGCAGCACCCCCGACAACATGGTGGCGATGAGCAGGTTCGCCAGGCCATACCGTTCGACGATGCCGTAGACGATAACGATGAACGCGCCGGCGGGGCCGCCGATTTGCACGCGGCTGCCGCCAAGCAGGGAGATCAGGAAGCCACCGATGATGGCAGTGAACAAGCCGGCTTCGGGCTTCAACCCGGAAGCGATGGCAAAAGCCATGGCCAATGGCAAGGCGACCACCCCGACAGTGACGCCGGCGGCGACGTCGCGAACAAAGCGCTCGCGCGAATAAGACGCTAGCGCCGGCCCGAGGGCGGGACGGAAATCAATCCTGAGCAAGGACGAGGGGAACATGCAACCTCCGAAGCGAACGACCGGGAAAATGGACGAGGCGGTCGGGAGGGAGGTCCGTGCTGATGGTGGCGCATGTCGAAGCGCCGACGGCGGCTGGGCGCGCTGGTCTGGCCGGGTGCGCGGCGCGTCAGCACGGGCGTCTGCACCCGATGCCGGAGGTACTTGTGGTCAGATTGTCTGACGCGTTCATGTAGCAGCGGCCGCCCTCAGCGCACCCGCATGCCCGGCTGGGCGCCCGGCCAGGGGTTGAGCACGTAGATGCCGGGCTGGGCCTTTTCGTCGACGTGGCTGGCGGCCAGCACCATGCCTTCGCTGACGCCGAACTTCATCTTGCGCGGCGCCAGGTTGGC
>ERZ761607.1108-NODE-1108-length-36115-cov-6.782058_pt1 | contig 36115 bp, 37 predicted proteins | sample MGYA00511164_ERZ761607 | MGnify/ENA primary metagenome ERZ761607 (study PRJEB28899, sample SAMN02445080) | bioreactor sludge metagenome | biome: EBPR sludge | place: Australia: Brisbane, Thorneside Wastewater Treatment Plant | collected 2011-06-22 ... | reverse complement strand
CCGCCGGTGAGGGCCGGGGCGCCGGTCGCCGCCAGAATATCCGGGATGGGTCCGTGGCCGTCGTCGTGGGGGCCGTGCTCGGCCGAAAAGGCGACGGCGCGGGACGAGGCCAGGCCGGACGCCAGGGCGCCGGCCGCCAGCAACAGCCTCCGCCGATCAGGATTGTTCATGTCGACCTCGCGATTTCGCGCACCGGCGTTCTTTCGAGCGCGGGTCGGCCGCCGGCTCAAGTGAAAGTTCGGAAAGGTCGGAGTCCGGCGCATCAGGAATCTCGTTCCCCCGTCCTCAAACGCTTGTTAGAGTCGCGGCATGTCCGACGATCTTACCGAAGCCCAGACCGGCGACATACCGCCGGGTTTCAAGCCCCTGAACTGGACCCGCGGCTTTGGCCGGCAGATCGGCCCGCTCTACGAGAAATACGAGGGCTACGACTGCACGCTCGGCTTCCGGGTCGAGGAACATCACACCAACGGCATGCGCAACTGCCACGGCGGCATGCTGATGACGGTGGCCGACGTCGCCTGGGGTCGAGTCATCTCGGTGCAGAAGTCGCACTTCTGGGTGACGGTGCGGCTGACCTGCGACTTCCTCTCCAGCGCCAGGCTCGGCGACTGGGTGCATGGCAAGTCGGAGATCGTGATCGAGGACGACGACCTCTACACCGTGCGCGGCGAACTGTGGTCGGGCGACCGGCTGCTGATGACCGGCACGGCCGTCTACAAGGTCGTTGGCGCGCGCGAGCCGCGCCCGGGCGAGAAGGCCTTTGTCGAGGCGGGCGCCGGTGGCTGACGGTCAGGTCCTGCCGCCGGAGATCGCCGCTCCGCTGGCCCGCTTCAACGGCGAGAAGCCGCCGGCCCCGGCCTGGTTCGACAAGGCGCTGGAACAGGCGCCCGAGCGGACCGTCTTCGACTTCGAGGGCGCGGCCATCGAGCTGCTGACCTGGGGCGAGGTCGGCAAGCCCGGCCTGCTGCTGCTGCACGGCAACGGGGCCAGCGCCGACTGGTGGACCTTCATCGCGCCGTTCTTCGCGCAGGACTACCGCGTCGCCGCCTTCAGCTGGAGCGGCATGGGCCGGTCCGACTGGCGCGAGCGCTACGATGCCGACGCCTTCGCTCGCGAAAGCTTCGCGGCGGCCGAGGCGGCCGGTCTCTACGCGGCCGGCAAGCCGGTCTTCGTGGCGCATTCGTTCGGCGGCTTCCCGACGATGCTGGCGGCTTCGCGCTACGGCGACCGCATGCGGGCGGCCGTGCTGGTCGATTCGGTCGTGCGCCCGCCCGAACGCGAGTGGCGCGGGCCGCCGAGGCGCGCCAACCCCAACCGCGTCTACGCGACCCTGCCCGAGGCCCTGGCGCGTTTCCGCCTGGCGCCGCCGCAGGGCTGTGAGAACCTGTTCATCGCCGACTGGATCGCGCGCAATGCGGTCAAGGAGGTCGAGGGCGGCTTCACCTGGCGGTTCGATCCGTTCATGTGGACCTCGTTCCAGATGGAGGATCGGGGCCCGCTGCTCAGCGCCGCGACCTGCCCGATCGCCATGATGTGGGGCGATCGCTCCGGCCTCGTGGACGAGGAGATCCTCGACTACATGAAGGGCCTTCTGCCGCCGGGCTCGCCGCAACTGGCCATCCCGGACGCCGACCACCACGTGATGATCGACCAGCCGCTGGCCTTCGTCGCGGCCCTGCGCGGATTGCTCGCGGGCTGGCGGCTTGAGCCATGACGCGCCGTGTTGTAGAGCCGCCCCACCTTGAGCGCAGGATCTGACGATGGCTTCTGAATACCACCGCGGCGAAATGGACATCTCCGAGCACACCGCGACCTTCCATGCGGTGATGGGTCTCACCAAGTGGGGCTCCCTGGCGCTCGCCGTCCTGATCCTGGTTCCGACGCTGTGGTTCTGCACCCCGGCCGGCTTCCTCGGCGGCCTGATCCCGGGCGTCGTCCTGGCGGTGCTGGGCATCATCTTCCTGCGCGAGAAGCCGGGCGCCGGGCACTAGATCCCGACGTCGATGCTGCGCTGCGGGAATAATTTTTCGCGCCGCAGCATGATGGGCTCGACAACGGGCAAGATCATCCCCTAAACAAGCTCTCAAGGGCGCGACAGTCGAACTGCGCCCGGAGGGGAGCTTCATGGCAGTCGTCGCCGTCACCAGGGAACGCCGGGCGGGTGAAACGCGGGTCGCCGCAACGCCGGAAACGGTCAAGAAGCTGATCGGCTCGGGCTTCTCCGTGACCGTCGAGGCCGGCGCGGGCGCCGGTTCCTCCATCCCGGACGCCGACTACGCCGCCGCCGGCGCGACGGTCGCCAAGACCCTCAAGGACGCGCTCGCCAAGGCCGACGTGGTCTTCAAGGTGCGCGGCCCCGAAGCGGAGGAGCTCGCCGCCCTCAAGCCCGGCGCCATCGTCATGGCGACGCTCAATCCCTACCAGGACCGGGCCACCCTCGACGGCCTCGCCAAGGCCAAGGCCAGCGCCTTCGCCATGGAGTTCGTGCCGCGGATCACGCGGGCCCAGGTGATGGACGTCCTGTCCTCCCAGGCCAACCTCGCCGGCTACCGCGCCGTGATCGAGGCGTCCGAGGCCTACGGCAAGGCCATGCCGATGATGATGACCGCCGCCGGCACCGTCGCCGCGGCCAAGGTGTTCATCATGGGCGTCGGCGTCGCCGGGCTGCAGGCCATCGCCACCGCCCGTCGCCTGGGCGCGGTGGTCACCGCCACCGACGTGCGGCCGGCCACCAAGGAACAGGTCGAGTCTCTGGGCGCCAAGTTCCTCGCCGTCGAGGACGAGGAGTTCAAGAACGCCCAGACCGCCGGCGGCTACGCCAAGGAGATGTCCAAGGAGTACCAGGCCAAGCAGGCCGAGCTGGTCTCCAGCCACATCGCCAAGCAGGACATCGTCATCACCACCGCCCTGATCCCCGGCCGGCCGGCGCCGAAGCTGGTCAGCGCCGCCCAGGTCGCCTCGATGAAGCCGGGCTCCATCCTGGTCGACCTCGCCGTCGAGCAGGGCGGCAACGTCGAAGGCGCGAAACTGGGCGAGGTCGTGACCACCGCCAACGGCGTGAAGATCCTCGGCCGCCCGAACCTGCCCGGCCGCATCGCCGCCGACGCTTCGGCCCTCTATGCCCGCAACCTGCTCGCCTTCGCCGGCCTGCTGCTGGACAAGGAGGGCAAGCTGGCCCCGGACTTCGAGGACGAGATCCTCAAGGCCAGCCTGGTCACGAAGGACGGCGCGATCGTCCATGAGCAGCTGAAGACGGCGCCCGCCGCGGCCGCAAAGGCTCCGGCCACCGCCGCGCCGAAGGCCGCTCCCACGAAGAAGGCCGCGCCGGCGAAGGCCGCCGCTCCTGCCAAGGCCGCGCCTGCGAAGGCTGCGGCGCCTGCCAAGAAGGCCGCTGCTCCGAAGCCGGCCGCCAAGCCGAAGGCCGCACCCGCGAAAGCGGCTCCGGCTCCGAAGCCCGCCGCGAAGGCTGCGCCCAAAGCCGCCGCCAAGCCCGCCGCCAAAGCCAAGGCCCCGGCCAAGCCGGCCGCCGCTCCGAAGAAGAAGTAGAGGTCACACGATGGACGCCGTCGATCCCACCGTCTTCCGTCTGGCCATCTTCGTGCTGGCGATCTTCGTCGGCTACTACGTGGTCTGGAGCGTCACGCCGGCGCTGCACACGCCGCTGATGGCCGTCACCAACGCCATTTCCTCGGTGATCATCGTCGGCGCGCTTCTGGCCGCCGCCGCGCACGGCGTGGGGGGCGGCGATCCGACCCCGAACGTCTGGATCTCCAAGGGGGCCGGCGCGCTCGCCGCCGCCTTCGCCGCCGTGAACATCTTCGGCGGCTTCCTGGTCACCCAGCGCATGCTGGCCATGTACAAGAAAAAAGAGCCCGCCAAGGGCAAGAGCGGCCACTAGAGCGCGCGCGGGGGAATCCAGACCATGAACGCCAACATCGCCGCCCTGCTCTACATCGCCTCGGGCGTGCTCTTCATCCTGGCGCTGCGCGGACTCAGCAGTCCGACGACCAGCCAGGCGGGCAACCGCAACGGCATGATCGGCATGGCCATCGCCGTGGGCGTCACGCTCGCCACCCTCTGGGGTGAGCAGAAGCTCGACACCATCACGCTGGGTCTCATCGCCGGCGGCGTCGCCGTCGGCGGCATCGTCGGGGCGGTGATCGCCCGCCGGGTCGCCATGACCTCGATGCCGCAGCTGGTCGCCGCCTTCCACAGCCTGGTCGGGATGGCCGCCTGCCTGGTGGCGGTCGCCGCCATCTACACGCCCGAGGCCTATGGAATCGCCGGCGAGAACGGCCACATCCACCTGCAGTCGCTGATCGAGCTGGCTGTCGGCCTGGCCATCGGCGCCATCACCTTCACCGGCTCGGTGATCGCCTTCGCCAAGTTGAACGGCAACATGAGCGGCGCGCCGATCCTGCTGCCGGCCCGCCATCTGCTGAACCTCGCGATCCTGGCCGGCATCGTCGTGCTGACGGTCATCCTGGTGATGAGCGGCGGTACGGCGATCTGGGCGTTCTGGGGCATCTTCGCGCTCAGCCTGCTGATCGGCATCACCCTCATCATCCCGATCGGCGGGGCGGACATGCCCGTCGTCGTGTCGATGCTGAACAGCTACTCGGGCTGGGCCGCGGCCGCGCTGGGCTTCACGCTCGAGAACGTCACCCTGATCATCACCGGCGCGCTGGTCGGCTCTTCGGGGGCCATCCTCAGCTACATCATGTGCAAGGGGATGAACCGCAGCTTCATCTCGGTGATCCTGGGCGGCTTCGGCGCCGACGACTCGGCCGCGGCCGCCGGCGGCAAGATCGAGACCCGCCCCGTGAAGCAGGGCAGCGCCGACGACGCGGCCTTCATCATGAAGAACGCCTCCAAGGTCATCATCGTCCCCGGCTACGGCATGGCGGTCAGCCAGGCGCAGCACGCCCTGCGCGAGATGGCCGACAAGCTGAAGGAGGAGGGCGTCGAGGTGAAGTACGCCATCCACCCCGTCGCCGGCCGCATGCCAGGACACATGAACGTGCTCCTCGCCGAAGCGAACGTCCCCTACGACGAGGTCTTCGAGCTGGAGGACATCAACGCCGAGTTCCCGACCGCCGACGTGGCCTTCGTGATCGGGGCCAACGACGTCACCAATCCGGCCGCCAAGACCGATCCCTCGAGCGCCATCTTCGGCATGCCGATCCTGGACGTCGAGAAGGCCCGCACGGTCCTGTTCGTGAAGCGCGGCATGTCCAGCGGCTACGCCGGCGTCGAGAACGAGCTCTTCTTCCGCGACAACACCATGATGCTGTTCGCGGACGCCAAGAAGATGGTCGAGGGGATCGTCAAGGCGCTGTAGTCGCCGCGCCGACCCAACGCTTCGAGCGGCCGCCATCGGGTGCGATGGCGGCCGTTTCGTCTTGGATGACCCGGTCGGGGCGTGAAGCCGGCGTTGAAGCGCGCGATCAGCCGAAGCGCGCCTTCGCCAGGGCGCCGACGACGTCCTTGGCGAAGTCGGAGGGCTTGATCCCGGCCTTCCACTTCTCGAAGTCCATGACGTTCTGGATGCGCGCGTCCAGGGTGTCCAGCGCCGCGCCGCGGCCGGCGGTCAGGTCCTGGACCAGCGTCCCGATCAGGATGCCCGAGAGGATGGCCCGCTTGCTGTAGTGATTCTCGTCGGTCGCCGTGTCCCCGGCCCAGCGCCACAGCTGGTCGGCGCTCTCCCACACCAGCCTCAGGGCCAGCGGCAGGTTGGTCGGCAGGGCCAGGAACCCGACCCAGCGGCGCAGCGCCGCCTGGTCGGCCTGGGCGGCGTCCAACCGGGCCACCACCGCCGCGCGGATGCGGTCACGGATCTTCAGCGCCCCCGGGTCGGGCAGCGCCGCCAGCGCCGCCGCGTCGTGCCGGCGAGACAGCAGGGCGGCCAGGTCCCGTCCTCCGTTCGGAAACAGCAGATCGGCCTCCGGCGCGGTCAGCCCGGCGGCCGCCGCGGCCTTGACCAGGGTTTCGCGGCCCCAGCCGAGTCGCGGCGCGATGGCCAGCGCCTCGTCGAGCACCTGCTGTTCAGTCCTGATGGCCCAGTCGTCCGGAGCGGTCATGCGGGTATTCTATACAAGGGGTTCGGCGCGTCGCCGATAGACTCTCGCGCATAGACAACGCCTTCCGCCTCTGCTATCTCGCGCGCCTCGCCACGGGAGCCAGCTCCCGGGGCCAATCCAATTTTGATTTCGTCCGCCACGCCGCACGGCTAGCGGCGGGCCGTACGAAGGAGAGAGTCCCCTGGTTCAGATTTTCGTCCGCGACAACAATGTCGACCAGGCGCTGAAGGCCCTGAAGAAGAAGATGCAACGCGAAGGCTCGTTCCGCGAGATGAAGCGTCACGTCGCCTACGAGAAGCCCTCGGAGAAGCGCGCTCGCCAGAAGGCGGAAGCCGTGCGTCGCGCCCGCAAACTGGCTCGCAAGCGCGCCCAGCGCGAAGGCCTGATCGCCGCGCCGAAGAAGCCCGCCCGCTCGTAGGACCGGGGCTTCAAGCCGAAATCCGAAAGGGCCGTCCGGGATGACCGGACGGCCCTTTTTCTTTGCGCGGTGCGTCCTTCGACACGCCCGCCGCGCGGGCTGCTCAGGATGACGTGGTTGGAAGGCTATCCATCTACGTCATGGTGAGCAGGCCCGCAGGGCCGTGTCGAACCACGCAACGCCTAGGCTTCCGCTCCCCGGATCTTCGCGATCAGACCCTTGAGGTCGACCTTGCCGGTGGACAGCGCGCCCGCCCGGAACGCCCGGCCGGCCGCCCAGACCACTACCGCGACGGTGGCCAGCATGAGCAGACCCGTGCCGATCACCTCCCAAAGCGGCGGCTGTCCGGCGGCGCGGGCGGTCATCAGGAAGGGCGTGAACGGCGGAATCCACGAAAGCGCCTCCAGCAGCGCCGAGTCGGGCCGACGGATGGCCTGGGTCATGAACACGATCGGGATGGTCAGCAGGGCCATCACGGGCCCCAGCAGCGTCTGGGCCTCGCGCGTGGTCTCACAGAACGCTCCCACGGCGATGAAGATGGCCGCGTACAGCAGATAGCCGCCGATCAGGTAGAAGCCGAAGTAGAAGATCAGGCCCTGGCCGAACAGGACGGCGGCCACATCGGCCGCGCCCTCGGGCATGGCGATGGTCGCGGCCGTTCCGCCGACGCCGGCCCAGACGGTCAGCACGGTCAGGGTCACGCCGGCGACGCCCAGAATCTTGCCGAACATGATCTCGGTCGAGGAGGCGGAGGCCAGCAGGACCTCCAGCACGCGATTGGACTTCTCCTCGATCACACTGTTCAGCAGGATGCCCGCGCCGGTCAGGATCATCGACCACAACAGGAAGGCGGCGGCGAATCCGACAATCCCGGGCAGCCGATCGCGGGCGGCGACCTGCCCGCCGCTCGCGGCCTTTGGCGAGAAGGCGGTGACCTTCGGCGAGAGGGATTGAGCGGCCTTCAGCGTCGCGGCGTCGATGCCCAGCGCGACCAGCCGGCGCGCCTGCATGACGTCCGCCACGGCGCTGGTGAATCCCCGCTCCAGCGAGGGATCGGCGAGGTTGTTGCTCCAGAAGTCGACCGCCACCCCGTCGTCCGATCCATGCAGGACGGCGACGGCGGTCAGTCCGCCCCCGCCTTCGCTGCGCTCACTCAGCCAGGTCCGGATCTGGTCGTCGAGCGGCCGGCCGTCGTCGGCCCTCACATCGGCGATCCTGGCCTTCGCCGTGTCGCCGTTCGCCTTCTTCATCGCCTCGACCACCGGGGCGGCGAATCCCTGGCCGGTCTGGTCGATGATGGCGATCGACGCGGGCGGCGCGTTGCGCTCGAGCAGCGCCGGGGCCGAGAAGGCGGCCGCTCCGACCACCGGCATCAGCAGCATCGACAGCCAGAACCCGGCGGTGCGGACATAGGCGCCGTACTCGCGGGCCGCGATCTTCAGGAGCCGCATCATTGCGCGCCCTCCCCGTTGGTCAGGGTGATGAAGGCGTCGTGCAGCGTCGGCTCGCGCAGCTCGAAGCGCGAGATGTCGAGGCCGGCGGCGAAGGCGGCCTTGAGCGCCTCCTGCCCCGGAGCGCCCCTGGCCAGGGCGGCGGTGAATCGACGGACGCCGTCCTCGGTCGTTTCGACCGCGACCTGTTCGACGCCGGGCAGGGCGGCGACCGCGGCCTCGTCGACGCCGCCCTCCAGCACCAGGGCGCGCGGGGCGTGCGCGCGCGCCTCGGCCACGGAGCCGTCAAACACCTTCCGGCCCTTGGCCAGCAAGACGACATGGTCGCAGAGCCGCTCGGCGTGCTGCATGACGTGGGTCGAGAAGATGACGGTCGCACCGCGCGCGGCGAGCCCGCGGATGACCCCTTCCAGGGCCTGCTGGTTCACGGGGTCGAGGCCGCTGAACGGCTCGTCGAGGATGACCAGCTCCGGTTCGTGCACGATGGCGCTGATCAGCTGGACCTTCTGGGCCATGCCCTTGGACAGATTGCGGATCTGGCGCTTGGCGGCGTAGCCGAGGCCCTGCTCTTCCAGCAGCGCCATGGCCCGCTTGCGGCACTCGGCGCGCGGCACGCCCTTCAGGCCACCCAGGAAGACGATGGCGTCCAGCGGCGTCATGCGGCGGTAGAGGCCGCGCTCCTCGGGCAGGAAGCCGATCCGCTCGCGCACCGAACGGGCGTCCGGCGCGCCCAGCACGTCGATCCGGCCGGACGTCGGGGCGACAAGGCCCAGGATCATGCGGATGGTCGAGGTCTTGCCCGCCCCGTTGGGACCCAGGAAGCCGAGAATCCTGCCGCGCCGGGCGGCGAAGGAAAGGTCATCGACGGCGGTGAAGGCGCCGTAGCGCTTCGTCACCCCTTCGAGCTGCAGCGCCGCGTCCATTCGAACCCCGAATCGATACCGTGACCTATTGACTAGCCGCCGACGCGTCTCGAACGAAGAGCACGGCCTTCACGATCTCGTCCGCGAATTGCTCGCCCAGCAGGGTGGCGTGACCGGCGGCGTCGACATTGCGCACGTAGCCGCGGGCCGAGGCCTTGGCGGGGGCTGTCTGGAAGGTCTTCCACGTCTCCCGTCCGGCCACCGGTCCGGCGGTGACCACGGCCACGGGCAAGGACGGCGCATAGGCCGGCAGCGCGCCGGCCTGTCTCGAAGCGGCCATCCATTGCTCCACCTCGCGGGCGGCCCAGCGATTGTGGACGCCCGAGGCGAAGGCCCGGCGCTTGTCCGCCGCGGCCTCCGGCGGCAGGCCGATGCGATCGCCCATCCAGGGTGACACCGGCCTGAACAGTCCGATCGAGGCGCCCCAACCGGCGAAGCGGGAGGCGGTCGCGAAGCCGCTTATGAACCTGGTCGCGCCCGGGATCTCGGCCGCCTCGGGCGTCGCCGCGTCAACGAGCACCACGCCGGCCACCTTGTCAGGATTGCGGCCCGCGAACAGGCGAGCGTAGAGGCCCGCCATCGAATGGCCAACGTAGATGTAGGGGCCTGGCTCGCCCGAGGCGGTCAGCATCTTCTCGAAGTCGCCGGCCACCGCCAGGCCGTCGCGCGGCGTCGGGCCGGGCTGCGACCGGCCGAGTCCCGCGCGGTCATAGGCGCAGGATCGTACGCCCCGCGTCGCCAGACGCGCCTGCACCGCGCCCCAGTCGGCGGACAGGCCAAAGGCCCCGGCCTCGAACACCACGACGGGACCGGCCCGTTCGGGGCCAGCGCAGACCAGGTGCAGCGTGCGACCCCCGATGTCGATCATGCGGCCGCGCAGCGGCGTCTGGCTGGCGGCGGACATCAGGCCTCCGATGGCGATGAAGGTGACGAGCGCGAGGGTCAGACCCGCCGCCCCCCGCAGGACGAGCTTGAACATGACCTCAATCTAGTGCCGCTTCGCCGGCGGGGAAGGGGGGACCGCTAGCGAGCGGTCGCCACGATCTCACGGGTCGAGGCCGCGGAGGCGGCGTCCATCGCCGAGGGCGCGGCCGGTGTCGTCGTCGGCGGCGCGACCGGCGTTTCGGTGCGCTCGACCGCCGGTGCGACGAGCGCCTTGCCTGTTGGCTGGATCACCGCGCGGACCCGGCCGTCGCGGGGGCCGGCGAACGCGACAGTCGTCGCGCCGGGGGCCTTGCGGGCGAGAATCTCGGCCGGCCATTCGGAGACCTGAGCCACCCGGATGCGCCGGGGGACGCGGGCGGCGAGGGTCAGCGGCAGGTCCGCTTCGCTTCTGAAGGCGCGGCCCATGAAGACCACTGGATTCAAGGGACGGCCGTCGTGGCGGATCTCGAAATGCAGGTGCGCTCCGGTGGAGCGACCGCTTGAGCCCACGTAGCCGACCACGGCGCCAGGCTGCACCCAGGCGCCCGTCTTCAGTTTCGCCAAACGACCGAGGTGGGCGTAGAGCGAGGTCAGGCCGCTGTCGTGGCGGATTTCGACGAAGCGGCCGTAGCCGCCGTCCACGCCGCTGCGCACCACGACGCCAGCGGCGGTGGCGCGCACGGCGACGCCCGACGGCGCGGCGATGTCGACACCCTCATGCAGGCGGCCGCCGCCCTCCCAGGGCATCTTGCGCAGACCGAACGGCGAGTTGACCGCGTAGCCCGCCAGCGGCGAAACGAAGAAGAACTTCGGCACGCCTGCGTGGTCGTCAGCGGCGGTCTCGGCTTCTTCCCACTTGGGAGCCGGACCGGCCGCCGCGCGTTCTTGTCGCGAAGGAAGGCTGGCCTGGGCGGTCGCCACAGCGACCGAGCCCATCAGGATGGCCGCGAGTCCGACTCCGAGCAGGGGAGGAAGACGGGTCTCGCGGGAAAGCATTTCACGGAACAATGGTCGGCCTCGTCGAGCGCTGTCGAGCTTTCTGCACGGCGCGACGAGGTCTGACGCGCCAGCTTCGACGTTCAAGGGAGTGAACTGGGGTCGGATATGCTGACCCATCCTGGCGACATTGTGTCCAGGAGCGCGGCTATCTACTCGGACAGATGTTAATATTCAACCCTACTGGCTAGGTTGGATTGTCGGAGCGCTTCGCTGATCTGTCACAATGACGCGCCGGTCGTGAAAGACACATCCCGCTGTGGCTCGCTGCAATCCGTAGGACGAATTCGTTGAAGACCGGTTCAAAGGTGGCGATCCGGTCGGCGAACCGAAGACCGGCGGCGGCGGCGCCCATCGGCCAGGGAGGTTCGACACATGATCCGCGCGAAGTCGGCGGCGCGTCTCCTCAGACGGCGTACTTCCGACGCATGTAGGCGACCGACTCCGCCGCCAGCTGTCGCAGGATCGCCTCGTCGATATCGGTCAACCGGTTCAGGTACAGACAGGCGCCGCCGGTCCGGTGCTTGCCCAGCCTCGCCAGTAGGTCCTCGGACCCGGCGAAGCCCTTCATGATGTAGAGGACCAGGTTGGCCTTGCGGGGCGAGAAGCCGATGAGCGGCCAGTCGCCGGTCGGGCCCCGATAGCTGCCATAGCCGACGATGCTGGGCCCCCACATGACCGGCGTCTCTCCGGAGACCTCCGCCAGCATTCCGGCCACCGTCCTGCCGTCCTCGCGCCGGCCGGCATGTTCGACCGCGTCCAGGAAGGCCTCGACCGAGGCGCCGGTGGGTCTGGTCTTCGGTTCCCTGGCCATCAAACGCCTCAGCTTCTCGCGGCGGGACCGATGCGGTTCACATGGCCCATCTTGCGTCCGGGCCGCGGCTCGCCCTTGCCGTAGAGGTGGACGCGGGTGTTCGGCTCGGCGGCCAGTGTGAGCCACGCGTTCACCTCGTCGCCGAGCAGATTGGTCATCTCCACCGAGACCTTCGGCGTGGTGTCGCCCAGCGGCCAGCCGGCCACGGCGCGGATGTGCAGTTCGAACTGATCGACCTCGCACCCGTCCTGGGTCCAATGCCCGGTGTTGTGGACCCGTGGCGCGATCTCGTTGACCAGCAGGCCGGCGTCGCCAAGGTCGAACAGCTCGATGCCCATGACGCCGACGTAGTCGAGGCGGGTCAGCACCTCGGTGGCGATCCGCTCGGCGGTCGCCTGCAGGCGCGGCTCGACCCGGGCCGGCGCGATCGTGGTGCGCAGCACGCCGCCCTCGTGGATGTTCTCAGACAACGGATAGAAGGCCATCGCGCCGTCGCGGCCCCGGGCGGCGATGATCGACAGTTCCCGGCTGAACGCGGCCCGGGCTTCAAGCACCGACGGCGCGCCGGCGACGCTCTTGAAGGCGTCCTCGGCCTCCGCCGCGTCGCGGACCCACACCTGGCCCTTGCCGTCGTAGCCCTCCCGCCGGGTCTTCAGCAGCGCCGGCAGGCCAAGGCGAGGCAGGGCTTCGATGATGTCGGCGGCCTGATCGACAGCCGCGAAGGCGACGGTCGGAGCCTCCGAGGCGTTGAGGAAGGTCTTCTCTTCGACCCGGTCCTGAGCGACGCGCAAGGCGTCCGGCCCCGGCGCGACCGGCGCCCCCAGGGTGATCAGCGTCTCGACCGCCCGCACCGGCACGTTCTCGAACTCGTAGGTCACCACATGGCTGGCGTCCGCCAGCGTGCGCAGGGCGTTCGGGTCGTCGTAGGCGGCGACGATGGTGCGCTTGGCCACGCGCGAGGCCGGGGAGCCCTCGTCCGGCGTCAGGATGACGACGTCCAGGCCCAGCCGCGCCGCCGCCAGCGCCAGCATCCGGCCGAGCTGGCCGCCGCCGAGAATGCCGATCGTCGAGCCGGGAGGAAGCGGGAAGGAAACGCTCATCAGTCCTCGACGGTCTCGGCCACCGAGGCGGTCTGGGCCGCGCTGTGGGCCGCCACCCGGTCAGCCAGGGCGGGGTCGGATAGGGCCAGGATCCGCGCGGCCATAAGCCCAGCGTTCTTGGCCCCGGCCACGCCGACAGCCAGGGTGCCGACCGGGATGCCGCCGGGCATCTGGACAATCGACAGCAGGGAATCCAGTCCGTTCTGCAGCTTGCTCTCCACCGGCACGCCCAGCACCGGCAGGTCGGTCATCGAGGCGGTCATGCCGGGCAGATGGGCCGCGCCGCCGGCTCCGGCGATGATCACCTTCACCCCGGCCGCCTTGGCGCCCTTGGCGAAGGCCACCATGCGGTCGGGGGTGCGGTGCGCCGAGACGACCTTCGCCTCCCAGGCCACGCCGAGCGCGTCGAGATTGTCGGCCGCATGCTTCATCGTCGGCCAGTCGGAGCGGCTGCCCATGATGATGGCGACGGGCGGGCTTGCGCTCATGACGTGGTCATCCCCTGACCGGGGCCGAGCCCCGGAAAGGCGCGGAGTATAGGCGCCGCTTGTGGCGCCGCAACCGATGCGTCAGATTCCAGTGGTCGGGGATTTGGACTATGATTCTGTCATGAAGATCGGCGGCGCTCGTGCGGAAGCGTTTTCAGCCATGCGCAAGCGCGCGTTGGCCCGCGCCGGCGCGCAGGTCACGGCGGACAAGGCCGCGCCGGCCGACCGCACCGCGTTCCTGGGCCTTGCCGAGTCAGACTTGACGCCCGCTGTGCAGGGCGCGGTCAAAACCCTGCTGACCGAGATCGACGACCTGCGCGGCGAAGTCAGCCGGCTCAAGGCCAGGCTGGCCGAGGTCGAGACCCTGGCCGATCGCGACGTGTTGACCCCGTTGCTCAATCGCCGCGCCTTCGTGCGCGAACTGCATCGCATCGGGGCCTTCGTGGGCCGCTACGGCAGCCCGGCCAGCCTCGTCTATTTCGACCTGGACGGCTTCAAGGCGGTCAACGACCGCTTCGGCCACGCCGCCGGCGACACCGCGCTGAAGGCCGTCGCCGACCGCCTGCTGGCCAACACCCGCGAGACCGACGTCGTCGGCCGGTTGGGGGGCGACGAGTTCGCCGTCATCCTGGTGCAGACGGATCTGGAGACGGCCAACACCCAGGCCGAGCGCCTCAAACAGGTGATCCAAGCCGTGCCGGTCGACCTGGGCGACTGGTCGGCTCCGCTGCGCATCAGCTACGGCGTCCGCGCCGTCGAACCGGGCATGGACCCGGAAGAGGCGTTGGCCGAAGCCGACGCCAGGATGTTCGTGCGCAAGAAGGCCGGCGGGTAGGCGTCGCCCTCATCCAATCTCCTGGCCGACTCCGCGGGCGCTGAAGCCTGCACTGCCGGGTTCGCGATGGCGCGCGCGGCCAGTCCGAGCATCCCGACCGCCACGACGTCTCCGGTCAACCGCCGCCGCCACCCCCGGCGCCGGCGCCCCGCGGGTCTTGCGAAGACCGCGTTCGGCCCCGCGTGACGACTCGCCGGCGTGCATGGCTCGGAAGGCTATTCCGAAGTTCGACTGGCGCCGGATCGGTATCGGGTGACCTTCTCCGGCGACGCCTTCACGTCGCGGGACGCCGTCGAGGGCTACCTCCTGTTCCGGTCCGCCGAACTCACGGTCCAGCAGGGCTACGAATGGTTCCGGGTGGTTGATCGGGAAACCGAGCGACAGGTGGTGCGGGATCCGACCTACGATCCCTGGTACGGCAGCGACTATCCCTACTGGCGGCCCTACTGGCGCTACTACGGTCGCCCCTACGGCTGGCGGGAATGGAATCCCTGGATTGGCGACCCCTTCTGGAGCCTCCGACTCGACATGACGACGGTCGAACACTGGGAGGCCACCATCGAGATCGTCATGTCCTCGGGCGCGCAGCCGACCGGAGACGGTCGGGTCTACAACGCCCGCGGGATCATCGAGCGTCTCGGCCCGAAGATTCAACGGCCCGGCTAGACGGAGACCTGTCGACTCGCGGTCGCCGACACAGGCTCGGCGGCCGCCATTCCGCCCGCCCGCCCGCGGCCTATGCCGCGAGCGGGCTGTCCTGCTGGATGAGGCGATCGACGACGAGGCGGCTGATCATGCGGCCTTCGACGGGAAGAATGGCGTCGACGACCGCCGAACCCGACGGGTCGCAGACGGCCGGCGGAGCTTGGAACTGAGACGCCGAGGCATGGAAGGTCTCCGATACGCCATCGACGAGCAGGCCGGCGAGCCGGCCGGCGCATTGGGCCACGACGATGACATGTCGACTGCTCGGTTCGGTCATGCCCAGGCCCAGCCTTGAGGCCAGGTCGACCACCGGCATGACGGCGCCCCGCAGGTTGATCACGCCCTTCACGTAGTCGGGCGCATGCGGAATCGGGGTCGCCGGCGTCCAGCCCCGGATTTCACGCACCGCCTTGATGTCGATGCAGAACTCCACGTCCTTGACCACCAGGGTGATGACCTCGGTCCGGTCGCCATCCGCCGTGAGCACATCGATCAGATCGGCCGACATCAGAACTCTTCCCAGTCCGCGCCCAGGTTCACGGCAGCCGCCGAGCCTGATCGAGTGAAGGACGCGAGCCGCGCTCGCGCGGCATGGACAGGGCTTTCCCGGACCTCTTCCGGCGCGGCGGCGGGAGCGACCCTCGCCGCGGGTTGCGCCACTGGGCCGCGCGCCTCGCCGGCGTCGATTTCGAAATGGGCGATCAGGTTGGCGAGGCCGGCCGCCTCGCCGCGGAGGCTGGCGGCCGCCGCGGTGGCCTGCTCGACCATGGCCGCGTTCTGCTGCGTGACCTGGTCCATCTGATTGACGGCGGTGTTCACCTGCCCCATCCCGGTCGCCTGCTCCTGGGTGGAGGCGGCGATCTCGCCGACCAGGGCGTCGATGCTGGCGATCGCATCGACGATCGTCGACAGCGCCTTGCCCGTGTCGCCGACCAGCTTGGCCCCGCGATCGACCTGGGCGCTCGAGGTGCTGATGAGCGCCTTGATTTCCTTGGCCGCTTCAGCCGAGCGCTGGGCCAGCGCACGAACCTCGGAGGCCACGACCGCGAAGCCCTTGCCGGCGTCTCCCGCGCGGGCGGCCTCGACACCCGCGTTGAGCGCGAGAAGGTTGGTCTGGAAGGCGATCTCGTCGATCACGCCGATGATCTGACCGATCTGCGAGGAGGAATTCTCGATCTCGCCCATCGCGCTGACCGCCTCGCGCATGACCTGACCCGATTTTTCGGCCTCGAGGCGCGCCTTGGTCGCCGCGTCAGACGCCTGTTTGGCGCCGTCGGCGGTGCGTCGAACGGTCTGGGTGATCTCGTCCAGCGCGGCCGCGGTCTGCTCAAGGCTCGCGGCCTGCTGCTCGGTGCGGCGCGAGAGATCATCGGAGGCCCGGGCGATTTCGCTCGATCCCCCGCCCACGCTCGCGGCGGCGTCCTTCACGGACCTGATGGTGCGCTGGAGGACGGCGAGCGCATTGTTGAAGTCGTCCTTGACCTTCTGGAAGGCCGGATCGACCGTCGCCGTGATTCTGTACGACAGCTGGTTGGCCGAGAGTTGCGACAGGCCCTCGGCGATTTGATCGACAGAGCGCACGCGGCCGGTGACGTCGGTGGCGAACTTCACGACCTTGGTGATGCGACCGCTGGCGTCGAAGATCGGATTGTAGGACGCCTGGATCCAGACCGATGAACCGTCCTTCGCCCGCCGCTCGAACTCATCGGCGACAAACTCGCCGGCATTGAGCCTTCGCCAGAAGGCCGCGTACTCAGCACTCTGGGCGTAGGCGGGATCCACGAACATCCGGTGGTGCCGACCGCGGATCTCCTCCAGCCGGTAGCCGAGCACCTTCAGGAAATTGTCGTTGGCGGTGACGACTTCGCCGCTAGTGGTGAACTCGATGACGGCCTGGACGCGATCGACGGCGGCGAGCCGGCTCTCCGCCTCGGCGGCTTTCAACTTCGCGTCAGTCGTGACGGTTGCGACCTTGACCACCTTTTCGACGGCGCCGCGGGCATTGAAAACCGGATTGTAGCTGGCCTGGATCCATACCTCGGCGCCGCTCTTGCCGATCCGCCGATATTCGCGCGCGTCGTACTCGCCGCGTCGAAGCTTCGTCCAGAAATCGGCGTACTCGGCAGTCGCGACATAGTCGGGGTCCACGAACAGACTGTGGTGGCGTCCCTTGATCTCGGCCTCGGTGTAGCCCATCGCGCCGCAGAAGTTTGCATTCGCGCGAAGGATGTTGCCGTCCCTGTCGAACTCGATGATCGCGAGCGATCGGTCCAGTGCCTTGAAGGTCGCTCCGGCGTCGCTGGACGCCCTACCGAACGATAGCATGACTAGTCCCCCCGAGTGTCTGAGGGTGATGATCGCCCCATTCAGGGTTAACGGCAGGTAAAATAGAGTCTAACTTGAACTATACTGACCCAGATCGAGTCATAATTCTCAAATTCGACGGGTCTCTGGTGTAGATACACTAAGGGCCCGGGCTGGTAATCCGTAGGGATTATGACAACTCTTGGCTTCCCTAGCGTCAGGCGACGCGTTCTCCATCGCGGCTCGGGTGAATCCCTTCATCCGATCAGCGATCACCGCCCCCACCGCCTCCACCGCCGCCCGGCGCGGGAAGTGCGCCCGCCAGGCGATGCGGAGGGTCCGCCCGGGCTTGCCCTCCAGAGGCCTCAGCGTCAGGCCCGCGTCCTCGGCCGCCCCCGCCGCCAGGCCCGGGATCAGCGTCGCGCCGTAACCGGCGGCGACCATGTTCATGAGGGTCGGAAGGCTGGAGGCGCGGAGGGCGCCGCCGAGAGCGCCGGACTGGCCGCAGACCTCCAGGGTCTGGTCGCGGAGGCAGTGACCGTCGGAGAGGACCAGGATGTCCTGGGCGAGATCGGTCTCGGCGATGGCGCTGCAGGCCGCCAGCGGGTGGTCCGGCGGCAGGGCCGCGAGGAAGGGCTCGTCGAAGAGGGGGAGGCTCGCCAGGTCCGGACCGTCGACCTCGGTGGCCAGCAGGGCGGCGTCGAGCTGGTGGGCGCGGAGGCGGTCGAGCAGGACCTCGGTCTGATCCTCCCAGGGCTCGGGCTCGAGCTGGGGAAGGGCCTGCCGCAGCGGGGCGAAGATCAACGGCAGCAGGTAGGGCGCGAGCGTTGGGATGACGCCGAGCCGGAAACGGCCGGCCAGCGGGTCGCGCAGGTTGCGGGCGGCGTCGAGAAGGGCCTCGGAGGCTGTCACCGCCGCGCGGGCGTGGTCGATCAGCTGAAGGCAGGCGGCGGTCGGGGCGGCGCTCTTGGCCGAGCGCTCGAACAGGACCACGCCGAGCTGGTCCTCCAGCTTGCGGATCTGCACCGACAGGGTGGGCTGGCTGACGCCGCAGGCCTTGGCCGCGCGGCCGAAGTGCTCGTGCTCGGCGATGGCCAGGAGATAGCGCAGGTCACGGACGTTCATGGGGGCAGGGTAGCGCACTCCCTGCCGCGACGCAGCATAGATGATGCCTATCGCGGCGATTATGTCTTCATGCTTCCGTTTATCGGGCGAGCGCGCGAAGGTTGTTCCGGATCTCGACGGACGGACGGTTCCCCCGCCGCCCGGGACGAGGACGTCGCGGCAACAGACGTTGTCGGCAACAGACCGGGAGAGACGACCATGGCCATGGACGGAAGCGATATCGTCGAGCCGACCTCGAAGTGCCCCCTCAAGCATGGCGTCCGATTCCACACCAGCTTCGGCGGGCGCTCGAACCGGGACTGGTGGCCCAACCAGCTGAACCTCGCCATCCTTCACCAGCACCAGCCCGTGTCGAGCCCGATGACCGAGGGTTTCAGCTACGCCAGGGAAGTCCAGAAGCTGGACGTGGCGGCGCTGCGCAAGGACATCGAGGCGCTGCTGACCGACAGCCAGGACTGGTGGCCGGCCGACTACGGCCACTACGGACCGCTGTTCGTGCGCATGGCCTGGCACAGCGCCGGCACCTACCGCACCGGCGATGGTCGCGGCGGCGCGGGCTCGGGCACGCAGCGGTTCGCGCCCCTCAACAGCTGGCCGGACAACGGCAACCTCGACAAGGCGCGCCGGCTGCTGTGGCCGGTGAAACAGAAGTACGGCAACCAGATCAGCTGGGCCGACCTGATGATCTACGCCGCCGACGTCGGCATGGAGACCATGGGCTTCAAGACTTTCGGCTTCGGCTTCGGTCGCGAGGACGTCTGGGCGCCGGAAGAAGATGTCCACTGGGGCGTCGAGGATACCTGGCTGGGCGACGCCCGCTACAAGGGCGAGCGTGAGCTCGACAATCCGTTGGCCGCCGTCCAGATGGGCCTCATCTACGTCAATCCCGAAGGTCCGAACGCCAGCGGCGACCCGATCGCGGCGGCGCACGACATCCGTGAGACCTTCGCCCGCATGGCGATGAACGATGAGGAGACCGTCGCCCTCATCGCCGGCGGCCACACCTTCGGCAAGGCGCACGGGGCCGGCGACGCGTCCCTGGTCGGCGTCGAGCCGGAAGCGGCCGGTATCCTCGAACAGGGCCTGGGCTGGAGGAACGCCCACGGCGCCGGGAAGGGCGGCGACACCATCACCAGCGGTCTAGAGGGCGCCTGGAAGCCGAAGCCGACCACCTGGGACAACGGCTATTTCGAGACCCTGTTCGGCCATGAGTGGGAGCTCACACGCAGCCCCGCCGGCGCCAAGCAGTGGCGACCGAAGGACCGCGCCGCCGACACCCTGGTCGAGGACGCCCACGACAGCAGCAAGCGCCATGCGCCGATGATGGCGACCACCGATCTGGCGTTGCGGTTCGACCCGATCTACGAGCCGATCGCACGCCGGTTCCTCAACGACCACGCCGCCTTCACCGAGGCGTTCGCCCGCGCGTGGTTCAAGCTGACTCACCGCGACATGGGTCCCAAGTCCCGCTACCTCGGCCCGCTCGTGCCTTCCCAGGACCTGATCTGGCAGGACCCGGTGCCGGCCGTCGACCACCCGCTGGTCAACGCCGCGGATGTGGCCGAGCTGAAGGCGGCCGTGCTGGCCTCGGGTCTTTCGGTCCCGCAGCTGGTGTCGACCGCCTGGGCTTCGGCCTCCACCTTCCGCGGCTCCGACAAGCGCGGCGGCGCGAACGGCGCCCGCGTGCGTCTCGCGCCGCAGAAGGACTGGGCGGTCAACAGCCCGGCCCAGCTGTCGGCGGTGCTGGCGAAGCTGGAAGGGATCCGGGCGGCCTTCAACGGCAAGCAGAACGGCGGCAAGCGGATATCGTTGGCCGATCTGATCGTGCTGGCCGGCGGCGCCGCGGTCGAGAAGGCGGCCAGGGAGGGCGGTCTTGAGATCGAGGTTCCCTTCACGCCGGGCCGCACCGACGCCGCGCAGGATCAGACCGACGTCGAGTCCTTCGCCGTGCTCGAGCCGGTCGCTGACGGCTTCCGCAACTACCTGAAGCCGGGCCTGCCCATGACCGCCGAGGAGTTGCTCGTCGACAAGGCGCAGCTGCTGACCCTGTCGGCGCCGGAAATGACGGTGCTGGTCGGCGGTCTGCGCTCGCTGGACGCCAACACCGACCAGCGGCCGCACGGAGTGTTCACCAAGCGGCCGGGCGTGCTGAGCAACGACTTCTTCGTCAACCTGCTCGACATGGGCACAGTCTGGACGGCGACGTCGGAGGATGAGGAGGAGTTCGAGGGGCGCGATCGCAAGACCGGCGCGCTGAAGTGGCAGGCGACTCGCGCCGACCTGATCTTCGGCTCGAACTCGCAGCTGCGGGCCCTCGCCGAGGCCTACGCCCAGGACGACGCCAAGGCCGCCTTCGCCAAGGCCTTCGCCGCCGCCTGGACCAAGGTGATGAACGCCGACCGCTTCGACGTGGCCTGATGGTCGGCCCGGGTGCGGCGAGCGATCGTCGCACCCGGCGCCGCGCCGGAGTTCGCGGCTCTTTGCCCCATGCGCGGCAGGGTCTAGACTTGGTCCAGGTCCATGGATGAAAGCGATGAGCGACGCTGTCGGCCCCGGCGATCTAGTTCTCTGCGTCAACGCCGCCCCCAACCATGTCACGGGAGAGCCGGTTCCGCTCCAGGCGGGTGAGACCTACCGGGTGTACATGGTCATGGAGTTCGCCTGCCCCTGCGGCCGGTCCGACGCCCTGCTCGACGTCGGCGTCGATTTCGCCTGGTGCCAGAGCCGCTTTCGGCTGCTGCCAAAGCCCAAGGCGCAGTCCAGGCCCCGTCGCGTCACGGCGCCCCGGGAAAAAGAGACGGTCCGGTAGGCCGCCGCCCGCGCGCGCTCTGACATTAACAATTCGAAATTTGCTGCGTTTTTGAATCACCCATAGCGTCCTCTTCCTTACAGCAGGGGGAGCTGTCCGTGGGTATCATCCGCGTTCTTCTCGCGTTGGCGGTGCTGCTCTCGCACCTGCCTCTGGCGAGCTACAAGATCCTCAGCGGCGGCCTCGCCGTGCAGAGCTTCTTCGTCATCTCCGGCTTCTACATGGCCCTGGTGCTCGACGGAAAATACCGGGACACGGGGCTGTTCTGGTCGAACCGGGTGCTGCGGCTGGCGCCGACCTACTTCGTGATGCTGCTGCTCGGGGCGGTCGCCTTGTTCGGGCTCAAGGCCAGCGTGACCAGCTCGCCGGAGATCATGGCCAGCCTGTTCGGCAACCCACTGTCCGCGGCGGTGATGGTGCTGCAGAACCTCTTCGTGTTCGGACAGGACCTGCTGTTCTGGTTCACGGTCGATCCGCAGGGGGACCTAGTGTTCGACGCCTACGCCGATCCCGCCAAACAAACCATCGCCTGGCAGGGACTGCTGGCGCCACAGTCCTGGAGCCTGTCGACCGAACTGATGTTCTACGCCCTCGCGCCGCTTGTCACGCGGTGGAAGACGGGCTGGATCGTGGCGCTGGCGGCGGCGAGCATCGCCCTGCGCCAGGCCGGGCATCTGCTGGATGTCGACTTCCTGCTCTGGCAGGGGCGGCTGTTCCCGACCGTGCTGTTCCTGTTCCTGGCCGGGGTGCTCGGCTATCGCGCCTTGCCCCTGGTCGAGCGGGCGCCCAGGGCGCTGGGCTGGCTGGCGGCGGCCGGACTGATCGGCTTCTGCCTGGTCTACACCAGCCTGAAACTGCCGCCGGGGCCGGACCGCTGGGTGACCTACGCCGTCGTCGCCGTGGCCGTCCCGTGGATCTTCAACGCCTTCAAGGACAACCGGTGGGACCGCTGGATCGGCGACCTCAGCTATCCGGTCTATTTGAGCCAGCTGATCGTCATCGGCCTGGTGCTGACCTTCAACCCGCCGTTCCCGATCTGGATGGCCATCGGCGGGACCTTCGCGGTGTCGATCGCGATCATGCTGCTCATCGAGCGTCCGGTCGACCGCTGGCGCCAGGCGCGCTTGGCCGCGCGGCAGGCCGCCGGATGAGGGCTCTGCTGGCCGCGCTGCTGCTGGTGCTGGTCGCGCCCAGCCTTGCCCTGGCCGGACCAACGGCGCGGGTCGCAGAGGGCGTGGCCGAGGGCGTGGCGCTGCCGGGCGGCGTCGCGGTCTTCCACAGCCTGCCCTACGCCGCGCCGCCGACGGGACCGCTGCGCTGGCGCGCGCCGCGCCCGGCGCCGCCCTGGTCGGGCGTCCGGTCGGCCAAGGCCTTCGGGCCCAGCTGCACCCAGAACATCTCCGCCAAGGGCTGGGGGCCCTGGACCGGCGAGTTCTCGCCGCAGGGCGCGGTGAGCGAGGACTGCCTGACCCTCACGGTCTGGACGCCCGCCCACAGGCCGGGCGAGCGATTGCCGGTCATGCTCTGGATCCCCGGCGGCGGCCTGACCGACGGCGGGGAGGCGGCGCTCGTCACCAATGCCGCGGCCCTGGCCGCCCGAGGCGTGGTGGTCGTGTCGATCAACTACCGGGTCGCCGCCTTCGGGCTGCTGGCCCATCCCGCCACGCCGGGCGAGGCCGACGGCACGCGCGGCAACCAGGCGGTGAAGGACGCGCTGGCCGCCCTGACCTGGGTCCATGCCAACGCCGAGGCCTTCGGCGGCGACCCCGGACGGATCACCCTGGCGGGACAGTCCGCCGGCGGCGCGCTGAGCTACATCCTGCTCGCCCATCCCGCGGCGAAGGGGCTGATCGCCGGCGCCATCATCCAGAGTTTTCCGCCGGGCGCGGAGCGCCTGCCCGACGCGATGACGATGCGTGACGCCAGCGTGGCGTTCGGTGAGGCGATGCTCGCCGCGCCGGCGACGACGGTTCTGGCCGCGTCGGGCGACGCGGGACTGAATCTCTTCGTCGACGGCGTGCACATCCGCGACCCCGGATTCGCGCCGATCACCGACATCGCGCCGGTTCCGATCCTGATCGGCGTCACGGCCGACGAGCTCTCCTGGCTGAAGCCGACGCTCGCGAGCCACCGTGAAAGCGTCGCGAAGCACGGCCCGGACTTCCTGCGCCTCTATCCCGCCGCGACCGACGCCCAGGCGCTGGACGCCGCCCTGGCCGCCGATCGCGACGACAACCTGGTCGGTCTGCGGCGCTGGCGGGCGGCGCGGGCCCGCGCGGCGGGCGGGCCGAGCTTCGTCTACCTCTGGGATCATCCCCTGCCGGGGCCGCGGGCCGCGCTCTACCGCGCCTTCCACTCGTCCGAGGTCCCTTACATGTTCGGTTCGCTGGACCTGATCCCGGCGCGGCCGTTCACCGAAAGGGACCGCGCGATCGCCGGCCGGATGATGGATTACTGGGCCAACTTCGTGAAGACCGGCGACCCCAACGGCGCGGGCCTGGCTGTCTGGCCGCGCGAGGGGGTCATGCGGCTGGGCCAGGCGTTCGAGCCCCTGCCGGAGCCGCCCGCCGACGTGATCGCCCTGTTCAACGCCTATGACGACCGCACCGGGCGGTTCAGCTTCTGACCACGCTTGACCATGCGCGTCGGGCGGCGGCATCGAGGGGCATGACGGAAGCCAGAAGTCCAACGGGTCGGCGGCGCCGCAAGGCGCATGACCAGACCTATCAGATCACCGATCCGGATCAGCTTCGGGCGCTGGTGTCGACCGTGCGCGCAGACATCATGGACCAGGTGGCGGCCTTCGGACCGCTGTCGGTGCGCGAAATCGGCCAACTGACCGGGGCCGCGCCGTCCTCGCTCTATCATCACATCCAGCGGCTCGCGGAGGTCGGTCTTCTGGTCGAGGCGGGCATGCGACCGTCCGGTCGCAAGCCCGAGCAGCTGTACGACACCCCCGCGCCCCGCATGCGCATGCTGGAGGCTCTGCAGGCTGCGGTGAACCAGCCGGTTCTCGACGCCCTGGTCGAGTCGATGTGCAAACAGGCCGCCCGCGACTTCGCGCGCGGCGTCGCCGCACCGCACCGTCTCACGGGCGGCGCGACCCGCAACGTGCGCTTCGCGCGCCTGGTCTGCAGACCCGACGCCGACACCCTGCGCCAGATCAACGCCCACCTCGACGCGGTGACCGAACTCATCGCCCGCTCGGCTGACGGCGAGGGCGAGCGGATCGCCTACGCCTGGGTGGTCACGCCGCAGGACCCGAAGCGCGGCCGTTCGCGGCCGGACTAGGACTGGCGCGCGAGGGCTCGGCGATCGTAGTCGGCGGCCAGGTCGCGCAGGGCGCCGGCCCCGTCTCCAGCGAAGGACGGGCCATGCATCAGCGCCAACGTCTTTGGGTTCAGGTCCGACAGGCGTCGCAGGGTCGCGCCCATGTTCGGATTGAGGGCCGAGTAGCCGAACACATCTTCGGTCGCGATGGCCGGGGCGACGATGTCGCTCTCGACCAGCGCCGCCGCCTCGCCGCCCTGGGTGAAGAGGTCGCCGCAGAACAGGGTGGCCGTCGATTCCTCGTAGATCAGACCCGCGTCCCAGCCGTGCGGCGTATGGGGCGTGTCGAGGTAGCGGACGCGCTTGCCGCCGCCCAGGTCGATGATCTCGCCGTCGGCGAGGGCGTGCGGCGGTCGGTCGGCCATGTCGGCCAGCGACACGTCGCAGCCGGTCTGGCCGTGAGCCACCGCGGCGTGGGGCGCGACGGCCAGCCAGTCGTTCATGGAACCGCACTCGTCGGCCTCGTAGTGGCCGAAGGTGATCCAGCGCAGGCGCGCCGGGTCGATGACGGTCGCCGCCGCCGCCCGCACCAGCGGGAACATGCGGCGCAGGCCCGTGTGGAACAGAAGCGGCTCGTCCCCGACGACGATGAACTGGTTGAAGGTCAGGCCGGTGGGGCCGACGTCAGGCACGAAGGTCGACAGGCGATAGATGCCGTCGGCGATCTCGGCGACATGCGTCTGCATGGGCGGTCTCCGATTGGACGCGGGTCTAAAATCGCGATACGGATATGTGTAGTGAAATTGACGACGACTTCAAATGAATGATCGTCCATGTTCAGTGAAATGTGATGGCCCGGACCTACACCCTGAGGCGACGCGGCGAGCGTCAGGCCGAGACACGCCAGCGGATCGCGCAGGCGGCGATGGAGCTGCACGGAACGGTCGGACCGGCCCGGACCAGCCTGAGCATGGTGGCCGAGCGGGCGGGGGTTCAGCGCAACACGCTCTATGCCCACTTCCCGGACGAGCGGAGCCTGTTCCAGGCCTGCTCGGGCCTGTTCATCGAACGCAATCCGCCTCCGGACATGACGTCCTGGCGCGCTGAGCCCGCCGGACCGGCGAGACTCGGGACCGGTCTCACCGCCGTCTACCGCTGGTATGATGCGAACGCGGAGATGATGAGCTGCGTACTCCGCGACGCCGAGCACCACGCGCTGACGCGCGAGACCTCCGAGGCGAGTTTCGGCCCGCTCGTCGCCGCCTGGCGCGCGGTTCTGGGCGAGGGACTGTCGGCCGCTCAGCTGCCGCTGCTGCACCTGGCGCTGAGTTTCCACAGCTGGCGGGCGCTGGTCCGAGAGGCCGGGCTGACGGTCGACGCGGCGGCCGCAACCATGGCGCGGGCGATCGAGGGGGCGGCCTGACGATGCGGATCGGTGAAAAAGTTTGACCGAAGCGTCATAAAATTTGCGAATGATCTCAAGACCGCTGCACGCCGACCACCCTCAAACTTGACGATATCGTCATATCTGGTACCGATCTCGCCAAGCGATGGATCGGGAGAGGGCGCACATGGTCGGCACGGCAAGGGGTCTTATCGGCCTGGCGTTGGCGGGATTTGTCTCGGGCGCGCCGCTCGCGGGTCGGGCCGAGGAGCCCGCGTCGCTGACGTTCACGACGCTGGGCACCAATTCCGGACCCATCCCCGACGCCGATCGGTTCGAGCCGGCCAATCTGGTCCGGTACGGCGACGACGTCGTCCTGGTCGATGTCGGAGATGGGGCCGTGGATCAGCTGGCGCGAGCCGGGGTGGGCATCGGCGACCTGGACGCGGTGGTCATCAGCCACCTGCACTTCGACCATACTGGAGGGCTCTTCGGCCTGCTCAGCCTGCGCTTTCAGTCGGGCTACATGGGGCCGTTGACCCTCTACGGGCCGCCGGGAACGAAGGCGACCGTCGACGCCCTGCTCGCCGCCATCGAGCCTGGCCGCTCGGCCGTGGCGACCATGCGGGCCAAGGCGACGGGCGAGCCGGACTCCGGGCTGACCGTGGTCGAGCTGGCCGCCGACTCGAAGATCAGCATCGGCGCGATCAGCATCACCGCCGCCGAGAACAGCCACTACGACACCCTGCCGGAGAAGGAGCGGCCGCTGTCGCTATCCTACCGCTTCGACGCGCCCGGACGGTCGATCCTCTACACGGGCGACACCGGGCCGAGCGCGCGGGTCGAGACCCTATGCAAGGGCGTCGACCTTCTGGTCAGCGAGATCATGGATCCGAAACTCGCCATCGCGCACATCAAACTGCGTCGCCCCGATGTACCGGCCTTCGCCTGGCCGGTGGTCGAGTCCCACTTCCGCAAGGAGCACCTATCGCCGGAGGCCGTCGGCAAGCTGGCCACGGCTTGCGGAGCCAAGGCGTTGGTCCTGACCCACATCGCCCTTGAGCGGGACGAACTCGCCGGCGCGCGCGAGGCGATCGCCAAGGGTTATGGCGGGACCATGACCTTCGCTGAGGACCTGCAGACCTTCTGAGGGCCCTCCAATGAGCTGCGCTTGCGGTCGGATCGACGTCCACGCCCACTTCCTGCCCGAGGTCTACGCGCGAGCGCTGGACAAGGCCGGGATGAAGACGGTCGACGGCGGCATGCCCGTGCCAACCTGGAGCGAGCAGGCGGCGCTGGAGGTGATGGACCGGCAAGGGATCGCGACGGCGATGATCTCGCTGTCGTCGCCCGCGGCCCACTTCCTGCCCGTGGATGAGCGGCCCGCACTCGCGCGGGCCGTCAACGAAGCCGGCGCGGCGCTGATGACGGCCCACCCGGGCCGGTTCGGCTTCTTCGCGACCCTGCCACTTCCGGATGTCGAGGCGGCGCTGGCCGAGATGGCGTTCGCGTTCGACGTCCTTGGCGTCGACGGCGTGATCCTCGAAAGCAACATCGACGGCGAATACCTGGGTTCCGCCCGGTTCGCCCCGGTGTTCGACGCCCTCGACCGGCGCGGGGCGGTCGTCTTTCTCCACCCGACCAGCCCGGCCTGCTTCGGCGCGGTGGGTCTGGGCAGGCCGGCCCCGCTGCTGGAGTTCCCCCTCGACACGACGCGGACCGTCACCGACCTGATCTACAACCGCGTGCTGCAGACCCGGCCCGGGATCACGATGATCGCACCGCACGGCGGCGGGGCGCTGGCGCAGTTGGCGGCCCGGATCGCGGCCTTCGCCAATGTGTCCTTCATCACACCGCGACCGGTCTCGGAGCAGGAGGCGTTCGAGGCGCTGCAGCGCCTCTACTACGACGTCGCCCTGTCGGCGCATCCGGCGGCGTTCGGGGCGTTGCGGAGTCTGGCGCCGCTGGACCATATCCTGTTCGGCAGCGACTGGCCGTTCACCCCCGAGCCTGGCGTGGCGCGCAACATCCACCAGCTGACGCAGGCCAATGGCCTGAGCGAGGCCGATCTCGCGGCCATCGCGCGGGAAAACGCCGAGCGGGTGTTTCCCCGCCTGGCGGCGCTGCGCGGCGCCTGATCCGGAGACACCAATGACGACCTTCGTCGACCACGCCTACGAGGAACGGACCATCGACCTGGGCGAGGTAGCGATGAACCACGTCGTGGTCGGCTCGCCCGACCGGCCGGCGCTGCTGCTGATCCCAGGCCAGACCGAGTCCTGGTGGGGCTACGAGCAGGCCATCGCCCTGCTGGCGCCGAGGTTCCAGGTGTTCGCCGTCGACCTGCGCGGACAGGGGCGCAGCACCCGGACGCCGGGCCGATACTCGTTGAACACCCTGGGCGGCGACCTGGTCCGGTTCATCCAACTGGCCGTCGGCCGGCCTGTGGTGGTCAGCGGCAACTCCTCGGGCGGGGTCTTGGCGGCCTGGCTGTCGGCCTATGCGATGCCCGGTCAGATCCGCGGCGTCTGCTGCGAGGACGCGCCGTTCTTCGCCTCCGAGGCGCGGCCGAAGTACGGTCCGGGCATCCGCCAGGCGGCCGGGCCGATCTTCCGGCTGATGGCGAAGCACCTGGGCGAGCAGTGGTCGATCGGCGACTGGGCGAGCCTCAAGGCGGCGCAGGCCGCCGACGACTATCCGGTCAACCGCATGCTCGCCAGGGCCGCCGAGCCGCCGCAGAACCTGAGGGAATACGACCCCGAGTGGGGCAAGGCCTTCTGGGACGGGACCATCGCGCTGAACTGTCCTCACGAGCGCATGCTGGCCTCGGCGAGGACGCCGATGCTGTTCACGCACCACATGCGGGTCATTGACCCCGCGTCCGGCGCGCTGATCGGCGCGATCACCGACTTCCAGGTCGCCAAGGCGCGCGAGCTGGTGACGGGTGCGGGCCAGCCGTTCGAGCTGGTCGATGCGCCGGACGCCCTGCACAGCATGCACGCCGCCGACCCCGTGCGGTTCGCCAAGATCCTGACCGACTGGGCGGAGATGCTGCCGACCTAGGGACAGACACCGGGATGTCTGTCCCTCCGAGGCCTAGAACCGCAGCGCGCGGGCTTCCTTCACGTGCGGCAGGGCCTGGATGCGGGCCAGCAGACTCTCCTCCGGGGCCTGATCGACGCCGACCAGGGCGATGGCGTCCTCGTCGGCGCTGACGCGGCCCAGGTTGAAGGTGGCGATGTTGACGCCGGCCTCGGCCAGGATGGTGCCCAGCGCGCCGATAAAGCCCGGCTTGTCGAGGTTGTTGACGTACAGCATGGCCGGACCGAAGGCGGCGTCCAGTTCCATGCCCTTGACCTCGACGATGCGCGGCGCGCCGCCGATGACGGTGCCGGCGAAGCTGCGCTGGCCCTTCTCGGTGGTGATGGTGATGCGCATCAGGCTGTCGTAGATCGGGCTGTTCTCCTGGCGGCTCTCGCTGACCGTGATGCCGCGCTCCTTGGCCACCGCGGGCGCCGAGACCATGTTGATCTCGGCCAGCATCGGCTTCAGCACGCCGGCGAGCGCCGCACTCGTCATGGGCTTGACGTTCAGGTCGGCGACCTGGCCCTCGTAGGCGATGTCGATGGCCTTGATGCCGAAGTCGACCATCTGGCCGGCGAAGGCGCCGATCTTCTCGGCCAGGGCCACGAACGGCTTCAGCTTGGGCGCTTCCTCGGCCGTGATCGACGGGCTGTTGAGGGCGTTGGTGACGGCGCCGGTCAGCAGGTAGTCGCTCATTTGCTCGGCGACCTGCAGGGCCACGTTCTCCTGCGCCTCGTTGGTGCTGGCGCCCAGGTGCGGCGTGGCCACGACCTTGTCGCTGCCGAACAGCGGGTTTTCCTTGGCCGGTTCGGTGACGAAGACGTCGAAACCGGCGCCGCCGACGTGGCCCTCGTCGAGCAGCTTGCGCAGCGCGACCTCATCGACCAGCCCGCCGCGGGCGCAGTTGACGATCAGCACGCCCTTCTTGGTCTTCGCCAGGTTCTCGGCCGACAGGATGTTGCGGGTCTTGTCGGTCAGCGGCGTGTGCAGGGTGATGATGTCGGCGCGGGCCAGAAGGTCCTCGAGCTCGACCTTCTCGACACCCATCTCGACCGCGCGCTCGGGGCTCAGGAAGGGGTCATAGGCGATGACCTTCATCTTCAGCCCGTTGGCGCGGTCGGCGACGATCGAGCCGATGTTGCCGGCGCCGATCAGGCCGAGGGTCTTGGCGTAGAGCTCCACCCCCATGAAGCGGTTCTTCTCCCATTTTCCCGCTTGGGTGCTCGCATCCGCCGCCGGGATCTGGCGGGCCAGGGCGAACATCATGGCGATGGCGTGCTCGGCGGTGGTGATCGAGTTGCCGAACGGGGTGTTCATCACCACGATACCCTTGGCGGTGGCGGCCGGGATGTCGACGTTGTCGACGCCGATGCCGGCCCGGGCGATGACCTGCAGCTTGTCGGCGGCGGCGATCACGTCCTTGTCGAGCTTGGCGCCCGAGCGGATGGCGATACCGTCGTAGTCGCCAATGACGGCGATCAGTTCGTCCTTGGTCAGGCCGGTCTTGATGTCGAAATCGACGCCGCGGTTCTTGAAGATGTCGACGGCGGCGGGGCTCAGTTTGTCAGCGATGAGGACGCGGGGCATTTGGGTGTTCCTTGAAGCCCTTCCCGTCGATGGGAAGGGTTGGGATGGGGGGTGTCTGCTGAGGATGGGGAGATCAGGGGAGGCTCGGCGCCATCGGCGCCCTTCGCCAGGGTTCCTGCCTTCGCCACCATCCAACCCTCCTCCATCGCGGAGGAGGGCTTTCGAGGGTCAGGCGGCCGCGAGTTCGGAACTCACTGTTGCGAAGGCCCAGTCGAGCCAAGGCGTCAGGGCCTGCACATCGGCCGTGTCGACCGTCGCGCCGCACCAGATGCGCAGGCCCGGCGGGGCGTCGCGGTAGCCGCCGATGTCGTAAGCGGCGCCCTCCTTCTCGAGCACCGAGGCCAGCTTCTTGGCGAAGTCGGCCTGGGCGTCGGCGGGAAGGGCGGTGACGCGCGGGTCCACGACCTTAAGGCAGACGGAGGTGTTCGAGCGGATGGCCTTGTCCTCGGCGAGGAAGGCGACCCATTCGGTCTTCGCGACCCAGGCTTCGAGCGCGGCGAGGTTGGCCTCGGAGCGGGCCTTCATGCCGGCCGCGCCGCCGATGCTGGCGCCCCAGGCCAGGGCGTCGAGCGCGTCCTCGACGCAGAGCATCGAGGGGGTGTTGATGGTCGCGCCTTCGAAGATCTCGAGGTTCACCTTGCCGCCCTTGGTCATGCGGAACAGCTTGGGCATCGGCCAGGCGGGGGCGTAGCTCTCCAGCCGGGCGACCGCGCGGGGCGACAGGATCAGCACGCCGTGCGCGCCCTCTCCGCCAAGCGCCTTCTGCCAGGAGAAGCTCACCGCATCGAGCTTGGTCCAGTCCAGATCCTGGGCGAAGGCGGCGCTGGTGGCGTCGCAAATGACGATGCCTTCGCGGTCAGCGCTGATGAACTCGGCGTTGGGCACGCGCACGCCGCTGGTGGTGCCGTTCCAGGTGAAGACCAGGTCGGCGTCCGGGCGGACCTTGGACGTATCCGGCAGCTGGCCGTAGGGGGCGTCCAGCACCTCCACGTCCGGCAGCTTGAGTTGCTTGGTGACGTCGGTGACCCAGTCCTTGCCGAACGACTCGAAGGCCAGCAGCTGGACGGGGCGCGGGCCAAGCATCGACCACATGGCCATCTCGACGGCGCCGGTGTCGGAGCCGGGGACGATGCCGATCAGGAAGTCGGCCGGCACGCCCAGCACCTCACGGGTGCGGTCGATCGCCAGCTTCAGCTTCGCCTTGCCGGGCTTGCCGCGGTGCGACCGTCCAAGGACGGCGTCGTTCAGGCTTTGGGGGGTCCAGCCGGGTCTCTTGGCGCAGGGGCCTGAAGAGAATTCGGGGCGCGCCGGGCGGTTTTCCGGCTTGGTCGGAATCGTAGTCACTGCGATGTCTCCCATCCTTGCAGATGAGCAGCGCTCCGTTGGGAGAGCGTGGCCCGCCGCCGAAGAACCCGATTTCGCTGCGCCGCACAAGTGAAGTTTTTCTCACGGGGCCGCCAGCGACGGTCTGTCGCGCAAAAATCTTCTCTTACAGGCCGTGATTTGGCGTGGCGGTCGCGCGGGCCTAGGGAACCGGCATGAGCGGGGCGAATCGATATCTCGACTGGATCGTGCTGGGGATCCTGGTGGTCGTCTGGGGGTCGGCCTTCGCCGGCCTCAAGGTGGCGGTAGGCGGCATCCATCCGTTCTGGGTGTCGGCGATCCGGCTTTGGGTCGCGGCCCTGACGCTCTGGCTGCTCGGCTCGGCGCGCGGCGAGCAGATCCCGCGCCTGTCGTTCGGCCGCGACTCGCCGTGGCCGGCCTACGCCCTGGTCGGGCTGGTCGGATTCGCGGCGCCCTTCTTCATGTTCTCGACGGCGGCGAAGGGCCTGCCCAGCGCGGTCAACGCCATCTGCAACGGCGCCTCCCCGGTGTTCACCGCCGCCTTCGCCCACCTGTTCCTGGCGGACGAGCGCCTGACCGGGCGCAAGGCCATCGGGGTGGCCCTCGGCTTCCTGGGCCTCCTGGCGCTGGTCGGTCCGCGGCTTGCCGGGGGCGTGACCCTGGAGGCGGGGTTGCTGGCCCTGGCGATCTGCGCGGCGGCCTTCTACGCGGCCTCGAACGTGCTGATGCGCAAGGCGCCGCCGATGACCTCGACCATCGGCGCCCTGATGATGTGCCTGACCGGCGCCGTCTTCGCCACCGCCGGCGCCCTGGTCTTGGAAGGCCCTCCGCCGATGCCGCCGCTGTGGCCGCTGGCGGTGACCGTATTGCTCGGCGTGGCGTCGAGCGGCCTGGGCACCGTCGGCTGGGTCTGGCTGCTGCAGCGGCGCGGGGCGATCTTCACCAGCATGACCGTCTACCTGCTGCCGCTGTGGGCCACGCTGGTGGGGGTCGGACTGATGGGGGAGCGCCCGGGCTGGAGCGCCTTCGCGGCCCTGGCGCTGATCCTCGGCGGCGTGGCGCTCACCACGGCGCCGAAGCGGGCGGCCTGATCGCAAAATCGCACCCGGGACCCTGGCTTCAGGCGGCGCGGGTCCGGCGCCAGGTCAGGGTCGTGCCGAGCAGGATACAGACGATGATGCCGAAGGTGACCAGGTTCGTCACCGCGGCGAACAGCCAGTCATGGTGTCGTTCCATGACGATGTAGAAGGCATGCAGGCTGAACTGGACCCCTTGCAGGATCATGGCGGCCCCCAGCCAGAGGCTGGCGTACCGGATCGCCAGGATCAGGAAGCCCAGCGCCAGCAGTCCCTCGCCGATCAGGGTGGGCGTCACCCGCGCCCCGTCGGACAGGGTCACCTGGAACAGCAGAGCCGCGATCGTTCCCAGAAGCAAAAGCGCCGCCCCGATACGTTCGGGAGCGGCGCCTCTGAACCATGCGTACAGACAGGTCCCCAAGAGGACCAGCCAGCCGATGATGGGTTCGAGCGATGTGTACATTCTCTGCGTCTCTAACTCTGTTTGAGACGCAGAGAAGTTAAACTATCGCAACGTGGACCCTTAGCCGACCTCGCGGACGTCCGCGGCTTCGACCAGTTGGGCGAATTGCGGCGGCTTGTCTTCGAAGCCCAGACCCTTGGTGCGCACGCCGATGCGGACGCGAACCTGGTCGAGTTCGCCGTGGGCGGCGACGACGGCCGTCCGGGCTTCACCCAGGGCCGCAAGCGCTTCCACGAGCTTGGCCGAGGCATTGTCGCCGACCACGGCCGACAGGCCGAGCTCACGACGGGCCTTCAGCATTTCGGCCATCAGTTCGGCGGCTTCGGTGATCGCCGTATCGAGGGCGGCCTCAGTCGCGAACAGCTTCTGCGCGACTTTGCGCGCCACGAAAACTTTTTCCACTTCCCACTCTCCATCAGCCCTCAGGCGAGGAGAAGGTAAACGAAACCTTAAGGGGCGCCAAGGTAAATGGACGGTTAATTTGTCGCGGAAGCGAAGCGTTAGGGAGATTGCGCGATAAACGCCCGTCAGAGGGCTGTTTTTCGGACAGATGGACAAGCACGGAAGCACCAGTCAGGCCGCCAGCCACGCGCCGTTCCAGGCGCGGATCGCCAGCGTCGCGCTGATCACGACGGTGGCGGTGCTGCTGGCGGCGTGCGGCACGTTCATGATCCAGCAGTGGGCCGTGTCGCTGCAGGAGTCGCGCGCGACCACCGGCGCGCTGAACGGCGTGGTCGCCCGTATCGCCGGGCCCGCCCTCGTCTCCGGCGACAGCAAGAGCGCCGGCAAGGCCGTCGACGCCATCGTCGAGGCCCCTGGCGTGCGCATGGCCAGCCTGGTCGACTCGGCTGGGCGGGTGGTCGCCACTCGCAAGGACCCCGGCCCGGCCGGCAAGGACGAGCATGTGGTGCGGACGCCGGTCTCCGTGGACGGGCGGGCCGTCGGCGCCCTGGTCACGACGGTGGAGGCCCCCACCCTGGCCGACCTGGCCCCGCGCTACGCCGCCCTGACCTTCGCCCTGTTCTTCGGCGCCGCCGGCATCGCCATGTTCGTGGCCACCACCCTGGCTCGGCGCATCACCCAGCCGGTCGACCGCCTGTCACACGCCATGACCGAGGTCGCCGAGAGCGGCCGCTTCACCCTGGTGACCGAAGAGGCCGACGACGATCTGTTCCGCAGTCTGGCGCGCAGCTTCAACCAGCTGATCAGCAAGCTCGACGCAAACGACCGCAGCCTTCGCGCCACGCTGGGGGAGCTGGTGGTGGCCCGCGACGAGGCCAATGCCGCCAACGTGCTCAAGAGCCAGTTCCTGGCCAACATGAGTCACGAGATCCGCACCCCGCTGAACGGCGTGCTGGCCATGGCCGACGTCATGGCCCGCGACGAACTGGACCCGCGCCAGCGTGAGCGGCTGGGCGTCATCCGCGAGTCGGGCGAGCTGCTGCTCAGCGTCATCAACGACGTGCTCGACCTGTCCAAGATCGAGGCCGGGCGGCTTGAGCTGGCCGAATGCGACTTCCAGCTCGAGGACATCGCCGAGGGCGCGGTCAGCGCCTTCCAGGTCATGGCCGTCGAGAAGGGGCTGCGCTTCGGCGTGACCGTCGACGCCGGCGCATCGGGCTGGTGGAAGGGTGATCCGGACCGCATTCGCCAGGTGCTCAACAACCTGCTGTCCAACGCCATCAAGTTCACCGTCGAGGGCGCGGTGGCGGTGCGGTTCTCGCTCGGCCCGACCGGCGGTCTTCGCCTGACGGTCTCCGACACCGGCATCGGCATCGCTCAGGACAAGCTGCCGACGCTGTTCGAGAAGTTCATCCAGGCCGACAATTCCACCACGCGCCGCTTCGGCGGCACGGGCCTCGGCCTCGCGATCTGCCGCGAGCTGGCGCAGCTGATGGGCGGCCAGGTGACCGCGCGCAGCATCGAGGGCGAGGGCTCCACCTTTGTGGTCGAGATGCCGCTGGTCCGCGGCGTCGCGCCGCGCGCGGCCCCGTCGGCGGAGACGGTCGCCGAGGGCCTCGAGGACCGCAAGCTGCGCATCCTGGCCGCCGAGGACAACGCCACCAACCAGAAGGTGCTGCAGGCGGTGATGGAGCCGCTCGACGTCCACCTGCAGATCGTGCCGGACGGCAAGGAGGCGGTGGACGCCTGGCGGGCCGGCGGCTTCGACCTGATCCTGATGGACATCCAGATGCCCATCATGGACGGCGTCGAGGCGGCGCGAATCATCCGCTCGATCGAGGCGTCCGAGCATCTCCCGCGCACGCCGATTCTCGCCCTGACCGCCAACGCTCTGGTGCATCAGGTCGAGGCCTACCTGGCGGCCGGAATGGACGGCCACGTCTCCAAGCCGATCGAGCTGAAGCGGCTCTATGAAGCCATCGACAACGCGGTGACCGCCGCCGCCGCCGCCCGCGCCCAGGCCGCCTGAAGCGCCGGCTCAAGGTGAACAGAACATAACGAGCGGCTCAGAACCGTTTCAGGTTCGACGTGTTTTTCTCTCCTCAACGCCGGGGACGCCGGCGCCAGAGCAAGAGGAACCGAACCATGAAAAAGATCCTGATCCCCCTCCTGGCGGCCTCGGCCCTGACCGCCGTCGCCGCCCCCGCCATGGCCGACCCGTGGCAGAACATCAACCAGCGCCAGGCCCAGCTGGACCGCCGGATCGACCAGGGCGTCCGCAATGGGTCGCTGACCCGCAATGAAGCCTACCGTCTGCGCGCCGAGTTCCGCCAGATCGCCATGCTGGAGAACCGCTACCGGGCGACCGGCGGCCTGCAGGTTTGGGAACGCCGTGATCTGGACCGTCGCTTCGACCGCCTGAGCGCCAAGATCCGCATCGAACGCCATGACCGCGACGATCGTCGTCCGGGCTACGGCGGCGGCTACGGCTACGACAGCGACCGCGACGGCCGCCCGGACCGTACGGACC
>ERZ761607.1106-NODE-1106-length-36146-cov-5.476351_pt1 | contig 36146 bp, 56 predicted proteins | sample MGYA00511164_ERZ761607 | MGnify/ENA primary metagenome ERZ761607 (study PRJEB28899, sample SAMN02445080) | bioreactor sludge metagenome | biome: EBPR sludge | place: Australia: Brisbane, Thorneside Wastewater Treatment Plant | collected 2011-06-22 ... | reverse complement strand
AGATTGACCAGGACGCTAGCGGCTCTTTGATTTACAACATCAAAGTGCTTTCAACGGACGCCACCTATCGCGGGGTCGCCTACCGGAAAAACGAGGCGGCCTAGTGCTCAGCGCTCGCCAGAGCAAGACGCCTGTCCTTGGTCAGTTCCTTTCTGCTCGCCAGAGCCTGACCTCGTCCGGCCGGTTCTTGTCTCGCCGGCAAAGCCTCACGCCCGTATCTCGCACCGTAGTGAGCGCCAGGCGCAGCCTCACGCCTCACTGGCCAGAAGCCTTTGCCGCGCTGACAACACCCGGCGAAATGACGGTCAGCACGTTTGTGGCTGCAGGCTGGAACGTCTGGGATGCCCCCGAGTTCAGCGCTTCGTTTTGTGGCCTGGACGTGTCGCAACTACTCGGCGATCTCAGCATCACGATGCCACTCAACGGCAAGAGTTCGGCGACAGTCACGCTGGCCAACCCGGTTGACGACCACGGTGTTGAAGTGGAGCCAAGCGACCTGGCCCCGCCCGGCTACGGCGCCTACGCCGGCCTGGTCCGGCAGCATAACGGCACAACGCTCCGCAACTTCCGCTTTGGGATTCGATCGGCCGGGACCAGCTGGTCGAGCGAGACCTATCTGCCTGGTCCAACCGGGTTCGCGAAGCGCCTCAAGCCGTGGACCTGCGACGACCTCACCGCTACCATCGAGAGCGACACTGGCAACTACCTCGACGACATTGTGATGGCAGCTGGCGATCGGGTGATGGCGCATTCAGCGGCGCGCCAGGTCGCCACACTGGCCGGCTTCCCAATAGATTTACGCTATCCAAACTACCTGATCGGGGAGCACAGGCGCGGCTCTGGCAGCCCTCTCTCTTGGTTGGACGCCTTGGCTCGTCCCATGCAGGCGGCCAGGCGCTGGGAGCGCGGCGTGCTCATTTACGAGCAGGTGCGCACGGACGCCCCGGCCAGCTGGGACTTTGTCGAGGACCTGAACATCTCGACCCTGGACCTGGACGAGTTCCCCCGGCAGCCAAACTCTTTCGTCTTTGTGAGATTCACCCCGGGCGGTGGCTATATCGGCGAGGGCTCCGGTCGCGAGGTCGGCCGTGTCCGAGTATCCTTCGATCCGAGTCGCAATGTTGTCGTAGACGTCGTCAAGGTCATTCAGGGCCGTTTTGACAACTGGGTCTTTTTCGCCGAAAACGGCACGCCCCTCACTGGCTCGCTGTCCAACGGCATTTACTCCGGGCCGATTCCGGCAGCTTACGCTGAGGCGACCTACATCCCGCTGATTGGGACAGCGGCCTATGAGCCGGGCTGGGAGTGCCTGGCTCGGGGCGGCCCGATACAGCGGGAAGGCAACTACCGCTTCACGGCCGACGACCCACTGCTGCAGTCGATTTACAGCGTCGTCACTGCCGGCAAGGCGATTGCCGAGCCGGGCATTGGGGACGAGGCTGGAGCGGCCACGGCCACCCAGGCCTGGCTTGCTGAAGCAAAGCGCAAAGTCTGGATTGCCAAGTTTGCGACGCCCTTCTTGAATCCGTGGATTCGCCCTGGTCAGATTATCCGAGTGAAGGACCGATACGCCCGCCAGAACTGGACGCGCTGGGTTGTAGAGCGAGTGCAAATCAACAAGCGAGGACCGCACGGCAGCATGCAGCTCGAGTGCACGAGAGGAGAGCAATGAGCGCTGAGTTAGACGCACTTACCGGCTACGTGACTGGGACCATGCGAAGCGCGGCCCAGTCCTATGCCGCCAATGATTCGGCCAAGGTGCTCTGGGTAGGTGGCGGCCTGGCTAATTTTCAGTTGCTAGATGGGACCGTTCTCAAGGGCGTGCCCACTCCTGGTAGGCAAAAGTTGGCGGTTGGAGCTTGGCGTAGCGTTTCTCAATCTGGCGGGATTTATCAGGATGCTGGTCCTGCCGCCTCGGAGTCTGAGTGATACGGGTCCAAGTTGGGCTGCCGCCAAGCCCTGCGACGTTAAACGTGCCGGCCGTGGTGGGCCTGGTCCAGTCCGCGGCCGGCCAGATGTCGAAGATTCACCCGGATGTCGAGTTTTGGGAGGTCACGGCCGCGCGGGGCAAATCGCGGTATGACATCCGCGACGGATTTGGCCACCGCGCCAGCTACGTGCTTGCAGTGGGGGACGGAGCCAATCGGATTCCGGTCGGGTCGATTGTCCAGGTGTTGTTCGACGGCCGGGACAGGAGCCGGATGAAAATTCTTGCGGTGGTCGGTTCGGCCGACTGGGCGCCCTTTGTTCCGACTCCGCTCCTTTTGACTCTTGGCCCTTGGGACGAAGCCTGGGGTAGCTGCTTGCGCAACCCGGTCGGTGGCGCCAACGCCGACCCCGCAAACTGGCCTGGGGATATCTGCTATGACTACAATACGCGGCACGGCGACCAGGTGGGTATCTACGGGACGCCGCATGGCCTTGTGTTCTTCGAAGGCGACCAGGCCGAGGTGATCCTGGTCCATCGGATGGGCTCCGAGGAGACCGGCGACGTGGTTGGCTTGCGAGTGCATCGGCTCGAGCCCACGGCGGACTACTGGCAGCAGCTCCACCTGGTGGACATTCCCCTTGAGGGCACGATCGAGACGGCGCTGGACAAGTATTCCCCAGACACTGACGTGCTGCTATATGGTGACTCCGGCCAAGGAAATCAAAAGCTGGTCCTCTTCCCCCGCCAGTTGAGTGGTTCCGGGGCCTACAGGGTTTTCACCTTGGACCCATGGAATAACAACGAGTTCGAGGCATCCACAATCACAGTGGGGTCTTTTGATAGTCGCACTATGTCTTGTCCGAGCTTTGCGCTGGACCGGCTGGCAAAGCTGAACATGATCGAAGACACGATCTTTGGCTACGCACTAAACGGATTGACCTGGACCGATCTTTGGTCCAAGGTTTGGCGGACCGAACTCACGACACTTCTGGGGGGCGGAACATGGACTCTTAACGGTGGCGGAGCAGTGCTAACCAATGGCGGGAGCACCAACTACGGATTCCCTGCGCGTGTAGACGCAGGCGGGTTAAAGTGGCTTGTTCCGGTGACGTGCAACAAACAAGCCAGCCTCTCTACCGATTCTCAATCCGGTGACTCAAATAACCTCTATCAAGGATCGATACGGGAGTTGGCCATCGACGCCAACACCGGGGACATCAACCACGAAACTGTTATTTGGGAGAAAGAGAACTTCGTCCGTAGCGAGATCCCCGTATTGATGTCGGTCCTTACTCCCTTTGCTGCTCATGTTGTGGACGCCTTTGAGGGCTATCAACCTTCGTTAAGTACGTCAGAGCAGTTTTGGAGTTGTCCTGGAACACCAGGGGGGCCTTTTCCCTATACCCGAACCCATGAGAGAAAATGGCATGGAGTGATGCTTGAAGATTACATGCTCACCGTCAATAGTTTTGGCAATGTCACTTTTGATTTATATTTCCCAGGGGTAGGAAATGGGGTACCTGGACTACTGGGTACTCGACGTGAAGGGGTAAAGGCCGCCCCCGCACCTCTCCCGGCTAGGCGTCCAAACTACCAAGCCGGAGATTCTCAGCACTGGGACGGGCGCAGAATCACTAATTCGATTGTTGACGGTGACTCTACTAACCTGGCACAGCCTAATACACGCCATGTCGCCACACCTAGTGGCTATCGATATTGTGCCGTCTTGATACCTGTACCATTCTTAGCTTTAAGTACCACTACTGGAAGCGTGGCAGATTCAGGGTCTACTGTCTGGCAGGATCGCACTGAATTCGGAGATGGGTGCTGGTTCGTGACCTACGAACTTAGGCAAGCCGGGATAGTCCCTATAGTGCAGTTTGCTTATGAGTTACAGTTTGTCAGGATTTCTTCCGACAATACCGTTACCCGATATACCCCATTACCTCGTCGAACAGGTTGTCGGTATGCTTCGTCAGGGTTCGCACAAACATATGAAGCGACCGAGGAGGTGCCGGTGCCGGAAAACTGCTACGGGATCGTGGTATTTGAGGATCACGATCTCGTCTGCTGGTTGCACGACAACCGGAGTGCTCCGACCCACCAACCCTATCCGATGATCACGGTCACGAACTTGGCACTGACAGAGGTTCTATATCAAATCCCCGGCAGCCACCTTGCGGACCTTGACACTTTCACCGAGGACCAAGTTAACGGAGAAACCACTTGGGCTCGTGAGGGTGACTACAAATACTGGCTACACAACACCAACCACGCCGGGCCGGTGGCGAAGGGCTACGTGCGTCCTGAGGGCGGCGATCGGCCGGTGCTTATCGTCGGCACCGAGTGGTTTAGTAAGTCGCCGGCGGACGTCCCTACCGCAGGCGAGACAATTGGCCAGACCGCGTTTTTCAAGCTTTTGGAGGACGGCTATGAGGTCGCGCACAAGGCCCAGGCCTCGGCGACCTGGACGTCTCCCAGCATTGCATCGGTCAGCAATCGAGAGGGCCCTGAGGCTGTGCGATCGCTGGCCATCGGCGGCGATGTGCTAATCCGGGTCGATCTGAGCGATGGCAACGCACTCAGACAAATCAAGCCGTAGGAGGCGCAGTGCTAGCAGGAGCATTAGACTGGACCATCGAGCGGGGCGCCACGTGGGACCGCTCCGTGACCTGGCTCGCCGGCGAGGGCGAGGACCAGGCGCCCGTCGACCTGACCGGTGCCACGGCCCGGATGCAAATTCGCCGCGCCCAGGGCCGGCCCGTGCTGGCCAGCGTCACGTGCTCGATTCCGGAGCCGGAGACCGGGCGGATCGACTTGGTGCTCACGGCCGCCCAGACCGGACACGCGGACTTTCGGGCCGGCTCCTACCAATATGATTTGGAAGTGGAATTCGCCAGCGGCGTGGTCAGAAGATTGCTCGAGGGCGCGATTGAGGTCAAGCCCAACATCACGGAGGATTTGTCGTGAGCAATGTGGTGGTAGTAACCGAGACTGCGACAGGCGTCGTGACAGTGGCCACTCCCGGCCCTCAGGGTCCAGTGGGTCCGATTGGTCCGACTGGGCCTCAGGGCGATGTAGGTCCGACCGGGCCACAAGGGCCGACGGGAGCAACTGGTCCGCAAGGACCACAGGGCGAGACTGGGCCCCAAGGCGAGATTGGTCCAACCGGCCCACAAGGGCCCACTGGTCCGACTGGACCACAAGGTGCTACTGGACCTCAGGGCGAGCAAGGTCCTATGGGGGCGACGGGACCCGAAGGACCGACCGGGCCGACTGGGCCACAGGGCGAGATAGGGCCAACAGGGCCTGAGGGTCCGACTGGTGCCACGGGTCCAACCGGACCTCAAGGGGAGACCGGGGCAACTGGCGCGACCGGGCCAAGTGGTCCTCCAGGTATTTTTGGATCAGGCTCGGACGGCGATGCCTCGATTTCTTCTGGAACCACTACACTCACTCGGGACATGTATTACCGGGACTTGGTGATCTCTGGCACGGGCAACCTGGTCACGAATGGCTATAGATTGTATGTTAGCCGTGACCTAGATTTGACCAACGCGCCTGCGGGCGCCATAAACTGGAGCGGAGTTAGTGGCTCGAGCGCCACTCAGGTGGGCTCAAGTGGCTACCGACCTTGCCCCGGGGCTAGCCCTCACGTCAGTGGCTTTACTGGCGGCATCTCGACTGGTGGTCAGCCTTCTGCACCAGCAGGCGCACCTTATTGCAATGGCGGGAGAGGCGGTAGTGGCGGAGCTGGTGGAGCAGCAGCTACCGGGGGGGGCGCTTCTAGGGCCTCAGCCACAATTACTACTACCTCCTTTGACTTGGCCCCGACACCCGTCCTCATGGCACCGATTTATTCGTCCGCTGCCAATTTGGCTGGAGGATACACCAGCGTTGGCGCTATCGGGGGATCGGCCGGAGGAGGCAACGGCAGTGGCAACGTCGGCGGGAGCGGGGGCACTTTTGGAGGCTCTGGGGGCGGCGTCCAAATCTATGCGAAACGTATACTGGTTGGCAGTGGAACAGCGTCAGGTGCGATCGCCTCGACTGGCTCTCAGGGCGGCAACGGCACAGACGGTGTTGGCACCGGTATCGGCAGTGGCGGAGGCGGCGGAGGTGGGGGAGGCGGCTACGTCTGGATTTGTGCCGGCGAGATTGATGGCGGCAAGATTGGTGCTGTCGACGTAAGCGGGGGCGCTGGCGGCGACGGTGGGCCAAATGGCGTCGGCGTCACTGGTGGCCACGGTGGAGGCGCAGGCTCTGTCGTCGTGATTGATTTGGCAGCTGGGACGGCAGTGCTGACCGAGGGAGATCACACTTTCACGAGTCCGAGCGGTGCCACTGGTGGCTCGGGTCGCACTCAGCTGGCAGACCTGTAGGAGGCATACATGCGAGTAATCGATCCAGTTACGGGCGAAGTGGTGGCCACCTTGACTCTTGGTAGGGAGCCAACTCAGATTGACGCTGATGCCTGGTCGAAGGCCCGCAGTAGCACGGGCGGAGCGGTAGTACTGGAGGTCAGTGACGGCGCTTACCTGACGCCCCAGGAGCTACCCCCCGACCCGATTGAGGGCCTTAATCTGTCCCTGCAGTCAAGCATTCCTATCAGGCGAGCCCAGATCGACAGGCTGAAGGCTCAGGTGGCGACGGCGATTAGCTCAAATTTGGAAGCTCAAGGGCTTGGCGCTGGGGAGGCGCAAGCGCAGACAATGGTCCTTGGGGCTCAATTCTACGACTCGCACGGTGCCGCAATCTCGTCTTACATTGATGGCAGTGGCTATCGTTTGCGCAGTCAAATCGTGGCAGATGGACGGCCGTGGCTGGAGTGGGATGCCCCTGGGGGCACAATCCGCGATCTATTCCTTTCGGAGCTGCCCGAGGGCGAGGTCGGCAATCGGTGCCTGCTGACCGACGCTGAGGCGTTAGAGATTTCAAGCCTGATGGATTCGCCTCTCTCTATGGCGAAAATCAGGGATGCGGTCCTGCTTTTGCTCAACAAGTTGCAATAACAGTCACGCCCGCCCCTCAGCGGGCTTTTTTATTGGGCCTTGGCCCGGAATGGAGCACACATGATCGACCCCTCATTGCTCGGCCAAGCCGTCTCGATGCTTGGAGCCTCAGTGCTGAGTTACTTGGCCGGGAAAGCCCAGGTGAAACGGCAGCAGCTGGAGAGCGCGACGGATGAGGTCGAGGCCCAAGAAGCCACCAAGCGCGACGAGGTTGGGGCGCTCAGCCAGCAACTGCACGCAATGCTGGCCCGACTCGACCAAGCGGAAGAGCGGGCCCACCAAAAGGAGCTGCTCTTGCTGGAGCGGGTGCAAAAGGCCCAGGCGCGCTCGGACGGACTCGAGTCGAGATTGGCTGGCCAGGCCGGCGACATCGACAAGTTGCGCAAAGCGATCAACCAGTTGGAGAGGCAGCGAGACGAGCTCGAGCTGCGATGCCAGGTGCTCACCACCAGCCAGGAGGCATTGGAGGCCTCGCTCGGCCTGGCCGAGGCGCATATCCAAATCCTGGTTGAGCAAATCAAAGAGTTGGGGCAAACGCCGGCAGAGCCGCCGAGGGCCCAAAAGAAAGGCAGGAAACTATGATCAAGTTGCTAGGACAAATCCAGGGCGCCACGGACGGCGCCCTTCGCATTTTGGGCCCGGTCGGCCAGGTCGTCGACGTGCTGGCCAGCCAGGAGCACCTGGTCGTGCAGGCCGACACACCCGACCAGGTCGAGCGAGTCCACGCCGTGGTGCAGCACCTGGCCGGCCGGGGCTCGTTGCGTGAGGCCCTGGCTGCCCACTGCCCGGCTCTGCCCGCCAAGGCTCTGGCGATTGCGTTGGTGCTGCTCGATGGCCTCACCGACGCCGTCTCCGATGACGGGCAGATTGACGCCGCCGAGATCACTCAGATTGTGCTATCGGCTGCAAAGGAGGCGGTGTGATCGGAGGGCTGGGAAGCGCACTCAACCTCGCCGGCTCCGTAGTGAGCGCGGTGACTGGAAACCAAAACGACGACCAACCTGGCCGCCGACCTGAGGGCGGCGAGCTCCAGGAGGCCTACGACCGCTGTGAGCGGGCTATCCGGGACCACGTCCCGGGTGGCCGCCAGCAGTCTTTGGCCCTGACCAATCTTGAGCAGTCAGCCCTGTGGGCACGCGCTGCGATTGAGGGGGCGAGATGAGCGCAGTAAAAGTGGCCTCCGCGGCCGAAAAGTGGGTTGGCGAGCCTTTTAAGGCTGGCGCAATTGAGCAGTGCATGATGTTTGTGCGCCACGTCTTGGGCGAAGTTGGCCACCCGTTGGCGGCCGCCACAACCAAAAAGGCTGTCGATGGCCACTGGCCCGGTCTCGGATTTGCGAATAGCTTGGCCGGCCGCGACCTCGGTGCGCCCCTCGTCGACAAGATTGAGGGGTTGCTGCCGGGGTCGATCGTGTTCTGGGACGACACCTATGGCAACTGGCCAGCTGGGACTATCACTCACGTCGGCATTTACATCGGCAACGGCCAGTTTGTGCACCGGCCGACGTCGTCGAGACCGGTCGAGCGAGAGGAGCTGGTCGGGTCATGGCGGAGACTTTTCCGATGCGGACTGGTTATTTCGGACCCCGTGAAGTCGCTGCCCCCCCAGCCACCGCCGCTCGAAGACCAACGATGGAAGCTATTTTCCCACAGCGGCCGCCAGCGCATCTTGCACAACGGGGTCGAGCAGCCCAGCGGCGAGATCAAAATCATTGCTCACTCGGGCAAAATTGGAGTGTTCCTCGCCGGCAAAGCGATCGAGCCAAAATACGTGACAGTCGAAATCGTCTACTGAGGTAGGCCGAGAAGCGCAATAGCCCCCACCTGGTCGAGAGGCCGGGTGGGGGCTATTTTTTTTGCTATGGACGGCTTATGGACGGGCCGCCAAAACTGGACCGTCTATGGACGGGTTCCGGAAAAGGAAGAGACCCTGATTCTATCAGGGTCTCTTGTTGGTCGGGGCGACAGGATTTGAACCTGCGACCTCTTCGTCCCGAACGAAGATTGGTCGATTTTTGGAACGGCTTCAATTAGCGGAAAACGCGACCAATGCTGGATTTGTGCCTTTCAGGACTATCCAGTTCTGCCCACTTTTTTCCAAAGCTATAGACGGTTTATGGACGGTTCCGGCCTGGTTGGTCGCCTGGGCCATCACGGCCGCCAGGCGCTCCACGGCCGACCTGGCCGACTCGTCCGCGTGATGGGCATAGCGCTGGGTCGTCGTGTGGTCTTGGTGATTACAAAGGGCCTGGACTGTGTAGAGGTCGACCTGAGCCTGAGTCAGCCAGGTCGCAAACGTGTGCCTCAGGTCGTGCCAGGTGAGGTCGGTGATGCCGGCCCGAGCGAAAGCCGGCGCCCAGACCCGGCGCCGGAACCAGTCCTTGTTGAGCTCCTTGCCGCCCGGCCCGGGAAAGATACGGTCGTGCTCGTGGCTGGCCATCTGGGCTTTGACAATCTCCAGGGCCCGGCCGCTTAACTGGACCCAGAATTTCTCTCCGTTTTTGGTGCACTCCAACTTGGCCGCCTTGGTTCGCCAGTCAATGTTCTCGCGCCGGAGCTGGGCGAGATTGGCCAATCGCATTCCGGTTAAGATCGCAAACTCCGCATACGGCCAGTATTTGCCGAGCTCGCGAGCCGCCGCCGGCGCGTCCTCTTGCTTGAGGTAGGCATCGCGTTTGTTGTTGGCCTTGGGCAAACGTAGCGCTTTGCGGTCAGCCATTGGGTTTTGGTCAGGCCTTATCTCGCCCCGTCGCACCATCTCGGCGTAGACTGTCCGCAACGGATCCATCTGGCGGTGGATGCTGGCGACCTTCAGCCCGCCCTCCAATTGGGAGTGGGCCCACTTTCGCAACTGGTCCACCGTCCATTGTTCTGGGTAGAGCGAGCCGATCGACTCCCGCCACTTGTTGATGTAGAGCGTGTCGGCCGGGCTGCGAGGAGTGTCGAGATACCACTCCTCGATCCACTGCCCGATCGTCAGTCGCTTGGCTTTTGGCGCGTGGCCCTCGGCGGCCAGGCGCTTGAGGTCCGCGAGCGCCTGGCGCGCCGCCTCCTTGCCCCCAATCTTCTGGCGATGCCGGCGGCCAGCGATGTAGGCGTCGATCCCCCACTGCCCGTCCGCGTAGCGTTGCAGGCCCTGGTTCTTGTCATGGCGAGGTGGCATCGTGGCTTTCCTCCAGCAGGTGAATTGCACCGCTGGCGGAAGTCTCAGATTGCTAGGGGAGGCTCGGCTGCGGCCGGGCTTTCTTCGTTTTAGGGGACCGGGTTCCTTGACGTCAGCACATTTGCTGGCAGAGCTTTCGCTCAGCGCTAGCCCACTCTTGAAATTGAATCAATGTTCTTAAGGTGTTATCCCGAACCAGGTCGAGAAAGCTGCGAGCCTTTATCACTTGCGCAAGCCGCTGCAGGGTGTGGCCCGGAGATCGCCACAAGGCTATTGGTAGGGCTATAACGCAGGCAATCAGCACGCCGAACCAATTATGCAGCAAAGATTCCTTGATAAGCATGCCTGTGGCCTGCTCAATGTGGCATAGCACTTTGCAGGTGTCCGGGTTAGCCTGTAGGTGTGGGCGCAGTTCGTTCCAGGACGCTCGAAACTCCTTGGAGACCAGTTTGGGAAGTATTCTGATCCCGTTGTTCTGGTAATTGTCTGGATGACGCATGCTCGCGGTGCAGTATTTGTTGATCTGAGCAAAGAAAAAGCTTTGCGCAAACTCTGGACGTTCTCTAACCATTTCGAAGAGGGCCTCACGCGCGAGAGCAAAGTGCTCACGTATTCGCTCCCGTCGCGCTACCGCGGAGAATATCAATGCCGAGCGAAAAGACAGCAGGCCAGAAAAAGCCAGGTTGAAGCAAAAAAACAGGACTATCGGGACCGTCACGGCTACAACTTCAGGCGTCATCTTTCTTTTCAACCTCCTTCATCGAGGCTACCTGTCGCTTTAGTTTTTCCCTAGTTTCACTAGGATTACTCCCCCCTTCGAGAGTCATCAGGATGGCTGCTTCCTCGGAATACTTCCCAAACTTGTTAAGGAAGACCATGCGCCACATCCGCTCGTTGGCCGCCAGCCTTTGAATTGTCCGTTCTTTTTCGTCGAGTGCAACCTGAAACTGCTTGAGTTTGCCTTGTTCTGCCAGGTAGTGCCAGAACATAGCCGCCAGTGTTAACATGATAATGAGAAAGGCTGTCCCCCATGGCCCAAAGTTCTTGAATAGTAGCGTAAGGACCTGCGTTATTGCGCGCGCAAGAACCTCAGAGTCTGCAGCCGAGGGCCCAGTGGCAAACATATTATGCTTGGCCTCTTGCCTTACTCTCTAAGTCTTCAACTCTCTTTTCAAGATTTCTGATATACTCTGCCACCTCGTTGAAGGCACCTATAAACTGGTTGACTTGTTGGGCTGTAGCTCGCTGTCCGTCCACGGCTTCTATAAAGTCGAATTTCAATTCCATGTTTTTGTCCTCCACGTCATTCTTTCACCTCTCGTTAACAAAGTTGGCCCTCTGGTAGAAATCCGGTAGAAACCAGCTCGCTACGATTGGCCAATGAACACCATGATTATCATCCTACGCTCCATAGCTACCAACGACCAACACGATGACCCGTACGCGGTCGTGGTGCACCTCAACTAACGCCTCTGGAAACCGCTTGGGTTCTTGCGCTCCATCTCGGCCAACTTTGGAGCGAAGGTGTGGCCAATACCGGCACCAAAGATGGCGGCGATAACCCCGAGATACATCGCAGGGCCATCACGGAAGTCCAGCAAGAGAGACACGACCCAGCAGACCATGCCGAAAAGGCAGGCCATTAGCACGGCTGCCGTGACTCGGTTCATTGGGATGGTTGGATTGCCAGCTGGTCCTGGGGCTGGCACCGTTGCCGTCGCGGCACCCTGACCAGGGGCAGTTGCCGTCGCCGGCGTCGAGCCTGCCCCTTGGACGGCCACGGCGATGAAGAAGAGCACGAGCCCAACCACGCAGTAGGTAGCCCCACTGCTGGCCATCTGGTCCATCATCGGCTTGGAGAAGTCGCCAGCTCCACCCGCTTGCATAGCCGCCTGGGTCTCGTTGGCTCGAAACCATTTGCTGCCCCCATAGTAGAGAGCCCAAAGCCCAAGGAAGGACAGGGCGCCCGATACCGGGTTGACCGTCTGGGCGGCGGGTGTCGTTGCTGGCACGACTGCCGGCGCCGGTGCACTTGCTGCCGCCGGCGAGGTCGGACTCACGGCGTCACCATTCACCATTTCCCCGCAGTGCTTGCATTTGATGGCTGCGTCTTGGATTTCCTCGGCGCAAAACGGACAACTCTTCATTTCGACACCTTTCCGCCGGGCAGGCCTTTGAAGGTGACATTGCACTTGTATTTGTCCGCCTTCTCCAGATTGTCGTCTTTGTGGACGATGGAAAAGAACTCGAGCTCAACACCCTCGCCGGGTGCCAGGCTCGGGACGGCCAAGCTGTGACCCTGCGCCCACTCCTTGCCAAACCAGTCCACAAAATTGCCGACAGCCATGCAAGGTGGCGTCTCAGAGATACCCTGGTTCTGAATGACCACCTTTGCCCGAATGTGTTCTGTATCTGCGATGTAGCACTGATTGCGCACCACGACAAGCCGGGGGGCCATCGCCTTAGCTCGCTTGTCGGCCTCAAACTCCCGCTTGAACTGCTGCGCCTGGCGGGTATTGCGACGCTTGGAAGTCCTCTGGCCAGCCTGAGGTGAAGGGGCGGCGTAGGCAGCGGAAGCCGCCGGAACGAGCACGTCGATGCTGCCGTCGGCCTTCTGGGTCACCTGGGCCTTCTTCTCTTCGCACACCTCGACCAGGTCTACCCAGAACTCGCCCTCCTTGGGGATTCGAAGCCAGGGCGCGACCTTGCTGCGCTCGGCGAAGGGTCGGCCGTCGCGCCACACTACGGGGGCCACCTGGTTCTCGATGCGAACGGTCACGGCCTCAGCTGGCCACTCAAAGTCGGCCCAGCCTGCGGTGGCCAACGCCAAGCAAAGAGCAATGCTCACAGTGGTTTTTTGGATCATGATTTAGATATCCCCCTTTTAGAATAGCGCTCCAGACTATCCAGCCCGGATCAACAAAATATCAACGCCCTGGTCGGACGCCCAGCTAACCCGAGCCCGTTGACCGCAGTTGCTGCGGACTCGCGCCCGCCTGGCTCGGTAGGTCGGGCGCGGCGAGCGCCGCTTCTGTCGCGGCCAATCTCTTGCGCAGGGCCTTTGTAGCCAACCTCGCGGCCTTGCTCTCCTCGCGGCTCGCGCGCAGCTCCTCGCGCGTCGCGGCCAGCTCGTCGACCAGGCGGCCAAGCACGGACTCGAGTCGGCCGAGGCGGTCCTCGGGAGTTGGGTCAGCCTTGGGCCGAGCTCGAGGCTTTTGGACCTGCTTGACTGGCTTGGGTGCTGCGCTTTCCTCGCTTTCTCCGAAAAACCAGCTGACAGGCTGATTTAAAGCGCTGGCTATTTGCACCAAGCGATCTCTTGATGGCTTACCCCGGGCCGATTCCCAGTTTTGAACTGAGGTCAGTGACACGTCAAGAATCTCAGACAGTCCCAACTGAGACAGTCCAGCCTGCTCCCTTGCCATCCGTATCCGAGATCTCAGATCCACGCTCAATACTAACTTTTACTTAGGGGGTTGACAGCTAAGCCTGGCTTAGTGCAAGATGATGACACTAAGCGGAGGTTAGTCCTGTATGCGAGATTGGTTGATAGAGTTGCGAAGAGCAAAGGGCCTGACTCAGGCCCAGGTCGGCGAGATGCTCCGCCTTTCAGACGTGGCGGTGACTCACTGGGAAACCGGCAAGCATCGGCCCACCTATGACAAAATGCTTGCGCTGGCCGATTTGCTTGGCCCCGAGGTGATGGAGCGATTCGCTGCCGAGAGCAAGAGCGATGGGAGGGTGGCTTAGGATGCATCAGCCCATTACCCTACCACAGCCTAAAGACATGGTCTCGAATTCAAGCGAGGGCCCAGAAGGCGTGAATTATCCTCAACCAAGCGTGCAGTACGACCTTGACTTCGTGCGAAAGCTTCCCCTGATAAAGCCAGGCTCCATGCTCGACTGCGCTAGCTCGCTTGCTGCGTTCAACGTCGCCTCTCGCTTGATTTACCTCTATAGGTCGAATAACGAAGAGCCGACCGAAACGCGACTGCTCACCGCCCTTGTGTTGTGGAACAAAGTTAAGAACTACAGCGTGCTGACTGAATTGCAGTTGCGCGCAGCGGCGACGGACGCAATCCAGTGCGAAGTTCAGCCTCACCCGCTCTGGATTGCCTTGTGCGCCCTCTGCAGAGGCCTATCCGAGGACGTCAGACACAGCCTAACTGTCGGCGAAAACGAGCCTTTTGGGCCGGTCTGGCATAACGGTCGGGCCCAAGGGCTCAGCAACGCTCTAAACAAGCTTCACGCCATCCTCTATTCCGACGACGCCAACGAGATTCGCCGGCCATCCGGCCAAAAAGTTGGGCCGACGGACTCTCCCCCCGTCTCCGTCGGCCCGGCACCATCCTAGCCACCTATGGCATAGGAGCGCTGGCCCGGGCCGTAAGACGCAGGGCAGTATCGGGCCCAACCAGGGCCGGCATCCGCGATACTCGGTGCCGGCAAAATAGGCGAGGCCCCTGCGATAGTGGGGCGTTCTTCCAGCTTCTCACCCACAAGATGAAAGGAGTTCAATTCGTGACGAAATCTGAGTTCGTTTCCAGGTGCAAAAACCGGCTACTGGCGGGTGAATTTGAACCTACGGTTATGGCAACCAACGGCACGACCGAGGTCCTGCGCACCCTAAAGATGCCCGAGGACACTCCGACTCGTCGTCGCCGGTACGTCAGTGCAGGCGAGGCAATTGTCGACTGCTTCGGACGCAAGGTCCCCACCCTGGTTGTTTCAGTCTTTGAGGCCCGGGTTTCGAAGCGCTGCGATTGTAGGCCCTGCGATGACCCCAATAACGTCAGCGTGTTGATTTTCTCAATTCTTGAGTTCACGGGCAAGGAGATGCACTTTTCGGCTGACGTGTATGAGGTGGTTCCGGGGCCAGACCTGGTCTTTCGTGGCAGCGCTCGGGGAAGCGAGTTCAAAGACCTGAACATGAAAGCCCTCTGCGAGGGAATGATACAGCGCCTTAGGGCGGTGGCCCAATGAGCCTGACTTTTCGCGCCGCGCCTACTCGTCTAGAAATCCCCCAAGCGACTATCGAACTGGTTGAGGCTCGTCTCAAAGCGGAGCTCGACCAGGCGCGCCAGGAATACGACGGCTATTTCAAGCTGGCCAGATCTCAGCCAGACCCTGAGCACATCGGACCCCTGGACGAGGCTCGGCAGCGTATCCTTGGGTATCTGTCTGCCCTCAAGGCGATTCGGGGGCTGCGATGAGCGAGCGCTGCCTCACTCTCGACCAGGTGGCCACCGACCTGGCTGTTTCCACTTCCACGGTCCGGCGCCTGGTAGCCAGTGGCCAGCTCCGGGCGGCGAGGGTCGGCCGGCAATGGCGCGTCACCAGGGCCGCGGTCCGTGCCTATCTCATGCGGGGCCACGAGCGGGCGCCCGAGCCACGATCCAAGGCGGCGAGCCTGGTGGGCGACACCGGGGCCGTCGACTTGTCGGTATGGCAAAGGAGGGCGCGATGAGGGTTTCTGACGCCGCTGTCATCAGCAATCACCTGCGATCGCTGCCAGACCCACGGGCTGCAGGCTGGCGCGAGGTTGAGCGCCTGTCCGATGGTAGCAAATACCTGTGGCTTGCCTTCCCAACCAGAACCGAAGGAGCTTTTTTTATGCGAACCAGCTTGAACGAATCTCAAAACCTGTGCCGCTTGCCGCTGTCCATTCTGGACCAATACCGGGCGAGGAAGCAGGCGCAACAGGCTGCTGTCATCACCCGCTTGGCCGGGCACCTGGCGGTTTCGCCGGCGCGCTTGCAGGCCGCTCTTTGGGCGGAGCGGGTCGACCTCGAGCAGTTGACACTTGACGCGATGGAGGTCCGACGATGAAGACGTTTGAGCGATACAGCGGCGTAACAAGCGACCCGGGTGCTGACTTCGCAGAGTCCTTGCTCTTCGTCGCAATTTTCCTTGGCTGGATGGCAGCCATCTGGATTGGCGGTGTCCTGTGAGTGATGGCCTGGGCGACTACGTCCGAGGCACGGTTCCCACTCATTGCGCTTATTGCGTCCGACTGGAGAACGAGAGCGTCGGCCTGCCGCAAGTGGTCGTCGTTGCCCGCAGCGAGCACTGGGCCGTGCGCGACGCTTTTGGCAGGTGGCTGGAATCTGCTGGACTCTCGCTGCCCTTGCGAGTCAGGATTGGCGACCGCGCCTACGAGATTGCCAACGCAGCGCTAGAGATTCGGGAGGTCCCGCTGTGAGCGGCGCCGTTGCAAATCCGCCTGCGACGGCGGCCAATCGGGACTGGACACCACCCGGCCAGGAGCACGCCACCACTGGCGTTCCGCGTCGAGCGAAACTGGACAGGGGTGGCCAGGCCATCCGGGCCCACCTAGTGCTCAGATTTGGGGAGGCACCGAGGCCAGGCTACCGAGCCCTGGCGGCCGAGCTTGGGCTGAGCCACCAGGGCATTGCCCACCATGTCGACCAGCTGGCGCGAGAGGGCTTGGTGGCCAAGACGTCGGGGTCCCCGGTGCTCACGCCGCAGGGTCGGACTCTGGCGAGCTACCTCGCTGCCCAGGCCGCCGGCGAGTCCGTCCTGCGCCGCCTGGTGCGGCAGCATTTCGGGCGTTACCGTCGCGCAGCGGTCTACGCGATCCGGCTCGAGGCCGCCGAGATGGACGCCGACTATCAGCTGACCCGGGACGGCCTGCGTCGCGCCGGCGGCGACCTCGAGCGCAAGGCGACGGCGGGCGCAATCTTGAGGGCGCTGCGCCGGCACACCACCTGGTCGGCCGCGGCTCGAGCAGTCGGATTGCAGGCCGGGGCCATCGACCAGCGAGTCAGGACGTTGTTTGCGAGAGCTAGGAGGCGTATGTGAGTCGCTACGAGGCTGGAGTTATCGTGACCGTGAGAGTCGAGGCCGTGACCTTTGAAGAGGCCAAGGTTGCTTTGCGGGCAGCGTTGGACGACGCAGAGGAGGCCTGTGCCAAGCGCAACGTCGAGCTCGAGTGGGAGCTTGAGGACGTAATGCATGAGGATTGGGACGAGGCCGACCCGACCTGTCCTCTTTGCGACGACTGGTTTGACAGCCGCGGCCTTTGCCTGAACTGCAATGACAATCCGGAGGAGGACTGCGATGCCAAAAAAGACTGACCTCAACCTCTTGCGCGACGAATTCAATCGCGCAAGAGCGCAGTATGGGAAGCCGCAATTCTTCCACTACGACTTTGAGCTTCCGGGCGGCGTGCACGTCCTGATTTATGCCGGCAGAACCAAGCTGCGCAGCAACCAGATGGAGGAGGCAATCCAGGAGAGCCTTGAGCGACTGTCAATGCCCGACGAAGAAATGGACTCGTGGCGCTGATGTCCGAGTATTGCCAGATCTGCGGAGTCTACAACGGTCCCATTGACCCACCTTGCGATTGTCCGCACGGCGCGAGACTGTCACTACTTGCAGCGGCCGTCGACCGGCTCAAGAGCGAGATAAAGCAGCGCCAGGATGTCGTCGATGAGTGTCAGGCGGCCATCAGGGCCGCCATGCTTTCGCCCGGAGTGCGCGAGGCAGGCAGATGGCTTGTCAGCTGGTCCAGCACCCCAAGGACGCAAGTCGACAGTAAGCGCCTGAAAAAGGAGAAGCCCGAGATTTGGCAGGCCTACGCGACCACCAACGACGTGCACACGATTCGGGTCGCGCTAATCAAGTCCGAGGCAATCAAGCCCGAGGAAGGTGCGTATGACGACATCCCATTCTGAGCTCGCACCTCGCGACATCGCGCGCTATGAGCGCCAGCTCCGGCGCCTCAAAATGAGCGTTTCGGAGCTTGAGGCCCAAATCGGGCCGATCGCATCAGTCCTTGCCGGCCGGCGCCAACGCATCTCTGACTGCCAGCTATGGCGACTGCACAAAGTGCTGCAGCTGCCCAAGCCTCAACACCTACCACGGAAGGAGAGCCCAGATGAATCAGCCTGTAAGTCTGGACGAGCAATTGGTGCTCGGCCACGTCGTTGCGCTGCGCCACGGGACCGTCTACCTCGATAGCCGGCCGATCGGCGTATTGGACTACAACCGCCAACTGGACGCCTACACGTCCAGCGTCGACCGCGACCCTCGGTCGCTGATGGACCATTTAGAACTTTTGGTCAGGGCTGACCAGAGAAGAGGATCGCGATGAACACGAACTGGGGCCAATTGGTGCGGGACCGGCGGAAGGCGCGCCAGCTCAGTCGCAGAGAGCTCGCCAGAATCGTTGGGTGTGATCCAAGTTACGTCACTTTGATAGAGCGAGATGGCTATGTGCCTCGGCGCCACATCGTTGAAGCGCTGGCCAGGGCGCTCGGCGCCGAACAGGAAACGATGCTACTTGCTGCCGGGTACAGCAACCGGACGATCGCGGCAGTGTTTCTCCAGCGCCAGAAGGATTTGCTCGAGGGCCTCTGTCCGGCCCTGCGCCGGCAGCTCACCCGAGCGATTCAGTTGCCCCCCGAGCGCCAGCTGATTGTTGCCCAAACCCTTAGCAGCGTATTGAGGCTGGCGTGACGTGACTTGTTTCTTAACCCCGACCAGGTCCGCCGGCTTTGGGCGCTGGCCAGCGCTCAAGATGGCTTCCCAGACCTCTGCTTTCGTTTGCAGCGACCCTGTCCCGGGCGTTACGCTCGCCTGTTTGGCAGTACGGGCCCGCTCGGCCTGGTCGTCCAGCGAGACACCCAATCTGCGCACGTGGCCATCAGCAAGGTCAAGCTCAGGCGATACCTCGAGCGGCAGTATTGGCATTTTTTTTAGGTTTAGGTTGAATTTTTCGCAACGTGAGGTGATATGCAGCCCATAATCAACGCCAACATCACGGACACGCCGCCGGCGCAAATGTCCCTGGAGGAGTGCGTGGCCGAGCTGCGCACCGTCAATCGCAAGCTCGACCTGGTGCTCAAGCAGAAACCTCGTGACTCCCAGGAGCGGGCCGAAACGGAGACCATCACGCGCGATCTCCAGGTGCGCTGGTCGCAGCTAGCCCACCACCTGCTGCCCACTTTTGAGACGCTGCGAAAGGTGCTGAGGCGATGAGCTCACAGCCACAAACCCAGGCCCTGGCCGTCCTCACGCTGGAACAAAAGATAGTCTACGCCAAGCAGCTGTCTGCGTCAAGCCGGCAAACGTTCTGCTCGCGATCGAGTTTGGCCAGGCGCTCGCAATCCCGACCATCACCGCCCTGTCCATGATACACGTCATAGAGGGCAAGCCGACCGCCAGCGCGGCCCTCATTAGCACTCTGGTGAGGCGCGCCAGTCACAAGCTCCGGGTCACCGGGGACGATACTCGAGCGGTGGCCACCATCAGGCGTTGCGATGATCCGGACTTTGAGTTCCGGTCGGAGTGGACGCTCGAGCGGGCGATTCAAGCCGGCCTGGTCAGCAAGAAGGTCTGGCAGCAATTCCCTGCCGCGATGCTCAAAGCGCGAGCCATTACCGAGGTTTCTCGAGACGCCTGCCAGGAGGCTCTGTGTGGAGTCCAGTACACTCCCGAAGAACTGGGGCGAGACGTCGACCTGGCGGGGGCACCGATGGGCAACGTCGAGGAGGCCGAGTGGACCATCCAGGACCCGCCGGCACCGGCGGACCACCCCCTCAGGGCCCGCCTGGTCGAGTCACTCAAGACGCGCTTTGGCGACGACAAGGCGGCCGCCGGCGAGTGGCTCAAGGGCCGGTGTCCTCGCACCTGGAGCGCTCTCACGGAGGAGGATCTCGCCGGCCTGGTCGAGGCGCTAAAGCCGGTGCCATCGACGGAGGTCGCCCAGGCAGAACCAGAGCCAGCGCAGCCGCAGCAAGAGCCGAGCGCACCGACAACGGAGCAAAACGACCGGCGGAGGAAGCCACTGCAACAGCGTTGGGCTATCCTCCGCCAAGAGAAAGGCCTGGATGAGCACGTCGCCTACTGGTGGGCACAGGAGCAATTTGGCTGGTTTTTTGATCCAGCCAAGGGAAGAGCCAGCGCCAACCTCACTCCAGTGCCTCAGATAGAGGCCTGCGTCAAGACGTTGGCCAGCCTCACGCCCGACCTAGTCGAGAGAATACGAGACGACTACGCCTACTGGCTGGACGCCCAGAGACTGGCGGGCGAGGCTTCCGATGGGTAAGCGCGCCGCGACAACGCTCGACACTTGCGAGGGCTGCCAGAGCCGTCACCGCCTGCTCGGGGACCGAGACGCTCAGCTGAGGGACTTACAAGCTCGGCTTGCTCGGGCGCAGCGGGCCGAGTCGGACGTGGCGGCCGTGGTCGCGTATCTGGATGGCCACGGCGTGCCGACGACGACGGCCCGTGGCGAGAGGCTTTCTCTAGTGGGCCGGCTGCGACAAATCGGAGGCGACCTTTGAGTAAGGAGTTTTTTGAGGCCTGCTGGAACGAAATCGAGCCAACGAAGGCCAGCGGTATGCCTCGTTACGAGGAGGTCGGTAAGCAGAGAGGCTACAGCGTATTCCGGCAGGTGGAAACGACCGCTTGGAGAGGCTACAGGGCGTGGTCGGCGATGGGTTGCCCAGGCTGGCGAAACATCAGGCGCTTTCGATATTGGTTCGATTCGGGCTGGGCCATTCTCGAGAGTAGGGTAATGCAAGCGAGGCTCTGTCAGGCTATGCAGTGGAGCCGGAAGTGAGCGCAGCCCCCTGGACAAAGACCCCAAACTGGCTCTTTGAGGATGGCTGGGTGGCCGAGCTGCCACACGCCGAGCTAATCCTGTGCCTGTGGCTCGTGCGGCTCTCCACTGGCTACCAGCAGGACTGGTGCGAGGCGTCCGAGTCCGAATTGATGGCCGCGACAGGCCTGGCCCGTCGCTCGCTCTATCGCGCCAAGCGCGGCCTGGTGGACCGTGGACTGGTGGCCATCGAGTTGCGCGGCATCCGCTGCTCCTATCGGGTGACCCCAAAGGGTGCCAAATCTGGCACGGGTGACAATATTGGCACGGGTGCCGAATCTGGCACTATAGAAGACCAGTGCCAAATGAGGCACGGGTGCCAAGAGCGGCACCATAAGGGTGCCAAATCTGGCACGGGTAATAGTGCCAAATCTGGCACCCCTCCTATATTAAAGAAAGATCTAAAGAAAGACTTAAAGAAAACAACAACAACAGACAGTACGCTTACCCCCCCTGATGATGTTTTTTTTGCTGTCGCACCCGAAGTTGAATCGGACGTCACTCCCGTCGACCAGGCCGACCCGGCGCTTCTCTCGGAGCTCACGCTCATCGGCGTCAACGAGCCGGCGCTCAGCCGTATGCTCGGCAACCCGGAGCTGGCCAGGTCGTGCTTGAGGGCGCTGGGTGCGCAGGGAGCCGTAGGAAGCAAGCCCGCCTGGCTCGTCACGGCGTTTGAGCGCGGGGGTTACGCTGTGCCGCGGTCTGCCGCCGAGCTCGCCCGAGCTGACCGGGAGGCCCTCCTGCAGGCTCGAGCCTCTGCGCGCGATCGGGAGGCTGCCGAGCGGGCCGCGCTGGAGCAAGCCGAGGCTGCGGAGTGGGAGCACCTGGTCGCTGGCCTGTCGCCCGTGGGCCTGGCGGCTATTGAGGCCGAGGCCAGGGACAGCCTGAGGCCGCTCGTGGGCCGCAAGATCGACAAAGTGGCGTCTGACGCGCCTCAGATACGGGCCGCTATGCGGGAGTTGCTCAGAGCTCGAGCCAGTCCTGACTCTGGCTGACCCCCCCGACGAAAACTGTCGCGATGAGTTTAGGAGGACGTATGAAGCTCAGAAGGTTTTTCCGGCGCTCGACCAGGCGCCACTTGCGGCGAGATTGCCGACACAGGCAACAGGACTGGCTCTTGGCCCGGGCCGAGGCTCGGCACGATGCGCGTCTAGGTTTCGAGGTGGTGGCCAACTGGGCTGCGATCTACGTAATGCGTCAGGACGCACGCGCGATCGGCCTGAGGCACACGACAACTATCGGAGATCCGGTCAGCTTTGGGCGCTTTGCCCAGTCGTTGCTACGAGCCCGGCTGCTGGTCGCTCGGACTGAGGTATGGCCGTGAAGAGTCGCTGGAGGCAAGCCGGGCTACAGGTGATCGCTCGACTATGGCCCCGTTACTCGCACCTGCGAGGCGCTGAGCTGCGGGCAGCGGTCAATGCGCACTATCCGTGGGGACCGAGGCAGCATCACCCCTATCGAGTCTGGCTACAGTTGCTCCGCGACCTCCAGCAGGCGAGCAATCCCGAGAGCTGGCTGGGCAACTGGCTTAGGCCGACCTGCGCGACTGACGATGTGCCTGGCCAGTTGCAACTCTGGTGGCGCTGCCCTAGCTGCCAGAGCGAGCACCTGCCAGAGGTGCACCAGGGCCGCGAGTGTTGCCTGTATTGCTCCTATCGGTCGGAGGTGCTCCAGTGACCCACGTCTGCCCGACCTGTTGCGAGCACGAGCTGGTGCCTCACCCGTCACTCGAGGGCTGGTTGCACTGCCCGGGGTGCAGCCGTGCAGTGCTGGCCGACGACCTGGCCGACCTGGTTGAGCGCCTGGCCGAGCAGGGTGCGGACCAGTTGACTCGAGACATCCTGGCCTGTTGGCGCGACAGCGAGTGCCGTGAGGTCACGGGAGGCGGCGGAGATGACGGCCTGTCGCTTACCTTCATGCGACCACTGCCCGATGAACGCTTAGTCAGGGAATCTACCAAGCCGATCGCTCCCCTCCTTTATCCGCTCCAGGTGCATCGCGTTAAATGCTCTTCAGACGATATGCGGCGGGCGTTGCACGATTGGATACGGGCTCAGCCGTCGCCCCAGGAGGTGGCCGAGTTGCTAGAGCTACTGGGAGGCCTGCGCAGGGCGCGCCCTTGACAAATCTTCAAATATCACTACACTACAGCTATCCCCGTGTGCCCTTTTATAGGAGACGCGGAAAGAATAGCTCCAGCACTCCTGGGGCTTTTTTATTTGGAGGCCCGTGACAATCCGGCTAAGTAAGTGGGAGCAAGACGCGATGGCCAACGAGCAAAGGCGCCTGACGCCATTCAAGAAGCTGAGCAAGTCCAAACTGGCTGCGTTAGCGCACCTGCGTTGGTCTATTCTCCGCGCAAAAAAGGGAGGCAACCATGGACAGTAATTTCATCAAGGACCCCGCGAATCCAGTCTTAATCAAGAGCGAGGTGGCTGGTTCGTACGCCAATGGCATCACTCCAGCGCGCCTCAAGTGGACGACCGACGAGGCGGTTGCCAAGTCCGACGCCGGACTGGTCGCCGCTGTCCAGGATACTGGCGAGGCCTTATCTGTTAGGTTTGCTCCCATTGCTTTGCCCTGTGCTCGTAACATCCGGGCAGTTGCGGGAGGCACTTCAACCGACATCAAGGCGATTCAAGCCACGGTCTACGGTTTGCGCAACGGAGTCGAGGTTAGTGAAGTCCTGCCTGCCTTCACCGTCAACGTAGCTGGCGGTGTTGAGGGAGCGAAGACCATGGACTTCATGACTGGATACGATTTGCCACCTCACGACGGGACGGGTGCTACCACGTCGTTTGGCTGGGGCGACAAGCTTGGCATCGACCATCTGTTATACAGCAACAGCGTGCTTAAGGCTTATCATAACAAGACACCGGAAGGCGCTGCGCCTACTGTTACAACCTCCGCCAATGCTCTCGAGAGCAACGGGCTGACTCTCGATACTGCGCTGGACGGGAGCGAGGTTGCGGTAGACCTCATGCTGCCCTAGTGGGCTTTAGGCTCACGCTGGAAGGCCGTCTGTTCGGCGTTCGAGTCTGCTGGTCAATCTCTATTGGCGAGCCGTAGCTACCCGACTCCCTTCTCACGGGCGGGGGCCGTAGCCGCCAGGATCCCCGGCCGCGCCACAGAGCGTTTTTGGTTTTTCGGGGGGTTGACAGCCCAGTTTTTTTCGTCCTCAAACCTAAATTTACCTAAACATTTTCCGGCGCCCCGGCGCTGAGCGGCATAGCCGGGCGGGTAAAATGTCACGAGCCAAAGCCAGGATTACGGAGGAGCGCGAGCAAAAATTCTGCGAGGCACTGATGCGGGGGGCCACGAAGCGGGCTGCGGCGATTGAGGCCGGTTACAGCGAGCGGTCTGCTCACGTCCAGGCGTCAGAGCTATTGCAGCGCCCAACAGTTCGAGCCCGACTTGAGGCGTTTTACAAGCGCGACGAGGCCGAGGTCCTGGCCAGCCGTGAGGTTATCCGGCAGCTTATGTTTGAGCAAGCTGTAGCCTGCCCCGATGACATCTTTGACGACGACTGGGAGATCCGTCCGAAGCGGGACATTCCTGCCGCAGTTCGGAGCCTGGTGTTGTCGGTGCGCAAGTTTGATAGCCCGGACCAGGGCAGCAGCCTCACCGTAAAGCTCCTCAATCTCGAGACAATCCGGCGCAGCTACTTAAAGCTTTTCGCTGCGCCGGCTAGCCAGGCCGAGAGCCTGGAAGACGCAGCCGCGGCTGTCGAGCAAGAGATGGATGTCCTTTTTGCTCGGATGGATGAGCCGGATGAGGACGAGCTCGAACCTGACGAGGACGAGTGAGAGTCCCGGAGGAGCCGCCAGAGCGTTTACACGCCAAGCTAGCAAAAGTTGCCCTGGTAACGGGCCTGACCATACTCGAGCTCTGGTCTCGCCAGAGCCGAGCCACCAAGATGGCGGCCTGGAAAGATATCTGGACCGCATTCTGGTCCGGGCTGTCCCTGAAGAAGCGCGCGGCCCTCAAGGCAAACTGGCGCTTTTGGGGTCGCCCGGCGCAGCAAACACCCGTAGGAAAGTTCTTCATTTGGCTTATCCTGGCGGGTCGAGGCTGGGGAAAGACCAGGACCGGCGCGCAGTGGGTAATCGAGCAGGCGCGTAAGCGGCCTGGGTCGATTGGCTGTCTCCTGGGCGCTACCAGCGCGGATGTCCGGGACACGATGATCCACGGGGACTCGGGCATTTTGGCTTGCAGTCCACCGGACTTTATGCCGGTTTGGGAGCCTTCGAAAAACTGGCTTACCTGGCCGAATAAGGCTCGAGCCTTGGTCCGCACGGCAGAGAAGCCCGACCGAGTCCGCGGGCCCAACCTGGACTGGGCCTGGGTAGACGAGTTCGCCGCCTTTCGCTTTATTGAGCAGGCGTGGGAAATGCTGCAGATGTGCCTACGCAAGGGCGCGAATCCGCAGGTCTGCATCACCACCACGCCTCGGCCGCTGCCGCAGATCATCCACCTGGTGGAGCAGGCTGCCAGCAATAAGGGCGAGGTGGTCTGCACTCGTGGCTCGAGCTGGGATAACTACTGGGTCCTGTCGAGTCGGTGGTTTAAGCGGGTTGTTGAGGGAGCGAAAGGCGCTCTGGCCAGACAAGAGGTCTGGGCGGAGATCCTCGACCGGGTTGAGGGTGCGCTTTGGTCCTTTGAGCAAATTTGGGCTCTACAGGTCGACCACGTGCCCGAGAACCTGGAGGCCATCGTTGTTGCGGTTGACCCCTCGGAGGAGGACGGCCCGGACAATGACGAGTGCGGCATCATCGTTGCCGGCAGGGACTCGAATTTGCACGGTTACGTGCTTGAGGACTTGTCGGAGAGATGCGCCGCGCCGGTCTGGGCTCGCAAGGCCTACGAGGCCTACCTGCGATGGGAGGCTGATTGCATTGTCGTCGAGACCAATCGCGGCGGCAAAATGGTCCGGGCCACCATCTACAGCGTGATACGCGAGGGAGAGCCACGGCCTCGGATTGTCGAGGTAAAGGCGAGCAGAGGCAAACGCACCCGGGCAGAGCCCTGCAGTGCCGTCTGGGCCGAGAGACGTTTCCACATGGTTGGCAAATTTTCGAAACTGGAGAATGAGATGTGCACCTATGTCCCTGGCGTATCGAAGAAAAGCCCGAATCGCCTTGACGCCAAGGTCTGGGCAGCCGCACATCTATTCCCGCATCATCGGGCTGCGTAGTTGATTAACTGGCTCAACGAGTGGTGGTGCCACGACAAGCAAAGGATTGACGGCTACGCGCTGCGTCAGCAGTTATTCGAATCCGATCACAAGTCTGCATTTTCCAACAAGAGCGCCAAGCTGCCAGACCACCTGCGGGAGAAGAACTATCTAATCCAGGACTATCCTAAGCTCGTCACCACAACCTACGCAGATCTGATGTTTGGCCAGCCGCCGGTTATCAGTCAGCCCGGCCAACAAAAATACATCGACCACTTGGTGCGTTCCAACCAACTCGTTACCACTTGGTATGAAGCGGAGCTGAGTGTTTCCTTTCGTGGTGACCAGGTTTACAAGGTCAGCATCTTGCCAGAGCGACCAGGTGGCCAACTGCGGGTCTACATCGAGGAATATCCGGCTTACAGCTACTTTGCTGAGTTGGACCCGGACAACCTGAGGCGGGTGTTGAGTCATTGTTTGGCGTGGGAACTGGTGGCCGGCGAGAAGCGCTATCTGCGAGTCGAGCACCATGAGCCCGGCCTCATAGTCAATGAATTGTTCGAGCTCGAGGGGCTGACCAAGGTCAAGCGACAGGTCCCATTGTCGTTCATTTATGGAGACAGGGCTCCGGCTGAGCAGATCGACACACGGGTACCCTTCAGTCTGCTGCTGCACGGCCCAAACCTGCGCCACTGTGGCCGGTATTTTGGCCAGAGTGATTACACCGAGGGCCTGATTAGCCTGTTCGATGAGGCCAATCAAAGATTGACCTCTTTGGCGTCAATCCTGGACAGGCATAGCGACCCAAAGCTCATACTTCCAGCCGGGTCGGTGGGACGTAAGAGCGCGGTCGCCGTGCAAGACATGGAGTGGTTCGAGGTCAATCCCGAGGATGCTGCCACAGGGGCACCTCGCTACCTGACCTGGGATGCCCAGTTAACGGCCTGCTTTGAACAACTCGAGCTCATAGACGCGAAGATTTTCGACTACTCGGACATATCTCCAGCGATGTTCGGCCGCGACAAGGCTGGCAACATCGAATCGGGCAGGGCGATGCTGATGCGCTTTGCTCGCATGCTGACCAGGGCGGGGCGCAAGGCGCTCTATCGCGAGCCAATCATGCAGCAGGCGATTTTCCTTGGAATGCACCTGGCGGCCGCCTGGCGCTCCAACCTTTCCCCTGAGTGGAGCGACTGGCCAGAGCCGTCGGGGCACTGTGAGGTCATTTGGCGCAACGGATTGCCGCGCGACGACCGTGAGCTGACCGAAGTCGCAACGGCTCAGGTCGCGGCTCGCCTACTGAGCAGGCACGACGCAATCCGGTATATTCGCCAGGTGGGCGACGTTGAGGCAGACGCAATCCTGGCGCGCATCGACGAAGACGAGAAAAAGAGTTCCGCTGGTGACAGCGAGATAGACCAGGAGACGCCGATCGCGGTGGAGCCTGAGGAGGAAACTGATGGCATTTCAACCCCCGACCCCTCCTAGTCCAACTCCCTCCACAGGAGGGGTGCCGACTAGCGCTCCCGAGCAGCAGGGAGACGCTGGAGACGGTGGCGGCAAGTCCGCGCCCAACTCCCGCGAGCAAGCGCTCCTGCGCAAGCTGCGCAAGGCAGAAAAGGAGGCAGCCGCCCTGCGTGAGGCCGACGAGGCACGAAGGCATGGCGAGATGTCAGAGTTTGAAAAACTCAAGGCTGAGGCGACCAAGAATGCCGCTGAGCGCGACGAGGCTCGCGCCAAGCTGCAAAAGCAGGCGATCCAGCACAGGTTCGAGCGGCAGGCCGCAGAGTTCGGAGCCGTGGATCCGTCCGCGGCTTACAAGCTCGCGGATTTGTCGACCGTTGAGGTTGACGAGTCCGGCGAGGTTTCAGGGCTGGACACTGTTCTTTCGAGCATGAAAACCCAATACGGCTTCCTTTTTCAGCAACCCCCACCCCCCGCCCCTACCGGAGCCGGAAGCCACGGAGGCAATCCTGTTGCCGGCAACCCTGGTGGAGCTTTGACAGCCGACCGAATCGGTCGCATGACCTCTGCTGAGTTTGCCGCATTACAGGCGCAGGCCGGAAGTGGCCAGCTTAAAATTTAAGGAGCTAGCCAATGCTTACCCCGTCCAATATGACCCCGACACTCAAGGCCTACTACGACCGCCTGTTGCTCGAGCAATTGATCCCTATGTTCTGGCACCACATGTTTGCCGATGACGCCAGGGTGATTCAGTTGTCCAACGGCAAGTATAAGGCCGAATGGAACAAATGGGCCGCGCTCGGTCCGGTCACGACTCCCCTGGTCTCTGGTGTCACCCCGACGCCCAGCACCACCAGCGCCTCGACCGTCGAGGCGATCCCTGCCCAGTATGGCAGCTACGTTCCCTTCGACGACCAAATCGACATGACCAGCGTTGACCCTATTGTGTCAAATCTAGTCACTCAGTGCGGACAGCAGGCGGCCGAGTCTCTTGAGATCGTAGACCGCACTGTTCTCAATGCTGGCACCAACGTCCATTACGCCAACAACAAACTGAGCCGCGCTTCTCTCACGCCCAGCGACAAGTTTTCCGCGCTGGAGATCGACAAAGCGGTTCGGATTCTAGAGAATTCCTTTGTGCCCAAAATCCAGGACCAATTTGGCGGCAGCTACATTGGATACGTGCATCCTGATGTCAAGTTTGACCTGCGCCAGGATGACGATTTCATGGCGCCCGACAAGTACGGTAGCGGTGTCCAGGCTTACTCTGGTGAGCTTGGCCGTTGGAATGGTGTCCGACTACTCAACAATCCAATGGCAGCCAAATTTGAGGGAGCTGGAGCGGCAGGTATTGACGTTTACTCGACCCTGATCTTTGGACGGCACTGGCACGGTTCCGTTAAGTGGACAGACGCCACGGGAGGCATTCGTCAACTTACCAAAGAGGGGCGGGCAATCGAAGTGTTTGTGCGTCCTCCTGGTAGTGGCGACGACCCTCTGCATCAGAGAGGGACCGTGGGCTGGAAGGTCTCGCACGTCCGTAAGCTTCTTAACCAGGCTTGCGGTCTGCGGGTCGAGTCCGGCAGCACCTACAGTTAAAATAACTTCCGCCGGGCCCTCCGGGGCCTGGCGGCCGAATGGAGACCGATATGTCTAAGGCAAAAGAAGTAGAGCAGCCACTCACGCCGCCAGTTCAATCCCCGAACGAGGCTCTTCGAGCGGCGTTTGCGGCTATGGAGGCCGCGCAGGGTCGAGAACAATCTCAGGCTGCAGAAAAAGCGGCGTCCCAGTTGGTCATGGAAACCAGGGAGGTCGAGGAGTTCCCGGAGTCGGAGTCGGTGATGCGTGAGATCGCGGCCCAGGCGCGGCGCAAGAAGTTGCTGGCCTGGCGACTGTTGCTAGAGCCGCGCAGTCACGTCCGGCTGCTCCAGCGACCCCCGCACGAGCCGCAGTTTCCGGATGAGGACGTGGTCGTTAGCGGTATGCGCCTGGTGCTGACCAGGGGCAAGCGTCTGACTGTGCCGCAGAGCGTCGCTACCATCCTGGAGCAAGCTGGCGTAGCCTAATGCCCATAACGATTGTAGCCACGCCCGGAGATGCCTCTGCGAACAGTTACCTGACCGTTGCTCAGGCTGACCAGGACGCCGAGTTATTGCTCCGCAATGGCGATTGGCGCAATCAGGATGACGACGACAAGGCGCGGGCTCTCATAGAGGCTACGCGCATGATTGATCGCGTGCCGATGGCTGGATATCCGGCCTACGCAAATCAACGACTGCAGTTCCCGCGTGCACAACAGTCCGAGGCGCGCGACACGATCCCAGAGGACATCAAGCAGGCGTGCCTGGTGCAGGCCATCGAGTTGCTGCGGACGGGCACTGCCGAGGGGACTCGCGCGGCCATGCAGGCTGAGGGCGTTGTCTCTTTTGCTACCGGATCGCACTCGGAGACCTTTGGGCCCCGGCGTCTGGGCGCTGACTCTGGCCTGTCCCACCGAGCGCTGGCCTACTTGAATGGATGGATTGCTCGCTCAGGGCGACTGATTGGGCCGCGTGACACCGCCCGTGGCGCAAACACCAAAGGCTGGGGACCCTGGCAGTGATATCGGACTTCCTCCGACCTGGCTTCAAGTTGGCTCGACTCACCGGAGCTGGGCCAGACGGCCAGTTGACCCACGGGCCGGCAAAGGCTATCGACGGCCGTTTGGAGCCAAAGCACCGATTGTTAGTCCAGGCCAACGGCGAGCAGGTTTCGACGGTCGCCCGCCTCTTCGTGGCTCCGAGGCCGTGCACTGTCGGCGATCTGATTGTGCACGGGTCACGGACCTATCGAGTGGCTGCTGTTGATGAGGTGCCCGGCCTGGTCGAGGTCGATCACCTGGTGCTCTGGTTGGAGGGCGGATGACTACGGGCTTCAGTCAGATCCAAAGCAAACTGACTCACCTTCGAGAAGAGGCTCCAGTTGCAGTCCTGGCTGATTACGAGATATTGGCCGGTGAAGTTCTTCAAGAGGCGATCGGCCTAGCGCCCCGGGACAAGAGCGAGCTGGCCGAGAGCGGCAAGGTCGTGAGGACCGAGGACGGCTTTGAAGTGGTCTTTGATGCTAAGCACGCCGCATATCAGCACGAGCGTCTGGACCTCAACCATCCCAACGGAGGCGGCCCTAAATTCCTCGAGCAGGCCTATCTCAATGCCTTGCCCCAGGCTCAGTCTCAGCCGCAACGCAGACTGGACGGGATGATCGCAGGTGGTTGATTGGAGTCAGATCCTTTGCACCTGGATGGCCGCTAATTCCGGCGGCAACCTCGTCCTCAATACCAACTTCTTCCGCACCAAGCTTCCGCACACGGTAAAACCGACGACGATTGGGGTAGTGCTGCGCCCAACATCTGGGCGAGCTCCAGACCTGGCTGTCGGCTTTGACTATCCGCGATTCCAAGTGTCCGTGCGATGCGTCGACTTTAGCCTGGCTAACGCAGAGGCGCTGAGGATCTACAACCAACTTTCGCGGCTGGACACCACCCGCCTGGGCAGCAGTCCAGACTGGTTGCTTGTCTCCGCGTGTCGTGCCCAATCGACCCCGTTTCCCATCGGGCAGGATGAGCAGCAGTGCTGGCTTGTCGTCAACAACTACGAGTTAGAGTTACAGGGCGAGTAGCCCAAAAAAGGAGGATACAAAGTGGATTCATTTCTTGCTCACAGCATGGTGCTCAAGGGCAGCCGGCAGGTGCTACTCACTCCCACCGTGGACCAAGGTGCGAATTACGTCGACGCCGAGTCTTTTCTCTTGCCCTATCCGCAGTTGCTGTCGATCACCGAGAATACCGTGTCGGAATCGATCCCTGGTGGCGACACGGTGGCAGCAACAATCAACAGCACCAAGAGTGCTGTGTTCAAGTTGCGTTGGCCGCGCCTCAAGCTGCAGCAACTCGCAAAGATGAAGGGCAGCGAATTCATTGCGAGCGGCGATAGCCCAAACCGTCAACTCCTGATGAAGCGCAAGATTGAGGACGTCTCGGGAACCTTTAAGATCGAGGGCAGGGTCGCATACATCGGCAGCGAGTTTCCGAATGGCGATTACCGCTTAAGGGCTTTCCTTTGCAGCCTCATCGGATCTCCGGCAATTGTCCACGAGACCGACAAAGTAGCGATTTACGAAGCCGACTTTGAGGCCATTGAGTCAGTCACTGGAGACTGGTATGAAATGGAAGCCAACGAGACCGGCACGGCCCTTGCAGAGGACCCAGACCTGACTGTGCCTGCAGTCGAAAGCAGCGTTCCCGCGGACAACAACAATACCAAAGCGATCGCGGCCGCCAACCTGACCGTAACCTTTGACCGTGAGATACTTTTCTCGCCGAAGGATTTCATGCTGCAGCATGTGGTTTCTGCCGCAAGTGTGCTGCATATAGCCACGACAAACACCCACGCCGTCGTCGCGAACAAGTCCGTTGTGACGATGGCGCATCCTGAGTTGACCAACAGCGCAAACTACAACATTGCGATTAGCGGTGCGGTCAGAACTCCCGCCGGAGCATATATCGCCGCACCCGCAAATCTTCAATTTACGACTGTAGCGCCGTAGTATGAATCCGTCGATCGAGCGGAGCCCGGTCCGCACTGTAATGCTGGCCGGGGCTCCGTGGACGCTAGAGTCAGACACTCGTGCCTGGTATAACCTTGAGCTGCTGACCGGCCAGGGTTACGCCTCTTGTGTCTACTGGTTCCTCAATTCCCCCGGCAGGATTCAACCCTTGCTGCTGTTGCTCTGGTGCTTTACTGCGACATATCGCAAACAGAACAACATCGCCTGGTCTGTTACGAAGGAAGAGCGGGACGAAGGCCAACTGGTGCCCAGCGAGTTTGTCGCTCTGGTGCTGTTTGGTTTTCGAGGCGATTTGGCCGGGGTCGTCACTGACATGCTTGTCGAGGGTGGCCAGGCCAAGCGCGAGGAGAATCCGGAAAAAAAAACACGCCCCCGGAAACAACGCCGCTCAACTGGACCCGCCGACTCCGGGACGCAACCGGACCCCTGAACATGAGTCACGAGGAGTTCTGGGGCGGACCTATGGCCCTATTTGACGAGTTGGCGCGCGAAGCCAATCGGAAGTGAGGTGAGATGTGGAAGTCGGTGAAGTCAGCGCTAAGTTTGTCGTCGACGACTCACAGTGGGGCCCAGGAATGGGGCGGGTGGAGTCCTCCTTTCAGTCTGCGAGCCGGGTCGTGCAGACCGAGGGCGACGCAATCGAGGCGGAGCTCCGCAAGGTCAGTGCTTCGGCAGCCAAGAGTTCAGGAGAGATTGTCGCGTCAGTGGACAAACTTTCAAAGTTTGAATCTCTCCAGGCCGGAGTGGCGGTTTTCCAGCAACTATCGGGAGCTGTCTCTGGATTTGCAAACGATTTCCGGCGTGAGGCTCAGGGGTCAGTGGATACGATCAACAAGCTGCGCGGAGCCTTTGGAGATTTAGCGGCTGACCGTGAGGCTCTGATAGATAGAGAGGTTCAGCTTGGATTTGACGGCAACGCGCTTGCTGACTCATTGATCACATTGAAAAAGTTTGGCGTGGACAGTGAGGACGTCCTTAGGCGTCTCGAGGACGAAGCTAAGGGTACGAATGTAAGCATTACCGCGCTGAGCGAAAGCTTTGGGAAGTTCGAGAAGTTCGGCGACGCTAAGTCGCTGCTGGCTTATCAAAAAGCGCTGGGCGCCAGCAATGCTGACCTCAAAAACTTTGGAGCAGTGCTGGACGATAACAACAAGGTGCTGCTCGACAACGAGGCTCGCATCAACGCGGCCAAAGACGCCCTGGCGGCTTACAGTGCTGCAAATTTTGCGGGGGCCGCCGAAAGGGCAACGTCTGCACAGATTCGATTTAATGCTGAGCTCGGAAATTTACAGGATGACATCGGGACAGCTGTTGTCGCTCTCGAGCAGAAATTCTACCCAGCGGCCCTCGCGGCCGTGGAGGCCCTTCGGGGCCTGCCTGATGGAGTCAAGGCATTTGTTGGGCTGGGGACCCAGTTTGTAGCTACCGGCGGCCAAGTCGCCGCCGGCGCCCTGCAGATGGGCGCCAATATCGCGATTCTGACTGGTAACGTAGGATTTATGACGGCCGCGACTGCCGGCGCTACGCGCGGGCTGGGCTTGCTCCGGATAGGCCTCACAGCGGCTCTGGGTCCCCTCGGCCTGGCTCTAACCGCGATCGGCGGCCTGGCTGTCGCAATCAATGCTTACACCCAGGAACTGGAAAGCGCAGCCAAGGCAGGCGCTGAGTTGGCCAAGGCCGACGCCGATCGTCTGAAGGCCGGCCGTGACCAGCGCGACCTGGTCGGCAAGTCGGCCGAAGAGATTCGCTCTCTTGGCAAGAGTTCAAAGGATGTCACTGCGCTGATCGCAGGATTGCGGGAGCAGGGCCAGTTGGCCCTGGACCAGGGCAACAAGGCTGGCGAAGCGAGCATCCGAGCCAAGATTCGAGAGGCTATTGCGGTGCGGGCTGAGTTGCTCGAGATTGAAAAGCAGCAGAAGGCAGCGGAGCTTGCTGCGCCCACTAAAAAGGATGCAGGCAAAGCCGATAAAGACGCTGCGAAGAAAGAGCGGCTCGAGGCCGCGGCCGCCAAAAAGGAAGAAAGCGCTACCGAGAAAGCTGCCGAGCAGGAGCGTAAAGACGCCCTGGATGCTCGACTGGCGCAGATTCGCCAGCAGACGGCTGCCGGCGAGCTCAGCAAGCAGCAGCAAATTGAGGCCTATCGGGCTGTCGTGGCTGAGTTGCAGGTGACAGCCAAGGAGCAGCAGTCGATCGACCTGTCGATCGCGCAACTCCAGGGCCAACTGCGTCAAGAGCGGACCCGTGAAGAGGAGAAGGCCAACCAGGAGCGCCTGCAGGCAGAGGCCAAGGCGGCGCGTGACCGGGCTTTCGCGGTGCAGAAGGCTGAGGCTGAGGCCAAGCGGGAGGCCGCGGACAAGGAAAGACAACAGCAGGCGGATGCCGGTCAAATTCGCAGCCAGGCCAGAGAGCGAGCGCAGCTAGAGGCGGCGGAGATCAGCAAAGCCATCAAGGACCTCGAGCCTCGCCTCGGGCAGTCCGGGGTGCTCGACCAGATACGCCAGTTGCTGCAGCGTCGACAGGCGCTGATTATCCAGGGCATTGAAGCGGAGCGTGATTTGGTGATCCAGAGCACCACAAACGAGGAAATCCGCGCCGGCGCAATTGCGAACGCCAACCTGAAGATCCAGGCGGTCAACCAGGACACCACGCGCGAGATGGCCGCCGAGACCGAAAAGCAAAACCAGATCCTGAAGGGCCAGGTCGGCGCCGTCGACAAGGCGGTGACGGAGATACAGCAAATCAAGAGCCGGGTAGGCGGCAAGAACTCGCCGCTTTTTTCTGACCCCACTGAAGGTCTTGGGATTTCGCTTGGGGACTTTGGCCTGGGCGACGTCCGCAAGCAGCAGGCTGCAGCGGCCAGGCCTCAGTTCCAGGTGCTGAACGCGCCGGCTCCCGAAGTTAAGTTTGCCAGTGTGGGCCAGGACGTTGCGCGAAGCTTGCAGGACGCCCCGCTGGCCATCACCGTGCAGGTGGGGGCCGGCGCCGCCCAGCAGACCAAGACCTTTTCTGGTAGCGCTTCCGACCTGGCCAGGTCCAGCAACGTCTTCAATCCTGCGCACCAGCTCGGCCAGGTGTAGATGAGTATCCACGGCCCTGCAATAACGATTGCCAATCTGGCCGACACCGTTTCCGTTACCCTGACGGGCCAGAATGCACCTCACCCCATCCCTGAGATCAAGCGACCCTACCTGATAGATGAAGCCATCACTCGAGGTGGATATCGCACCTTGCAACTGGCCGGGACAAACGAGACGCTGGGCACCATTGAGTTCCCGGTGAAGCTGCTCTCTGACGACCAGGTCGAGGCGCTTGACGGGCTTTACAACGCGCAGCCAGCATCTCGACTTAAGTTTACGCTGGACGGCACGGTCTGGCACCGAGCCGTCTTTGACCGCGACGGCTGGGAAAAGCGGCCGTGGAAGGCACCGCATTGGGCAAAGCGTAGCGGTTTCATAAAGCTTTTGGTGACAGGGGTGCTTGATGCCTAGTTTGGTTGGCGCGAAGTTTGCGAATCTATGCGGCGGTATTGCACCGGCCGCCCCTGGCTTGATCTCGGCGTATAGCACGAGCTCCGCTGACAATGGTGCGCTGAAGCTGGCATACAAGCACGGCTCAGCCTGGGTCACGAGCTACGAGAGTCTGACACTTGCTGGCCTGACGCCGGTCCCCAACCTGGCGACAGTGGCCGCAGACAGCGACTGGATTGCGATCTACAACAACGGAGTTGCTCCCACTGGTGACATCTATCTGACTATCAATAGCGTCATTGTCGGGGTCATCTACGGCACTCAGGGGTGCTGGTGTGCCTCTACCCTTTATGACCTGGCGCTGGCCACTGCGCAGAATGCTGCGATCAGCTGTAGCAACAGGCTGACCAATCCCGCCAGTGGCATCGGAAGTTTCGCGGCGGCCACGTGGTGGCCAGGCGCAGATAATGGGCTCGCCGTCCCTGGCGACGACGTCGACGCTGGCGACTTCATCGGTTATTGCTTGCGTTTGCGATGGCCTGGCGGTGCGCCCGCGACGCCCATCAACCTGCTACAGGCCTCTATCGCTCTGATTGGTGACCCCGACGCTACCGACGACGCCGACCTGAAATACTATCCAGGCGAGGACGGCAACCCGAACGACGACACCAGTCCGGTTGGTGGCGACATCGACACGGCCGCCGAG
>ERZ761607.1098-NODE-1098-length-36420-cov-6.128943_pt1 | contig 36420 bp, 36 predicted proteins | sample MGYA00511164_ERZ761607 | MGnify/ENA primary metagenome ERZ761607 (study PRJEB28899, sample SAMN02445080) | bioreactor sludge metagenome | biome: EBPR sludge | place: Australia: Brisbane, Thorneside Wastewater Treatment Plant | collected 2011-06-22 ... | reverse complement strand
CGAGGCCGACGCGGGCGCCCCGCGCAACGGGCTGCTCAGCAAGATCTTCGGCTGATCCGGAGTTCGGCCCCAGCGCGGGCTGCGGAGGTTTCGACACCGAACGCGCCTTCGGGCTCAACCACCGTCCGCTGATCTCAGCGGTCAGTCGTCGGCGCGGGTCGTCGCCCGCACGACGGTCAGCCCGACCAGCCGCGCGATCACCAGCGCGACGTACAGCACACCGGCCACCTGCTCGACCATCACGAAGGACCGTGCGTGGCCGTGCACCGGCACCACGTCGGACAGCCCGACGCTGGTGAGGTTGGTGAACGACAGGAACAGCAGGCTGAACCACTCCTGCTCGTCGCCGTTCGCGCCCACGAACGAACCGGGCCAGAGCACCTGGACGGCGGCGTAGACGTACGCGAAGGCCCAGGCGACCACGGTGAACGCCGCCCCGGTGGCGAACAGCTCGTCATGGGTGACCCGGTCGTCGTGGAACAGATAGCGGATCATCGCGTAGGACACGTAGAAGTAGAACGGCACGTGGATGATCGCGGAGGTCAGCACGATCCAGCCCACGTTGGGCTCGACCGCCTCGAGCACCGCGAAGACCATCGCGGGGAGCCCCAGGAGCAGCGCCACCCACGAGAGCGCCGGCGTCAGCCGCACCGCTGCGACGGCGGCGAGGACGAGCACCATCTGCACCACACCGAGCACTGCGCGACCGCCGGTGGAGGTGTCGAGGAACGGGTAGGCGAGGATCACCAGGAGCTGCCCGAAAAGCAGCACGGCCGACGGATGGCCGCGGACGGTGCGAGCCAACTCGCCGAGGGCGGAGTTCCCCGGGCTCACGGGCCGGGCCGCCGCTTCCTCTGCTGGGACTCGATCGCCTTGGCCTGCTTGCGCTCGAGCCGCTTCACCTCGTTGGCCGCGATCTCGCCCCTACTGATCAGCGTGCGCACCAGGTTCATCAGCGCGAACGCGGGCACGATCAGGGTCCACGGCGTCACGAAGATCGCGAGCGCACCGAAGAACAGCAGCGTGCCGAGGAAGCCCAAGAGCGCCTCACGCCGATCGCTACGCCACTTCTCGACCGCCCGCTGCTCCAGGTCCGAACGGGACATCGCGGCCAGCGGCAGCTGGGCCGGCAGCAGCGGCCGATCCGGGATCAGGTCGGCGACCAGAGGCGGCAGCTCGCCCAGGGTCCGCGCCTGCAGGACCGCCGCCGTGCGCTCGTCGTACTCGTCCCGATCGAGCCGCCCGTCGGCGAATGCATCAGTCAGGACGCCGTGGACGATGTTGCGATCCGCGTCGGAGGCCCGGAGCGGCGCCACGGCTGGGTCGCGCGGATCGTGCTGGAACGACGCCCACGGATCCCGGGACGCGCGCTCCTCCACACCCGGATCCTAGGCCGCTGCGGAACCGACTTCGGGTCACGGGGTAACCCCCGTCACATTCACCCGTTAGAGGGAGGAGCGCGCCCCCGGACAGATGCGGGGCCGACAGGGGAGGTGACCGATGGCGTTCAGCCCTGTGCTGATCCTGCGCGGCCCCGGCGAGCTGACCGCCATGGTCGTCCAGGTCACCCGGCGGATCTTCACGCGACCCTTCCAGTTCCGGGAGTTCGTCGAGCAGGCCTGGTTCATCACCAGCGTGACGCTGATACCGACGATCCTGGTGAGCATCCCGTTCGGCGCGGTGATCTCGCTCCAGGTGGGCAACCTCACCGGGCAGCTCGGTGCGCAGTCCTTCGCGGGCGCGACCGCGGTGCTCGCCACGGTCCGCGAGGCGGCGCCGATCGCGGCGGCGCTCATCATCGCCGGCGCGGCGGGCTCGGCGATCTGCTCCGACCTGGGTGCCCGCACGATCCGCGAGGAGATCGATGCGATGGAGGTCCTCGGCGTCGACCCGCTCGAGCGGCTGGTGGCCCCACGCGTCGTCGCCACCATGTTCGTGGCGGCGATGATCAACGGCATCGTGATCGCCGCCGGCATCGGGGGCGGCTACTTCTTCACCGTCATCGTGCAGGGCGGCTCGGCCGGTGCCTTCCTCGCCAACTTCACGGTCCTCGCCGGCCTTCCCGACCTCTACATCTCGATGATCAAGGCGGTCCTGTTCGGCTGGCTGGCGGCGATCGTCGGCGCCTACAAGGGGCTGAGCGCCGGTGGTGGCCCCAGCGGGGTCGGTCGGGCCGTCAACGAGTCGGTGATCATCGCGTTCATGCTGCTGTTCTTCCTGAACGCAGTGATCACGGCCATCTACTTCCAAGTCGTCCCACCCCCGGGGTTGTAGGGATGACGAGCCTCAGCACGTCGCCCGGGAGGTCGGTCGGGAAGTCTGTCGGGAGCGCTCTTCTCCAAGGGCCGCGGCGGTCCTTGGAGCAGTACGGCGACCAGCTGCTCTTCTATCTCAAGGCGCTGGCCTGGGCGCCGCGCGCGATCCGCCGCTACCCCCGCGAGATCGTCAACACCCTCGCCGAGATCACGTTCGGGGCCGGCGGGCTGACCCTGATCGCAGGCACCGTCGGCGTCATCGCGTTCTTGGCCTTCTTCGCCGGCACCGAGGTGGGCATCCAGGGCTATGCCTCGCTCAGCCAGATCGGGGTTGCGAAGTTCAGCGCGTTCATCTCGGCGTACTTCAACACCCGTGAGGTAGCGCCGCTGGTCTCCGCCATCGCGCTGGCCGCCACCGTGGGATGCGGCTACACCGCCCGGCTCGGCTCGATGCGGATCTCGGAGGAGATCGACGCGCTCGAGGTCATGGGCGTCCCGTCGCTGCCGTTCCTGGTCACGACGCGGATGATCGCCGCCTTCGTCGCGGTGATCCCGCTGTACGTTGTAGCGCTCTGCGCGTCGTACCTCTCGCCGCGGCTGATCGTGACACTCGTGTACGGCCAGTCGCCCGGGACCTACGACCACTACTTCCTGCAGTTCCTGCCACCGATCGACATGGTGTGGTCCTTCGTCAAGCTGCTCGTGCTCGCGGTCGCGATCATCCTGATCCACTGCTACTACGGCTACACCGCGTCGGGCGGACCGGCGGGCGTCGGTCTGGCGGTGGGCCGGGCGATCCGCACCAGCATCGTCACCGTCGTGGTCGCCGACTTCTTCCTCAGCTTCGCGATCTGGGGCTCGACCACCACCGTGCGGATCACCGGATAGCCGGGGTAGCAGGCGTGCTGATCAACCTCCACCACGACAGCAGGCGCGAACACCGCCGCCTGCTGGTGGCCGGCGTCGTCTTCGTCACCGTCATCGCGCTGCTGGTCGCCCTCTCGATCGCGGTCTACCAGAAGGCGTTCACCTCGGTCACGATGGTGACGATCCAGGCCGACCGGGCCGGTCTCCAGCTCGCGCGTTTCGGCGACGTACGGCTCAACGGCGTGCTCGTCGGCCAGGTGCGCAAGGTGGGGCAGGACGGCGAGCAGGCCGTCATCGAGGTCGCGCTCGAGCCGGACGCCGCCGCGCAGATCCCCGCGAACGTCGGCGTGCAGATCATCCCGACCACCCTGTTCGGGCAGAAGTTCATCTCGTTCGTGAAGCCCGAGCATCCCTCCGTGGAGGCGCTGAGCGACGGTTCGGTGATCCCGGCCGACCGGGTCCAGACGACGGTCGAGCTGAGCTCGATCCTCGCCGACCTGTTCCCACTGCTGCGCGCGGTGCAGCCGGCCCAGCTCAACTACACCCTCAACGCCCTGGCGACCGCGCTCCAGGGGCGGGGTGATCAACTCGGCGAGACCCTGGACGATCTCGACGACTATCTCGGCGCGATCAGCGACAAGCTCCCCACGTTGCGTCGGGACCTCGTCTCGCTCGCCGCCGTCGCCGATACCTACGACCTCGCGGCCCCCGACCTGATCGACGTGCTGGGCAACCTCACGGTCACCAGCAAGACGGTGATCGAGAAGGCCGACGACCTCGACGTGTTCTTCTCCGATCTGCAAGGGCTCGCGACCACCTCGACCCGACTGCTCTCGGACAACGAGCAGAACCTCATCCAGGTCGGACAGGTCACCGAGCCGGTGCTCGACCTGCTGGCGGTCTACTCCCCGGAGTTCCCGTGCCTGCTCGAGGGTGCCGCGAAGTACGCGCCGCAGCTGGCCCAGACCTTCGAGGGCAACCAGATCAAGCAGTACCTCGAGGTCGGCACCGCGCAGTACGACGCCTACCACCCCGACGACCGGCCGCTCTACGGCGAGGTCGGGCACGGTCCGTGGTGCGACGGGCTGCCGAACCCGAAGGTGCCCGGGGACCCCGCGGCGTTCAAGCAGGGCTCGGACATCGACGAGAACCCGCCGACCTCCGACCTCCCGACCTTGATCAGCGGCGGTGCCTCGCGCACCGCGAGCGGGTACGCCGGCACCGAGGGCGAGAAGGCGGTCGTGAACGCGCTCCTTGCCGGAGAGACCGGCCGGCCGGCCGACTCGTACGGCGCCCTCGGCTCGCTGCTCTACGGCCCGGTGGTGCGGGGCGGCGGTGGCGCGTCGTGATCGACCGGCGCAACGCCACCACGATCGCGGCGGGCATCAAGCTGCTCGTGTTCACGATCGTCTCGCTGCTGGTGACCGGGTTGCTCGCGGCGATCATGGGCAACGTCGGCTTCGGGTCGGGCACGGAGTATCACGCGGTCTTCACCAACGCCGCGATGCTCGAGAAGGGCGACGACGTCCGGGTCGCGGGGGTCAGCGTCGGCGAGGTCAAGAAGGTCGAGCACTACCGACGGACGATGGCGCTGGTCACCTTCGGGGTGAAGTCCGATGTCCCGCTGACCACCACCTCGCGCGCCGAGATCCGCTTCCTCAACCTGGTCGGGGACCGCTACCTCGCGCTCGAGAGCGGCGCGAAGACCACGGCGGGCGCCCAGCTTGCCGACGGAGGCACGATCCCGGTCGCGCAGACCACGCCGGCCCTCGACCTGACCTCGCTGTTCAACGGGTTCCAGCCGCTCTTCCAGGCGCTCAGCCCCGACCAGGTCAACGAGCTGAGCCTCAACCTGGTGCAGGTGCTCCAGGGCGAGGGCGGGACGGTCCAGCAGCTGCTGGCGAGCACGGCGTCGCTCACCAACGGCCTGGCCGACCGCGATCAGTTGATCGGCGAGGTGGTCACCAACCTCACCACGACACTCGACACCGTCGACCAGCGACACCGGCAGCTGAACACACTGGTGAGCGAGTTGCAGCGGTGGATGGCCGACCTCGCCCGCGACCGGAGCACGATCGGGGGCTCGCTCGACCGGATCTCGGATCTCACCGAGGTCGTCGCCGGCCTGCTCCGCCAGGGGCGGCCGCTGGTGAAGGACGACGTGGTCGCGCTGAAGCGGCTGGCGAAGCTGCTCAACGAGCCGGCCAACCAGCAACAGGTGGTCGAGCTGCTCGACCGGCTGCCCGAGTCGATGACCGACCAGACCCGGACCGGAACCTACGGTTCTTGGTACAACTACTACGTCTGCGGCTTCTCCGGACGGATCACGCTGCCCGGCAGCCTCGGCACCACGCCCGCGCTGAAGCAGCTCCTCGACGCCATCGGCAACCTCAACTTCCACTCGACCGCGCCACGGTGCAACGGCGCACCCGAGACCTCGTCAGAGGGCTCCCCGTGATGCGCGGCCGCTACACCGAGTCGCAGCTGCTCCGGCTGGGTGCGATCACCCTCGTCGTGCTGCTGCTGGTGATGTCGGCGGCGTTCAACCTCGGCAAGTTCCCGGGGTTCCGCGGCGAGCGCTACCAGGCCTACTTCGCCGACGCCAGCGGGCTCCACCGGGGCAACATCGTGCAGGTCGGCGGCATCCGCGCCGGCCGGGTCCAGGACGTCGACCTCGACGACGGCAAGGTGCTGGTCACCTTCGAGGTCGACCACGGCGTCGAGTTCGGCACCGAGAGCCGGGCCAGCGTGGGCGTGCTCAACCTGCTGGGGGAGAAGTACCTCGACCTCGTCCCCGCCGGGCAAGGCCAGCTCGACGGGGACACACCGATCCCGGTCGAGCGCACCTCGTCGTCGTACGACATCGTCGGAGTCTTCGGTGACCTCACCAAGACCACCGAGCAGCTCGACACCGACCAACTCACCCAAGCCCTCGACGTGGTCGCCGATACCGTCGACCACTCCGCGCCCGAGATCCAGAGCAGCTTCGAGGGCATCGCCCGGCTCTCGCGATCGGTCGCCTCGCGCGACTCCCAGATCCAGCACCTGCTGGAGAGCTCGCGCGACGTCAGCGCACTCCTGGCCGACCGCAGTGCCGACCTCGTCGACCTGATGAAGAACAGCAGCCTGGTCTTCGACGAGGTGAAGCGCCGCAAGCAAGCGATCCACCGACTGCTGGTCAATGCCCGGGTGCTCTCCCGCCAGCTCGCGGGCGTCGCCACGGACAACCAGGCCCAGCTCGCACCGGCGTTGCGGGAGGTCGACGACCTGCTGAGCCTGCTCAACTCCAAGGACCAGGAGCTCAAGGCGACGCTCCACGCGCTCGGCCCCTACGCCTCGATCCTCGGGAACATCATCGGCACCGGTCCGTGGTTCGACGCGTACGCCGTCAACCTGGCGGCGATCCCCACGGGTGAGTTCCTGCCCGGGCCGCCGGACTGATGCCGATGAGCGCCCTGCCCCGGGTCACCCCTCGCGCCGCCGTGGTCGTGGTCGCGGCGGTCCTGCTCGCCGCGACGTTCCTCCTGGTCCGGCAGCCAGCGGAGACCAAGACGGTCACCGCGCACTTCCCGCGCGCGGTCAGCGTCTACGAGGGGACCGACGTACGCGTCCTCGGCGTCAACGTCGGTCGCGTCACCGCCGTGATCCCCGAAGGCAACTCGGTGCGGGTCGAGATGGAGTACGACGCGGATGTCGAGGTGCCGAAGGACGCGCGGGCCACCGTGCTCACGCCGACCCTGGTCGCCGACCGGTTCGTCCAGCTCACCCCGGTCTACACCGACGGGCCGACCATGGCCGACGGTGCGGACATCCCGCTTCCCGACACCGGAGTCCCGGTCGAGCTCGACCGGATCTACGCCAGCATCCGCGACCTGTCCGAGGCGCTCGGGCCCAACGGCGTCAACCGCGACGGCACGCTCAACCACCTGCTCGCGGCAGGCGCGCACGCGCTGGACGGGCAGGGACAGCGTGGCAACGAGATGATCCAGCAGCTCTCGGAGGCGGCCGCGACGTTCGGCCAGGGCGCGGGTCCGCTGTTCGACACCGTCGAGGAGCTTGCCCGGTTCACCGACACCCTGGCCACCAACGACAAGCTGGTCCGCGCCTTCGTCCAGGACCTGGCCGGCGTGTCGTCCTCCCTGGTCAGCGAGCGGGTCGAGATCCAGCGCGCGCTGCGCGCGGTCGCCGACTCGGTCGGAACGGTGAAGACGTTCGTGCAGGGCAACCGCCGGGCGCTGGTCACCGATGTCGAGAAGCTCACCGCGCTGATGAAGACGATCAACTCCGAGCGGAGCAGCATCGACACCGCCCTGTCGGTAGCGCCGGTAGCGATCGGCAACCTCACGCTCGCCTACAACCAGGAGTCGGGGACGATCGGCTCGCGTATCGGCATCCAGGGCCAGCTCTGGGACGCCGACGGCTTCCTGTGCGCGATCGTCCAGCAGTCCCAGCTGCCGCGGGCGAGCAAGAACCTCGCCTGCACGCTGTTCGAGCAGCTGCTGGAGCCGACCGAGAACCAGCTGTCCGCGATCCCCGGCACCGGCAAGCAGGCAGGTCAGGTCGACGACGCCAATGGCACCGGTCGCCCAGCGGATCGCGGCGAGCAGGATGCGGAGTCGTCCGCCCTCGCCAACCGCACCCAGGCGGTCTACGCGCCCGACGAGTCGCCCTCGGTGACCAGTCTGCTCGGGGGCGCGCGATGAGCCGGCGTACGGCGCGGCTGGGGCGGTGGCTGGTCCTGGCCCTGGTCGGGACGCTGCTCGCGTCGGCCTGCGAGTTCGACGGTGCCTACGACCTGCCGCTGCCCGGCGGCCCGGTCGACGCCGATGACGCCATCACCCTCACGGCGGAGTTCGCGGACATCCTCAACGTCGTACCCAAGTCGCCGGTGATGGTCGACGACGTCACGGTGGGCGAGGTGCGCGACGTCGAGCGGATCGGCTGGCACGCGAAGATCACGATGCTGATCCGAGACGACGTCGACCTGCCCGACAACGCGGTCGCGGAGATCCGGCAGGTCAGCCTGCTCGGCGAGAAGTACGTCGCCCTGGCGCCGCCCGCCGAGGGCGCGTCCGACGGCCGGCTCGGCGACGGCGACAACATCCCGCTCTCCGCCACGGGTCGGAACCCCGAGGTCGAGGAGGTGCTCGGGGCGCTGTCGTTCCTGCTCAGCGGCGGCGGAGTCGCGCAGCTCGGGACCATCACCCGCGAGCTGAACGAGGCGATGAGCGGGCGCCAGCAGGACCTGCGGCACCTGCTCGGCTCGCTCACCGACGTCGTCGCGACCCTCGACGACCAGAAGGCCGACATCATCCGGGCGATGCAGTCGGTGAGCGACCTGACAGGCACGCTCAACGCCGAGAAGGAGACCGTCACGGGCGCCCTCGACGTTGCCGGTCCTGCCATCAAGGTGCTGGCCGACCAGCACGACGAGCTGGTCGCGATGCTCACCGCCCTCGACCGGCTCGGGACGGTCGGCACCCGCGTCATCACCGCCAGCAAGGACGACCTGCTCGCGTCGCTCGCGCACCTCCAGCCGATCCTCGCCGAGCTGCACGAGGCCGGGGACCAACTGGCGCCTGGGCTCAACCTCATCCTCAGCTTCCCGTTTCCCAAGGAGGCGTCCGAGGTGGTCCGCGGCGACTACGCCAACACCTCGATCCGCGCCGACATCAACCTCGAGAACCTGCTGCCGCCCGGCACCACCATCCCGGACCTGCCGATCCCCGACGTACCGCTGCCCGACCTGCCGCCGGCCGGCGAGGTGCCCACCGACGTACAGAACTGTCTGCGCAGCGCCGACCTCGCCAGCGCCGCCTGCGCCAAGGTGTTGGCCGACCTCGACCTGCTCTCCTCGCTCCGCACCACCTGCCAGCAGGACCGCTACCGCGCGAACCCGGTCTGCCAGGCGCTCGCCGCCGTACCCACCGTCCCGCTCGGCGAGCTCGGCGACCTGTTCGGCCGCTCGCTGGGTTCCTCGCTGAGCAGCGGCCAGCCGTCGGCCGAGTCCTCGACGCGCGCGCTGTACGGCGGAACGTCATGACCCGCGGCACCCGGATCCGGATCGCGGCGTTCCTCGTGCTCAGCGCCGTGGGGATCCTCTACGTCACCTCGGCCTACCTCGGCCTCGTCGATCGGGCGCTCGGGCGCGGGCTCACGGTGCACGCGACCCTGCCCACCTCCGGCGGGCTCTACGAGGGCAGCGAGGTGACCTACCGCGGCGTGCAGGTCGGCAAGGTGTCCGCGATGCGCGCCACGCCGGACGGCGTGACCCTCGACCTGGCCCTCGAGGAGGGCACCCGGCTGCCGAAGGACTCGCCGATGTACGTGCACAACCTCTCGGCCGTGGGGGAGCAGTACCTCGACTTCGAGCCGCCCGACGACCGCGGCCCGTACGCCGAGGAGGGCGACACGCTGGCGGGCAGTGCCGACTCACTGCCCGTTGACGAGGGGGATCTCCTGGTCGAGCTCGACTCGTTCGTGGGGTCGGTCGACAAGGAGAACCTCCAGGTCGTGGTCCGCGAGCTCGGCACGATGTTCCACGGGACCGGCCGGCCGCTGCAGCAGCTGCTCGACAACGGGAGCGCGTTCGTCGAGGAGGCCTCGGCGCACACCGCCGAGACGCTGGCGCTCCTCGACGACGGGCTCACGGTGCTGCAGACGCAGCAGGGCCAGGGCGAGAACATCCGCTCGTTCTCCCACGACCTGGCCGCGATCACCGACTCGCTCGCGGAGAGCGACGAGGACCTGCGGACCACGCTGTCGGACACCCCGGCCACCGCGCGCCAGATCGACGCGCTGCTCACCGATCTGGAGCCGACCCTTCCGGTCCTGCTCGGCAACGCCACCAGCGTGAGCCAGGTGGGACTCTCACACCTCGCCGGGCTCGAGCAGTTGTTGGTGATCTTCCCGCACGTGATCTCGACCGGCTTCACCGGAACTCCCGGCGACGGCTACGGGCACGTCAACCTCCAGCTCGACCAGACCGTGCAGCCGTGCACGGAGGGCTACCTGCCGCCGGCCGACTGGCGGCCGCCCTCCGACCTCTCCGACGCACCGATCTTCCCCGCGCGCTGCACGGCCGGCCCGCCGTACGTCCAGCGCGGTACGCCGTACTCGCCCGACGGCGGTCAGGGCTCGCCCGGGGCGGCGTACCGCGGGGGATACGACCCCTCGACGGGGGTCATCGACGGCGTGAGCGACGCCGCCGGCAATCCGGTCCGGCTCGGTGAGCAGGGGAACCTGTCCGTGCTGGGCGACGACTCGTGGAAGTGGCTCCTGGTGGGGCCGGTGGTGGAGGCACCATGAGAAGAACACTGGTCAACGTCTCGTTGTACGTCGTGGTGATGGCGGTGACGGCCCTGCTGGTCGTCGTCGGCGTCCGCGTCGTCTCTGCCGACGCGGCTCCGTCCGACGGCTCGTCGACGGGCATGGTCGAGGGGGTGACCGAACTCGATCGGGCGCCGGCGGCGGAGCAGCAGCGCTACGCCGACATCCTCGACGCTGCCACGGCCGAGGCGACGGCGTTCGTGAACATCCGGTACGACGACGCGCGGGCCTCGATCGACGCGGTCATGGCCGGTGCGACCGGCGCGTTCCGCGACCAGTACGCCAAGTCCACAGACGGGGTGATCCAGGTGCTCACCGAGAACAAGTCGGTCATGACCGGGAAGGTCCTCTGGACCGGCGTCGTCGCCCAGGACCCCGACTCCGCGACCGTCATCGTGGCCACCAGCGGCACGGTGCAGAACAAGCAGACCGGCGATCAGCCGGTGGCGCGGTACTTCCGACTGCAGCTGCAGCTGGTCTCCGAGGAGGGCAAGTGGCTGACCAGCGACCTGCAGTTCGTCCCGTGACCGGCCCGCGTCGCTCGTCGTCGCGCGCGCCCGTCTCTCGCCCGCGCCGCGTTGCGGGCCAGGGGAGCGCGCCATCCGCGGTGGTCGAGCCGGTCGAGACCTCCGCAGCGAAAACATCCGCTGAGGTGCCTCGGGTGGTCGAGTCACCCGCGACGACGGCTCGGTCCTTGTTCGACAGCCGCCGGGCGACCCGGGCGCTGGTCGTGCTGGTCGCCGTACTCGGGCTGGCCGCGGGCGGTCTCGTGCTCTGGGACCGGCAGGGCGACGATGCGGTGGCGCAGCCGTCGAGCAATCCCGTGGTGATCGGTGGTGACGACGCCACCGACGCCGTCTCGGCCGCGGCGAAGGCGGCGGAGACCATCGTGGCGACGTCGTACGACGACTACGACCAGCAGGTCGACGAGGCCACGGCGCTGATGACCGACACGTTCGCGAAGGAGTACCGCCAGACCGCCGCGGACATCGAGCCGGAGTTCGTGAAGGCCAAGACCGACATCCAGGCCCGGGTGGTCGCCCAGGGCGTCACGCACGCCACCCCGACGGAGGTCCAAGCGCTGGTCTTCCTCAACCAGTACGTCAGCAAGGACGGCGGCGACACGACCTACACGCCGTACCGCGCCCTGGTCACCGTCGTCCACACCGATCACGGCTGGCTGGTGTCCGCACTCGACACCCAATGACCGGGCGAAAGTCGACATTTGACGCCGACCCGTCGTTACTCGTCACGGGTAACGACGGGTCGGCGCCAAATTCACGGTGACCCGTCGTTACTCCGCATGAGTAACGACGGGTCGGCCTCGACAGGGGAACGTCCGCTCTGCGAAACTAGAACACGTTACAGTTCGAGATGAGGGCAGGAGATGGGAGGATCGGCGCCGTGACTGCTGCCGGCACGGTCGTCGAGACCGACCTCCTCATCATCGGCGCCGGGCCCACGGGGCTCTTCGCGACCTACTACGCGGGCTTCCGAGGCCATCGGGTCGCGGTGGTCGACTCGCTGCCGGAGCTCGGCGGACAGATCACCGCCATGTACCCCGAGAAGCAGATCTTCGACGTGGCCGGGTTCCCGGCGGTCAAGGGCCGGCTGCTGGTCGACGGCCTCGTCGAGCAGGCGGCCACCGCCAAGCCCGACTACCTCCTCGACCGCACCGCCTCGGAGCTGGTCGAGCACGACGACGGCGTGACCGTGACCTGCGACGACGGCACCGAGGTCCGGGCCAAGGCGGTGCTCATCACCGCCGGGATCGGCAAGTTCAGCCCCCGGCCGCTGCCGGCGGGCGAGGGCTGGCTGGGGCGCGGGATGGAGTTCTTCGTCCCGAGCTTCGAGCCGTACGCCGGCAAGGACGTCGTCATCGTCGGCGGCGGCGACAGCGCCTTCGACTGGGCGCTCAACCTCACCGGCATCGCCGGCTCGATCGCACTGGTGCACCGCCGCGACGCGTTCCGCGCCCACGAGCGCACCGTGGAGCAGGTGCGGGAGTCCGACGTCGAGATGATCACCAAGGCCCAGGTGACCCGGTTGATCGGCGACGGGGTGCTCGAGCAGGTCGAGATCGAGGTGGACGGCGAGACCGTGACCCGACCCTGCCAGGCCCTGGTCGCCGCCCTCGGCTTCGTGGCCGACCTCGGGCCGCTGCAGCAGTGGGGGATCGAGGTCTCCAAGCGGCACGTCGTGGTCGACTCCTCGATGCGCACCAACCTGCCCCGGGTCTTCGCGGCCGGCGACATCACCGAATACCCGGGCAAGGTGCGGCTGATCGCGGTCGGCTTCGGCGAGGCCGCGACCGCCGTCAACAACGCCACCGTCGCGATCGACCCGTCCGCCCACGTGTTCCCCGGCCACTCGAGTGAAGGAAGCTGACATGAAGATCAAGGTCGACTTCGACCTCTGCGAGTCCAACGCGCTCTGCGAGGCGATGGCTCCCGAGGTGTTCTGGCTGGACGACGACGACTTCCTCCAGATGCACACCGACGAGACGACCGACGACAACCTCGACAACGTCAAGCGCGCGGTCGCCGCCTGCCCGCGGGCAGCCATCTCGCTCGTGGAGGACTGAGCGCGTTGGCGGGTGACGTGGAGCGCACCGCACTCGACGGTCGGGTCGCGATCGTCACCGGTGCCGGTGCCGGCCTCGGACGTGCCGAAGCCGTCGCGCTCGCCAGGGCCGGCGCGCGCGTCGTACTCAACGACCTCCCGGGCGCCGTGTCCGACGTCGACGACACAGCCGACGAACTCGAAGACCTCGGGGCCAATGTCGGGATCATTCTGGGCGACGTGGGCGAGCGGTCGACCGCCGACAAGCTGGTCGCTTCTGCGCTCGACTGGTTCGGGCAACTCGACATCGTCGTCAACAACGCCGGCATGACCCGCGACCGGATGCTCTTCAACCTCTCCGACGAGGAGTGGGACGACGTCATCCGGGTGCACCTGCGTGGCCACTTCCTGCTCTCCCGCAACGCCGCGGCGCACTGGCGCTCGCGCTCGAAGGAGTCCGGCGCACCGGTCTACGGCCGGATCGTCAACACCGCGTCCGAGGCGTTCCTCGGCGGGTCGCCCGGCCAGGCCAACTACGCCGCGGCCAAGGCCGGCATCGTCGCCTTGACTCTCTCGAGCGCCCGGGGCCTGGCCAAGCTGGGCGTCACCGCCAACGCGATCTGCCCGCGGGCCCGCACCGCGATGACCGCCGAGGTCTTCGGCGACGACACCTCCGGGCAGGCGGTCGACCCCTACTCGCCCGACCACGTCGCCCCGCTGGTCGCCTACCTCGCCTCGCCGGCGGCGGAGCGGATCACCGGCCAGGTCTTCGTCGTGTACGGCGGCATGGTCGCGCTCGTCGCCGCGCCGGTCGTGGAGCGGCGGTTCGACAAGGCGGGCGCGCTCTGGGACGCCGCAGACCTCGACGCGCAACTGGGCAGCTTCTTCGCCGACCGCGACCCCTCCGTCGGCTTCGCCGCCGACTCGATCATGGCGCTGCAGATCTCGGGAGAGATCTCGGAGGAGGGAGCCTGATGGGCAGGTTGGCCGGCAAGGTCGCCATCGTCACCGGCGGTGCGATGGGCCAGGGCGCCGGCATCGTCCGCGCGTACGTCGACGAGGGCGCCTCTGTGGTGGTCGCCGACGTGGCCAAGGAGCAGGGCCAGGCGCTGGCCGACGAGTTGGGCGACCGCGCACACTTCGCCGAGCTCGACGTGTCCGACGGCGCCGCCTGGGCGTCGGTGGTCAGCGACACCAACGATCGCTTCGGCCCCGTCAGCGTGCTGGCCAACAACGCCGGCATCCTGCGGTTCGGCACCGTCGAGGCGATGCCGGTCGACGAGGTCGAGCTGCTCTGGCGGGTCAACCAGCTGGGCTGCTGGCTCGGCATGCAAGCCGTCGTACGCATCATGAAGGCCAACGGCGGAGGCTCGATCATCAACGCCTCGTCGACCGAGGGGTTGGGTGGCATGGCCAACACCGTCGCCTACGGCGCCACCAAGTTCGCGATCCGCGGGATGACCAAGGGCGCCTCCCACGAGCTGGGGCAGTTCGGCATCCGGGTCAACTCCGTGCATCCCGGCATGATCGACACCCCGATGACCCGGGTACACGGTGGCGATATGGCCATGGAGTACGGCGCCTCGAAGGTGCCGCTGCGCCGGGTGGGTCACCCCGAGGACGTCGCGCCGCTCTACGTGTTCCTCGGCAGCGACGAGTCGTCGTACATCAACGGCGCCGAGATCGCGATCGACGGTGGCGTGACCGCGACCCACGCCTTCGGCGGCTGAACGGGGATAGAGCGAGATGGCCAACCAACGCGCCCAGATCGTCATGGAGCACGACGAGATCGTCGAGTTCCTCCACCAGCAGCGGTCGGCGACGGTCGCGACGTACGGCCCCAGCGGCCAGATCCACCTGGTCGCCATGTGGTACGCCGTTCGCGACAACACCGTGTGGTTCGAGACCAAGAGCAAGTCCCAGAAGGTCCTCAACCTCAGGCGTGACCCGCGGATGTCGTTCCTGGTCGAGGCCGGCCACACCTACGACCAGCTGCGGGGCGTGGCCATGGAAGGCACCGGCGTGGTCGTCGAGGACCCCGACGTCGTGTGGGACGTGTGCGTCGACATCTTCGAGCGCTACAACGGCGAGTACTCCGAGGAGATGAAGCCGTTCGTGGAATTTATGGCCAAGAACCGCGTCGTCGTCCGGCTCGACGTCGCGCGGGTGCGCTCCTGGGACCACCGCAAGCTGGGGCTGCCCGCGATGGAGCTGGGCGGGAGTACGGCACAGTTCCTCGAATGAACGCTCCAGAGCACCACCTCGACGTCGCCGAGGCGGCTTGGCGGTGGGTGCTCGACCAGGTCCGCTACGACGCCGACGGGGTCTGGATCCCGCTCCACCCGGACGCGACGGAGCCGAGCTGGGACCGCGACGGGATGCACAGCGGGGTCGGCGGGCTCGCCCACGTCCTCGCGGAGATCGCTCGCTCGCGGCCGTGGACGGCGGACGAGGCGGCGCTCGCCGATGCCGTCGCGGAGCGATTGCGGTCGGCGACGGCGACCGCAACCGACGTCACGTTCTTCGACGGCCTGGTCAGCCACCTGGACAGCCTGCTGCTGCTCGATGCGCCGGGCGTGGACGCCTGCGTCGAGCGGCTGCTCGAGCTCGCGCCGGAGGGCTTGCCGGACCTCAACGATGCGACGCTCGGCACCGCGGCGATCCTGCTCGGTGCCCTCGATGCGAAGCAGGCCGGCTGCGCGGACGCCGACGAGCTGGCGTCGTACGCCGTCGAGCGGCTGCTGGCCGAGGCCGAGCGGACCGATGTCGGGCTGAACTGGTTGTTCGTCCCGCGCCGGCACGTCCCGCCGGAGAAGCTGGAGGGCGGCCGACCGGTCGAGATGCCCAACTGGTCGCACGGTCTCGCGGGGATCGCCGGGGTGCTCGCCCGGGCCGGGGTGGAGTTGGCCCGACCGGATCTCGTGGAAGCGGCCCGCGCGGGCGCCGAGCACCTGGTGACCCTGGCCTTGCCCGAGTCGCTCGCGGACGGTGGCTTCGCCGTACCGCGAAGGATCCCGGGCAAGCCCGGCGAGGACGACTACACGTGGAACTGGTGCCACGGCCCGGCCGGCACCCTCGGCATCTTCGAGGCCCTCGACGCCGCCGGCGTGGCCGAGGTCGCGGGGGAGGCACCCGCGTCGTACGTCGCGCGGTGCGTGCACTCGCTGCGCACGTCCGGCATCCCCGAGCGGCGCTACCCGGGGTTCTGGGACAACGACGGGCGCTGCTGCGGCACCGCGGGCGTGGGCTCGGCGGTGCTGCCACACGATCCGACCTTCGCGCGTGAGCTCGGGGACACTCTGGTCGAGCGTGCCTACCGCGACGGAGACCGCGCCTGGTGGCGGTTCGTGGAGCACCGCAACGACGAACCGCTACTTCCGCCGGGCGTCGGCTGGATGCAGGGCGCCGCCGGGATCGCGGGGTTCCTGTTCGAGCTCGCCAGAGGATCCAGTGCAGCGTCACCGGCCCGGTAGGGATTTGCGGCCGTGGGCAGGTCCGGTGCCCGCCTTGCAGAGGTTTCGACACGCTCGGTTGCGACCTCGTTCCTCGGTCGCACTCGCTGCTCAACCACCAGCGATCGGACCGCCCCTCGTGCCTCGGGCCGCTCCGATCAGTCGCGCAAGAGGAGATGGACGGCCTTCTCCATGTGGGCGGCCGTCTCGGCGGCTGAGGTGCGGCCGGTGACCCAGCCGACGAGCGCGGAGAGCCAGACGTCGCCGATCACGCGCGCGATGGCGATGTCGTCGTCGGTGAGGTCGGTCTGGCCCGGGTGCATGGCGTGGGTGAGCATCCTGGTCAGCAGGATGCCGACGGTGTGGATCTCGGCCGCCACCGAGGCGTCGGCGAACATGAAGGCGCGGGTGAGCGCCTCGGTGAGGTGCGGGTCGCCCTGCAGCCCGCGGGTGGTCTTGCGGAGCACGTAGATGACCCGCTCCGACGAGGTGTCGCCGGGCACCGGTCGCTCGCCGATCGAGGCGTTGGCGCGCTCGAACTCGCGTGCGAGCGCGGAGACCAGCAGGTGGATCTTGGAGGGGAAGTAGCGGTAGAGGGTGCCGAGTGCGACGTCGGCCTGCTCGGCCACGGCCCGCATCTGTACGGCGTCGAAGCCGCCCTGCGTGGCGAGCGCGATCGTGGCGTCGAGGATCCGCTTGCGGCGGTCGCGCTGGGCAGCCGACCCGAGCTCGTCCACCGACAGGGAGTTCGTGCTGCTCACGTGATGGAACCCTTCAACTGTGCGCCTGGCCGACCTCGTGAACCCCCGTTGGGCCCCTTGATTAGGCTATCAACGAGTGGTCCATAATAGGAACACGTTCCAGTTTCATGCGTGTTTCAGGGCCGGCCCGCCATCGTCTGTTGGGCATCCAGCCTGTTCGGAGACCTAGGGAGGCCCCCCAGCGATGCCGCGACCGATGCGAGTTGCCCTGCTGTCCTATCGCAGCAAGCCGCACTGTGGAGGCCAGGGTGTCTACCTGCGGCACCTCAGCCGCGAGCTCGTCGCGCTCGGGCACACCGTAGAGGTGTTCTCCGGGCAGCCCTACCCCGAGCTCGACGAGGGTGTCGCCCTCACCAAGGTGCCGAGCCTCGACCTCTACCGCGAACCCGACCCCTTCCGGGTGCCAAAGCTCAAGGAGTTCCGCGACCGCGTCGACGTGGAGGAGTTCCTCACCATGTGCGCCGCGGGCTTCCCCGAGCCCAAGACGTTCAGCACCCGCGTGGCCCGCGTGCTCAAGGAGCGGGTGGACGACTTCGACATCGCCCACGACAACCAGGTGCTCGGCTACGGGATGCTCGAGATCGAGAAGATGGGGCTGCCGCTCCTGACCACGATCCATCACCCGATCACCTTCGACCGGCGCATCGACCTCAGCCAGACCAGGAACCCGTGGCGCAAGTTCACGCTGAGCCGGTGGTACGGCTTCCTGCGGATGCAGAAGAAGGTCGCCCGCAAGGCCCGGTTCATCCTGACGCCGTCCGAGGCATCCAAGCGCGACATCGCCCGCGACTTCGGCGTCGACCCCGACCGGATGCAGGTGCTGCTGCTCGGCGTCGACGATGCCTTCCAGCCGCCCACCACACCGCGGGTGCCGGGCCGGATCCTGGCGATGGCCAGCGCCGATGCCCCGATGAAGGGCATCGCCACGCTGCTCGAGGCGTTCGCGAAGCTCCGCACCGAGCGTGACCTCGAGCTGATCCTGGTCACCGAGCCCAAGGCGGGCGGCAAGACCGAACGGCTCATCGACAAGCTGTCGATCAAGGAGCACGTGCGGTTCGTCAACGGCATCAGCGACGCCGAGCTGGTCGAGCTGATGGGTTCGGCCGAGATCGCCTGCGTGCCCTCGCTCTACGAGGGCTTCTCGCTGCCCACCGCCGAGCTGATGGCCTGCGCCACCCCGCTGGTGGTGTCGCGCGCGGGTGCGATCCCCGAGGTGGTCGGCCCCGACGGGTACGCCGCCGAGCTGGTGACTCCGGGCGACGTCGGCGAGCTCGCAACCGCCCTCGGCAGCCTCCTCGACGACCCCGAGCGCCGCGCGCGCCTCGGTGCCAACGGTCGCCGGCGCGTCGACGAACTGTTCAGCTGGCGCGCGGTCGCCGCCACCGTCGCGGAGGTCTACGAGAAGGTGATCGCCGACTACGAGGATGCGAGGCAGCGTTTCGACACGCTCGCAAGCTCGCGGCTCAACGACCGGAAGAGCGAGACATGCTGACCGTTGACTTCGACCGGCTGGGGCTCCGCCCGGGTGACCGGGTCCTCGATATGGGCTGTGGTGCCGGCCGGCACGCCTTCGAGATGTATCGTCGCGGCGCCGACGTGGTCGCCTTCGACATGGACGCCGACGAGCTCGCCGGCGTGAGCGACCTGTTCCACGCGATGAAGCAGGCGGGTGAGGTCCCGGAGGGGGCCGAGGCCGACGTCAAGCAGGGCGACGCGCTGCAACTCCCGTTCGCCGACGGCGAGTTCGACCGGATCGTGGCCGCCGAGGTGCTCGAGCACATCCACGCCGACGTCGACGCGATCACCGAGCTGGTCCGGGTGCTGCGCCCCGGTGGCACGCTCGCCGTCTCGGTGCCTCGCTGGCTGCCCGAGGTGATCAACTGGAAGCTCTCCGACGACTACCACAACGCCGAGGGCGGTCACATCCGCATCTACACCGACCACGAGCTGATCGACAAGGTCACCAAGGCCGGTCGGCACAACGACGGGACGCCCGGCGACGCGATGGTCTTCGAGGGCAAGGGCTACGCGCACGGCCTGCACGCGCCGTACTGGTGGATCAAGTGCGCGGTCGGGGTGACCAACGACGAGCACCCGCTCGCCCGCGCGTACCACAAGCTCCTGGTCTGGGAGATCACGAAGCAGCCGAAGGCGCTGCAGGTCGCCGGCCGGGTCCTCGATCCGGTGATCGGCAAGAGCCTGGTCCTCTACTTCCGGAAGCCCGCGTGAGCCTCCCCCTGTCGCAGCTGCCCTTCGTCGAGGGCATCCTTTCGGCACGCCAGGTCGCCGACAGCGCGGCCGCGATCGCCGCGATGCAGGAGCCGTGGGGGGCCGTGCCCTGGACGACGGGTGAGCACGTCGACATCTGGAACCACGTCGAGGCCGCCATGGCGATGCTGGTCGGCGGCCAGGTAGATGCGGCCGAGGCGGCGTACGCGTGGGTGCCGACCATGCAGCATGCCGACGGTTCGTGGCCGATGAAGATCGTCGGCGGGATCGCGGACGACGACCGGCCCGACGTCAACATGTCGGCCTACCTCGCCGTGGGGCTCTGGCACCACTGGCTGGTCCGGCGCGATTTCGGGTTCCTGCAGCGACACTGGCCCTCGGTGTCCGCCGGCCTCGACTGGGTCGTGTCCCAGCAGCTGCCCTTCGGCGGGATCCGCTACACCCCGACCGAGGAGTTCGCACTCCTCACCGGCTCGTCCAGCATCTACCAGTCGCTGCGTGCCGGCGTCGCCCTCGCCGAGCTGCTCGACGACCCGCAGCCCGAGTGGGAGTTGGCCGGCGGCCGCCTCGGTCACGCGGTGCGCGAGCACCGGGACCTGTTCGAGGACAAGTCGACCTACTCCATGGACTGGTACTACCCCGTCCTCGGCGGCGCGGTCCGCGGTCGCGCGGCGTACGACCTGCTCGAGTCTCGATGGGACGACTTCGTGGTGCCCGGGCTCGGCATCCGCTGCGTCGACACCAACCCCTGGGTCACCGGCGCCGAGACCTGTGAGCTGGCCATGGCGCTCGACGCGCTCGGCGACCACCGCCGCGCCCTGGGGCTGCTGGCGGACATGCAGCACCTGCGCGAGCCGGACGGTCGCTACTGGACCGGCTGGGTCTTCGACGACGGCACACCCCACGAGGGCGAGCCGCGGGACGTGCACTGGCCGGTCGAGCACACGACCTACACCGCGGCCGCGGTGATCCTGGCCGTCGACGCGCTGGGTGGGGTGGCCGGACACAGCACCGCCGGATCCGGGATCATGCGCGGCACCTCGCTGGGTCAGCACTTCGGCGAGCTGGCACTCGAGTGCGGCTGCGCCTCGTCAGACGAGCGGATCTCCGGCGTCGCCGGCCGTACGGCGTAGCACCCGCATCGAGCCGAGCGCCTCGACCTCCTCGAAGCTGCCGCCCTCGAGCGCGCGCAGGAAGACGTGGTACGGCGGCTGCCCGCCGTCGGCGGGGTCGGGGAAGACGTCGTGGATGACCAAGGCACCTCCGGTCATCAGCCAGGGCGCCCAGCCGGTGTAGTCGTTCTGGGCGTGCACCTCGGCGTGGCCGCCGTCGATAAAGAGCAGCGACAGGGGCGTGCGCCACCACGTGGACACCGTCGTGCTCGCGCCGACGACCGCGACGACGCGGTCCTCCAGGCCGGCTCGGGCGATGGTCCTGCGGAAGACCGGCAGGGTGTCCATCAGTCCCAACTCCGGGTCGACCAGCGAGCTGTCGTGGTGCTCCCAGCCGGCCTGGTTCTCCTCCGAGCCGCGGTGGTGGTCGACGGTGAAGACGGTGCCGCCCACCTTGCGCGCCGCCGCGCCGAGGTAGATCGCGGACTTGCCGCAGTAGGTGCCGACCTCCAGCACCGGCCCGTGTGGAAGCCGGGCCCGGGCCCAGCGGTGCAACAGCTCGCCCTCGTCCTCGGGCATGAACCCCTTGGCGTCGAGCGCGTGCTTGAGCAGGTCAGGGGGCATCGCGGACACGGGTCAGACCCTAAGCGAGGCGAGGTGGCTGAGCGTCCCGGAGACGCTCAGCCACCGTCGGCCGCGTCAGGGGATGGTGATCGGGCGATGGCCCCGGCCGGGCGGGGTGACCGTCTCGGGGCGTTCCTGAGCGGCGTACTTGCGCTCGGCCGCGTCGGCCGAGATGTGCGGTGCGGTCTGCACCTGGGGTGCCGGTGCCGGAGCGGCCGGGGCGGCGGGTTCGCTGACCGATCCGTTCTCCGTGCCGCAGGCGGCGGCGCCGAAGGTCACGGCAGCAGTGGTGGCGATGGCGGCGGTCGCGATCGAGAAGCGCCGGCGCCGGGTGGTGGTGGTGGTGTACATGGCGGTGCCTTTCTGGATGTACGTGCATGAGGTGTCGGGGTGGTCCGAGATGGGTCCGAGAGGGGCGATGCGGCCGCGGCGGCTGGCTGCGACTGCCCAGACGGACCCCGGAGCGGGCGCGTGGATACCTGGTCTGGGGGAGAAAGAAGTCGGTTGCCGAGGGACGCGGTGGAGTGTCACCGTGGAACGTTCGGTCGAAAAATCGGTTGCGATGTATCACGCAGGTGGGTTCGCGCGTCTGCAGGTCATGAACGTCTGCGGAGCGAGCGCATCGAGCGCAGAGGAGACGCGGATGGACCAACCTCCGGAGGTGGCTCAGCTCGTCGCGGCAGCGCGGGCCGGCGATGCCGCCGCGTGGGACGCCCTCGTCGACCGGTACCTGCCCCTGGTGACCGCGGTCATCCGTCGGCTGCGGCTCTCGCCGAGCGATGCCGACGACGTCAACCAGACCGTGTGGCTGCGCCTGGTCGAGCATCTCGACGGCCTGCGCGAGCCGCAGGCGCTGCCCGGCTGGCTGGCGACCACCGCACGCAACGAGGGGCTGCGCCTGATCAAGCGGCGCGGCCGGGACCTGCCGGTCGACCCGGGTGGCTCGGCCCTCGAGGCGCCGGTGGAGTCCGACCCCGGTGCGGCCCTGGTCCAGGATCTCCGATCACATGCGTTGCGTGAGGCACTGGCGGAGCTGCCGCCGAAACGCCGCGAACTGCTGCTCCTGCTGCTGGCCGATCCGCCGTTGTCGTACGACGAGATCAGTGCCCGGCTGGGGATCCCCAAGGGCAGCATCGGTCCGACCAGGGCACGGGCCCTGGAACAGTTGCGCGAATCCCGGGCACTGCGCAGCTGGATCTCCGACGAGCCCGCGATGCTGGGAGGTGGACGCGATGTCATTCTCGACTGACGACGACGGGCTTATGGAGGAGCTGGCTCGGGCGGTGGCCCAGACCGAGACCGTGCCCGACCATCGCCGCGAGGCCGCCCGCGCGGCATTCACCTGGCGCACCATCGATGAGGAACTGCTCGCCCTCACCCACGACTCGCTCGAACTCGCCGATGCCGCGGTCCGCGGTGCGCTCGACGTACGGACCCTGGGCTTCGAGGCCGACGGGCTCTCCCTGGAACTCGAGGTCGACGGAGACCGGGTCTTCGGGCAGGTGCTCGATGCCGAGGTCGCCGAGGTGGTCGTGGAGTCCACCGACGCCGGCTCGCAACACTGGCCGGTCGACTCGTCGGGGGTCTTCTCCGGCGCCGTGCCGCACGGTCCGGTGCGGTTCGCCGTGCAGGTCGGGGGAGTGCTGCGGCACACGCCGTGGATCGTGCTCGTGCCCTGAGCTCTAGTACAGGAACTGCGAGCCGACCAGGGGGACCGAGCGGGCGCCGTCGACTGCCTTGTACAACGTCGCCGCGAGCAGCACATCCTTCTGGGCCTGGGTAGCGCTTCGGAACCCCGACTGTCGGCTCAGCTCCGCGGCGATCAAACCCGTCACCAACGGTGTCGAGAATGAGGTTCCGCTCCAGGTCGCCATGTAGTTGGTGAACGAGCGCGTCTTGTCCTTGTCGATTCCCTCTCGCAGCTTGTACGTCCCGTTGGGGAAGGCGTTGATCACGTCGCGACCAAGGGCCAGGACGTCGACGGAGCTGCCGTAGTTGGAGAAGTCGGAGATCGTGCCGTCGCGGTCCACAGAGCCGACACCCGTGGCCCAGTCGAAGGACGCAGGCCAGAAGCCCTCGGCGGTCGCGTTGTTGCCGGCGGCCGCCACGAGGACGAGGTCAGCGCCCTTCTCGGCCAAGTCCTGACCCCAGTGCTCGAAAGACACCGACGGTAGGTCCAGTCGCGTCGGGCAGCCAGCGGACATGCTGATGATGTCGGGCCACACGTGTCCGTCCTCGCGGCGTGGGTCCTCTTCGTCGAGCCATTCCATGTCGCGCAGGGCGTCGTAGAGACGATCGACAAGATCGGCTTCGTGCACCCCGCCACCGTGGACCGTCTGGTCGACGTCAAGGTTCAGCACATGGATCCGGCAGGCCGGGGCGACCGCGCGAATGACTCCTGCCGCGAAGGTCCCGTGGCCGGCATAGGGGTACAGCAACTGCGTAGCCGGATCTTCGAATACGCCGAGGCGCTCGGGCTCGCCGGTGACGCCCGACAGCCAGCTCCACGGCGTTGCCGCTGCGGTCGCTTGTGGGCCCAGGCTCGGGTCGTACCAGCCGGTGTCGATGACGACGATGTCGACCCCGTCCCCAGCGTCGGGATCGTCACTCAGATAGGGAAAGGGCAGCGTGTCGCCGGTCTCGGCGGGTTCGGCAGCAGGGCAGATCAGTCCCTTGCCGCAGATGTGAACCAAGTGGTCCGGTGTTGCGAAGCCCGGGCCGAATTGGGCATCGATCTCCGCCAAGGTGGCGAGCAGGTCCCGCCCGTCCACCGAGGGGTTCAGTCGTGCGGGCAGGGTGAAGCGCCTGCCCAGGCCCGTGCGGCTCTGCTCCTGCTGCGGGGGCATCGGTCCGAAGTCGCCAGCCCGGGTATTGGTGAGGTAGTCGGTGAGCAGGGTGACGGGATCTTCGCCATCTTCCCCGTCTCGGAGCGCTCGGCCGACCAGCACCGAGTCGTTGCGGCAGATGAATCCGAAGTCCGCTGGGTCATCAGTGTCGATGAGCAGGGACTCGCCGTGGATCTCCGTGAGAAGTGCGTACTGATCCCGGGTCCGCTGCCGAGCGTTCTCGTCGGGGCCGTCGTCGGGCGTTAGGGTCATGGCTGACTCGCTTTCGCGACAACTCGAGTTGACCGTTCACGGTAGTGGTCACGAGGCAGGGTGGGGAAGGGGCCGCGGATGCCCAGCCGTCTGGAGTCCGCGGCCGCGGAGGACCTGCTACGTCTCGCGCTTGCCGAGCCCGCTGTCGCTGCAGCCCGTGCCAACGAGGTCGCGGCGACCCACGACGACGCGTGGACCCGTTCCGTCGTCGCCCATGCGCGGGGCATCATCCTGCGCGACGAAGGCAGAACGAGCGAGGCCGTGCGAGAACTGCGCTCAGCTCGTGGGCTGGCACGAAGCAGCGGCGACCCGAATCGACTCGCCGACGTGCGCGCCACCCTGGGCAGCGCCTTGGCACTGAACGGGCAGACCCGGCCCGGACTGCACGAACTCGACCGCGCAGTCGACGGCGCGGTCGATCGACAGGTCCGGGCCCGCTGCCGGATGCGTCGCGGCTACGTGTTGTCGATGGTGCTGGCGCGTCACCACGACGCTCTGGTTGACCTGCAGAGTGCCCTGAAGGGAGTACGAGCGCTCGGTGATCGCCTCTGGGAGGCGCGCACGCTCAACACCATGTCCTTGCTGTACCTGGACGTCGGGGAGGTGTCCCGGGCCGAACGCGTGCTGGAACAGGCAAAGGACATCTTCGAGGCGGAGCGCGCGAACCTGGAGGCGGTGACTGCGCTCCACAACCAGGGGGCGCTCGCGTACTACCGCGGGGACCTCCCGCGGGCGCTCCTGCTGTACGACGAGGCGGGCATCGCCTACTCCCGCTGGGGAGAGCAGCCTGTCGAGTTGGGTGAGGACAGGTGCCAAGCGCTCCTCGCCGCGGGACTCCCGGACGACGCGTGCAGCGTCGCTGCCGAACTGCTGTCGAACGACGAGATACGTCCGGTCGACCGCGCCGATCTCGAGCTCTACCTGGCCCTGGGGGAGTTGGCCCGCGACGACGCTCGGTCAGCTCTGGCCGCGGCGCGGTCTGCTCGGGCCAGCTTCAAGCGCCAGGGGCGGGAGATCGCGGCCGCCCGAGCCGAACTGGTCGTGCTCTCGGCCAGACGCCGGATGGGCGCTGCGAGCGCCGCCCTGGCCAGGAGCGCGGAACAGTTGGCCGCCCGCCTCGAGGAGGCACGCTCGGAGGACGCGCCTGTGGCGTGGCTGCTGGCCGGTCGCGCTGCAGCCGCCGTGGGTCGCGACGACGCCTCAGCGATGTGGGCTGCCGCCGCGCGCTACCGCCGTCACCCTTCGGGCCTGGTACGAGCGTCGGCCTGGCTGGCGCACGCGCTCGACCGCGACGGCCGAGCCGACGTGCGCGGTGTGTGGCACGCCTGCCGTCGGGGATTGGATGCCCTCGACGACCACCGGGCGACGTTAGGCAGCACCGAACTGCGGGCCTTGGCCTCGGTCCAGGGAGACGAACTGGCGGGGTTGGCCCTGACCCACACGACGGATGCCCCACCGCGCTCACAACTGTGGTGGAGTGAGCGCTGGCGTGCGACCTCACTCGCGCTCGCCCCTATGCATCCGCCCGACGACCGCGAGTTGGGTGGTCTGCTGGCCGCGCTTCGTGCCAACGATCACCGTCTCGCCGAGGCCCGTGATGACGACGAGCCCACGACCGTTCTCGAGCGCGAGCGCGCTCGGCTCGAGAAGGCGATCCAGCATCGGCGACGACTGGTCGGTGGATCGAACGGGGCGCGGCCGGCGCGACCTGGTCTCGACGTGGCGCAGTTCGTCGAGCAGGTCGGCGAGGCGACGTTCGTCGAGCTGTTCGAGGTCGGCGGTCGGCTGCGATCGGTGGTGGTGCACGGCGGCCGGGTCCGCGCGTACGACGTCGGTCCCACCGCGGACGCGCTGGCTGCGGTCGAGGCAGCGCGGTTCGTGCTGCGCCAGGCCGCTCGCGGCCGGCCGGCCCGCCTAGGCGACCTGGGCGAGCGTCTCCAGAGCGCGCTGCTGGGTGACTCGGTGCGAGCGCTGGGGGAGGGCTCGGTGGTGGTATCACCGACCGCCGCCCTGCACGCGACCCCGTGGGGGTTGCTGCCCGCCCTGGCCGACGTACCCCACACGGTCGTGCCGACGGCGACGGCCTGGTTGCGGGCCCGGGGTGCCCGGGTGCGACGGGGCGGACGGGTGTTGGTCGCCGGACCGAACCTCGCCTCTGGTGGTGCCGAGGTCCCGCTCGTCGCGGCCGACCATCCGGACGCGATCGTGTTGAGCGACGGCTCCGCGACCGTCGAGGGATGCCTGCGGGCGATGGACGGCGCCGCCCTGGTGCACGTCGCGGCGCACGGGCGGTTCCGGGCCGACAACCCGATGTTCTCGGCGCTCGAGCTGCACGACGGCCCGCTCACCGTGCACGACTTCGAGCGGCTGCGCCGCGCGCCGTACCGCTTCGTGTTGTCGGCATGCGACTCGGGTGTGATGGTCCCGGTCGGCGCCAACGAGTTGCTCGGACTTGCCACGGCCCTGATGTCGATCGGTACCGCGGGCATCTTGTCCAGCGTGGCGCCGGTCAACGACGAGGCGACCGCCGAGCTGATGGTCGACGTGCACCGCGGACTAGACGAGGTCGATGACCTCGGGATGGTGATGCACCGGGTGCGCCAGCAGTCCCGTGGCGACGTGGTCCGGGAGGCGACGGCGGCGGCGTTCGTGCCGCTGGGGGTGTGACATCGAAGCAGGCTAGGATTGGAACACGTTCTAGTTTTCCCTGGAAGGCATCCATGTCCAGCAGCACCTCGATGGGGATCTCCGAGGAGCACGTCGAGCTCGCCCGCAGCCTGCGGGAGTGGGCGGCCTCACTGAACGGGCCCGCGCTGATCCGGGCTGCCGAGTCGGATGTCGACGCGGCGTTCACGGATGTCTGGAAGTCCTGCGTCGAGATGGGCGTGGCCACCATCGCGCTCGCCGAGAGGTACGGCGGGGGCGGGGGCTCGGTGCTCGACCAGGCGGTCGCCCTCGAGGCTTGCGCGCACGAGTTGGTCCCCGGTCCGTTGCTCTCGACGGCTGTGGCCACACTGGTCGCCCCGGGTGCTGAGCTCGGTGAAGGGGCGGCCGTAGCCGTCGTGCATGAGTCCGGGGTAGCTGGGGATCTGTCCGGCGCGACTCACCTGCTCGGCGCCGAGGGTCTGGTCGACCTTGCCGATGCGACGCCGACGTTGGGCATCGACCTGAGCCGGCGCTTTGGGCGCACTGCTGCCGGCCCGGCCGAGCCGGCCCAACTGGTCCGCCGTACGACGGTCACGCTCGCGGCCGCCGAGGCCTCCGGCGTCGCCCGGTGGTGCCTGGAGACGGCTGTCGACTACGCGAAGGTCCGCGAGCAGTTCGGCCAGAAGATCGGTGCCTTCCAGGCGGTCAAGCACCTGTGCGCCGAGATGCTCGAGACCGCGGAAGCGGTCACGGCCGCGGCCTGGGACGTCGCCTCTGCGGCCTCGTCCGCGTCGACTGGCCCGGATGCCGACGCCGCCCAGTGGGCGTACGCCGCCGACGTGGCTGAGGCGATCTGTTTCGACGGCGCGGTCTCGGTCGCCAAGTCCTGCATCCAGGTCCTCGGCGGTATCGGCTTCACCTACGAGCACGACGCGCACCTCTACCTGCGCCGCGCGCTCGCCCTGCGGGGGCTGGTGGGCGACGCCGATGCGGCCGCACTGCGGCTGACCGGGCGTGCCGTCGACGGCCTACGACGCCGCGTCGAGGTCGATCTGGGTGGCCGCGACGAGGCGATCCGGCCGGAGGTGCGCCGTCGGGCCTCGGAAATAGCTCGACTGTCTACGGAATTCCGAAGGGCCGCGCTCGTCGACGCCGGCTACCTCACACCGCACTGGCCCGCGCCGTACGGTCTCGGCGCCGACGCGGTCACGCAGGTCGTCATCGACGAGGAGTTGGCGCGGGCGGGTGTCGTACGCCCCGACATCGTGATCGCGGGCTGGGCTCTGCCGACGATCATCGAGCATGGGAGCCCAGCCCAGCGCGATCGGTTCGTGGCGCCGTCGCTGCGTGGTGAGCTGGTGTGGTGCCAACTGTTCTCCGAGCCGGGTTCGGGCTCCGACCTGGCGTCGCTGCGCACTCGGGCCGACCGGGTGGGCGGCGGTTGGCGGCTCACCGGGCAGAAGGTCTGGACCTCGGTCGCCGAACGTGCTGACTGGGGCATCTGCCTGGCCCGCACCGACCCCGAGGCGCCGCAGCACCGAGGGATCTCCTACTTCCTCGTCGACATGCGGTCCGCAGGGCTGGACGTCCGGCCGCTGCGCGAGATCACCGGCGAGGCACTCTTCAACGAGGTCTTCCTCGACGAGGTGTTCGTGCCTGACGACTGCCTGGTCGGCGAAGCCGGCGACGGCTGGAAGCTCGCGCGCACCACGCTCGCCAACGAGCGGGTCGCGATGGCCACGACCCGACTGGAGAAGTCGACCGAGCGTGCGATCACGTTGGCTGCGACAGGCGACCTCACGGAGACTCAGCGCACCCGGGTCGGTCACGCTGTGGCGCTGTCGACCGTCTGCTCACTGCTCGGGGTCCGCACCACGCTCCGTTCGCTAGCCGGGCAGGGGCCCGGACCGGAGTCGTCGGTGGCGAAGCTGCTCGGGGTTCGCAATCGCCAGGACGGCGCGGAGCTGGTGGTCGAGCTCCAGCGCGACGGTCTCCTGGCGCCCAGCGACGAGCTGCGCCGCGATCTCTGGGAGCTGCTCAACACCCGCTGTCTCTCGATCGCCGGCGGTACGACGCAGATCCTGCGCAACGTGGCCGGCGAACGGATCCTGGGGCTACCGCGGCGGTAGAGACCGGCGACGTCTGCGGGCCTGTGCCCGGAGTCGAGCGTGGCGGCGGGCCTTGGCGACCTGCGGGTCGTCACCGTCGAACATCCGGGCGGCGACGGACGGGGATGAGATGAAAGGGGTCATGGGTCGAGCCTGGTCGTGAGGTGGGGGCGGCCACATCGGGCCGATTGCCTATTGACGGAGCGGGGGTACCTCAGATTCGAGTGAGCACCCTCGGTGTCCGGCGTCTGCGGCGACGGACCTGGGCGCGGATCAGGGTGCGCTGCATCTCCTGGTCGACGCTGCGACGTACGGCGTGAACGGTGGTGTCCGGCGAGGCGGAGAACGGGGTCATGAGTCGAGGGTCCTCCTGAGGTACCCCCGAGCACATCAGGTTTTCACCCCATCTGGCCCCAGGGGTACCTCAGGGCGCCGGTGGAACTCCAGGCGCCCACCCCGGTGAGCGGGTGCGGCAACCCGATACCCGAGTGTCTGACGCCGCCCGGAGCCGTCAATCTTGGGTGCCTACCCTGCGGTTCGTGGGCGGGTTGACGGCCCCGAACGGCGCCAAACGCAGGCTGGCTATCGGGTTGCCGCCGAGCCCTGGCTGCGGTCGATCGGTGGTTGAGCCCGGAGGCGCGTCAGCGCCGACGGTGTCGAAACCTCCGCAGCGTTGGCACCCGCTGAACCACCACCGGGACCGTCCGAGAGGACTGCGCGGACAGTCGATATCCCGTGCAGGCAGGTCCGGAAACCCTTGTGCATAACGGGTTCCGGTGGGGCTGCACTGTCGGTGGCCGCTGCTTTGATTGATCCATGACAGCGATGGCGCACCACGATCACCCGGTCACCCGGGCGATCGCCGCTGCGCGCGAAACCTTCGCTGCTGTTGCCGAGGTTCCGCTCTGGCCGATGGACGCTGGTCAGGCCCCGACGGCGCTCGAAGAGCTCCTCAAGCACGAGGCACAGCAAGCCGAGCTGAAGTCCCGGCTGCTCGCCCAGCTCGAGGCGCTCGACGTGCCGAAGCAGTCCGGTGCGACCTCGACCGGCAACTGGCTCGCCGTACACACCAACCTCACCCGCGCCAGCGCGTTCCGCACCGCACGGGTCGCAGCAGGACTGGAGCGCTACGACAAGGTCCGCGAAGCCATGGCCCAACGTCGAGTGCACGCCGAGCAGGTCGAAGTCATCGTCCGCGCACTCGACGACCTCCCCGACGACCTCGACCCCAACCTGGTCGAGGAGGCCGAGGGCCACCTGGTCACCGAAGCGCGTCGGTTCGACGCCGTCGGGCTGAAGAAGCTCGGCCGACGACTCTTGGAGGTCCTCGACCAGGACGCCGCGGACGCCCACGAGGCGAAGCTGTTGGAGAAAGAAGAACGCGACGCGCAAGCGGCCATGCGGTTGACGATGTACGACGACGGCCACGGCAAGGTCCACGGCCGGTTCGTCCTCGACTCCACCACCGGCGCGGCGCTGCGGAAGATGATCCTCGCCATCGCGGCCCCCAAACACCAAGCAGCATCCGGTCCGTTGGGGGAGCGGAAGCCCACCGCGGAGCGGATGGGGCAGGCGTTCGGTGAGCTGATCAACCGCTAGGTCCTCGACCTCGGTAGGTCCCGGCGGTTCCACTCCCGCGCTCAACGCATCGTCAAGCTGCTTGAGGCCGGTGGCTGTCAGGTCGACGGCTGCGACGCCCCACCCGGACTGACCCACCTGCACCACAAGATCGAATGGTCACAAGGCGGACGCACCGACATGGACAACACCATCATGATCTGCGCACCCCACCACGCCCGAGCCCACGACCCCACCTACCAACTCACCCCGATACCCGGCGACAAGTTCACGTTCCACCGACGCACGTGAGACCGGTGGTGACTGGGTCGAGCAGGTGCCAATGTTGCGGCGGTTTCGACACCGTCGGCGCTGGCGCGCCTCCGGGCTCAACCACCGATCGGCGCTGGCCGCCTCCGGGCTCAACCACCGATCGGCGCTGGCGCGCCTCCGGGCACTCAACCATCGGGGGGTCGGCTATTGCTTGGCAGCCGCCAGTCGTCCCCGCTCGCGGCGGTACTGGTTCCAGTGCCAGTGCAGGTAGCGGTCGATCGCGCGGACGATGTGGGCCGAGCGGATCGAGGGGAAGACGTCGAAGGCGTGTTGGGCGCCGGGGAGTTCGGCGTAGACCACGGAGCGCTTGGACCGTTCCCGCAAGCGCGCCACGAACTGACGGGCCTGGTCGACGGGGACGAGGCTGTCGTGGGCGCCGTGGATGACGAAGAAGTCGGGGGCGTCGGGGGTGATCCGCAGGATCGGGCTGGCGTCCTCGTAGAGCTCGGGGGCGTCCTCCCAACTCTGCTTCATCACCCACTGCGCGAGGAAGAGGTCGCGCAGCTGGACGGCGGCCTTCGTGCCGGTCGAGCCCGCGAAGTCGTAGACGCCGTAGTGCGGCACGGCGACCTGGACGGACGTGTCGGCGTCCTCGAAGCCCGGCTGCCACTCGCGCGCGTGCGGGGTCAGGGCGGTCAGCGCGGTGAGATGCCCGCCGGCCGAGCCGCCGGTGATGGCGATGTAGTCGGGGTCGCCGCCGTACGACGCGATGTGCTGGCGGATCCAGTGGATCGCCTTCTTCACATCGACGACCTGCGCGGGCCAGGCGTCGCGGGGGGAGAGCCGGTAGTTGATGGCGACGCAGATCCAGCCCTTGGCGGCCAGGTGCTGCATGAGCGGGACGCCCTGTTCCTCCTTCTTGCCGAGCATCCAGGCGCCGCCGTGCACCTGCAGCAGGACGGGGGCGTTCTCGACCTCCATCTCGGGCCGGTAGATGTCGAGGAAGTTGCGCCGGCCGGCCTCACCGAACGCGATGTCGCGCTCCACTCGGATCGGGACCGGTGGGGTGCGGAAGGTCCGGAACGGATTGACCAGGGAGCGCCACGGCGTGGCCAGGTCTGCCGGGGTGGGCAGCTCGTCGAGTTGGTCCTGGTAGTCCACGCCGAGCGACTCCGACAGGGCTGCCTCGGCCCGTTGCTGGTCGCGCCGGGCCTGGTGGATCAGGTAGCCCAGCCCAGCTGCCGCCGCCCCGGCGAGGGCCAGGCCGACTGGGTCACGCCGCCGGCCGGTCAGGTGCGTGGCCGCATCGGCGGTGGTGACGGCCAGCCACTGTGGGGCCAGCTCCCCGGTGATCCAGCCGGCGAAGAACGACGGGACCCCGGCCCGGAACCCGGGCAGTGGGCGGATCGCGTTGGCGGTGAGGGCGGCGTAGACGAGAGCGCGTCGACGAAATGACACGCGTCAAACCTACCGGCGAGTCATCTCACTCCGAAGGAGCTGTGACCGGTGCGACCCGAGCCCCACGAGTACGTCGGCCGCCTGGTCGGCTCGTCGTCGAGAAGCACCTACCCACAACGGATGACGAAGTGGGCAAGCTCCTGCGGGGCGGGGCGTTCGCTGTCACGCTCGTGGGGTGATGGACGGATCGGCCGCGAACCACGCACTGCGTGAGCTGGACGCCGTACGCGAGGCGATCGACACGGGTCGGTACGCCGAGGCCGCCTTGCGCATCGAGCTGCTCGAGCAGGACATCGCCGGCCGGGATGCCGCGGTCGTCGACGTGTGGCAGCGGCTGTTGAACGCCGAGCGCGCCCGCGTCCAGCAGGGTCAGGGCGTGTCGCGACCAGCGTGATCGCTGAGTGACGCGACTCCCGTAGCTATCACGGAACGCGATCAGTTGCGCCCTCCGCAGGTCGTTGCGCATCTCGCAACTCAGATAACGCCCGGATAAACCCGAGCGTGTGGCATTGACCACGGTCGGCTGCCCACCTATGTTGCCTACGTCGCCGACGGTTCGGATTGTGAAACAGAGGAGTCGTTAAGTGAACCAGCCTCGAAACAGCCACGTCGGGTTCTCCCGGAGGCAGTTGCTCAAGTACTCCGGACTCGGAGCTGCGGCCGTCGCCAGCAGCAGCTTCCTCGCCGCGTGTGGCGGCGACGACGGAGGCAGCGGTGGCGGAGGTGCCACCGGACCGCAGAAGAGCGGCGGCACGCTGATCCACGGCGCGACCGGCGGTGGCAGCAAGGACACCCTCGACCCGCATGCGCCGGTGACCGCGGCCGACATCGCCCGGGTCAACAACCTCTACGAGCCACTGCTCTTCTGGAACAACAACTACGAGCTCGAGCCGGCGCTCGCCGAGTCCGTCGAGTCGTCCGCGGACGCCAAGACCTGGACGATCAAGATGCGCCAGGGCGTCACCTTCCACAACGGCCAGCCGGTCACCGCCGACGACGCCTGGAAGAGCATCCAGCGCGTTGCCGACCCGGGCAAGCCGTTGTCGGGCGGGGGACAGCTCTCCACGATCATCGACTTCCAGTCGACCAAGGTCGTCGACGACGCCACTCTCGAACTGGTGCTGCTGACCCCCTACGCCATCCTCGACTCGCTGCTGGCTGAGTACACCGTGGGCATTATCCCGGGCGGCGAGTTCGATCCCGCCAACCCGATCGGCACCGGCGCCTTCGCCTACAAGTCGTTCGAACCCGGCAAGACCAGCACCTTCACCAAGTACGCCGACTACTGGGGTGACGCGGCGTTCGTCGACGAGCTCCAGATCCAGGACTTCGCCGACGACAACGCGAAGGTCAACGCCCTCCAGGCCGGCCAGATCCAGACCCTCGACAATCTGCCGTACAACCTGGTCGACACGATCAAGAGCTCCGGTGGCGGCGTGCTGATCGCCGATGCCGGTGCGTGGGTGCCGTTCACGATGCGCGTCGACACGGCGCCGTTCAACGACGTCAAGGTCCGTCAGGCGATGCGGCTGATCGTCGACCGCCAGGCGATGATCGACCAGACGCTGAGCGGCTACGGCTCGTTGGGCAACGACCTCTACGCGCCGTTCGACGTCAACTACGCCAGCGACCTGCCCCAGCGCGAGCAGGACATCGACCAGGCCAAGTCGCTGCTCGCCTCGGCGGGCCAGGACGGGCTGCAGGTCGAGCTGTTCACCGGCGACGGCATCGGTTCGGTGGCGGTCCCCGCGGCGAACCTGTTCGCCGAGCAGGCCAAGGCGGCCGGCGTCGAGGTCAAGGTCACCAAGAAGACCGAGTTCTACGACGACGACTACCTGTCCTACCCGTTCGCCCAGGACTTCTGGAACACCCGCAACTACATCCCGCAGGCCGTGGTCGGCACCTTCCCGCCCGACCTCGGCGGCACCTACAACGAGACCCACTGGGACAACCAGCAGCACCGCGACCTGGTCAACCAGGCGGCCACCGAGCTCGACGAGGCCAAGCGCAAGGACCTCCTGCACCAGGCCCAGCAGATCGAGTACGACGAGGGCGGCCTGATCATCTGGGGCTTCCGCCAGCAGGTCGACGGGTACGGCGCAAACGTGCAGGGCCTCGAACCGAGCAAGTACCTCCCACTCGGCAACTACAAGTTCAACAAGGTGTCGATCTGAGATGACCCAGGTCGCGACTCTCCAAGACCCGTTCGAGGAGGTCGCACCTCCGCGGGGCCGTTCGGGTGGTGCCGCGTGGGCGGTCTGGCTCTCGCGCCGGATCGGCCTCGCGGTCCTGAGCCTGTGGCTGGTCTCGGTGCTGGTGTTCCTCGCCACGGTCGCGCTCGGCGACCCGGTGCGCGCGATCCTCGGCCGTGACTACAACTCCAACCCCGGCCGGGTGGCCCAGCTCGAGGCGCAGCTCAACGCCGACCAGGGCATCGTCTCGCGGTACTTCAGCTGGCTCGGCGGACTGCTCACCGGTGACCCTGGCACCTCGCTCGCCAACCAGCAGCCGGTCTGGGGGCAGATCTCCGCCAACGTGGTGAACACGCTGGTGCTGGTCTTCCTCTCCGCCATCGTGATGATCCCGCTGGCCTTCGGGATCGCGATGATCTCCGCCCACTACCGCCGGCGCCGGCCCGACACGGTGATCCAGACCGTGCTCCTGGCGCTGGCCGGCGTCCCCGAGTTCGTGATCGGCATCCTGCTCGTCGCGACCTTCTCGACCACGGTGTTCCACATCTTCCCGGCGGTCACGATCGCCACGCCGACCGGCCATCCGTGGGACACCCCGAAGGGCATGGTGCTGCCGGTCCTCACCCTGGTCATCGCCGTGACGCCGTACGTCTCCCGGATCGTGCGCGCCACTCTGCTCGAGGTGCTCGACAGCGACTATGTCGAGCTGGCCCGGCTCAAGGGCATCCCCGAACCCGTGGTGATGCGCAAACACGCCCTGCTCAATGCCATCGTGCCCGCCATCCAGGTGATCGGGCTCCAGTTGGCGTGGCTGGCCGGGGGCGTCGTCCTGGTCGAGACGCTGTTCGCCTATCCCGGGGTCGGACGTCAGCTGGTCGACTCGGTCCGCAACCACGACGTGCCGATGGTGCAGGCGCTGGCGATGATCATCGCGGCGTTCTACATCGTGGTGAACCTGGTCGCCGACATCCTCTCCATCCTGATGACCCCCCGAGCGAGGACGGCGATCTCCGGATGAGTGCCACCAGCACCAGCAGTTCGGCGGCGCCGTCGTTCTTCCGCCGCGCCCTGAAGCAGAAGCGGTTCATGTTCGGCCTGACCGTGACGGTGCTGGTCATGCTGTTCGCGATCTTCGCGCCGTTCTTCGCGCCCTACGGCGAGAACGAGATCTCCGGCCCGCCCTACTCCAAGGTGGGCGTGCTCGGCACCGACTACCTCGGCCAGGACGTGCTGAGCCGCGTGATGTACGGCGGCCTCGGCATCCTGGTGATCTCGGTGCTCGCCACCGTGCTGGGCATGGTCGTCGGCGTCGCCGTCGGTGTGATCGCGGCCTACAGCGGGGGCTGGCTGGACGAGGTGATCATGCGGCTCAACGACGTGCTGCTCGCCTTCCCGCAGATCCTGCTGGCCTTGGTCGTGCTCACCGCACTCCAGGATCCGGCCCCCTGGGCGATCATCATCCTGGTCGGCGCCTCCCATGCCCCACGCGTGGCACGCGTCGCGCGCGGGGTCGCGCTCGGCATCGTCTCCCGCGACTTCGTGGTCGCGGCCGAGGCGTTGGGGGAGCGACGGTCCCGGATCATCCTCGCCGAGGTCCTGCCCAACATGACCGGGCCGCTGCTCGCGGAGGCCGGCCTGCGGTTGACCTACTCGATCGGCCTGGTCGCCGCCCTGGGCTTCCTGGGCTTCGCCTCCGACCCAGGTGCGGCCAACTGGGGCCAGATGCTCAACGAGAACCGCTTGGGCCTGGCCACCCAGCCGTGGTCGGTGCTCGCGCCGGTGATCATGATCGGTATCTTCACGATCGGCACCAACCTGATGGCCGACGGTCTTGCCCAGGTCACCCAGAGGGGCGATAACTGATGGCCAGCAACAGGCCGCCGCCCGCCACGCCCCC
>ERZ761607.1097-NODE-1097-length-36424-cov-5.809536_pt1 | contig 36424 bp, 28 predicted proteins | sample MGYA00511164_ERZ761607 | MGnify/ENA primary metagenome ERZ761607 (study PRJEB28899, sample SAMN02445080) | bioreactor sludge metagenome | biome: EBPR sludge | place: Australia: Brisbane, Thorneside Wastewater Treatment Plant | collected 2011-06-22 ... | reverse complement strand
GCCATCGGGCTGCCAGATCAGGTCCAGGTCGGTGGTGCAGGCCTGGCCCGCGCACGTGCAGCTGCCGTCGAGGACATCGAGCACCGTGTTCGGGTTGCTGTCGTCGCAGGCCGAGCCGATCTGGCCGGGCGTGGTGGGGCAGCTGTCCACACAGTCGGGAATCAGGTCGCCGTCGGTGTCGAGGTTCAGGTTGCCGACCGTGAAGGTCTCCGTCACCGTGCAACCGCCCATGGTGACGGTCACCGTGTAGGAAGCGGCAGGCAGGCCACTGAGGTCCTCGGTGAGGTTCATGCCTCCGCAAACCCCCATCTGGCAGATGCCGATGGAACCCGGGCATTGCGCAGCGAAGGAGCATGGGATGGTGCTCACCCAATCGAAGGTCGGCGAACCGGTCCCGCCGGTCACCGTCAGGTCGATCGCACCGTCGCTCTGGCCCGGGCAGCTGGCCGGGGTGATGGCCGCAGAGAGCGTGGGCGGGGCGTTCACGACCACCTCCACGGGCACCGTGGTGCTGCCGCAGCCGCTCGAGACGGTGGCGTAGTAGGTTCCCGTTGCCGCACCGAGGAAGGACACATTGGGTGAGGCGGGATCCACCGGCACGAGGGTCCCCGTGCCTTGCCAGAAGTAGGACAGGGTCCCCACCCCTGTCGCGTTCGCCGTAAGGGTGAGCGCATCGCCCGCGCAGATGGGGCTGTTCGTGGTCACGTTCACCACCGGCGGATCGCAATCCTGCGGGGCCAGGGCCACGCCGCGGAAGGCGGTGTTCGCAGGCGCGGTGGCCAGGGTGACGGCGGAGCTCCCCGCGCCGGTGTCATCGATGCGGATCAGGCGTCCGCCGGCATCGGCGGTGATGCCGTAGACGATGGGGACGACACCGCTGAAGTCGACCTCCACGCCGCGCGCACCGGAGGTGCCGCCGGTGCCCAGGGTGTAGCTCAGCGTCCACACGCCGCCCACCAGGTCCCAGCGCTGGATACCGCCGCCCGAGGCCACGGCGCGGTCGTCGGCGATGTAGCAGGTGGTGCCGCCGGCGTTGAACACGAACTCATAGGGGCTGGAGGTGCCGCCGGTGTTGATCACGTTGGTGCTGGTGGTGCCAGTGCCCGTGGGCAGCCCGGTGCCCACCGCCCAGATGCCGCGCGTGGCGCCGGACCCGGTGCTGAAGTAGAGCTGGCCGCCATACACCTCGGTGCTGCGGTTGTTGGTGAGCGTGGTGCTCACGATGGCCGGTGCGCCCGGTCCGTAGTACACCACGCCCGTGTTGGAACCGGCACCCCAATAGCCGGTGCCGTCACCGCCTGCCGAGCGGGGGTTGCCGCCACTGAAGAAGCTGGAAGAGACCGCTTCGCGCGCATAGGCCGCACTGGCGTTCACCGTGCCCACGGCACGACCCACGGTGGCCGCGGTGGTGCCAGGCAGGTTGCTGGCGCCGGGCAGGGTCTGGGCGTAACCGGCGAAGACCAGCTCGCGACGGTCGCTGGACCGGGAGAGCAGGCCTTCGGAGGTCGCCGTTCCGCTCACCACCAAGGGATCCGCACCGCTCGAAGGGATGGGGAGGTCGAAGGTGCTGGTGCCCGTGGGGGTGAACTCGCGCAGCACGATCGGGTTGCCCGTGTTGGTGAGGCTGCCCGTTCCATTGCCGGCCTGGAGCACCACCACGTTGCCCACGCCATAGCTCACCGGCGTGCCGGCGCAGACGCAGCTGTTGTCCCACACATCGTTGAAGGTGCCCGGATTGCCATCGTTGCAGGCCGAGCCGGGAATGGCCGGCCCGCCGGGCACGCCTTCGCAGTCCAGCGCCAGTCCCACGCAGACGCAGTTGGCATCCCAGGTATCGTTCCCGGTGGCGCCATCGCCATCATCGCAGGGCGTGCCGGGGAGTGCGGGTCCGCCAACGACGTTCTCGCAGTCGATGAGCTGGCCCACGCAGTTGCAGGCATTGTCCCAGGTGTCGTTGCCCGTGGCGGGATCCTCGTCATCGCAGGGGGATCCGGGAAGCGCCGGACCATTGGGCGTGCCCTCGCAGTCCACGTTCTGGCCCGCGCAGGTGCAATCGCCCTGGATCTGGTCGTTGATGGTGTCGTCATCCCCATCGTTGCATGGCGAACCCACGGTGCCGGATACCAAGGGGCATGCATCGCCGGCCACAGCGACATGGTCCTCCGGTTGCGCGCAGGCCAGCTGCGTATCGTTCGGGTCACCGAGGCCATCCCCGTCGGCGTCGGCGTACCACGTGGTGGGCGCATCGAAATTCGCATCTCCGGTGGTGAAGGCGATGGGCGTGGTGCCCGCGCTCGGGTTGACGGTGCTTCCTGCGCCTGACCAGATGCCGTTCGGGCTCAGTCCAGGGCAGTCCACCAGGTCGCCCGTGGCCGTGCTGCGCTGCTCGATGCGCCGGATGCCATTGGGCAGGGTGGTGGGCAGGTAGGCGGCCCAACGGCCGGCCTGTCCGTCCACGTTCCCATCATGCCAGGTGCTGTAGGTCTGATCGATGCCGTCGCTCTCGGCCCAGCTGCCCCAGATGGGACGGCCGGTGCCGGCTTCGTTGTCGTAGAGGAACACCATGTTCTCCGCCGCCGCCGATGAGCTGCCGTAGGCCGCGCGCGCCGTGCTGGTCGGGATGATCATCCGGATCGTGTTCGTGGTGCGCACCGAGTTCGTGATGGTGAGCCCGCCGAAGCCGTTGTTCAGCTGCACATAGAAGTACACGTCGTTCCCGTTGTCGAACACGGCATTGCCCGTGGGCACCATGCTGAACCAGCCGGTGTAGGCACCATTGGCGTCGGTGGTCAGCTCGGCGAAGCGGCTGCCCGAGGGCGCGAATTCATCACCGGTGAGCAACTGGCCATTCACCCCTTTGCTGGCCGTATGGCCCGCCACATGGCCGAAGGCATCAGCCGCATTGTTGATCGCGTACATGTTGCCGGCGGCGGTGCTCAGGCCCAGGCTGGGGTTCGTGCTCGCGCCCACGATGTAGCGATAGGTGGCGTTGGGCACCAGATTGGAGAGCTCCAACCGGCATACGTAAGGCAGGCGCACGCCCGAGGTGGCACCGTTCACCGCATACTGCGGGAGGATGAGCTCGATCATGGCCGGCACATCGGTGATCACGATGGCCGGGCTGTTGCTCCCGTTGAGGCCCACGGCGCTCGCGCTGAGGATGTACTGGCCCGGGGCATCGAAGCTGATGTCGTTGAAGGTGGCCGATCCGTTAATGGCATTCTGGGTGAGCGTGCCCAGCAGGTTGCCGGGGCCGCTGAGCAGGGAGAGGGTGATGGCTCCCGCATACTCCGTGGCCACCGTGGCATCGAACCGCAACGCGTCAACCTGGAATGCGCCGATGGCCTGGCCCGTGAGGCCCGAGGGCGCCACGTTGGCGAAGCTGAGGTCCTGCGCAGGGCCGAGCACGTCGAAGGGGTCACTGAAAGCATCGGCCAGCGCATCGCCGGCAGTGGCCTGCGCGCGCAGCACCACACCGAAGTCGAAGGGCGAATAGGTGAGGTTGGTGAACGTGACGCTGTTGGTGCCGCTGAGGATGGTGCCGGTGAGGGTGCCGCCGAGGGCGCCGAAGCCCTGGTCGACCGATAGCTGCACGGTGGTATTCTGCGACACGTTCTGCAGGTTGTCATCGTCGTCCCGCGCCTCCACCGTTACGCTGAAGGGCAGGTTGTCCACCACGGGGTTGCCGCCGTTCACCGGGGTCATGACGAGCTTGGTGGGCGCTGCCACCGCGATGCCATTGCCCTGCACGGCGACGTTCTGCGTGGTGGCGCCGGTGCTGGAGCAGGCGACGTCCGCCGCGAAGGGTCCGGCCGCGCCCGGGCTGAAGCGCACGTAGATGGGGGTGGCGGCCACATTGCCGCCGCTGGGCGTGAGCACCACCGGATTCACGTTCCAGGTGCTGCCATCCAGCGACACCTCGAAACCGGCGGGTGCCAGCACCTCCAGGTTGGCCGTGAGGTTGTTGCCGCTCACGCTGAAGGTGGAAGATGCGCTGCTGCTGCCCACGTTCACGTTGCCGAAATCGGCGGTGAAACCGGTGAGGTCGGTGAGCACCGTGGGCGTTGAGGTGGCGACGATGGAGAATTCACCGATACCGGCCGTGGCATCGCTCCCGCCCTCATCGGTATCCTCCCAGCGGATGTAGAGGTACTCGCCGTTGTCCCAGCCCAGGCCGGTGAGGTCGGCCGTGATGGGCGCCCCACCGATGAGGAACAGCGGGCTGATGGCCGCCTGGGTGGCATTGGGAGCGCCGGTGCCGGTTGTGGGGGTGTTGAAGCCCGTGCTGCTGATCCAAGAGCCGGCGGCATCGTTGAAGGTCCCATCACCGGTGCCGCTCCCGGCCAGAACGCCGGCAGCGCTGACCCGGTACGACATCGGGAAGCTGTTGACCGTGGTGGAGGGGTTGCGGTTGATGTAAGCGCTGTAGGTGATGGAGACGTTGTTGATGGTGCTCCCGGAGGTGTTCTGCAGCACCACGCCGAGCGCGGTGGCGACACTGCCCGAGGCCAAGGAGCCCAAGGCCCGCTTCGGCGTGGGCTGGCCATCGAACATGACGAAGAAGGAACCCGTGCTCGCAGCGCCATTCGTCCTGCCCCAGCGCGGCGTGCCGCTGTTCTGATGGTAGACGTACCACCCCGTCACCGAACCGCCGCCATTCTGGGCGCTCACCTCCAGCATGGTGGTGGCCGAAATGCCCGCCGGGGTCAAGTTGGTCGCCGTCATGCTCTGGAAATCCTGGGTGTAAGCGGCACCGGTGAAGGGCACCGGCTGCGCCTGTGCGGTCATGGCCGCGCCGAAAGCTGCGGCGCCCAGCAGCGTACGCATTGGGGCTCCAAGCAGGTGCATCACCGCACCGCTCAGCGAGCGCGTCCGTCCGGCACCGTGCCATCGATTTCGTTCAGAACAGATCATGGGTTGGGGAATTGGGGTGGGCAAATGAAGCGGGACAAGGTTTCCCGCATGTGAAGAGAGCCCGAAATTGAGGCGAATGCCGCTCCCGGCGAGGGAGAATGGGCAACTTGTTGAAAAAACGCGGCAGGAAGCCGGCCCGGCGGCAGGATCACTCCTTCACCAAGCGCAGCGCGTGACCGGAGCCGCTCCCTTGGATGAGCACCGCATAGGCACCGGGTGCCAGGCCGCTCACCGGGAGCTCCAAGCGGTCCGTGTCACCTGAACGGCTCAGGGAAACCGCCACGCGCCCGGAGGCGTCCACGATGCGCACCTCCTGCCAATCCACCGGCAGGCCGGCCAGCTGCGCCAGGTTCCGGGCCGGGTTGGGATAGATCACTGGCGCGGCCGTGGTCCCGAACCGGATGGGCACGGCATCGCTCTCGGTCCACGTGCCGTCGAAATCCGTCTGGCGGAGCTTGTAGTAGGACAGGCCGTCCCATGGAGCGGGGTCCTTGGCGTGGTAGTCCCGCACCACCTGGCTGTTGCCGGCCCCGGCCACCCGGGTCACCGGTTCATAGGTATGGCCATCGCGGCTGCGGAGCACGGTGAAGTGCGCGTTGTTGAGCTCAGAGGCCGTGGTCCAGGCCAACTGCACGGCATCCCCTTCCGGCCAGGCGGTGAAGCGCAGCAGCTCCACGGGCAGCGGGGAGATGATGTTGGTGAGGGTGAAGGGGCCGAAGCCAGTCACGGTATCGGCATCGGCCCAGTAGGCGGCTGCCGTTCCCTCCAGCTGCTCCTCCCAATAGGGCACCGCGCTGTTCCACCGCTGCGCGCGCATCGACAGCGGATTGTCGAAGGGCGCGGCGGGCAGCTCCGTGGGCGCATAGGTGAAGGTGAGCTTGGCCATGGGCGACCCGGTGGGGTCGATCTGCCAGAAGCGGTCCACCGTGGCGGGGCTGTTGTCCGGCTGGATGTAGCCCAAGTAGCTGGGCAGCACCGTGACCAGGGTGGGCGTGGTGGGCAGCGGCTGGTTATCCGGCGGGGTGCCGTAGGTGGCCATGGTGACGCTGCCGGCATCGCCGTTCAGCAGGTCGAAGGTGAAGGGGATGTAGGCCGCCGAGGTGCCGAAGGGCACCAGGTGCGGACCGGCGGTGGTGCCGATGTCCCATTGCACACGCGAACTGTTGTCGGTGCGCTCGCTGCGGATGTGGCGCGTGGTGCCGAAGGAGCCCGATGCCGTGGAAATGGCGCCCGCCGCCGGGTTGTACATGGTCAGCTGGTGGCCGTTGAGGTCGAGGATGGCACCGAAGAAGTTCACCGCGGCCCCCAATTCCAGGTTGCTCAGCACCTGCACCGGGCTGCCCATGGTCACCAGCGGCTGCGCCGTGGTCTTGTGGATGCGCCAGTTGAAGAACTGCTCGCCCGTGCCGCCGGTGGTGATGGTCTGCGGCACTGTGGAGCCGTTGCCGAAGAGCACCAGGCCGGTGCGCTCGTTGAATCCCGCAGGTCCGTAGTTGGTCCAGTTCCCCCACACGGTCACCTGGAAATTCGACACCGACACGTCCAGCTCCGGCGAGCCGGTGGTGTTCAGGATCTCGAGGTCGCCCTTCACCAGAAGCGTCCCAAGGATCTGCTTCACGCCGCTGCCCTGGATGCGCAGGTTGCCGTGCCCGCCGTTCACGTTGCGGATGTCCTGCGAACCGAGAGCCGGGTAGATGGTTTGGCTGCTATTGACGAACTGAAACTGGTTGTTCGTGGTGGAATAAGCGGGCCAGGCCGTCGGCGTCCCCGTGATCTCCAAGGTCCCTCCTGCATTCACGATCATCCGATGCCAAGCAGTACCGGAGGGGCCCGCGGAAATCTGCGACACGCGCACCAAGCCGCCGTTGTTGATCTCCAATCGGCACACGTATGTCGCCGAAGCATTGTTCGTCGTGGCGTAGTAGATGCCCGGGATGATGAGGGTGCCGTTCACCGTGATGGTGCCGCCCAATTGCGCGGCATCGCTACCGGCCAACCCATCCATGGAGACATTGCCCGTACCGACACCCACCAGTGTGACGGTGGATCCGGCGTTGATGGTGACGTTGAAGTTGCAGGCCGCCCCCGCGCCGTTGTACAGCATGGTGGTGGTCCCCGAGCTGAACCGGAGGTTCACGTTGCGGGCGATGGTGAAATTGGTGGTGGTGAGCGCCGCCAGCGTGGTGGGATGCGCGGTCAAGGTCTTCCGGATCCGCGCCACATCCACGGTGCCGGTTCCGCTGAGGGTCACATTCGCCCCGTCGATGCTGAGGCTGATGCCATCCAGGGTGGCGCCGTTGCCGATCTGGCCATCGCAGACGATCTGCCCGGTGTAGCCGGGCGCGGTGCCCAGCACGTGCACATAGGACAGGTTGGTGCCGCCGGTGTTGTTGTTGTAGAGCCGCCCGCCGGCCTCCACGAAGAGGTTCTGGCAGTAATACTGGGAGCCGAAGGCGGCCGTTACCGTGGTGCCCGTGCGGATGTAGACATTGTTGGTGGCTCCGGGAGCCGATGCTGCGGCCGGCGAGGTGGCCCAGCTGCTGCCATCATAGACGCGCCAGGTGGCGGCGGTATTCCATGCCCCCGAGGCCCATGAGCCGTAATCTCCAGCGCTCTGCGACCAGGCCACCACGGCGGCAAAGACCCCCGCAACCGCCATGGCTGCACGCAGCAGCCCCGGGCGGAACCTTCGCAGGGGAGGCAAGGCAGGCAAGGAAGGCGTCACCGGTGGATGGGGCGTTCCCTTGGAACGTATGCAAAAGTAAACAAACCCCTGTGCCATGGGAAGGACGAAAAAGGGACAGGTTTGGAACACAGCCGCCGAGCTGGCCTCCCCCCCTGGCCGCCGAGCCGCCAACCCCGGTGCTGGTTCCATCCAGCTGGAAAGACGCGCGACCTCGGATGGGATGCCTCGGACCACGGCCACCGCGAGACCACCCCGCCTCCGCCATCCGGTCAGCGACCCGTTCATGCCGCAAAGGACCCTACTGCGGGTGAACCGCCTGTTGCGCCCAGGCAAAGCGCATGTGAAAAGGCCATCCGGCAGGCCGCCGCCCTACCGCCGCTTCAGCGCAGCGCACAAGGTGCCGGTGGAAGCCACCGGAGGAAAATAGCTTTGACCGATCCACGACGACAAGGAATAGAGCAGAGCTATCATGACGCTGCAGCAGCTCCACTACATCGTTGCCTTGGCCGAGCACCGGCAATTCGTCCGGGCCGCTGAAGCGTGCCACGTGACCCAGCCCACGCTCACCATGCAGGTGCGCAAGCTGGAGGAGGACCTGGATGTGGAGCTCTTCGACCGCAGGACCCTGCCGGTGCGCCCCACGGAGGCGGGTGAACGGGTGGTGGCGCAGGCCCGGGCGGTGCTCCGCGAGGCGGAGCAGTTGCGGGCGCTGGTGGCGGAGATGCATACGGGACTGGCGGGCACCTGCCGCATCGGCGTCATCCACACGCTGGCCCCCTACCTCATGCCACTGTTCCTGCCGCGCTTCGCCGAGGAGCATCCGGACCTGCGCCTGATCATCGACGAGCGGAAGACCAGCCGCATCCTGAAGGGGCTCCGCCGCGGCGAGCTGGACCTGGGCATCGTGGTGACGCCGGTGGACGCACCGGACATCGAAGAGGTACCGCTCTTCGTGGAGCGCTTCCTCGCCTACCTCCCCGCCGGGCACCGCCTCTGGCGCCAGCGCGAGGTGCGGCGCGAGCAGCTGAAGCGCGAGTCCCTCTGGGTGCTCGGCGAAGGGCATTGCTTCCGCGAGCAGACCCTCAGCCTTTGCGGCAGCCCCAGTTCGGGGACGCATGCGAACCTGCTCTACGAGAGCGGCAGCATCGAGACCCTGAAGCAGCTGGTGCGCAATGGCGAGGCGATGACCCTGGTGCCGGAGCTGAGCGTATCGCCCGACGATCCGCACGTGCGGTGCTTCGCCGATCCGGAGCCGGTGCGGCAAGTGAGCCTGGTGGCGCGCAGGCCCTTCGTCCGCCGGCGCCTCATCGAGGCGCTTGCCGGGGCCATCAAGCGCAGCACCGCACCGGCGCTGGCCGCTTCCTCAGGGGACCGCCGGCGCGTGGCCGTGGTGCCGATCCATTGAACGGGGCCACGCCTCACCGCAAGCGGTCGGCGCTGCGCACCAGATGCTCATCCTTGCGGATGGCGCGCTCGGCGAGGACCGCGAAAACCACCACCCCGATGGGCAGGAAGAAGGAGGCGCCATAGGTGCCGGTGGCCTTCGCGCCCTCACCGAGGTAAGCATCCAGCGAATTCGAGGAGATGAACTGCAGCACGCCGGCCAGCAGGGCCACGAGCCATCCGCCGCGCACCACGCGGGCCTGGCGCGGCCTGTTGCCATAGAGGAATACCGCCACCAGCAGCACCGCCGCCACCACCGTATGCAGTATGGAATACGGGATGGGCAGCGCGGCATCGGCCATGGGCGTCCCATCGGCCATGAATACGCCGGAGGGCCGATAGACGACCGCCGCTTCGCCCAAGGCCCATCGGCGCACGGGGAAGAGCCAGGTGAGCCCGCTGAGCAGCGCGGCGATGAACAGGAAGACGGATTGGATGCGCTGGAGCATGAGGGGTTGCCGGTGCGCAAAGATGGCGGTGGACCGCTTGCGGGGATCCCTGTTCACCTTAGGTTTGCGCCGTTCATACCGGCGGGCCCCACCTCGGTGGCCTACCCAAACCTGACCGCTTACTGACCCTCGGAGGCCCCCACGGGCTCCACGCAGGCGGAATGCCTGCGCACCTTCCACCAACCGCACGTTCATGTACGATCATGATGCGCTCAATGGCCTGAAGCTGGCCGAGCTGAAGGACATCGCCAAGAAGCTGAACCTGAAGAAAGCGGACACGCTGAAGAAGCAGGACCTCATCGCCCGCATCCTGGAGGCCCAGGGTGCCAAGAAGGACGAAGGCGAAAAGCACATCGGGCCCGCCTTCCGGGGCGACGAGAAGGACCTGATCGCCCTGGCCGATGCGGACGAGCCGGTGGTGGAGCCCGACCCGGAACCCGTGGCCCCGCCCGTGGATGACGATGACGACGATGACGACGACGAGGAGGAGGACGGCGATGAGGAGGAGGAGGAGGAGGACGATGCCGATGAGAAGGAAGAGCCGGCCCCCTCGGAACGGCCCGCTGGCACCATGGCGCCAAGCGCCCCGGGCGAAGCGCGGCCGGCCCCCGCACCGGGCGAACAGCGGCGCGAGAGCTGGCGGGAGCGCCGAGAGCGCATGCGCCAGGAGCGCGGGCAGGCGGCGCAAGGCGAGCAGCGGCCGCGCGACGACCGGAACGAGCCGGGCGACCGGCGGCGCGAGCAGAACGACCGTGGCCCACGCGAGGAGCGCCGCGACCAGCCCCGCCAGGAGCGGCAGCCGGGCGGCGAGCAGCAGCGCCCGGGCGAGGGCGCCCCGCGGCAGGACCGCCCCTTCCAGCCGCAGCGCGAGCAGATCACCTTCGATGCATTCGTGGAATGCGAGGGCGTGCTGGAGGTGATGCCCGAAGGGTACGGCTTCCTGCGCAGCAGCGACTACAACTACCTGGCGTCGCCCGACGACGTGTATGTGACGCAGCAGCAGATCAAGCAGTACGGCCTCAAGCTGGGCGATTCGGTGAGCGGCTTCGTGCGCCCGCCGCGCGAGGGCGACAAGTTCTTCCCGCTGGTGAAGATCGACCGCATCAATGGCCGCGACCCCGAATGGGTGCGCGACCGGGTGCCGTTCAAGTTCCTGACGCCGCTGTTCCCCGACGAGAAATTCAACCTCGCGCCGAAGGGGGCCGACATCAGCATGCGCGTGCTCGACCTCTTCGCGCCCATCGGCAAAGGGCAGCGCGGCCTCATCGTGGCGCAGCCGAAGACCGGAAAGACGGTGCTGCTGAAGGATGTGGCCAACGCCATCGCCGCCAACCACCCGGAGGCCTACCTGATCGTGCTGCTCATCGACGAGCGGCCCGAGGAGGTGACCGACATGGCGCGCAGCGTGAAGGCCGAGGTGATCGCCAGCACCTTCGACGAGCCGGCCTCACGGCACGTGCAGGTGGCGGGCATCGTCCTGGAGAAGGCCAAGGCCCTGGTGGAATGCGGCCACGACGTGGTGATCCTGCTGGACTCCATCACCCGCCTGGCACGCGCGTACAACACCGTGCAGCCCGCCAGCGGCAAGATCCTCAGCGGCGGCGTGGATGCCAACGCCCTGCAGAAGCCCAAGCGCTTCTTCGGCGCGGCCCGGAAGATCGAGAACGGCGGATCGCTCACCATCCTCGCCACCGCGCTGGTGGATACCGGCAGCAAGATGGACGAGGTGATCTTCGAGGAGTTCAAGGGCACCGGCAACATGGAGCTCCAGCTCGACCGGAAGATCTCCAACCGCCGCATCTTCCCCGCCATCGACATCCTCAGCTCGGGCACCCGCCGCGACGACCTGCTGCACGGCAAGGAGGTGCTGCAGCGCACCTGGATCCTGCGCAAGCACCTGGCCGACATGAACAGCGTGGAGGCCATGGAATTCGTGAAGAAGCACATGGAGGGCACGCGCAGCAACGAGGAGTTCCTGGTGTCGATGAATGGATGAGCAGGACTGCAGGTCGATGGTTGAACCGCTTGGCTGAGGGTTGAAATGGTACTCGCGCTACTCACCGCGCTGGCCGTGATCGCCCTGCGGCTCATCCTGCACACCATCGGAGCGCCGCCCCAGGGCACGGACTTCATGCTCGTGCACTTCCTGGCCATCGTCACCATCGTCTTCTTCATCGACATGCGCCTGCTCCGGAGGAACCGGGCCGCCGGCTTCCCGGACCTGATGCGCGAGGGCTTCAAGGGCGCCGCCCTGTACGCCCTGCTGCTGATGGCCTACCTCTGGTTCCATTACACCGCCATCGAGGACGATGCCTTCAGCAAGCGGATCGAGGCCATGGTGCTGCAGGCCGTTGAGGAAGGGCAGCCGGAGCGGATCGTGAGGCCGAGGCTGACGCGCTTCTTCACGCCGTTCAACTACGCCAGCATCAGCTTCTTCGCCCTCCTGGCCACCGGTGCCTTCAATGCGCTCCTGATCGGCGCCATCCACCACAAGCTGCTGCGCCGCGCTATGCGGTGAAGGCCTCGCTCAGCGCCTGCAGGTCGAGCCCGCCGAAGTTGCCGCTGCTCATCATCAGCAGCACGCTGTCGCCGCCGATGCCATCGCGCACGGCGCCCATGACGGCGATGGGGTCATTGAGCACCACGAGGTCCTCGCGGGCGAAGGCCCTCTTCACGCGCTCCACCGGGATGGCCGGAAGGCGCTTCAGCTGCACGGCGTGCGGGTCGTAGAACACGATGGCGCTGTCCGCGGCATCCATGCAGCCGGCGTACTGGTCGATGAAGCCCTCACTGAGGCTGCTGTAGGTGTGCAGCTCCATGCAGGCCACCAGGCGGCGCTGCGGGAACTGCTCGCGCACAGCCTCGAGCGTCGCCTTCAGCTTGCTGGGCGAATGCGCGAAGTCCTTGAATACGGCACGGCCCGGCACCTCGGCCAGCTTCTCCAGGCGCTTGGCGGCGCCGTGGAAGGTGCTGATGGCCGCGTGGAACTCCTTGTCGCCGATGCCGAGCAGATGGCACACGTGCCGCGCGCCCTCGAGGTTCTGCAGGTTGTGCCTGCCGAAGACCTGCAGGGGCACATCGCCGTGGGCGGTCTCCAGGATGGTGACGCCATCCACGATGCGGTGGCTCGGAATCCCATACGGAATGCGCTGCGCGCCCACCTGCGGCTCCTCGGCCAGCGCCTTCACCTCGGCATCCGCAGCGCAGTGCACCAGCTTGCCGCCCGGCTCGATGCAGGCGATGAACCTCCGGAACTGGTCCACGTAGCTCCCGAAGGTCTTGAAGACGTTGATGTGGTCCCACGCGATGCCGCTGATGAGCGCGATGTCAGGCCGGTACAGGTGGAACTTGGGCACGGGCTCCAGGGCCGAAGCGAGGTACTCATCGCCCTCGATGATCGCCACCTGGCTCGTATCGCTGAGCTTCACCATGCAATCGAAGCCGTCGAGCTGCGCGCCCACGAGGTAGTCGAATTCCACACCGGCCTGACGCAGCACGTGCACGATCATGCTCGTGATGGTGGTCTTGCCATGGCTCCCGCCGATCACCACGCGGGTCTTGCCCTTGGTGCGCTCGTAGAAGTACGAGGGGTAGCTGTAGATGGGGATGCCGAGCTCCTGCGCACGCAGCAGTTCCGGATTGTCGATGCGGGCGTGCATGCCGAGGATGACGGCATCGATATCCTTGGTGATGTCCTCCGGATGCCAGCCGAGCGAATCCGGCAGCAGGCCTAGGCGATCCAGGCGGCTGCGGCTCGGCTCGAAGATCTCGTCATCGCTGCCGGTGACGTCGAAGCCCTGGCGGTGCAGCGCGATGGCCAGGTTGTGCATGGCGCTGCCGCCGATGGCGATGAAGTGGACGCGCTTGGTCATGGGCGCACGCGGACATGGGCGCATGTGCCCGTATCCGTGCCGCGAAGCTGCGCGCAGAGTTCCTTGCGCCGTCGCGCTGCAACGGATGTTCGTGAACGCCGCGGTGTGGAATCCTCGCGGCTTCACCTGCAGCACCTGGCCATCCGCCTCCTGGCGATGCGCGTGCCGTGCAATCGGGCGGTCCTGCGAGCATCCTTGGCGCAGGAGACCGATCTTCGCCCCTATGAAGCTCCATGTGATCGACACCGGCTACTTCAAGCTCGACGGCGGCGCCATGTTCGGCGTGGTGCCCAAGACCCTCTGGAGCAGGCAGCACCCGCCCGACGAGAAGAACCTGTGCACCTGGGCCATGCGCTGCCTGCTGGTGGAGGACGGCGACCGGCTGATCCTGATCGACAACGGCATCGGCGACAAGCAGGATGCGCGGTTCTTCGGGCACTACGACCTGCACGGGGATGCCACGCTGGACGGTTCCCTGCGCAAGGCCGGCTTCAGCCGTGACGATGTGACGGACGTCTTCCTCACGCACCTCCACTTCGACCATTGCGGGGGCAGCATCCGCTGGAACAGCCGGCGCGATGGCTATGAGCCCGCGTTCCGCAATGCGCGCTACTGGAGCAATGAGCACCATTGGGCCTGGGCCACGAAGCCCAATCCGCGCGAGAAGGCCTCATTCCTGAAGGAGAACATCCTGCCGATCGAGGAGAGCGGGCAGCTGCGCTTCGTGGAACTCGGCCGCCGCAGCGAGGAGGAGAACTACTACCTGCGGGATGCGTTCCCCGGCTTCGATGTGTTCGTGGTGAACGGCCACACGGATGCGATGATGGTCCCGCACATCCGCTACAAGGGCCGCACGGTGGCCTTCATGGCCGACCTGCTGCCCAGCGTGCACCACATCCCGGTGCCCTGGGTGATGGCCTATGACACGCGCCCGCTGCTCACCCTGCAGGAGAAGGCCGACTTCCTCGACTCCGCGGCGGAGGAGGACATCGTGCTCTTCTTCGAGCACGACGCCCACCATGAGTGCTGCACCGTGGAGCGCACGGAGAAGGGCGTGCGCCTGAAGGAGGCCTTCCCCTTGAGCGCGCTAGGGTGAGCCGCGCCTCAGGATGAACGCGCCCTGACGGCGCACATCGTGACAGGGCACCCCCGCCTCCGCGCAGCGCTTGTTCATCCAGCGCCTTGCGGTGCCGCTGAGGCCGCTGGCGAGCACCACTTGCCGTGCACCGCCCAGGATGCCGTCCGCCACCGCATCGTCCAAGCGATGCAGGTCATGCAGCACCACCGCATCGTATGGCTCCGTGCGGGTTGGCCGGAAGGGCGACCGGTCGGAGACGAAGAGCACATCGAGCCGCGGACTGCGCAATCGGCCTTGCGCCATCCAGGCGTGGCCGTGGCGGGCGGGCTCCGGACGGAACAGGTCGGTGCCGACGGGCACCAGCGCATCGATCCCGTGCGCGCGCATGTGCCGTTCGATGCGGGCGGCGGCGAACGGCGCGGCCAGCGCGCTGTCCGCGCCCGCAACCACTGCAAGCGACCGGCCGGCGACATGGCCGGCGAGCATCGCACGCGCATCGTCATACACCACGAGCGCCTCACCCTCGTTCACGGAGCGCGCACGTGACCAAGCCGCGCCCGCGATGCCGATGGCGCACCAGAGCACCACGGGGCGCATGCGGGTCCAGCCCCACTGCCACCAGGCCCCTGCGGCGAAGATGAGCACGTAGAGCAGCGCAGCCTCCCAGAGACCGATGCGTATGGCCGGATAGGCATGGGGCAACCCGGCGAAGAAGGCGGTGGACTCCCCGACGATGCGCAGCAGCCATTCCATCGCCGTGGTGAGCGCGGCGCCCACCAACGGGACCTTGTGGAGGGCGAGCAGCGCCACGCCGCCATAGACGGCCATGCTCGCTGCGGTGACCACGATGAGGTTGGCTGGCAGGAACCAGACCGGGAACGCCTGGAAGAGGAAGAGCGAAAGCGGCGTGGTGAGCACCTGCGCACTGATGGACACCACCGCCAAGCGCCATGCCTGATGGGGCAGCCAGCCGGCTGGCGACCAGAGCCCGGCTATGGGGCGGTAGAACAGGATGATGCCGAGCACGGCCAGGAAGGACAACTGGAAGCCGGCCTGAACGATCATGGAGGGATCCCAGACGACCAGCACCAGCGCCGCCGCAAAGAGGTTGTTGATATGGTCCGTCCGCTGCAAGCCCATGCCCGCCACCGTGAACAGGGTGAACATGACCGTGGCCCGCAGCACGCTGGGCGATGCACCGGTGAGACCTGCATAGCACCACAGCGCGATGAGGATGATGATGCCCCGGGCCAGCCTGGCCCGACCGCTCCGCCCCCACCAGCCGAGCAGGAAGGCCAGGACGGCGTAGATGAGGCCCACATGCATGCCGGAGACCGCCAGCACGTGGATGGTGCCGCTGCGCGCGAAGGCGGTGCGCTGTCCGCCATCGAGCTCATCGCGCAACCCCAGCACCAGGGCCTTCACCAATGCGCGCTCGCGCACCGGCAGGGCGCTCTCATCGAGCCAGCGGGATACGGACGCGCGCATCCCATCGAAGGCATCGGTCCATGACCAGTCCTGGCCGGCCAGGGCCCACGCGCCCGACGGCGCGAAGAACTCGTGGGCGATGCCGCGCGTGGCGGCCCATGCGCGACGGTCGAACCCGCCGGGGTCGGGGGCGCGGTCGATGGGCCGCGGATCGCGCCTGACCAGTACGAGATCGCCGATGCCCAGGCCGGCCGCACCATCGGTGAGCAGCGTGAGCATGGCCGCCCCCCGGGCCGGTTCGAGACCATCGCCCCCCAGGCGCGCCACCACCTCCGCATCGCCTCGCCAAACGCGCTCACCCGTGCCGCTCACTGCCGCGATGCGAAGCACCCAGGCCTCCGCCGCCGGGGCGCGGTGGAAGTGCAGGGAATCGCTCTTCGGATCCCGGAAAGCCGACCAGGTGACGCCGAACGCCGCATACCAGCCCATCAGCGCAGCGCCCCGCCACCAGCGGCGCCCAGGATGCAGGGCTGCGAGGATCACGGCCAGTGCCGCAGCCGAAGCTGCGCTCAGCAGCACCGCCGCCGATGCCGGCGATAGGACCAGCCAGCGACCGACGGCCACGCCGGCCACCAAGGGCAGCGCCATCCGCACGAACGGCGCGCGCCGTATGGCGCTCCAAGGGCCGTGCAGGTCGGATACGAGCATGGCTGCCAGCGAAAAGGTAGCAGCCCTGGCGATCCGCTCAGCGCACCTCCAGCACCAGGCACTTCAGGTAGCGCGTTTCCGGCACGCCCCAGAGCACGGGGTGGTCGGCCGGCTGCCCGCCATCATGCACTTCGCGCAGCCGCCGGCCCGCATCGTGGGCGGCCTCGGCCACCATGCGCCGGAAGAGCTCGGGCGTCATGTGCTGCGAGCAGCTGCAGGTGACGAGGAAGCCCCCCTGCGGGATGCTCTTGAGGGCCCTGAGGTTGATCTCCTTGTAGCCGCGGTAGGCATTCTCCAGCGCGCCCTTGCTCTTGGCGAAGGCCGGGGGATCGAGCACGATGATGTCCCATTGCCGTCCGCTTCGGCTCGCCTCGGTCAGGTAATCGAAGACGTTCACCTCCTGGAAAGCACAGTTCCCCAAGCCATTGAGGGCGGCATTGCGGGTGGCGAGCGCCACGGCATCGGCGCTGATGTCCAGCCCGAGCACGCTGCGCGCGCCGGCCTTCGCAGCGTGCAGGGCGAAGCCCCCGGTATGCGTGAAGCAGTCGAGCACCTCCCTTCCTGCGGCGATGCGCTGCACGGCGAGGTGATTGCCCACCTGGTCGAGGAAGTGCCCGGTCTTCTGCCCGCCCGCCACATCGACGTGCATGAGCACGGACTGCGGGCCATCGCCCTCGGCGATCGTCAGGTCGGTGCTGAAGGCCTTGCCCAGCGGGCCCTTCTCCAGTGCCAGCCCCTCCTTCTCGCGGACGGCCACATCGTTGCGCAGGAAGATGCCATCCGGGCGCACCTGCTCCTGCAGCGCCTCCAGCACCACCTCGCGCCAGCGCTCCATCCCCAGCGTCAGGATCTGCACGCTCAGCACCCGCTGGCCGGTGCGCGCATCCTGGAAGAGGTCCGCCACGAGGCCGGGCAGGAAATCCGCCTCCCCGAAGACCACCCGGCAGCTCCCGGTGAATCCGAGGCGCTGGCGGAACTCCCACGCCCTGCGGATGCGGTCGCGGATGAACTCCCGGTTCACCCGGGCCTCTGGAAGGCGCGTGAGCATGCGTACGCGGATCATGCTCGCCGGGTTGATGTAGCCTTGGCCGAGCGGCCTGCCCTTGATGTCCGTCACCTGCACGACATCGCCGGGGGAACAGGCGCCCTCCTGCCCCGCCACCTGCGTGGCGAACACCCAAGGGTGGCCGTTGCGGACGCTGTCGCCCTTGTCGTCGATGCGGATGCGTGCCTGTGCCATGGTGATCAGCGCGCCTGCGGACCAGCCCCCCGGCCCGGCGGCCGGAGCGTATCCCCCTCATCGCGGAAGAAGTCGAGCGTGGAGAGGTCCACGAGGTGCACATTGGAATAGTAGTGGTGCAGGATGTCGGTGTAGGTGCGGCCGGCCTTGGCCATGGCCATGGCGCCCTCCTGGCAGAGGCCCACCGCATGCCCGAATCCCCGGCCGCGCAGCAGCACCCGATCGCCATCGGCACGGACGGAGAAGTAGGTGCTCTTGAGCTTCAGGTCCTCACGCACATGCTTCAAGGGCAGCAGGGGCCAGGTATTGCCCAGATAGAGGTCGCGGCATTGCGGCTCGTACTGGAGGACGGCGTGCACTTGGCCGGAATCCGCCGGATTGAAGCCGAATCGGCGATCGAGGTAGCCGAGCCACTCGCGCCGGCTGAGCGAACGCTCCCAGGTGGCATGGGGGGCGGCCAGGCAGAAGGTGTCGCGGGTGGCGCGCAGGTAGGGCTCCTGCTTGCTCCAGAGGTCCTCCGCGTTCATGGTCTCGCCGCCGCAGTTGCTGTGGAAGGTGGCGTGGATGAGCTTGATGTCGGAATCCACCAGCACCAGCCCTTTCGTGGCATCAACGGCCATGCCGATGCTGTCGTTGCGATTGCGGCCGTGGTACACCTGGCAATGCACCCCATCGCAGAGCTCGAAGCCCTCCGGCAGGTGCTTGCGCTGGTTGGTGAGGGCATAGGTGCGGCAGCTCACCGCCTGCAGCTTGTAGTACTCCTGGTGGTGCTCCTTGCCCGCCTCCGCGCTGACCACTCCGGCGGTATAGGGCTCCAGCGGCACGCGGTTCACCAGCATGAGGGCCCCATTGGCGGGCACCACCTCCAGCCTGCCCGGGTAGTCGCGCTCGCTGCCCTTGCGGTCGGTGGCCTTCAATCGGAATCCCCCGGTGGCCAGCACGGGCACCACCTCGATGCGCTTGGCCGTGAACGACATGGCCAGTGAGCGCGCGCTGAGCGCCTTGCCCGCCGGCTCGATCCGCAGTCCGTCCGTGGCCGGGAGCTCGCCCATGCGCACTCCGTCCGCGAACACCTGGCAGGCGCCGCGATGGCTCATCACCAGGGCCTGGCTAACGGTCCGTTCCCGGTGCAACCCGATCCGTACCTCACGCTCCGCAGCGGGCACCTGAGCGAAGCCGCGGACCGCCGTCATCGCGAAAGGGAGCCACAGGAAACGCCTCGCCATCCTCATCATCGGTCGGCAAAGCTACCGGGGTGCGCTCCCGGCGTCAGACGCGGGGAGGCAGACTTTTCCACACGGCCGAAGCCACCTTGGCGGAGGCGCCCGGCCCGCCGAGCCGTGCGGCCAGCTGGGCGTAATCCGCCAGCATGCGCTCCCGGCCCGGCCCTTCGTCGAGGAGCATGCGGAGCTCACGCTCCAGCGCGTCCGCGGTGAGGTCGGATTGGATGAGTTCGCGGACGACCTCTCGGTCCATGATGAGGTTGACCAGGCTGATGAACCGGATGTCCACGAGCCGCTTGGCGATCCAGACATTGAGGGCACCGCCGCTGTAGCAGACCACCTCGGGCACGCCGAAGAGGGCCGTCTCCAAGGTGGCGGTGCCACTGGTGACGAGTGCGGCGCGGGCCTGCCGGAGCACATCGTAGGTGCGGCCCTTGACCACTGCGATGCCGGTTCCGGCCAGGTGCTGCCGGAAGGCATCATCCGGCATGGAGGGGGCTGCGGCGAGCACGAAGCGGTGGCCTGGGAAGCGCGTGGAAACGGCCGCCATCAAGGGCAGCACGCGACTGACCTCCTGCCGCCTGCTGCCGGGCAGCAGGGCCACCATGGGCCGGCCATCGTCGCCTGGCAGCGGCGTGAGCGGGCTCCTCCCCTCCTGCTCGATGGCGTCGAGGAGCGGGTGCCCCACGAAGTCGACCTCCATGCCATAGCCGGCGTACCACGCCTTCTCGAAGGGCAGGATGCAGTACATGCGGTCCACCACGCGCTTGATGGCATGCACCCGTCCCTTCTTCCACGCCCACACCTGCGGGCTGATGTAATAGTGCACGGGGATGCCCTTTGCGTGCGCCCATTCGGCGATGCGCAGGTTGAAGCCCGGGTAGTCGATGAGCACCAGCGCCTCGGGCCGGAAGTCGGCGATGTCGCGCTTGCACGCATCGATGTTGCGCAGGATCGTGCGCAGGTTCATCACTACCTGCGTGAAGCCCATGAAGGCGAGGTCGCGGTAGTGCTTCACTACCTCGGCACCGGCAGCGGCCATGCGGTCGCCGCCCCATGCGCGCACCACGAGCCCCCCGGGACCCGCCTGCGCGTGCAGCGCACGGACCAGGTTGCCGCCGTGCAGGTCGCCGCTGGCCTCGCCCGCGATGATGTAGATCCGCCGCGCGCTCATGGCTCCAGGAGGCTGCTTCCGAGCGCGATGACGATATAGGCCCCGTAGACGAGCATGGCCAGGATGACGCCGCGCATGGCCCGCTGCATGCCCATTCGGTCTAGGAGGAAGAAGAGGAAGGCGTCGGCGATGAGGCTGAGGCTGACCACGCGGGGCCGGAAGACGGGCGTGCCCAGGAAGAGTTCCTGCACGAACCACTGGAAATCGTGGTGCGGGCGGATGGCGGTGACGTAGATGGTGCCATAGGCGACGAAGCCGAGCACCGGCGCCAGCATGCCCAGCACGAAGCCGAGCAGCGGACTATCCCACCGCATGGTCCCAGGTGTTCAGCTGCGCGATGGCGTGGTGGGCGGTCATGTCGTACTGCGTGGGCACGATGCTCACGTAGCCGTTCTCCACGGCGTACACATCCGTATCATGTCCCTGGTCCTCGCTGCGGAACTCGCCTTTGAGCCAGTAGTACTCCTTGCGGCCGGGATCGAGGCGCGTCTCGAACTCATCCTCCCAGTTGGCCTTGGCCTGCCGGCACACCCGCATTCCCTTGAGCGGTTCGCCGGTGCTCTTCGGCACGTTCACATTCAGGCAGGTTCCCATGGGGATGCCGTGACGGAGGACGTTGCCCACCACGTTGCGCACCACGGGCCTGGCCTGGCTGAAATCCGCCTCTATGGCATGGTCCATCAGGCTGAAGCCGATGCTGGGGATGCCCTCCATGGCCCCCTCCACAGCGGCGCTCATGGTGCCGCTGTAGAGCACATTGATGCTGATGTTGGCGCCGTGGTTGATGCCGCTCACCAGGAGATCGGGCTTGCTGCCGCCGAGCAGCTTGTAGATGGCGAGCTTCACGCAATCCACCGGGGTTCCCGAGCAGCTCCAGGCCTCCACGCCATCGAGGAGGTCGGTGCGGTGGAGCCGGAGGAAGCTGTGGATGGTGATGGCATGGCCCATGGCGCTCTGCGGCTTGTCCGGTGCCACCACCAGCACCCGGCCGAAGGGCATCACCTCCTCCACCAGGGTGCGGATGCCGGGGGCGAAGATGCCGTCGTCGTTGGTGACGAGGATGAGGGGGCGCTGGTCCATGGGCCGGCAAAGCTAGGATGCAGCACGGCCCGGTACCGGCCGCGCTCACGCCCGGTGGATGGACCACCAGCTGGCCAGCGCGTAGTGCGGCCAAAGGCGCATGCCGGTGACGCGCCCCGCGGCGAGTTCCTTGCGGAAGCCGGGTGAATAGAGCCGCAACGCATCGTCCATGGCGAGGATGAGGTGGCGCTGTGCGAGGGCCTCGCGCGCATTGAGCACCTCGTGGAGGGGGATCGTGAATCCGACCTTCGGCCGGTCGATGATGGCATCGGGCAGCAGGCCGCGGGCGAACCGCTTGAGGGCGAGCTTCTCCCCTGCCTTCCCCACGAGCAGCCGCAGCGGAAGGCGCATGGCCTGCTCCACCAGCCGGTGGTCGAGGTAGGGCACGCGGGCCTCGACGGAGGCGGCCATGGACATGCGGTCCACGCGGGCCAGCAGGTTCTCGGGCAGCCTGAACTGAAGGTCGAAGGCGCTGAGCCGCTGCAGGAGATCGGCGCTGCCGCAGGCAGGAGCATCGCAGTGGGCGGCCACTGCCGCGTAGGGGTCCCGCGCATCGGCCAGGAAAGCCGGGCTGAAGAGCGCATCGGGATCCTCGCGCAGCAGCGCATCGTTCCCGCCCCAGATGATGCGGCGGCCTTCGGCGTGGCGCTTCATCCAGGCCACCCAATCCGGCTTGCGGGCGGCGAGCCCGGGTGCGCCCAGCGCGAGGAACGCCTTCACCCCGGCACGCGGCAGCGCGCCCAGCATCCGCTGCACGCGGTGCGCATCGTGCCAGTGCCGGTAGCCGATGAAGATCTCATCAGACCCCTCGCCGCTCAGGCACACGGTGACGCCCTCGGCGCGCGCCTTCTCCGACAGCAGCAGCAGGGGACCGCACGCCTCGTTGGCGATGGGCTCGTCCAGGATGCGGAACACGCGCTGCTGCGCGGCGAGGTACTCCTGTGGCGTTATGGTGATGGGATGATGCCGGCTGTCCAGGTGGCGCGCCACCAGCTCCGCATGCCGCAGCTCGCTGGCATAGCCGGGCACGTCGTCCGTGAATCCGATGCTGAAGGTGCTGATCCGCCGCCCGCGCGCGGCCAGCGCCGCCACCACTGATGAGTCGAGCCCGCCCGAGAGGTAGGTCCCCACCTCCACATCGGCCACCATCTGCAGCTCCACGGCTTCCTGCAGCAGGCCCATGCACGCATCCGCATCGGCCAGGTCCCGCCCGTGCGCGGCGGCCTGCAGGGGGTGCCACCAGCGCTCGGGCACGGGCTCCGCGCCACGCACCAGCTCGAAGCAGTGGGCGGCGGGCAGCTTCCTGATCGACGCATCGAAGGTGGAGGCGCCCTCGATCTGGAGGAAGTTGAAGTAATCCAGCAGCGCGCTGCGGTTCACCTCGCCGCGCTGCAGGAATGCCTTGGGCTCACTGGCGAAGCTGAGCACGCCGTCCGCCCACCGGTAGTAGAACGGCTTGATGCCCATGCGGTCGCGCGCGGCGAGGATGCGCCCGGCGACCTGGTCAACGAACACGAAGGCGAACATCCCGTTGAGCCGATCGAGGCATCCGCGTCCCCACTGCACGCACGCGTTGAGCAGGGTCTCGGTATCGGAATGGTCGGTGCGGAAGACATGCCCCAGGCGGATCAGCTCAGCCCGGATGGGCGCGTGGTTGTAGATCTCGCCGTTGAAGACGATCCAGTAGCGGCCGTCCGCCGAGGACATGGGCTGGTTGGCCGCATCGGCAAGGTCGAGGATGGAGAGCCGGGCGTGCGCCAGCTTCCAGCGCAATGCGACGGGCGGAGCCGGCAGCTCGGCGGACCGCACGGTGATCAGCGCGTCCGGCCCCCGATAGGCGAGACGGGCGATATCGACCGTATCGAGGTCCGCCTCGGGCCCCGATCGCCAGGAAACGCTGCCGGCTATGCCGCACATGCCGAATAAGGGGCGGGATTCACGGCTGCGAAGAACGGGATCCCGCGATCAATGCCTTCACGGTTTCGGCACCGGCGAATCCGAGCAGTCGGAAGGCGGCCGCATAGGCGCGCGTACTGGCGCCGCCCGCCTCCGGCACGAAGCCATGCGGCTCTAGCCACCGCCGGTAGAGGCGCAGCGCCAGGTCGCGGTCGTGCGGGTACAGCATGCGCAACCCGCCGAAGAAGGCCTGGCGCACCCGCGGCCAATCCACCGTGCCCTGGCGCCGCACAAAGGCCTCCAGCATGCGCTCCTGCACCTGCACGAGCACCTTCCAGAGCCGGCCCTCGGCGCCCTGCGAGATCCGGCCCGATGGCCGCTCGCGCACGACGGTGCGGCAGCCTCCCAGCCGGCGGAACCTGCATCCCGCCTCGTAGAGCCGCAGCATGAGGTCGTATTCCTGGCTGCTGGCGAGGCCCGGGTCCCATCCGCTCACGGCGCGAAGGGCCTCCGTGCGCCACAGGTTGGCGCAGGTGTTCCCCAGGTTGCCGGCCACCAGCCCCACCTCGACATCGGCATCCGGGACCTTCATCCGTTCGCTGCCATCGAGGCTCCTGTACACCGCGCTCTCGTAGAGCACATCCGCGTCAGCCGCAGTGGCCAGCTGCGCAGCGATCTTCCCTGGCAGGAGCAGGTCATCGGCATCGAGGAACTGCACCCACTCCGTCTCCACGCGCGGCAGCGGATGGTTCCTCGCCGAGCTGGCGCCCCTGCGCGGCTCATGCTCCGTGATCACCCGCAGGCCGGGATTCGCCCTGCTCCAGGCATCGATGGCCTGGATCGTGCCGTCCGACGATCCGTTGTCCACGCAATGCACCGCATGCACCGCCGCCCCCTGCTCAAGCACGGATGCAAGGCATTCACCCACGTACTCCGCCACGTTGAAGCATGGGATGATGACCGTGGCGCGGTCGCGGATCGAAGGATGGGCCATGGCCATGCGGTCACCTGCCTCCCCTGCGGCAAGGCGGCCAAAACTACCGCGCTCGAGGGTGCCATGGCCCGACGAAGCGTAGCGCGGATCGCCCAACTTCGCAGGCGCAGCGCTTCACCCTCGCGCCTGCCTAGCATCATGAAGCAACCCGTGTTCCCGCCCAATGCGGCCAAGCCCCTCGCTCCGTACACGCCCGCCATCGCAGCCGGCGGATTCGTCTTCCTCAGCGGGCAGATCGCCCTGGATGAGCACGGCCACCTGCATACGTCCGACATCGCCACCGAGACGCGGAAGGTGATGGAGAACATCGGCCATCTGCTCAAGGCCGCCGGGCTCGGCTATGAGCACCTGGTGAAGGTGACGATCTTCCTCAGCGACATGGCGCACTACGCGGCGGTGAACGAGGTGTATGGCGGGTACTTCGGCGAAGCGCCCCCGGCACGCGAGGCGGTGGCCGTCAAAGGGCTCCCGCGTGGCGTGAACGTGGAGATCAGCGGGATCGCGGTGCGCGCCTGAGGTCGATCACGCCCCCGCACCCAGCAGGGCCATCAAGGCCGCCACCAGCGCCAACTGGATGGCGAAGACGATGAGCCCGAAGCCGAGCCCTTTGCGGCCGGACCGGAACAGTTCGGCAAAGCTCACCTTGAGGCCGATGGCGGCCAGCGCGATGGTCAAGGCCAGCTTGCCTCCCAGTTCCATCGCATCGAGCAGGGGTGCAGAAAGCTGCACCACGGAGGTGAGGACCGTGATCGCGAGGAAGCCCCAGAGGTACCATGGCAGCCTGAGATGCTCGCGCCAGCTGCGGGCCTCATCGCGGTTCACCAGGTAGTTGAAGAGGACGAGCGCCGGCGACAGCAGCGCCACCCGCGCCAGCTTGATGGTGGTGGCGGCCTCTCCTGTCGCCGTGTCGATGGCATACCCCGCCCCTACCACGTTGCCCACGGAATGCAGGGTGCCCCCGATGAGCAGTCCCATCCGCGTGGGCCCGAGCCCCAGTTCGGCCAAGGCGAAGGGAAGGGCGATCATGCCCACGCTGCCGAAGAGGTTGACCACGGCCATGGCGATGCCCACGTCCTCCTTGTTGCGCGCCACGCGCGGAGCCAGCGCGGCGATCGCCGATGACCCGCAGATGGCCGTGCCGAATCCGACGAGCCAGCCCGTCGCGCCCGGGCACCGCACCCTTCGCGCCAGGAAGTACGTGATGAGCACCATGGCCGCCACCACGATGGCGATGACGGTGAACGAGGCCGCGCCCAGGTCAGCGATGCGCGCGTAGTCGATGCCGAAGGCCAGGAAGATCACCGAGGCCTCGAGCAGCCTCCCGCTGGTGAGCCCGATGCCGGGCGAAAGGGCAGCCGGCAGCCTGACCAGGTTGCCCACCAGCATGCCCAGCAGCAGCGCCAACAGGATGCCATTGAGCGCGGAAGGCGTGAAGGCCGAGAGGAAATGGCTGATCGATCCAATGGCCGCGGCCAGCATGAAACCCGGCAGGAGGGAGCGCATGGATGCCATTCGCGATGCGGCCTCAGCGGCGCTCGGCAAAGCTACCCGCACCCTGGTGAGGCGGTGTGGGCCTTTGGTCACCGAGCCGCAGCCGCCTGCGGCCTATCGGCGCCCGCCCTCAGCCATCCAGCGCAGGCCATCCAACAGGGCCTGGTGCATGATCGCGGCATGATCGAAGGCCGAGAGCCGTGCGAAGCCGACCCTCGTGCGCGGCGATCGGCGCACCAGATCGGCAAGCCGCTTCGCACCCTTCACCATCACCGGATGCTCCCTGCCCACCGCCACGAACACCCGTGCAGGCGCCAGCGATCGATCGGCGATGAACCGGGCATCGCGCCGAAGCACGGTGCCATCCTCCCACCACAGGCTCGGGCTCACGATGAGGTAGTCGGTGAACAGGTCAGGCCGTTCCATCAGCACCTCCGTGGCGAAGAGCCCGCCCAGCGACTGCCCGATGAGCATGCGCCGCGGCTCCGTGCGGTACCGGGCATCCACCGATGGGATGGCCTCTTCGGCTAGGAAACGGAGGAAAGCCGCCGATCCTCCCGCCGTGGGAAAGTCCGCCTTGTCCTTGGCGATGGAGGTCGGATGCGTGAAGTCCCGCTTGCGATCGATGCTGACCACGCCCACCACGATGCTCTGCGGCATCCATGCGACCCACGGGAACGCGGCGAACTGCACCGCTCCGGAGGTGTGCAGGATGTCCTCGTCCAAGCCGCCATCGAGAACGAAGATGACCGGGTAACGCGCAGCGCTATCCGGCGAATAGCCGTGGGGCAGGACGACATTCAGGACGCGCTGCTCGCCCAACACAGCAGATTGAAGCTCGAGCACTTCGCCCACAACCAGCGGATTGCTGCTGACCTGGGCCCGCAGCCCCGGGGAGAGTCCGACGATCATGGCGGCAATCGCGCCCCATAGCGGACGGTGTGCGTTCATCGCCGGCAATGTAGCGCGGCCGGCAGCTGGCGTTGGAAGCCGGCCCAGCGGGCGGCTCAGTTGCCGCCGCCGTTATCATCGCCCGGCGGGTCGTCTCCGCCATGGCCGCCGTGGTCATCGGCAGCGGTCGCCGGCGAGGGCGCGGCGGAATCATCCTTCGTGCAGGAAGGCAGCACGGCGGTCAACGCGAGCAGGGCCAGCATGTAGAGCACGAGAGAGAGCAGCGCGTTCCGCTGCCAGCGGTGCGTGGAGGAGGCTTGGTGGTACATGGCTTCGGTGTCTGATGGCGCCAAGCTCCCTCTGCCCGGTGCCGGGGCCAACCCATATGCGATGGAACCGGACGAAGGGCCGATGAACCGGGCAGCGTCGCATTCCTTCCTTTGCGCCATGGACGAGATCACCTTCGAGCTGCGGGACGAGCACATCGAACTGAACCAGCTGCTGAAGCTCGCCGGCGTGTGCGAGAGCGGCGGTCAGGGCAAGCAGCTGGTGGCCGAGGGCCGCGTGAAGGTGGATGGCCAGGTGGAACTGCGCAAGACCAACAAGATCCGCGCAGGGCAGGTGGTGGAGTGCGGGCGGGTGAGGATCACGGTGGTGGCTCAAGGGGCCGGTTGATCCCCGACTGCGACGAGAAGGCCCTTGCGGTACCGTGCATCGAACAGCAGGACGACCAGCGCAAGCGTCGCCAACGCGATGAAGCCCGCCACGCCCACCGGCGAGCCCCAGAGCGGATGTCCGCCCCATGCAAAGAGCACCACGCCGCCAGCGCTGCCATTGATGATGCCGTGGAGCAGCGCAGAGGACCAGATGCTACCGCTCCGGATGCGCGTCCAATCGAAGAGGATCGCCGCCAACGCGCAGAAGGCCACCATCATCGCCACGCCGATCCAGGGAAAGCCGGGATAGTTGTGGCCCATGAGGATGAGCGGCGCATGCCACAGGCCCCATGCGGCACCCGTGAAGGCGATGCGCCGCAAGCCGCTCCAATGGGCGGTGGCGCGCCACAGGTAACCCCGCCACCCGAGCTCCTCGCCCAGCATGAAGAGCAGGTTGACGCTGCAGGCGGAAAGCAGCGCAGCGAACTGGATGATCGCCAGCACCAGCCATGGCGGCCAGCCTGCCAGCAAGCTCTCCTCCTGCCCCGCCTCCACCCCTGCCCGGTGCGCCAATTCGCTCAGCGATGCGGCCATCCGCTCCGGCGTGAAGCTCACATGGCCGAAGCGTGCGAAGCCCAGCCCATCCCCCAGAAGGTGCTGCACCAGCAGGTACAGGGGCATGATGCTGATGCCGGCCACTGCCGTGAATGCCACGATGCGCCAGTCCGTGACCTTGAATCCGAGGCCGAGCCAGCTCCAGCTGCGATGCTCACGCAGGCGTGCCTGCACCACCGCCCCTACAGCGGGCCCCAGCATGCAGGCACCCGCCAGCACCAGATAAGAGATGCCTGAATCCGCCCGGATGCCCAGTAGCGCACCTATGCCCGCCAGGATCCAGGTGAAGCCGAAAGCTGAAGCAAGGAAGCCCGCAATGCCACGCGTCGAATCGCGCATGCCGCAAGTTAGCCCCCGGCCTTACTGCGAAGCGCGCGTCACGCGCACCTGATCGATGCGGAGCACCTCATTGCCGGGCAATGGGTTCACCAATCGGAGCGCACCGGCCCGTTTGCCTCCGGCCGTCACCTGGTCCATGCGCAGTGAGGCATGGCAGCGGTCGGCGTTGATCCGTGGCCAGGCCACCCGCGTGGCGATATGGAAGGTCTCATCCCACCAGCCCACCTGGCTCAGGTTCAACTGCCCGCTCACGTAGGCGATCACAGGCGCCTCGAAGCGCCCGTTCCAGTAAACATGGCTGAGGTCCACGATCGCGCGGGGCGGCATGTTCACGTGTATGCTGGCCTTGCGGACGGCATGCTCCACATGGAAATTGGCGAGCGTGAACTGCTTCACCACGGTATTCTTCGCCGGCACATCATCCTCGCCCCCGATGGCCGCGCTCAGGAACAGGTCATGATCGCAGGGATGACCCTCGCTGATGCAGTCGGTCATACGGACGCCGTTGCAGTGGAGCACCGTGAAGGCCTGCGTGGTGGTGGGTGCGGCATAGACCCGGCAGCGCTCGAGCACCGTGTGGTTGCTCTGGCTGTTGCTCCATGTTGCCCCCGGCCAATCGCCTTGGCGCACCACGATGCCCCGGCGGACAGGGCTGGTCACGAGCACGCCGCTCACCTTGGCCAGCAGGCAGAAACGCAGGTCGATGGCCGCCTCCGATTGACCCGTGCAGCGCACGTTCTCCACGGCGCTGCCCAGCGTGGCCTGGAGGTCGATGGCCTTGCGCCCGCCTTCGATGGCGGCGAAATCCCGGATCGCATAGCGGCTCCCCGTTCGGGCCTCCGCGTCCTTCTGGTCGCGGATCCGGCGCGTGAAGCCGAGGCTGGCGGGCCCCAGCACCAGCCGCGCCCCCGCACCGTCCACCACGAGGAACTGCGCATCGGGCAGCACGATGTCCGCTTCGCATCGGTACACCGCGGCCGCTGAGAAGACCACGCGCGTGGCGTCCTTCGGCAGCTTGGCGAAGAAACCGGCCACATCGGAAGGCGGCACCACGTAATCCTTGGCGCTTATCTTTCCCACGAGGAGGGCCGCCAGCGACAGCAGAGCGAGGCGAAGGTCCATGAGCGCTAAGTTCGACCGCTCCGCAGCGACGGCCAAATGAGCCATGCACAGGACGCTCCTTTGCATACACGGCTTCCCGCATGATGGGAGCTTCTGGCGGGGCCAGGAAGAGGCACTTGCAGGAGCCGCTACGGTGATGGCGCCCGATCTCCGCGGCTTCGGGCATGACCGGGCCCCGCTGCCGACGGCCATGAGCATGGAGGCCTATGCGACCGACCTGCACGACCTGCTCGATGCGGCGGGCAGGGAGCGGGTGGTGCTCTGCGGATTGAGCATGGGCGGCTATGTAGCCCTGAGCTTCATCGACCAGTGGCCCGAACGGGTGGAGGGCCTCATCCTGTGCAATACCCGCGCAACGGCCGACGGACCCGAGGGCCGCACCGCGCGCGAGCAAACCGCCCGCGATGCGGAGGACAAGGGAGCCGCGGTGATCGCGCGGGCCATGGCGCCGAAGCTGCTCTCGGAGCGCACGCGGATGATCCATCCGGAAATCTGCTCCCGGATGGAGCGGATGATGGCCGAACAGCGCCCGGAGGCCATCGCCGCCGCAGCGCGCGGAATGGCTGAGCGACCTGACCGGAGCGAGCTGCTGCCGCGCATCGAGGTGCCCACGTTGATCATCACCGGGAGCGACGATGCGCTGATGCCGCTGGAAACGAGCGAAGCCCTGCACCGTGCCATCCCCGGGAGCCGCATGATGGTCATCCAAGGCGCTGGCCACCTGAGCCCGGTGGAGGCCCCTGCACTGTTCAACGAGGCCGTGGAGCTATTCCTCGACGAACTGGAGGACCTCCATCGGCCGATGCGGTGAGCCCGGCGGACGCCAGACGAGTTTCATCGCATTCCGTCGAACAGTGCGTTCCGCAGGGTAGTTTCACCCGCACAACGCACCCTCCCATGCGCCTCCTTCTACGCTCGATCCTCCTGGCCCCGGCCACCCTTGCGGCCGCCCTCTGCACAGCCCAATGCCCGGCTGGGCAGCTCGAAGTGACCATCGAGGTGGTCACCGACGACTGGGGCAATGAGACCTATTGGCAGCTGGTCCCCTACGGCAACACCTGCGGGCAATCGCCGCTCTTCATCGGCGGAAACACGGCAGCGCTCACCTGCACGAGCGGTGGGACCCAGACCTCCCCTTCAGGCGGATATGCCAGCAACACGACCATCAACGCCGGGCCCTGGTGCCTGGACGAGGGCTCGCAATGGTCCATCGTGGCCATCGACAGCTACGGCGATGCACAAGCCACGTACCGTGTCTTCGCCGATGGCGCCTCCATCGGCGAGTTCAATGAGGACGGCGGGTTCCACATCTTCTCCTTCACCGTCATGGCTCCGGAGGCCCATGACCTGGGCGTCATCGCCCTGACCACGCCCCTCTACAACACCGAGGGCCTGCCGACGGCCATCACGGGCACGCTGCGGAACTTCGGCTCCGAGACCATCACCGCCTTCACGCTCAATGCAGCCCTCGACGGGGCGCTCGTGCTGAGCCAAGGGTTCACCGGAGTCAGCATCCCTTCGGGCAACATATACGAATTCACCACATCGGACCTGTGGACGCCCGATGCGCCAGGCTCCGCAACGCTCACCGTATGGGCAACGGACCTCAATGGCCAGCCCGATGCAGTGCCCAGCAACGATATCGCCTCAGCGGGCCTCGTCGTGAACGAACCGACGCCCGACCTTGTGAACGATTACCTGGCCGCAGTGCCCACCATCGCCATCGTGGCCGATGATGACGAGGACCTGCTCACCCCACGCGACCTGGCCTTCCACCCCGACCGGAGCCGTGACGAACTCTGGGTGATCAACAAGGATGTGGCGAATACGGGCGGCAGTACGGTGCGCTTCTTCAGCCCGGGCCAGCCCCAGCAGACGCACCTCTGGCAGCGCGACCCCAACGCCTGGCACTTCATGAGCCTACCCACCGCCATCGCCTTCGGTGACAACGGCAACTTCGCCACCTGCCCGGGCATCTTCGATGCCAACCAGAACGGCGGCGACCCCTTCACCGGGCCGTCGCTCTGGAGCGGCGATCCCGCCATCTACGCGCAGCCCGGGGAAGGTCCGTTGGGCAGCCATCTGGACATGCTCCACGTGAACCCGCGCAGCCAGGGAATCGCGCATGAACGCTGGAACCGCTACTGGGTGGTGGACGGGCACTACGGCGATGTGGTGATGAACGACTTCCGCGAGGACCATGGCCCCGGGAACACCTGGCACGGCGATGCGGTCATCCGCCGCTATGCCGGAATCAACATCCAGCGCGACCCCAACGACCACATCGTCAGCCACTGCGAGTTCGACAAGCGCACGGGTTGGCTGTACGTGGTGGACCACGGCAATCAGCGCGTGGTGCGGCTCGACACGCGCAGCGGCAGCGTGAGCGGCCCCGGTGCGCATGGCCCGTGGGAGAGCTATGTGGAATACAGCCAGATGAGCGGCCACACCTGGGAGACCGTGGCCTCCTCCGGGCTGCAGCAGCCGGCAGGCATCACCCTCAGCGGCAACCACCTGCTCGTCAGCGACCACGCGAACGGCGACATCGTGGTATATGACCTGGCGGCGGGCGGATTCCCTGAGGTGGGGCGCATCGCCACCGGGTTGCCCGGCATCATGGGGATCGAGGTGGGACCTGATGGCCGCATCTGGTTCGTGAATGCCACCACCCATGCCTTGGGGCGCCTCGATCCGGCCGTGAGCACCGGTGTGCACGAACCGTTCACGGCTTCGGCCTTCAGTGCCTATCCGAACCCGGCGAGCGACCGCCTCTTCATCGCCGCAGCGGCGAGTACGCCGGCCGATGCGATAGTGACCCTGCTGGACGCCTCGGGACGCAAGGTGATGGAGGGAACCTATGCGGCGATGCGCAATGGCATCGATGTGAGCAGCCTCGGGGCCGGTGCGTACGCCCTGGCCATCGGTGAGACGGCCATCAGGCTGTGCATCCAGCACTGAACCCGGGCGATCGAGGCCTCGCGAGCATGCCTACATTCGTTGCATGAGAAAGCACGTCATCGCCGCCTGCCTTGCCGTTGCAGCCGCCGGCATGCAGGCCCAGGAGCCGGCCACGGCCCCGGCCGCGCCGCAGGCATCCGCCCAACGCCCCGCCCCGGTCGTCATCACCCCGGAGTCCCTCACCAAGGAACTTGGGCTCACACCGGAGCAGCATGAGCAACTGGAGCGGGTGTTCAGCGAGCATGCCGCCGGCGCCAAGGCCATCAACCGGGAGAATCTCGAGCCCGCCGTGAAGCGCGAGCGCACCGTGGCCTTGCGCGAGAAGAAGGAGAAAGGCATCCTCGCCATCCTCACGGAGGAGCAGCGCACCCGCTACAACGCGTTGAAGCAAGGCATGCACGATGCCCGCAAGGAACAGCGGAAAGCCGTGCAGAAGCCGCACCAGGAGTAGCAACCCAGGGCGCGGCGGGAAGCCCGTTCACACGCAATCGGCCCTGCGCATGGCGCAGGGCCGGTTGCATGCGGACTTGGCTACTCTCTTCCCGCCCGCTTGTGAGGATTTCCATGTCCCGATTCAGGGGCTCGGCCGCACCTTGGTCTGCATGCGTGTCCGCACCTTGCTGTAGCCGATTCGGCCGGGCTCCCAGGCTGATGATCGCATCGCGGCGCACTCGACCCTGCGGTTGAGCCCCGTGCAGCCTCCCTTCACCACCTGCGCATCGGTGATGGTGCCGTCGCGTTCAACGGTATAGCGGAGCACCAATGCACTCTGTGCGGCGCACTGGCGGACCGTGGTATCCGCCGGGCAGCCTTCCATCCGCAGTAAGGCCTCCGTCCATCGCTCCAGCCCTTCCGTGCAGCGCGGTTCGATATCCAGTTCGCGGAGGGAGTAGAGCGCCAGCGTGTCCGGTACCGTACCTATGCGATGCGTGCTCCGGCCTACCGGAATCCGCACCCCGATGCCGAACTGCGCGCTGGCTTCCACCGCCATCAGCACAAGCAGGAGGAAGGTGAATCGCATGACCAAAGTTAGGCCTGCGGAAGAGGCCCCGGCTACATTTGGCCGCAACCCCGCCTGCATGCGCACATGAGCGCGCGCATCCGGGCACCAGCGCGCATGAGCAACGTCTATTACCCCGACTACCTCCAGCTCGACAAGATCCTGGAGGCTCAGCATCCCGAGAGCGCCAAGCATGGAGAGCCGGCGCACGACGAGATGCTCTTCATCATCATCCACCAGAGCTACGAGCTGTGGTTCAAGCAGGTGCTGCATGAGGTGGGCAGCGTGATGGCGCTCTTCGCGGATGGGCATATCGACGACAACGCCGGCGAGCTCAGCATCGCGGTGCACCGCCTGAGCCGGGTGCATACCATCCTGCAGGTGCTGGTGCAGAAGATCGACATCCTGGAGACGTTGACGCCGCTGGACTTCCTGGACTTCCGCGACATGCTGCGCCCTGCGAGCGGGTTCCAGAGCATGCAGTTCAAGATCCTGGAGGCGAAGCTGGGCCTTCGCATGGAGCAGCGCTTCGGCAAGCAGTACTACACCAGCCAGCTGAAGCCCGAGCACAAGGCGGAGATCGAGGCGCTCGAGGGACAGCCCACCTTCCTCGACCTGATCAACGGCTGGCTGGGGCGCATGCCTTATTTCGACGCGCGCTACTGGCCGCAGGGCGAAGCGCCGCTCTGGGACCGGTTGAAGGGCATCTACGCCGCATCATTGGTGCAGGGCGAAGAGGGCAATCTGGCCCTGTGGGAGAAGCTCTTCGAGACCGGCGAGGGCCGCCGCCTCACCCCGGCCGCCGCACGCAGCGCCGTCTTCATCATGCTCTACCGCGACGAGCCCATCCTGCAGATGCCCTTCCGCCTGCTGGAATGCCTGCTCGATATCGACGAAGCGCTGGCCACCTGGCGCTACCGCCACATGAGCATGGTGCACCGGACCATCGGCCTGCGCGTGGGCACGGGCGGAAGCACGGGCAAGCAATACCTGGCCGGTGCGCTCCACAGCCACCATATCTTCCAGGAGCTCGCGGACCTCAGCAGCTTCCTCTTCCAGCGCCAGCGGCTCCCGCCCCTGCCCCAGCAGCTGCGCAGCGCATTGCGCTTCCAGCCTTGAACTGCGGCGCGCAGAACGACTTGCGCGAGGCGCCCATCGCCCTCCCCCGCGGAGCTTGACACGGCGGGAGCGGTGCAGGCTTATTCCCCTGCGACGAAAGCCTGCGGCGATGCCCTTGAGCGCTCATCATGCGGTTGCGCCAGGCACCGGTATACAAATCCTCCATGCGACGGTCCTATCCTGCCTCATTGCCGGTGAGCCATGGTGCCTGGCCCCCCACGTGGCTGTCACTCCTGCCCCACGCGGGCAAGCACCCCTAGTACGATGTCCAGCGCCTTCACGAACTGCTGCTCCGCGGTGATGTCGCTGTTGTCGATCTCCACCGCATCCGGCGCCTTCACGAGTGGGTCGGCGGCGCGGGTGGTATCATCCTCATCGCGCCGGGCGATGTTCTCCAGCACGCTGGCGTAGTCCACCTCGACACCTTTCTGCTTCAGCTCGTGATAACGGCGCTGGGCGCGCACCTCGGGCCGAGCGGTCATGTAGAGCTTCACCTCCGCATCAGGGAACACCACGGTGCCGATATCGCGCCCATCCATCACCACGCCCTTGTCACGCCCGAACGCCTGCTGCAGCCGCACGAGCTTGGCCCGCACCTCGGGCACCGGGCTCACCAGGGTCACGTGCCGGCTCACCTCCATGCCACGGATCTCGCGCTCCACGTTGCGGCCGTTGAGGTAGGTCGCGCTGCGATCGGCCAACGGGTCGTGCTGAAAGCGGATGTCGATGCCATCGAGCGCATCGAGGAGGCCTTCGCGGTCGAGCCGGCCATCGCGCACCAGGCCGTGCTCGATCACGTAGAGCGCCACGGCCCTGTACATGGCGCCGCTATCGATGTAGGTATAGCCGAGGTGGGCCGCCAGCTGCTTGGCCAGGGTGCTCTTTCCGCAAGAGGAGAAGCCGTCGATGGCGATCGTGATGCGATTCATCCGGGCCCCAATGATAGCGCAGGGCGCCGTGATGCAGGCGGGATCAGACGCCCTCCTTGCGGAAATCGGAGAAGCGCACCGCCAGCGTGATGGTGTTGCTGATGCCGGCCAGGTGCAGCTGCGAGAAGCCGTAGCTCAGGTGCACCTTGCTCACCCGCAGGCCGAGCCCGAAGCTCAGGCCCACGGCCCCTGGCCGGTTGTCAACCTGCATTTCGTAGCGGGTCCTGAAGTTGTAGGCTACACGGAGCATGAAATTCCTGCTCAGCAGGATCTCGGCGCTGGGGACGGCATGCAGCAGCGCCTTTCGCGCATTGGAGATCTTCTTCTCCACCACTTCGCCTGTAGTGGGGTCGATCTGCGCGCTGGCGGTCGGATCCTCGTAGGTGAGGTCCCAGCGCTGCAGCTCCTCCAGCATCAGGCCGAGCCGGAACGGCGCGTGCTTGAACTTGTAGGTGACCCCCAGCTGCACCTGGAAGGGCAGGTCCTCGTATTCGTCGGAATAGCGATTGGTCTGCCGCCCGATGTTGCGCAGCATGGCCGCCACGGTAAGCCCGATGGAGCGCTTGGTGAAGACCCCGCCCACGTCGAGCGCCACGCCTGAGGCGGTATACGCTTCGAGGTTGCTGGTGATGAACTTGGCATTGGCGCCGATGCTGAAGAGGCTGTCGATGGCGCGGCCGGCCCCGACCTGCAGTACGTACTCGCCGGCACGGAACTCGCCCAGCTCATGCCCCACCTCATCGGTACGCGTGAAGCTCCCGTAATCCACGTACTGCACCGTGCCCGAGAAGGTGGTCCGGATGCTGTCGAAGTGATGGCCGTAACTCGCGTATCCGATGTTGATGCCGTCGATGTAAGGCAGGTAGCTCAGGGCCGCCTGCTTCCCCATCTCGGAGTTGAGCAGTGCGGGGTTGAATATGCCCAGGTTGAGGTCGTTGTCCTGCACCGCGATGTAGTTGCCGCCGAGGGCGGAGACCCGTGCTGAGGAAGGGACATCCAGCACGCGGAATACCTGCTGGCCGCCCAATTGGGCCGCCGAGGTGAGGTGCAGCAGGAAGAGGCAGGGGAGTATGGCTCGTCGCATCCGGGTGGGGAACGAAGGTAGCGCGCGGGTATTGT
>ERZ761607.1096-NODE-1096-length-36456-cov-47.771352_pt1 | contig 36456 bp, 35 predicted proteins | sample MGYA00511164_ERZ761607 | MGnify/ENA primary metagenome ERZ761607 (study PRJEB28899, sample SAMN02445080) | bioreactor sludge metagenome | biome: EBPR sludge | place: Australia: Brisbane, Thorneside Wastewater Treatment Plant | collected 2011-06-22 ... | reverse complement strand
GCTCACGGCTTCACAGCTCACGGCTTCACAGCTCACGGCTTCACAGCTCACGGCTCACAGCTCACGGCTCACAGCTCACGGCTTCACAGCTCACAGCTTCACAGTTCACAGCAACCACGCACCACGGCCTCAAACAACCTCTCATATTTCTCAGTCACACTATCCCATGAATAAAACTGTTTGGCTCTATTTTTTGCTTTTTCCTGATAATTATCAGGGATTGATAAAAGTCTCTCACCTAATTCATCAAAGCTTTGATAATAGATCCCGCAATCAAGAAGAACTTCTCTGTGCTCAGGTACATCATTAGCAATAATTCTTTTTCCGAAACCCATAGCTTCTACTAAAGCCGGATGAGTTCCTCCAACTTCTGTTGCTTGAATATATGTGTGAGCACCAAGCATTAAAGCCTCGTAAGCCGCCCCAAATTGATAACCGGTGAAGATAACTCTTGAATCTGCCTCATTTTTTACCTGTTGTATGTAATTTGTTGCATAGGGAGCATCTCCAACCATAACAAGAGGCATCTCTGTTTTTACCTTACTATAAGCTTGCACAACGCCTAGTGGATTATTTTCTGGTTCAAATCTACTAACATACAAAATATATCCATCTTTCTTTATGTTAAACTTTTCTAACACTGAAAAATCAGGAGATGGGTTCTCTCTGTACCCATAAGGGATAATTTCACATTTTTTATCAAATTTTTCTTTGTAGTAGTCCGCAATTACATCTGCGTCAGCAACTATTTTATCAGCAAATAAAACGGATGCATATTCTCCGAGTCGATACCAAAGTTTACCTAGTGCATTCCACTTAGATCTTTTTCTCTCAATCCCATCAACGTTAATGACTTTTTTAGTATTTGATAAGATCCAGGCAAACGGACTATTAGCTGCATTACATATTAGCGCAACATCGAAGTTTCGATTTCTTGCATCAAGATTGCTTGTAATGGCATGAATTGGAGTTTCAAGATATTTTTGAAAGATCGTCCCGGTCTTAATCTGCTTTATTGATCCAACTTGTTCTTCAGTTTTATTAAAAAATGAACTTCTTCCATAGACATATACGTCATGCCCTCTGGTTACTAGTCTTCTTGATAGCTCATCAGCAAAGGTTTCAAAACCACCGTACCTACCTGGAATACCTCTTGTTCCTAAAATTGCAATCTTCACCTAAGCGATCCTCAATATATGATCAGCAACATTCGAGGCAAAGTCACCACCTTCTAGAAGTTTTCTAATTTCACGAAAATCAGAGATCATCTGCTGAGTATCACTTTTTAGTAGTTTTTGTATTTCGCTTGCTATTACTTCCGGAGTTGCATCGTCCTGAATGAATTCTTTTATGGTGCCAGGTTTTAGAATATTTACTATCGAGTATTGCTTAATTGTAAGCATAAGTCTTCCAACTAGCTCTGAGAGTCTTGATGTTTTGTAAACCATAACAAAAGGCAGCTCAGAGAGAGCAGCTTGAAGATTGCTTGTCCCAGATTTAATAAGACCAACGTCGGCAGCTTTTAGCAGACCAACTGAATCATCTGTTTCTAACCAGCCTTTCGGTAAATATTTTAATGCCTTAGTTTTTGCAACTACAGGTATCACCCCGTCAAGTCTCTTTACAACGTCTTCAAAAAGAGAAATATGAGACTTTATCTCCTGTCCTCGACTGCCAGGAAAAAGTGCTAGTATCTTTCCTGATTCAGGTAATCCTAACTCTCTTCGGAGTTTTATCTTATCATTAGTAGGTGTAATTTCAGAAACTAAGGGGTGACCTAAAAATTTAGCCTCAGCCATATCCCAGATCTTTTCTTCAAAAGGAAAAAGCAGTGCTGCACCATTTAGAATTTTTCTTAGAGTCTTTAAACGACCTTTTCTCCAAACCCAGACCTGAGGTGGAATGATATAATAAGTTTTAATCCCCAATTTGTGTGCATACTTTGCAAGGAGAGTATTAAACTCTGCATAATCAACAAGAACTAAAATATCAGGCTTGGATGACTTGATGTGCTCTTTCATCAAATAAAGATTCTTCAGGTGAACACGGAGAGTCTTTATTACCTCAGAGATTCCCATGACTGAGGCACCTTTTTCTAGATCTACAACCAACTCCATTCCAAGTGTGGCTAGCCTTGAGCCACCCATCCCTGAGAGTGATGTAATGCTGGTTTTGGCCTTTAGGGCCTTAAGTACTTTTAGGGCATGCTCTTCACCAGAACGCTCACCAACACTAAAAACCACCCTCATATACGAAATTTTCCTATAATTTTAGAAGGTTACATCATTCTACCTGAAGCAACCTGCCTCCAGAACTAGACCATATCACTAGAGGGGTCGCGAGATCTCTACTTATGGTAGAATAAAGGGCATAAATGCTTCAATCTCTTGAGCTTTTAATATTGCAGGGAATTTTATGGGTTTACTCCCATGGCCCACTGATGGGGCTACTGATCTTTGGTGTACCTGCTGTATGGCTGATGGTGATTCAGTTCTTTAAGCAGGGGAAGAATGTCATACCCGGCTTAGTTGCTATCCCTCTTGCTGGGGCTCTCTTTTATCACTTAATCCCAAAACTAAAAGGTAATGCCATCACATATTTCAATACTTTAGTGATGGAGATGACCACTCCGGATCCAAACAAAAGTCCGATCCCACTTTTAGAATTTTTTTACGGATATTTTATTGCCCCGTATCAATATCGTTCGATGTTTGAAGAGGTATTTGGGACTTTTCTTCTTGCTTATATTGGTTCCATAATTTTTCACTCTTACCAGGGCTATAAACGAACAGGAATCATTTTTGGTGAGATGAATCTTGGAGGTATCTTTAAGAAGATTCAGCCAAGACCAAAAAGATCGGAAACTAACGAGCTTGGATCGGCGGATTTAGCAAAAACAGAAGCCATAGCCAGGTGGACAAAACATTCCTCAGATCCTGAGACTGATACTGCTCTTTATGTAACAGATTTAAGAGGTAGCGAAGGACTTGCTTATAGACAGTCTAAAATAATTCTACCAAGAGAAGAGCGTAATAGACATGTTCTGATAGTAGCAAAGACAGGGGGAGGTAAAACAACCAAGTTAATCCTTCCACTCCTTTATAATGACTGCTTGTCTAAACAACGCTCTACTATTGTAGTCGACTCAAAGCCAGAGATGTGGCAAAAGCTTGCAAGTATGACCCGGAAATATAATCCGGAGAAGAATATAATTTTATTCAATCCATTAGATATTTACCGTTCGTTAAGTTGGAACATCCTGGCAAAAGTTGAAGATGACACGGATTGTAAGCTAATTGCAGATACAATTATCAAAGCCACAGATGTGCCTGGAGCTAGAAATGACAGCCCATTCTTCAGAAACAATGCTCTTTCAATATTAAATGCTATAATGGTTGGGCTTCTTGAGGATAGAAAAGAGGGCAAAGACGAACTCTCTATGCCAAGAGTTCATCAGATCGTTCATAGCGGAAATAAAGGTCTAGCGGATTGGCTCGAGTCCCATCCAAGTGCATTGAGATTTACCAAGGCCTTCGTTGAATTAGTTAGATCGGGATCTCAGAACGCAGATACTATTGTGTCTGAGTTAGCGATGAGAGTGAATGCATGGGATATTAAAACTGTTCAGTCAACAACCTGGCAGAATGAGATCGATCTTGAGGAAATAATAACTAAGCCAACTTTATTCATTGTAGAGTTTAGAGAATCAGAACTTGAAATGTTAAGACCTCTAGCTAACGTAATAGTAGTAGAGCTGTTACGCTTTCTTACTAAGTACGCAGAGAAGCAACCCGGCACTAAGCTTCCAAGGCCTGTAAGTTTAGTTATAGATGAGTTTGCAAGTGCTATAGGAAGATTGCCTGAGATTCATGTTAAGCTAAACACGCTTCGATCGAGGAATATAAGTATCGTAGCAGCAATTCAATCAACATCTCAGATTAAAGCTAACTACGAAACTCATGCTGAATCTGTAATTGCTGGATTTAGCACAAAGATCTTTATGCCTCCGTTGGATATGCCTGATGCGGAAATGGCATCAAAAGATACGGGGCAGATGACTATTCGCTTTAGAACTGAATCGAGCGGAACTAACAGAAAAATTATCGAGTGGTTTGCGAGTAGAAACATAAACTCACAAGAGCAGGTACAGCAGAGAGCAGTGCTAACTCCTGATGAGATTGGAAGACCGGCTGACGATATATGCACTTTCTTTATGCCAAATACCCCGGTGTTTCAGGGGCATTTGATCCCATTCTTCAAGATCCCCGAAATGCTCAAGCGGATCACTGACTCAGAAAAAGCACCTGAGTTGAAACTTAGAGATGAGCCAATAAAACTAGATGCGAAACTGCTCGAAGTTTCAGCATCAGGAGGTGGGGGTGGATCTGTAAGCTCTGGTGGATTGCCTCCAGGAATAACTAATACAAGGGGATGGAGCGAAGAGAAGATAGTAAATCTGCTCAATGATACAAAGAAAAAACTTGATTGGGATAATACAACTGGAAGTGCCAGAAAGTGGTGGGAAGCATTTGAGAATGAAAATAAACACCGAATGGGGCTTGTTCTTAGGCTTGCTGAAGAGTTAGCTACTAGAAAAGCAACTGTCACAGAATTCTTTTTAGCCTATGTTTACAGTAACACGGATAATATTCAGGCTAACCTGCATTATTTAGATTATACAAGACTGAAGAAAGAAGAAGAGAAGAAGCGTAGAGAAGCAGCCGCGAAAGCTAAGGCTGCGTAGATGCTCTTTTATATCTGGTCAGACTTCAGGCTGACCTTATAAGGTCGTGTTAAAACACGACCAGGCAAATGCTAGCGTATGTCTGGCCGGCAAGATTCAGTTACAAGTGATCCTTGGCTTTTGAATTAGCTCCTGAAATTCATTTGAAAATCTGTTGAAGCTGTACATCTTAGTGAATTCTTCTCTAGTTTCTGGGAAAAGAGAATAAAGGGATGCAGCTAGTTTGTATCGTAGGTTTGGGTCTTTTGCTGAATTAAACTGATCATATAGTGCAACTTTTAGTTCAGATGTGGGTGAAGCAAGTTGACCTACCATGTCAATTATTGATGATCCACTCTCTCTTAAGAGTCTAATTATAGAAGCACTTTGAACTTGAGGATTGAGACAGGCAGTTATAGATGGGTTATTTCTAATAGTAGATAAAATAAATGGGAATTCAGATTCAGTTGGTTGTAAAAAGCGTAATAAGGCGATCTTTACTAATTCATCGGGCTCATTATGAAAAACTTCAAGTGCTAAGTCGCTAAATTCCTGAGGATCTGTGATTTTCCTTAAGACTGTTAATTTAGTGGCAGAAGATAGATTTTTCAATTGACTTCTAAATAACTCACGACGCATCTCAATTGGTAGAAGTTTCAATGGTATAAACTCTGCTGAGCTAAATGAATTGAGCTCTTTCTCTTGAAGAGGGGCAAAAGTGTAAATAAGCTCGTAGTCAAGACAGTGATGTTGTTTCTTAATGAGATATTCTCTAATTGAACTATTAAAGCAACGATCTGTTACCTCTCTTAGCACTGAGCAGCTAAGATCTGGTAAGTTAGTAAGGCAAACCTCGCCGTATAATGTGCGATAGAGAGACGCGTACGGGTTCTTATTACCCTGAAGAATTGGGAGTAGCTCAGATTTAAATTTTGAAAGAAGTGCAACATCTTTTTCGCTCGCAAGTAGAGGAATGAATAGCTGTGGAAATTTTAGCTTAGGAAGATTGGAGATAAAATTATACTTTGTATCTTTAGATATTTCCTGAGCGATCTCAGATCTGGAAAGATTGGATGTCAATTTATTGAACTGACCACCGGAGGAATTTCGCATGTGGTTTAAAGCCTTTGATCTGAGCCTTTTATCTCCTGTCTTTTCGTATAAAAGTGCTGCAAGCTCGTCAGAAAGTTTAATTGCAGCTGGAACGAACCTATAAAAAGGCTGTTTTCCTACTAAAAGGTATCGTTTTAATGCTAGTTCTTTAAGATCTTCAGGTGAATTCTTGTCGAATATTATATTATCCAAAAACATCTGATCTTCCGAATTAGCGAGGCATATGAACCTTTTTAAAATTGAAGATGTGAAGTTTTGAGCGTTTTTTGTTAGTAGATAATTTCCGACAGCTATCGATGATTGGCACACTGATTTTTCAAGGACGAACTGCCAGACATCATCAGCCGACATAGTAATTAACTGGAATAGCAGCTCCGGTTCAAGGGGGTGATTAGATAAAAGTTCGGCTGCTTGATATCTTATAAGAAAGCTTGAGTCGTAAGTTAGTGAAACAAAATATTCATTATCCTTGAGCTTAGGGCATCCTGTAAATAGATCCAGATTTCTCTTTTTTTGTTTCGTAGGGTCAAGAGTTCTATTTTCACAGAGTGGATCAACTTTATTAATAAGCTCAAGGATTTTAACACCATCATTTCGATAAAAACCTCGTACCAACTGTGGAAGGGGAGAAAGAGGCTCAAGTATGAGAGCGGGGAGAGACCCTTTAGATTCTAACTGATCTATCAACCTATCTATTATGTCAGGAGGTAAGGATGGGACTGGAGACAGTCTGCGAAGTAGATTCTCAAAGCCACTTTGTGTTTCAAAGGATTGAGTATCGTCAGTAACGATCTCAATAAGATCTGGAATTAATACATATGATTCAGGGGCAAGTTCAGGAATTATAGCCTTTGCGCATTGCAGACCCTTGTCACCAAGACTAGAGAGTACTAGACCTTGAACTGCATCAAGTGAGGGGGTTGGTTGAGCAGTGAATAAGTTTTTGATTATTTGTACTAGCTCAACTCTCTCATTTTGCTTTAGTAGCCTTACTCTTTCTAGATCGCACTCTTTAAAAAGTATGTCACTGAGTTGGGCGAAGGCGGTTGTTGTTATCAGTATTATTGTGGCTAAGTAGGGCATATTAACCTCCACTCGCCATCTCCAGTAAGCTCGATCACTGTGCCATGAAATTCATATAATGATTGCCTTACTCCTACGCTGACCCAAAAAACTGACTCTGAGCACAACTTTTCGTAGAATTTCTTTTCAGCGTGGAGGTCGATTGCTGTTGTTGCCTCATCCAAGAATGCAAATTTAGGCTTCTTAAGAAATAACCTCGCCCAGGCTAGTCTTTGAAGCTCTCCAGTAGATAACAATCTGGGCCAGTCACGCTCTATGTCTAAGCCTCCAGCCCTTTTAGCAGATTCTGCTAACCCAACAAATCTAATCATCTGCCAGAGTTCTTCAGTCGTTGGGAAGCAATTACCAAGTGAGTATTGAAGTTGAGATCGTAAAGTCCCTGCTGAGGCGTAAGGTTTTTGAGGAAGAAATAATGATTCTTGAGGATTTGGCCTTATGACGGTTCCCTCGCCAGAGCTCCAAATTCCCGCAAATGTTCTTAAGATTGAACTTTTCCCGCATCCACTTGGGCCTGTTATAAGTAACCCTCCATGATCAATCTTTACTGACACCTCTTTTAGTAGAAGTTGATCTCGCTTTGGTGTGTAGATAGTAACCTTGTTAAGCTCTATAGAATCTCCATCCTGAAACTGAATCTCGTCACCAGCCCCTCGTTTTGAAAGCTCCTCTATCGCTTCGGAGAAGGTTCCTAAACGGGAAATTACAGCAGCGAAAGCACTAATCCCTGCAAAGTGAGTTACTATTAGTGATAATGCACCTAAAACCTGCCCAAATGCTCCTTGCGCCTGGGTGACTACCCCGAACTCCACCTCACCAGACATATATCTTGGAGCAACAATTACAGTTGGAACAATTATAAGTAGATAGTTATAGCTGTGTGTAAAAAACCCCAAATTCCGGTTCCAGTTTATTATACTCAGTAAATTTTTAAGGGCATCGCGAAGCCTTTGCCTTGTTCTTAATAGTTCTTTTTTTTCCGATCCATAAAAGGCAATTGATTCAGCATTTTCACGTAGATTGATTAACTTGTAACGATAGTTAGCCTCTTTCATTAATTGGAGCATGTTAAGGTGAATCAATGGACGGCCGAGTAGATATGTAATCAGAGACCCGATTCCAGCGTAAGCAATTGCAGCTATAGGTAGCCAGGGATCAATCGTCCAAAGAATACCGAAAAAGGCAATAAGCGCTATAAGTGAGTTGAATATAATTAAGGAGAATGAAACACATTGAACCGAAAAGCTTCTAATGTCCTCTTCTAGCCTTTGATCTGGGTTATCAACACCAGCATAGGAGAGCATCGAGTAATAAGCTCTGTTTGATAGATACCGTCTTAGGAAATAAATGCTAAGCCATCTTCTCCATTTTAGAGCAAAACGTTCTTCTGTGTACCTATAAAGGACTGCTACAGGGACTGCGCATCCTATAGCAAGCAGGTAGCGGCCAAGCTCTGAGAGGAACCTATTTTCATCCCTAACAGATAGAGCAGTCATGACATAGCTCATAAGATAGCTCATGACTACATTGATTCCTGCTATGGCTAGAGCAAACAGAGCAAGCAGGGCTAAAAGCCCAAACATTTGAAGTCTAATTTCAGAGAAAAAAATTGGTAAAACCAGGTTTTTTAGCCTTCTCCAGGTGGTTTTATCGAACCTTGCAGTGCTCATTTTAAGCTCACAGAGTCTCTGTTTTTTTAAATAAAATCAAGGAGATAAGCACCGGTCGGTAAAGATTTGAAAAACTTTAGTAAAATTTAGCCACGGATCATAATAATTTTTCAAGTTCAAGACGACCTAAGCAAGCAGGTGAGAAGGTTTCACCTAGTAAGTGTTCACCTAGCAGGTGTTCACAGACATGGATTGTTTATGAAGCTTGGAGCAAATACATCATCATTGAGGGCGCAGACAAATCTTGCGAACGCAACCTCAAAGCTTGCTTCTACCTTTGAAAGATTATCCTCAGGTTTACGAATAAATAGGCCATCAGATGATGCTGCAGGTTTAGCAATCGCAGAGTCGCTAAGAGCAGATGCAAGAATCGCTTCTGTAGCTATTAGAAACGCAAACGATGGTGTCTCCATGATCTCCATCACAGATGCTGCTTTAGAATCAGTTGGATCTATTCTTATAAGAATGGCGGAATTAGCAGAGCAAAGCGCAAATGGAACTTATTCGACAAGTCAAAGATCAGCATTAGCTACAGAGTTTTTGGCTTTAGGTTCTGAGGTAGAAAGAATTGCTACAACAACTGAATATAACGATATAAAACTTCTATCAAATTCACAGTCTATTACTTTACAGGTTGGATTAAATGGGAATTCATCAAGCCAGATAAGAATTCAAAGTGTAATAGGGACTCTTTTTGGGATAGGGCTTGCATCAAACGGTTCAAGTTCTCTTACATATTCAATTCAGGCTAACTCAGATGCTGCATCAATAAGCGCAGCTAGAAATGCTATTGATGCGGTAGGTTCTGCCATTTCCCAAGTTTCAATTTTGCGAGGTGTAGTAGGTGGTGCTGAAAGTAGGCTAAGTGTTGCAATCTCCAATCTTCAAGTAGCCAGGGAGAATTTCGTTGCAGCAGAAAGTCGAATTAGAGATGTTGATGTAGCTTCTGAAGCAGCTGAGATGGTTAGACTTCAAATACTTCAACAGGCAGGCACTGCTGTTTTAGCACAAGCTAATATGCAACCCGAGCTTGTGCTTAAGCTCTTAGGATCCGGCTCTTAAGTCGCAGACTGGAGTTTTCAGAACAGAATCAAGATGCCCCATGACTTTGGTAGTTGCCTCAGCTTTTGTAATTGCGCCGTTTCTATCAATATCTAGTCCACTATTTTGTGAATAAACCGCTCCACCTTTTTGAGCTATCTCGGTATTATCTGTAGAGGTTATAAATTTTGGCATAAACACTGCCATATAAAGATCGCTTAGCTCGAGTATTTTTCCAGAAAATGGTGAAAGATAACGCTCAACGAAGGAAAGCTGCTCAGTTGCAGTCATCTTTGCAAGCTCTTCAGTTGAGGTTCCAAGGGAAGTAGCTGTATTTGGCATGAACTGGATCAGTCCAGTTGCTTTGCCATTTACTGAGTTTCTTATCATTGGCGAAAACGTCCCTCCTGTTTCAAAGCTCATTACGGCAAGAAGATTCTCAGGGGTAGTTCCTAAGTTTTCAGAGATTCTTACAACTTCATTATAAAAATTAGGTTCAAAGCATGGCTTCATAATAACTTCCTATGTTCCAGGTCAGGACATCAATGTGCCTTGTCAGGTTTTTTAACCTAACCTTTTCAGTTCAATCGGATTTAAATTTAAGAAGTTTCCTCAAGAACCCATTTTTTTAAAGAGGTGCTTAGGGGAAGAGATGGATCGCCAAAAAACTTCGATTGTAGCTCTGTTGATACTCTTAAAGATTCATATAAAGGTATAAGGTTTTTTGTTGAGATAGGGGAGGAGAGGCCAAAGAATTTAATACTATCCCCGATAGCTCCTACACTTGAAAAGAGCAATTTGGGAGATCTGATAGTTTTTACTCCCATGATATCAGTAACTTCGCGAATTGTGAGCTCATCAGGATTAGCTACATGGACTGTCCCTAAAGGCTCCTTAATTACACTTTGAACAAGATAGTTGGATAGAGAATCAACATCAATTAGTGCACGTATCGCATCATCTTTAAGAGGAATTGGCATATTTCTTAATTTAAGAAGTGTCTTTAAGTTTCCCTTGCAGCCTTTTCCAAAAACAGAAGGAGCTCTTAAAATTGTATTGTGTTTGGGGAAGATGTCTCTTACTGCTTCTTCTCCGTAGTATTTACTTATGGTGTATGGAGTATCGGGTTCAGGGGTGTCTGTTTCTCTGAGTGGAATGTCACTTGCTCTTCTAACCGAGCCGATAGAGCCAAGATATATAAATTTATTCACCCCATTCTTTTTCCCTTGGGCAGCTAGATTTCTAGTTCCTTCGAAGTTTATCTCATAGAATTCTTTATCGGATTGGTTTTTTCCATGAGCAAAAGCTGCAAGATGGACGATAGTATCAACACCTTCCAGGGCGCGATTCCAGTCAGTCTTTGAGTCTATCTGTCCGACGATCTCAGTTGGTGGTTCACCAGATCTACCAGCTATTTTAAGATCTATTGCGTGTGAATAAAGAGCTCTTAGGGTTCGACTTCCTATAAAACCAGAGGCGCCTGTTATTAGAACTTTCACAAGGGATAACTATAACGTAAAAAGAGCCCGTTTTCACGGGCTCTTAAGCCTTATGTCTCCCGTGGCGGATTCCCGCCCCAAGTTCCTCCGCCCCGGTTCACATGGGCGTCAAATAAACACCACTACTGCCCCCCTCGCGGGGGGAAACCGGTTTACTGGAGGAGGCTGATCGCCAAACTCGGCTGCTGGTTCGCCTGCGCAAGTATGGCAGCACCGGCCTGCTGTAATATACTGAGTCGTGTTAACTCAGCTGCTTCAGAAGCTACATCCACGTCGCGGATTCGGCTTTCTGCTGCTGCAAAGTTTTCACGTGCTACTGATAGGTTGTTAATCGCAACCCGTAGTCTTGACTCAGCCGCTCCCAAGTTACCTCGGGTTTGCGATAGAGATCCGATAGCACCTGTGATCGCATCTAGTGCTGCACGAGAAGCAGATTGACCTGCTTCAATTGACGCACCTGATATTGAGTAGGTTAGTACTGAGCTTCCGCTTCCAGCTAGTCCAAGAGCCTGTAAGGTTCCTTGAACGTTAGTGATCTGGATCTGAGATACTGAACCTGAGTTGAAACCAACTTGTAGTGTAATTGAAGAACCTCCCGAAAGAAGTTTTACACCGTTAAATGTTGTAGTTTCAGCAATACGTTCGATCTCTGAACCAAGTGCGGAGAACTCGTTTTGAAGTGCCGATCTTTGTTGTGTACTAAACACCCCGTTTGCTGATTGCTCAGAGAGCTCAGCTAGACGGGTTAGAACGCTCGAGATCTGTGCAAGTGCACCGTCAGCAATTGCTACAACAGATATACCGTCGTTAGCATTTCTGATCGCTACTCCAGCGATTCTTTGGTCAGCACGTAAAGAGTCAGCAATCGCAAGTCCTGCTGCGTCGTCACTAGCTTTGTTAATTCTTTGACCGGATGATAACCGCTCAAAGGTGTCTTGCAGAGAACTTGTAGCGATACCTAAGCGTCGCTGTGCCTGCAAGGATGCAATGTTATTTCCAATTGTTATAGCCATTTATTCCTCCTTGAATACAACCCGAGCGCAAATCCGTCCTTGAACTTACGCGCTAAACGCTTCCAGGCTCGGGGCCACCTAGAACCGGTACTGCTTGTTGCGGCTTGGCTTTATATGTACGACTTTGGGCAAAGACCGCTTGAATAACCTCTGAAGTTTGATATCGGGAAGGGGGTAAAAATACTTAAGGGTTTTTTTAGTAGAGGTATAACGGATAGTTGTGAAGCTTTTGAGGCAGGGGTACAATGAAGGGTAAGGAGTTATTTTTATGAGAATTTCCCTTTTAGTTTTATCACTCATCGTAGTTGGTTGTGGGAGCAGAAACCTCTCAGGACGTGAAACTGGAGCTTTGACCGGAGCTGCCATCGGAACCGGGCTTGGTGCAATTGTAGGAAACCAGACAGGAAACCAGGGTGCTGCAATGGCGATTGGGGGTGGAGCAGGGCTTCTAACTGGCGGCTTAATTGGTAACGAGATGGATAAACAGGAAGATCTTACCTATGAGCAGGAGGAGCGAATAAGAAGAAATGAAGAAGAGCTCAGAAGGCAACGACGGGAAATGGAGATGATGCGTGGTAGAGAAGGTCGCTACTACGATGATCGTGGATATGATTATCGTCATGATTATCGTGACGATAGGTATGATTATAGATACGATGATAGACGGTATTAGACAAATTCTAGGGGTCTGGTAGGTGGGAGAATAACAGTTCACCGATTCTCTGTTCTCCGATAGCCTTTGGACAATTTTTGAAAACTCTGAACTGATTACCGTCTATCTATTTCCGTGAGCCGTTGGCAAAGCAGAGTACTGAAATCAGAATATTGAAAAATCTGAACATTATCTGCGAATCCTTACCCCTTTCTCTTGATAACTTCTGTTGCAGTTGCAACAACCGATGCAATGTCGGTCATATTTGAAGGGATAATCATACTAGTAGACGCCTTTGCTAAATTGCCGAATTCCCCAATGTATTGCTCAGCAACTCTTAGTTGCATAGCTTCAAATCCGCCACTTGCATTGATTGCAGTAGCAACGGACCGAATACCATCAGCAGTAGCATTTGCAACTGCAAGTATGGCCTCAGCCTGACCTTGAGCCTCATTGATCTGTAATGTCTTATTAGCTTCAGATTCTTTAATTACCCTCTGCTTTTCCCCTTCAGCGTGGTTTATTTTAGAATCTCTTTCTCCTTCTGATGTAAGAATTGCCGCACGTTTTTCCCTTTCAGCTCTCATCTGCTTTTCCATAGCAGATAAAACATCATGTGGAGGGGTGATATTTTTAATTTCATAACGAAGCACTTTTACCCCCCAAGGTTCACTTGCCTTATCAAGTTCAGCAACAACAGAGCTATTAATATGAGAACGTTCCTCGAAGGTTCTATCAAGGTCGATCTTACCGATCTCGCTTCTTAGTGTAGTTTGGGCAAGCTGGGATAATCCAAAAAGATAATCACTGATACCATATGAGGCCAATTTTGGATCAACTATTTTTAAGTATAAAACCCCATCTACTCCAACCTGTACGTTATCTTTTGTGATACAGATCTGTTCAGGTATGTCGTATGCAACCTCCTTTAGGGAGTGTCTGTAAGTTATCTGATCAAAGAATGGGATCAGTAAATGAAATCCAGCACCTAGAGTAGCTCGATATGACCCAAGTCTTTCCATAACGTAAGCTGATTGTTGTGGAACAACAATTGCAGTTTTAAAAATTACTACAAGTATAAATATTACGAGAACTATTGCTATTACCAAAGTGCCTGTCATTTTTTCACCATTAATTTTAATCCATCTATTCCTGTGACTGTGCATTCTTTGCTGATCGGTTCCGTTCCAACATTCTTTGCTTCCCAGGTGCTACCTCGTGATTCTACTTTTCCACTCTCTCCAGGTGCTATTTCACCAATCGCTGAAGCGGAGGTTCCAACCAGTGAGTCGATATCGATTTTTGGACCTTTACCTATAAGGTACTTTCTAAAAAGACCCATTCCTATCAAGGATAATAATCCAAAAGTCCAAAGTTGAACCTCAAGGGACATTTCAAGGGATAGGATCAAAAGAAGAGATACAAGCCCTGCTCCTAATGCAAAAAAGAACACAAAAAACCCTCCGGTTAGAGTCTCTAAACCAAGAAGTATAAGTGCTACTGACCCCCAAACCCACCAAGGCATAGTGGGTTTAATACTGCTATCTGGTTGAAAAAGAAAGAGATTATTTTATTTAATCTTTATGAAACAATTCTGCATAAATTTCGTATATCCTAGGGGTGATGAGAGTCGACTGGACAGATCTTAGCCTTATAGCCCTAGCGGCTTTAATAACAGTTAAGGTCGGTATTCCGACTTATAAAGACTGGGTTATATCAAGAGAAGAAGCTAGTATAACAACTCGTCTCAATCACCTTTCTTCCACGCTTGAGACCTTTGAAGGTGATAGGGTTTATTTTCAGTCCAATGGTGATGAGAGTTTTGGGGTCTTAAGGCTCCCTGGAACTATCGAACTTGGATTTGGTTCTATTAAGGGCGAATTTGTTGAGGGCGAGATCATCGAGATCGATGATGATAGAAGACTTGTTATGCTGAGGGGTAAATGAGAATTGCATTAGGATACTGGTTTGGCGACGTTTCAATAGTAAGGCTCACACTTTGGGCCGCGCTGTCTGTTTATACCTTTGGTTTACTTTCTTTTAGATTATTGGTTGATACGCCTGTGCTTGAAACGTCAATGTCTAGAAGTAGACTGCTTTCTCAAAAATTAACCAGAGAGCTGCCTGTTTACGAAATGTTAAAGGATATATCCTCTGACCCTAAACAGATGAGAAAAGATATTGAAAAAGTTCTCTCTTTGACTGGATTTTCTCATCTGGTTCTTGAAACTCTGGTAACAGAGGATGGAAGGATTATCGTCAGAGAAAGTAGAACTCGAAGGACGAGTTACTAAGAGCAACAGATAACGCAGAGTACGCGGAGTTGCGCAGAGTAGTTACTCTGTGAAACTCTGAGTCCTCTGCGTTGACTAATATTTGAAATTATACTTTCCTGTACTTAAGCCTATTAGTGTAGTGTGTAAATCTAAAACGGGTTACTCACCCTTCGATAGCCCATCGATAATTCCATCAATATACTCTTCATCAAGATGATGATACTTATCTAAAAAATCTATAGCAGTTGTTAGATCTTTATTCTTAACATACCACTCAGCAATAAGTCGTAGTTTGTCTACAATTAAAGCATTATCAACCCCTTCCTTTATTCCAAGTAAGATTCTCGCTTCGGCTTCTTCAGGTTTATTAAGTTTTAGTAGGGACTCTACAACGACTAGGTGATAAAATGATGGATTCTCCCAACTTGGTCTATCCTTAGTATTTTGACGCTCTTCTCGATGTTTATCATAAAGAAGAACTGCCTCTGCATAATTATTTTCTTCAAAGGCAAGTTCAGCTTTGTTTAGAAGTGATTCATGAGCGCAGGAAGTCAATATAATCGTGATAAGAAAGCCTCGTGCCATCATTTTTTGTTCTCCATCTTTGATGAAACCATACCCATTGCTCAGGTGAGATTCTAATCTGCTCCTCAAGCTGCTGGTTAAACTTAGATAGTATATCCTCTGGAGTATTTCCAGAAAGTTCTTTCGTGGTAATTATAAACTTTTTTTTATCTCTTCTTATAAAGGCACTTATTATTGGAATATTCAAAGAGAGAGCCATTCTCACCACAGTTACTGGAGTAGAGGCCTCTTCATTAAAAAATTTCACAGGGATACTTTTTACTCTAGTATCCTGATCAATTACTGCAGCTACTACATTACCCTCTAAAAGAATCTCCTCGATCTCCTGAGCGCCACCTTTACCAACCCTCCAGATAGTCTTGATACCATGCTTATTTCTTAACCATTCAAGTATCCATTGAAACCTTCTAGCTGGTCTTCCTATCGCATACAGAGGAGCTCCTCTTCTAACGGCATAAGCTCCTAAGAGATCCCATGCTCCATAGTGGGCGGTTAGAGCCAATATTCCTTTACCCTTGCTTAAAAGTTTAAGAGCCTCATCGAGATCAGGAGCTATAAAAGCCTCATCCGCAGGGCATTTAAAAAGTGTTTCGAAGATTAATTGCCCTATGTGGGCAAATACCAGTGGTGTAATATCTTCTCGGTTTATAAACTTCTTAAGTTGTAATGAGCATATTAACCTAGATTTCGTGGGTATAAGGCCAAAAATATACCCTAAAGCGTACCCCAATAAGCCAAAGGTAGATCTAGCTAGCAGCACGACGAGGCTCTGAGAATTGAACCTGAGACATTATTTCGTTTGTAATAGCCTTAGAGGATAGCTTGAACATTCTTGGTTCGATCTCTGCAAGCCAGTTCCAAACACTAAAATCGAGGGAGTGAGATGCTTCAACTTTAAGAACCCTTGGTAAGTCTGTTTTTATAACCTTCTCATGAGGAGCACTTATCTCTTCTATCAGTTTTTCTCCTTTTCTAAGACCAATAAACTTGATCGGGATATCGCGTCTACCATGTAGTGCAAGCATTCTCTTAGCAACTTCTAATACCTTCAATCGCTCGCCCATATCTAATAAGAAAAGATCTCCCTTACCTCCAGCGCCAGCGGCAGAAAGTATAAGATGTACAGCTTCAGGGATGGACATAAAGTATCTCTCTACATCTGGATGGGTGACTGTAATTGGCCCACCAGCTCGAATTTGATCCCTAAAAATTGGTATTACACTTCCGGCACTATTAATTACATTTCCAAATCGAACTATTGAAGTAGCAAATGGAAACTCGCTTTCTCTGACTAACCATTCTCCTAGAAGTTTAGTAGCTCCCATGACGTTTTCTGGGCTTACAGCTTTGTCAGTAGAGATCATTACGAAGTTTTTAACACTTCCACACTCAACGCAGGCTTTAAGTAGATTTCTAGTACCTAATAAATTATTAGCAATGGCTGCATGTGGATTATCTTCTAATAGAGGTACATGCTTATAGGCAGCTGCATGAAAGATTACCTCTGGCTCATGTTTTTTAAGAACTAAAGAAAGAGAATCATAGCTAGAGACTGATGTAAGTTCAGACTCTATAGGGTATGATGAAAGCTCTCGCGAGATTGAGAAAAGGTTGTACTCACTTGAGTCCAGCAAAATCAACTTCGAAGGGGAGAACTCCGCAATCTGTCTACAAAGCTCACTACCTATAGATCCACCTGCTCCAGTTACAAGTACAACGCGTTCTCTTAGAAGGGTGGAGACAGGACCTGAATCTGGAAGCACCGTATCGCAATTAAGAGCCTTCTCGATTGATAGCGGGGCGGTAAGATCTGAGATGCATGCTATATCAGCAAATTGCTGAAGATGTTTAACTTGAACTCTTAGTTGATTACAAACTCTTTCAATATCAGCCAGTATCTCTTTCCCTAATGAGGGGATACCAACTAATACTGAGCTCACCGTTGGTCTAGTTTCAAGGTGAAACTGCAGGTCTGAAAGTTTTCCTAGGACAGGAACCCCAAATACGCTACCACCTGAATGTCTTGGATGATCGTCAAGAACTAGCACAGGTTTTAGTCCAAATCTGATCTGACTAAGAAGATACTTAACTAACATATGTCCAGTATCTCCAGCTCCTAAAACTATAACTTCTGCTGCTTCACTTGGAGCTTTTACTGCTCTTTCTCGCGATACTCGTAGGAATCCTCTTAGAGCAACATTAAAAAATAAAGCCAAGACTAGTTCTATTATGAGTATACTTCTTGGAAAGCCTTGAATTGGTAGAAGAAAGGCGATAGCACCAAAAGCTACACTGCTTGCTGTATGAGATTTGAAGATTTTAATACCATCTTCTAAGGAGAAATATCTCCACATCGATTTATTTAGACCCCAGTACCATGCACCAAGAAGTCTTAAGAATAGAAGAATTGGGAGAGCAGGTATTATTCTTTCTGATATTTCTGCCCAGTTGCCATCAAATCGTAAAGCTAGGGCTAGAAAATAGCTAACAAATGACACGCATAGAGTAAGTGTGAGCTTCATTGAAGATTAAGCTTAACAGGAACTAAAGTAAAACGTCTATCTAGTTTAGCGTGTTCTTAAGAGCTTTATTGAGCCATTTTTGATATGCTTTTGGTGAGTTTAGTCTAGGCTCAGTTCCGCAGTTGGGGATAAATCTGCCAACAAGATCGGTCTGATGAACTACAGTGCCTCCACAGATTAGATTTGCGCCGACAAATAGAACCGACCTTTCTCTGACATCTCCATCAGGCCCACCCTCGCGAACCCTTCTAGTTAGAGGGCCTTTAATTACAAGTCTGTTCTTTGAAGCGATGAGATCTTTTGGTCCACCAAGACGTCTTTCATTTGTAAATGATCCATCTCGGTATTGAATCTTTGAAAATAACCTAACTTTACAATCTCCATTAAAACCTGAAGGTCTGAAATAACGAATCCTAATTCGCTGACCTGGCGCGACTCTAAAGAAAATATTAGGTTCAGTTGTTGATCTAATAACTGCTGATGAGGAGCATTGTTCTGCTACTAAGAAAGAGCTAAGTAGTAAAAGGGCAAATAGATATCTCATAAAAAAACTTCCTTAATTCATTCTACTTAATACATCAATCTCTTCTTCGTTCAAACATTCTCTTGCAAAGTCTGCTGATGAATCGCCAGCTGAACTGCCTGCGGTTGAAGGTGTCTGAGAAGACGCGTCCCCACTACCTGAGCCGCCTTCAAGGGATAGATTTTCTGTGGAGTTAATTGAATTTTCTCCACCAGAGCTTCCACTAAAAGATACAACCCCTGCCAGTGCTCCGGCGCCGGTAATACCTGCTAGCAGAAGATTGTCATCTGAGTTGGTGGTATATGAGATCGACTGTATTTTCTCAGAGCAGAAACTCCAATCACCAGCCGATAGACTACTAAATATAGCAACGCCATCTTTAATTTGCGCAGTTAGGGTCTCTCCATTTTTAGATTTTGCAGTAAGCTGTTCATCATTAGGGCTAACTAACTTAAGGGTGACTGTAAAACTATCCTCAATGTTACTGACTGTTCTTCTGATCTCATTAGAGCAGTCACGCAGTATTAACTCAGACTCGGCAAATGCAAACGTTGCCAGTAGAGTTATGGAGGACAATAGGAGTGATTTCATATATTTGGATGATGCCAAGGAAACGTGTTATTTGTAAAGCCAGTATATGGATTGCTGCGTGACAGGGTTTTAGAATGGAGAAGATCGGAGTCATAGGACTAGGATATGTGGGTCTACCAGTTGCCCTTGAGTTCTCTTTGGCTGGGTTTGAGGTTGTTGGATTTGATCTAAATCAAAAAAAGGTTGAGAAATTAAATAAAAAGATAGATCCAATTAAGGAGGGTCTTGATAACCAGATTAGAGAATGTAGAGCAATATTCACTACTAACCGAGAGCAGTTATCAGGGTGCACTACATATATTGTCTGTGTCCCGACACCTGTTGATGAGAATAAAAACCCAGATCTTTCTCCCCTACATGGAGCCTGCACTACTATAGGTTCAGTTCTAAAGAAGGGCGATCTTGTAGTCATTGAATCAACAGTATACCCAGGGGTAACAGAAGAGTTTTGCGGAAAATTATTGTCAGAAGTTTCAGGCCTAAAACCCTCGGTTGACTTCTCATTGGGATACTCTCCTGAGAGGATGAATCCTGGTGATCCAAAAAGAAGACTTCCTGATATAGTAAAAGTAGTAGCAGGTGATAGTAAGGAGTCACTAAAGAGGGTAGAGGATCTTTACTCAAAGATCATAAGAGCCGGGGTTTTCGCTGCCAAAAGTATTAAAGTGGCAGAGGCTGCAAAAGTTATCGAAAACACACAACGAGATCTTAATATTGCTTTAATGAATGAGCTATCGATCATATTTGATAGGGTTGGGATTCCAACTAGGGATGTCCTTGAAGCTGCAAAAACAAAATGGAATTTTTTGCCTTTTGTTCCAGGATTAGTTGGAGGGCACTGTATTGGGGTAGATCCATATTATCTTACGACTTTAGCTGAGGGGCTTGGTTATCACCCAGAGATTATTCTTGCTGGAAGAAGAATAAATGATCGAATGGGCTCTTGGATCGGTCAGAAAGTTGTTAAACTACTAATCAAAAGTGATATTGCTCCAAAAGGTGCTGAGATTGGAATTTTAGGGGTTACGTTCAAAGAGAATGTTGCGGATCTCAGAAATTCTAAAGTTATTGACGTTGTAAAAGAGTTAAGTGAATTTGGTGCTAATGTTTCTGTTTGGGATCCTCATGTAACAAACGATGAGGCTAAATATGAGTACGGAATAGAAATATCCAAACCCGATCGAGAGTTTGATTGTCTAGTAATAGCAGTTTCTCATAATGAATTTAGAAATCCAGATTTTATTAAACGTTATGTCAAAAGTGGTGGAATTATTGTTGATCTAAAGGGAATCTTCGAGCCTGATATGTTTCCAGATCAAGTATACTGGGCATTATGACAAGATCTTTAGTCACTGGTTCAGCAGGATTTATTGGCTCTCATCTTTGTGAAAGGCTTTTGAGGGAAGGTCATGAGGTATTAGGGGTTGATAATTTTATCACGGGTAAACCCGAAAATATAATCAAAGGAGTTAGATTTGTTGAGGGTGATATAAACGATTTTACATTGATGAAAAGACTTACAAATGGGGTCGATTTTGTTTTTCATCAGGCAGCTTTGGGTTCAGTCCCAAGATCTTTTAAATTTCCTCAAGATACTAATAGGGCAAACGTCTCTGGTTTTTTGAGTGTTCTAGAAGCTTCTCTTTCGGCCAATGTTAGATCTTTTGTTTATGCATCATCTTCTTCTGTTTATGGGGATAGTAAGATTAGCCCTAAAAAAGAGGGAGAGGAGGGAGCTCTACTTTCTCCTTATGCAATTTCAAAAAGAGCTGATGAGCTTTATGCATCTGTATTAGGTGAGCGGGTAGAGACCAGTATTATTGGTCTTAGATATTTTAATGTATTTGGCTCAAGGCAGGATCCAGAAGGTCCCTATGCTGCAGTAATTCCTAAGTGGATTAAATCAATCAGGCAGGGTGAGACTTGTGTTATTAATGGAGATGGAAATATCTCCAGAGATTTTTGTTTTATCTCTAATGTAGTAGATGCAAATCTACTTGCTGCAAAAAGTAGTGTAGATAAGCCTGAAGTCCTTAACATTGCCTGTGGTGCAAGCACTACGCTTTTTGAACTTTTTGAGATGATCGCCTCTGCACTCGGAAAGAACGGGTTAAAGCCTGAGCTTGGTCCACCAAGAGAAGGAGATATTCAGTTTTCATTAGCGGATATTTCAAAAGCTAGATCTGTTATCGGATATAACCCATCGGTTGATGTGGCGGAGGGGATTAAGCTTACTTGTGGGTAGTGGGGGTATTAGCTTCAGAGCTTGCCTGGTCTGGTTTTCTTGTCCTCCGAAGCTTCCTACTCTGCTAAAGCTACGAAGGACAAGTTAGCGAAGGGGGAAGACCTATATGAAATAAAATCACACTAATTCCGTAACCGTGAACTTAGGCTTGAGCGTGAGCCAATTTCAAGGTCAAGCCTAAGGTCATGGTCAAGGATTCATGCCATTGCCGGTGAAAATTACTATGAACTTGGCGATATCACTGTTTTGTCGTCATCATCATCTGTTAGCTCAACAATTCCAACTGTTGCTCCACCAGCGATTGCAACTCCTGCTAGTGCAGGCAGTATGGTAATTCCAGTTGAGCCACCAGAAATTGCTACTGTAGTGAATGTTAGACCCATTTCGCTTGAAGAAACTATGTAAGTGCCAGGAAGAAGATTTTGAAACAGAGCTACACCATTTTCAGCGGTAGTCTGAATTATTTCACCTGTTGCCTCGTTAGTAATCGTGACTATTGCTCCTTCAGCTGCTTCGCCCGTCTCATTTAAAACTGAGAATTCAATAGATCCAAACTGGCTTGAAATGTTCTCCTCTGCTCGTACAAAACCACTTGTATCTTTAACTGTTATAGTCCCGCCTTCAGCAAGGATGAGGGATGGGATTATGAGCAAAAGTAGTGCACGCATTGTTCTAATTAGATGTCGTCAAGTCTAACATGGCTTCTTAATGATGATTTATTATCTGAGAATAAAAACGGTGAAATGTCCAAGAAATTGATATTAACCAGATCTTTTTCGTAAAACAGCGTTTCCAATAATTACGCTTATTGAGGCGATTCCAATCCAACTTATTGCTGGTATCCTTAGTGGAAAGTCGAAGGTCGAACTTAATAGGAACGATATGACCGCAAGCTCAGGGAATATGGTTTTCCCCTTAAATAGAAAGCTATCTTTATATACCCTAATAAAAAAGAAGGTTGTAATTAAAGAACCTATCAAGCCAGTTTCGATTATGAGCTGCAAGGTATCCGAATGAAGGTACTCAGGTCTAAGTCCTACAAAGGTTGAAGAAGCAACCGAGAAGAACCTCTCTTCCCATAATCCAAGACCTACCCCAAAAATTGGAGATCCATAGAGTAATGGCAGGCTCTCTTTGATCATAAGCCATCTAAGATCGTCAACTGCAGCGATTAGTCCATAAACAAGTCTTGCTTCTAATATCTCCTTTTGTTCGTACAGTGCCCCGACAGTTGCAAGGGCAAATATCATTGCTAACCAAAGAGAAAAACTTTTCAGTCTCGCCCCAGTCGAAAAAGAGAAATGAATAACGCCAATCAAAGATAGAATTGATAATGGAACTACTACTCCTCTTGATAGACTTGCAAGTATCGTGACTGAAAGTAAAGAAGCCTTAGAAGCAATTATAAGCAATGAAGGAAGTAGTGGTGATGCAAGATATATTGAAAGTTTCGATGAGTGAGATTTAAGTAGGTCCTTAGACACTGATTCTTTTAGTTTAGTTAACTTCAAAAAGAACTCTTCTAGTACAAAAAAGAATGGAAAGATCAAAAATGCACCAAGATGGTTTGGGTTTACAAAAGGCCATCTGGCACGATTACTTGCTGCAACTGTTGAAGGTTCAAATATCCAAAACAAACGTCCTGTATCGTTAAGCCAGTGACTAAGAGCTATTAAGGATACAATGATTCCCGAATAAATGATGTACGCTTTTAGTTTCAAAAAATTATCAGTTCGAGCTAGAATAAAAAAAAGAACTGCAGCTATAGAAAATGAAAATATTGCAGATTCCATCTGAACTTGGTTTGGAACCCCAAGAGAGATTCCTTCAATCGGAAGTGGTTGTTTGAATATCATTCCCCAACAAAATTGAAGAGATCCATAAAGAGCAATCGATAGGCACCAGAGTCCTAAGGTTTGTATTGGTGGAAAAAGAGGTGCTTTTTTGATGGAGTAAATTCCAGAAAAGATTATTAAGGCTGAAAATGAAAGCCATGCAGGAGTATGTACTGATCCGAAAAAAAGTGGAGATAGGATAATTAATATAGGCACTAAAGGCATTTTAGAAGCTCCTTAACTTTTAATTCCAGATCGGCAATTGTTCCATTATTTTCTAAACTAAAATCTGCTCTTTTTATCTTTTCTTCAATAGGAAGTTGAGCTTTTAGTCTTTTATGAACTTCTTGAGGGGGAAGTGAAGAGCGTTGAATAATATTATCCTCTGAGGCGTATACTGCTACTGATTTCGAGATTTCTGGGTACGATTGTTTGGACTCAAACAAAAGTGGAACAAGGTAGAAGATTAGATCTCCGCTATGAGAATTATAGATTCTGAGCCAGTCATCCCTAATTATAGGATGAAGAATAGCCTCAAGTTTCTCTCTGGATTTCGTATCGTTAAAGACAATCTGAGCTAGTTTTTTCCGATCAAGTTCGCCTGATGGGAGTAAGATAGATTCGCCAAATATAGTTACAATATCCTTGAGGCCTTTTGAGCCGATGGTTACAGCTTCTCTTGCCAAAGTATCGGAGTCTACAACCTCATAACCAAGATTCTTTAAAATATCTCCGACTTTAGATTTCCCACATCCAAATCCACCGGTAATGGCGATAGCGCGTTTCATTTTCACTACTAAGTTACACGCCCTTAGATTATAGAGGCAAGATATGGTAATATGTTCTAGGTGGATATTTATCGGAAGTTTTTGGACAAAAAAAGAGCAGCACTTGGCAAGCGTGGGTTCTTAATCGACTGTTCCATGATAAATCCTGATCTGTCACCGCCAGCAGCTGCGCTGCGTGAGCTCTCAAAATATGCCAGCGTCTCCTCAAGTCATCGCTATACCGTGGCCCGTGGTATACAGGAGCTACGCGAGTCGTTCGCTGATTACTATTCTGATAGACTTGGAGTAAATTTGGATTCTGAATCTCAGATCTGTGTGACAAGCGGCACGAAAGATGCCCTTTTTCATTTCTTAAGTGCAGTTTGCGTTACTGGGGACACAGTTGGAGTCATTGCCCCAGTATATCCGATGTATAGACAGGTTGCTCTTAGCCTTGGACTTCAGATAGTTGAAGCATCTAGTTTGGAGGAGTTGTCTAATGTTCGGGCTGTTGTGCTTAATTCTCCTCAAAACCCTACAGGATCAATCTTAAATCCTGATGAAGTACAATCGTGGGCATATGCGAATAAGATTTCAATATTTCATGATGCAGTTTACGTTGATATGGTTGTTGGGGCTCGAAGTTTTCTTGAGCAACCATTAGTTCCAACTGTTGAATCGTTCTCCCTGTCTAAATCGTTTTCTGTTCCTGGGTGGAGAATAGGTTGTGTGGCTGGTGACCCAGATTTGATTGATCGTATCGCTACAAGAAGATCCAGACTTGATTATGGGGTATTCTTTCCCATTCAAAAAGCTGCAAGTTATCTTTTGTCTAGTGAGTCTGCTTTCCCGAGAGAGCTGGCTTTAAGATATAAACATCGAGGTAAGCTGTTCAGCCAGAATAGCTCTGGGCTTCCTTTTGTATGGATGAAGAAACCTATTGGTATGGCTGACTATTTACTCGACACATTTGGAATCGCAGTACTGCCAGGGGCAACCTTTTCAAAAGACTTTGAACAGTATATTCGTATTGCACTAGTCTTAAGTGATGAGATGCTTTTAAGAGTGGTGGATTCAATGAAGCAGTTTGAGGAGAGTCATGAGATTTCTATTTAGTTTGTTTTTACTTTGCTCCTTAGTTATCGCAGATGAGCAGTGCAAGAATGCAGCTAAACTTATTCAAGAAGGGGTGAAACTTTCAGACTCAAGTGATGGTGAGATAGGAAAGTATAGAGAGGCAGCAGAACTTTGCCCATCTATGCCGGAAGCATTTTATAATCTTGGTGTAGTTTTGGGAGCTAAAGGAGATCACTCTGGTGCTTTAGAGCAATTTAAAAAAGCGATCGCAATCAAACCTGCCGGTGCATATTTAATTGGCGCTGGAAGGGCTGCTATAGAGGTTGGGGAGGATGCAGTTAGTTTTTTTGAAAAGGCTACTGAATTTGAGGCTGTTGCATCCTCAGCTTATGAAGGTTTAGCAATCGCATATGAGAAAAAAGGAGAGATCTCAAAGGCAATTGAAGTGCTAGAAAAGGGATTAGCTCATAATAGTAGTAGCCAATCGACCAGATATAATTTATCAGTGATGCTTATTCGTGCTGAGCGCAATGAAGAAGCAAAGCGGGTTTTGCTGGATCTTTTGCAGCAGGATCCTAACCATCCTTTAGCAAATTTCCAGTTAGGGTTAATTCAATGGGCAGAAGGTGGTCATGTGGATCTGGCTTTAGATAAGATATCTCAGGCGGCGAGACTTGCCCCTAAGAATGCAGAGATTCAGAGGGTTTTTGCCGGTATTCTAAAAGAGATTGGTGACCTTGAGCGAGCAGAGCTTGCATTGCGAAGAGCATTAATTGCAGAACCAAATGATATCGAAGCAAGAGTTTTGCTGGGGCTGGTTTTGGTTGACAAAAAGCAGGAAGCGCTTGCAGAAGAGGTTTTATTGCAGGCTGTTTCGCAGAATTTAACCCATTCAAATGCATTTGCTGCCTTGGCAAGAGCCCAGGTCGAGCTTGGAAAGTACGGTGCGGCAGAGGAAAATTTTAAAAAAGCTCTTAGTATAGATCCAAATAATGTATCGGCTATAAATGATCTTGGTGTACTCTATAAGAGGCAGGGCTATCCTGAGAAGGCTCAAAGCCAGTTTAAGGCCGCTTTAGCGCTAGACCCAAAATTCTCAGTAGCTCAAAAAAATTTGGAAGATTAGAGGGCTAGTAGGGGGCAGGCCGGGGAGAATCTGCCTGGTCAGGTTTTCAATCTGACCTAAGTTTTAAGGACTGGTTAAAACCAGTCCAGACATTAAAGATCCTGCCGGCCTGTCCCATAGCATGTACTATATTCATACTTTTTGAATAGTTATGGGTATTTCAGCCCAGCTAAACTTTTGTTCTAAAGAAATTAGGTAGTCTAGTAATGGGTACTCCTGTAAAATAGGGTAATCATGACCCCTTCGCCTCTTCGACTTGTTAGACCAGTATCCGTTACTGAAGCGATAGAGGAGGCGGGTGAAGTAGTTCATTCTCTTTGCACAACATTTTCTTCTAATTCCATTCTTACTCCATCCCTTGCTAAGTATCTGATAGGTAGATTTTCAAAAGAAGAATCAAAGGTTTTAGATCTATGGACCGACTTTGGAGTCGTTCCGGTTGTTGCTCATGTTGAAAAGAGAGTAGCTCTATCAAACTCTATACATAAATTATTTTCTTTAATCACAGATGCTCTTATTAACCCTGTAGATCTAGCAAATGTCGCTCTAAAAACTCAAACTATACCTTTGAAAAAGCCAGTTTCAGTTGAGAGATACACGAAACACTTTAGACCATTTTTTGATCTAAACACATTTAGAGAGCTTGAAAATCTAAGAGTTGAATTAGCAAAGGATAATGATAAAACTGCGCGGTTCGCTCAGATCCTGGCCATGGCAATTCTACACGGCCCCTCAGCTGGATACCTTTCGTCTCCCTGTTCAAGTTTGGGAGTTAGTGATTTTGAATCTCAAGAGCGAGAGAATATTAAGCGACGTGCTGGCCCAGAGTATAGAGCTGTCTCTCCAAGGATTTTAAAGCGTGCAGCAGCCTCTCTTTCTGATGGCCTTCCTTTAATTCCGCGAAGGACTCAAAGCTTTCAAAAAGTAACATACTCGGATCCAAGAAATTTGATATCATTTGAGTCTGGTTCTGTAGATCTGGTAGTTACCGAGCTTAGGGAGCAACTCAGTTTTACTCCTAACTCTCAGTGGTTAAGGTGCTGGTTCTCTGGAGTTCCATTGAACGAAAGCGCCTTGAAAGGCTGTGCTGAGGATTCAGTTAATTTTTGGGGTGACATACTGCATGAGGCTGCTCGAGTTACGGCTTTAGGTGGTAGATTCATCGGCATTCTTCGCTCAGATCAGCTCCAGTTTGAAGAGGCGATAAAGCAGATTATTGAAAGAGATAGATTCTGGTACTTAGAAAATCGAATTCAGTTTTTTGGTAAAAAGGTAAAAGTCGGAAGTACTAGAAGTTCAGTTGATGCAGTAGCATTAATTTTACGCAGAGACTAACTCGCTCTAATTTTTACTCCAAAACATTCTAGATTCACCAGTAATATTGCTAATGATTAATCTGTATGTATATCCATGTTTCGTTGATGAAATAGTTAAAGGATTATTTGATTCAATCCTAAATGTTTTCATAATCTCTTTAAATGGTTCTGATTTAGCAAGACTTAAAAATACCTCAGATAAATCATCAGGATTCACGATCTGACTTCTAAGCTCGTTCATCGCTAACTCCATCTGAACAAAATCAGAAATTTCTGATTCTTTCTTTTTAAAATCCTGCATTGGGACTGTTTGATATGGGTATGAAACTAAGAGACCCGTAGTGTATCTGGCAACTAGACAGTTTGACATATTCTGCCAATCTGTAATTGTTCCCTGAATTGGTACAATGGCTGACCTTGTACTTATGACCTGCCCATCTTTGTAGATACAGAAATCCCCCAGACCACCAATTGCAAATCCAGAATAATTTTTCCAGCTATTTTTTGGTTCTTCAGAAGGGAAAAGCGCACCTGTTTTTAGATTAATTTCAGAGTATTTAGGTGGGGAATCTGTTCTTAAGCCTTCAATCATTAATATATTTCCATTTGGAAGTACCTGTCTTGGAATCATATCTCCCTTATGTGTAGCTAAAACAGTTCTTCCATCTTTATCTATAGCGCCAAAGTAACTAGAGGTGTTTTCTTGGTTAGAGAATACGGCGCCATGATTTGGTGAGATGAAAATATCTGTTTTTCGATTATGATAGGTGAATTCAGTTGGAACGATAGATCCGTTTACTTTTAAGATATATATATGCGAATCTAACCCCTGTCCTCCAAGGATTTCCCTGTTAGCTGCAATCAGTATTGTGTCATTAGAGATCCAGTCAAGCTCGTAAACTCCAAAAGTTTCTGCTGAAGCGATTGGAAGCGGAGCAGTCTTTTTTGATGTGATAGTTCTGATAGTTTTTAAGTTTTTGTCAGTTATATTTATCGATAAGGTAGATGTTGTAGGACCTTTTATGTCAGGGTCATTTTCAAGGCTTAGGTATGCAATTCTTGAGCGGTCTGGTGAGACTGAGAATTTAATAACATTTGAGGCAACAGCTCTTGGTGAAGACACGTAGGTGACCTCAGTGGGAGTCACTACTAAATTATCCAATTGGATCGGATTTTGTTGAGTTGTATAAATTGCGGCCATTGCTAACAGGTTCATATTGAGCATTATACTAATTAAAATTGTGCTAATCGACCTTCTAGGTCATTTTCTGCTAGAGTAATCCCTTATGCGTTGGTTTTTATTGGCGATATTGTTTAGCTGTTCGAATCCCCCGTCAGATATTCCTGAAGTAGTACCTGGTGCTAATTTTCTTGATAAGGGGAGATACCTAGTAACAACATTAGGACACTGCGGAGCCTGTCACGGGGAGAATCTCTCAGGAGGACTTGCCTTTGAGGACTCTTTTGGCGAATCATTTGGTTCAAATCTTACAATACTTCATCAAAGAACAGTAAAGGAGATAGTTTCTTCTTTAAGGGAAAGTAAAAATCCAGAGGCACATAGAGGCTTTGAATGGATGAGTGATGGCGATGCAATCGCAATTGCAACATACCTAAGATCATTATACCCGATTCAAAATGATATTCCTGCCAGAGATATTGATTTTTTCACGAGAAATACAAAAGGTTTCCTAACTAGCTCAAAGAACGTAAGAGGTGCTGTTCCAGATGTTCCATCTTCAGAGAAAGGGAAATATTTAGTTAATAGTGTCGCTCGATGTTCTGAATGTCACTCAGGATCTACAAGTTTATTCGGCTCAGTAGAGTATATGGGAGGCGGAAAAGAATTAAAGAAAGGAGATCAGATCCATATTGCTCCAGCTCTAAACGATTACTCCAAATTAGAGCTAGTTGCTTATCTAAGAACTGGAACTACTCCAGATGGGAGAAAGTCAATTTTTTGTCCAACTGACTTTTTTAAAAGATCAGATAAGTCAGATTTAGAACTCATTGCAGGTTACATTGAAGGTCTTAGGAATTGAAACAAGCTGCGATGAAACAGCAGCAAGTGTAGTTTCGCGAGTTGATGGAAAAGTAGTAGTACATAGCTTTAGCTTGTCTTCCCAAAGAGCACTTCATGAAAAATATGGAGGAGTAGTTCCGGAACTTGCAGCTAGAGAGCATCTTAAAAATCTTCCAATCGTTGTTGGGGAGGCAATTTTAGATGATATAGATGGTATAGCTGTTACTGCGGGGCCAGGTCTCAAGGGCTGCCTTATGATAGGTAGTGATTTTGCAAGAGGGCTTGGAGCTGGCTTTAGGCTGCCTGTTTATAGAGTTAATCATATAGAGGCTCATATGCTTTCATGTTTTTTAGAGCATGATGTTGAATTTCCATATATTTCATTGGTCGTTTCAGGGGGACATACAGAGATTCATTTAGTCAAAGCCGTAGGGGTATATGAACTATTCAGTAAAACATCTGATGACGCAGCAGGCGAGGCTTTTGATAAAAGTGCAGTTTTGCTCGGGTGCCCCGGGGGATTAGAGCTTTCAGAGTTGGCTGACACTGTTACTACTTCCCCACATTCACTCCCGATTGGTAACAAAGGAAAAGATGAATTTAGTTTTTCAGGCCTTAAGACAGCAGCATCCCTTCTTATTAAAAAAGTTCAAAATGATAAAGCCAACGTAGCCTACGCTATTCAAGAAGCAATAGTTGGGGCTTTGCTCGAAAAGACGCAGCGTGCGGTGAAGCGATTCGGACTTGATAGAGTTGTTGTTGCTGGAGGGGTATCTGCAAATAGAAGACTTAGAGAAGTATTTGGTCATAAGTTTCAAAGTTATTTCGTCTCACCTAAGTATTGTACAGATAACGCGGCAATGATTTCGCTTTGCGCAATCTTACGGCACGGGATCTTTGACGACAAGCTTACCTATGAAGTTTTTCCAAGGTGGCCTCTTTGATAACCGTTCAAGGAATTGAAATTTGTTTAGTTTGTCTTCTCTTTAGTGCTTATCAACGAGAATTTAGGCGACTCTCGCGGTCAAAGCCTGATCGGCTTTGACAGTTTTTTGAACGGTTACATGTTATCACCCCCACAGTGTCTTTGGCATTTTCACTTGCGTGAAAATCGCAACTCCGAAACTCGACCCCTGAGGGGTTGTATGTATACAATCTTGGATGGTTTGCTAGCTTATGATCTGGTATTGCAAGGATAACTGCTTTGATAAAAAATAAACTTAAAAGTCTAAATGTAAGACCGCAAAAATCAAAGGGGCAGAATTTTCTCTATGATTTAGAAGCTATTAGATCAATAGTTAGTTTTGGTGAACCCACGGCTGATGATAAAATAGTTGAGATTGGCCCAGGGCTCGGTGCGTTAACAGCTGAACTTTTAAATGTTGTCCACGATATCACGGTCATTGAGATCGAAGAAGAATTTTGTAATGAACTAAAAGTAAAGTTTGGTGAAAGAGTAAAAATAATAAATCAGGATGTAACAAATGTTGACATTCCTGGGGAGGATATTCTTCTTTATGGCAATCTTCCCTACTCAAGATCTTCTGATATTATTCAATGGGTCATAAAGCTTAAAAATATTAAAAGAGCAGTTTTTTTACTTCAAAAAGAGTTTTCTGAACGTATTGCTGCTTCACCTGGCACTAAGGCTTACGGGAGTCTTACTGTAGCGGTATCTCTTTGGTGTAAGGCCACCTTGGGGCCAATTGTTACTGGAGATAAATTTCATCCAAAAGCTAATGTTAGGTCACAGGTTCTGAGACTAGATTTCTTTAAAGAACCAAAAGTTTCTTTTACTCCCAATTTTGAACGTGTTGTGAGAGGCTCATTTAACCAAAGGCGAAAAAAACTTTTTAATTCACTTCTCTCTTCAGGTTTCTTAAGAGAGGAAATTGAACATGCTTTAAAATTTTCAGGCATTGACGGAGGAAGAAGAGCTGAAACACTCACTACTGAGGAGTTTGGGAGATTGGCGGAAGGTTTTGCTAAATAATAGCGATTGGCTGTCAGGCTCTGTCGGGGGTCAGGCCGGGAGGCCCAATGCCACTTACATTCAATTCTAAATTATCAGTGCTTGATAACTGATTTTTGAACACAGAGTGCTCAGAGTTTCACAGAGTTATCCAAAACAAACTACTCTGCGTAACTCTGAGACCTCTGCGTCCTTAAGTTTTACCAAATTAAATTAACCACTTACACAATGAAGGTAAGTGGCATTGGCCGGGAGGCCTGACCAGACAAATGCTAGCGTCTGCCTGGTCAGGCCTCCCGGCCTGACCCCAAACAGCCTGACCCTAAGATTTATCTACTACAACAATTCTCAGGACAAACATCATGCCATGGAGGGAGCTCGCCGATTGCATCTTTATTTATTCTTAACCCCATTCTCTCTTCTACTAAATCAGCTATCATTGAAACAAATAGGGGATGGGTTCCAACAGACTTTGCGCGAGCAAAATTAATTCCTAAATTTGAAGCTTTTTCTTTTGCTTCTTCATCAAGGTCGAACATTATCTCCATATGATCAGAAACAAAGCCGATAGGTACTACTACAACTGAACTGGTTCCCAAGCTCTTCTCTTCCTCTAAAACGTCCAAAATATCTGGCTCAAGCCATGGGATATGCGAAGGACCACTTCGACTTTGATAGCAAAGTCTAAACTCATTTCCTTCAGCTATTAGCTTAGATGCTTCGTTAAGTTGAAGTTCATAATTTGATCCTTTTGCCATAGATAATGGCACACTGTGAGCAGTAAAGATTAACTTAGAATTCGGAGTATAAACTTCAAGGACTCTCTCTCTCATGGCTTCAATGAACTTAGGATGGTTAAATCCAAATCTTAACTTTGAAACAGAGATAGTAGGTGCAGCTTCGGCTATTGCATCCGATATATTTTCTCGATACTGCCTGCATCCGGAATAGCAACTAAACATGGATGTAAAAAATGCAAGAGCGTTAGATTTTCCCTCCTGCTTCATACTGGTTAGAGCATCTTTGATATAAGGCTTCCAGTTTCTATTTCCAAAGTAGATAGGAAGATCGAGTCCGCGATCGTTCAGTTCGGCATGAAGACAGTCAATAAGAGCGAGATTTTGTTCATTAATGGGACTCTTCCCGCCAAAATGATAATAATGCTCTGCTACTTCAAGTAGCCTTTCTTTAGGTACGTTTCTTCCCTTGGTTACATTCTCTAAAAAAGGCATTACATCTTCTTTTGAATTAGGTCCCCCAAAAGAAACAACTAGCAGTGAATCAAACATGGTGATCAGAATACGAAACTTTCTAGTGATTAGCCAATTAGTTTCATTCCCGGAATATATTTAGTCTGTACAGTTAAATTGCTTGGGGTTTCATATAGGGGCCTTATCTCCTGAGTGGCTGGTACATATACAGCTTTAGCGTTTAATATTCTAGCTATTCGCTCACTCTCTCTATCATAAGCTGCTTGATTTATTGGAGCATCAATGGGTAGTTCGTATCCTATCACTCTAAAATTATTATTAGGGATCAAGCATTCTGCTAAGAGTGCTACTCGTACAGTGTGAGATGGGGATGTAGCGATTAGTAAATTTTCTTTCGGTTTAAGGAATCGATTTAGTGCAACTAGTTCTTCTGCGGTATTGGTCGGAGGGCAGTATGCTGTAATATCTACTGAATCTAAATGGGGTTTGATGTAAGATTGTAGAGTTCTTCCATGACAAGGCTCATTTTCGTTATTTCTATGATCGCCCAAAGTTACTACTGATACTGATTTTCCCTCACTTAGAAGCTGATTTGACAGTGCAATAGTCAGATCTGCTCTAAGTTTTGCAACCTCAGTTAATCTACCACCTTCGGCATTTTTTGAGCCTAAACAAGCTACTAATACTTCTGTCATGATTCGAAAATGTAGACTACTAAGTCTAGCCTAGCTAATCAAATATGGTATTCTGACCAGTTATGATTGAACTTCATCAAGGTGATCCATTTAATCTAAGGAATCTTAATGACTGGCGCACTCTTCTCAATATGTCTGTTAGAGACTTTCTAAAGGAAGCTAATGATAGGGTGCCGTTTTCAAAAAAGCCTATCAGTGATTTTCGAGAGATAGATTATAGAGACTGCATTACTGCTCATAATATCTTTGTTGTTTCAGAGTTATGTGTAACCACAGAAGTTAATAACGATCCTCCGAAACTTTATCTTCCTAATGAAGATAGAATTGGAAGTTTAGTTAGATGCTCAAAGGCAAGATTTGATAGAAAAGAAGAGCTAGCTCATGCCTTAGTATTACGTCTTAGAAACGCAGGATTTCCTTTTGGTGAAGACGTTCCGCGGGAGCTGATACCAGAGCTTAGATTGAAGTTTAATAATTGATCTATAATTTTCTATTGTCATTGTAAGGAACAAAATTTTGAAGTCCAGATCAAAAAATTGGAGCGGGTAGTGGGTATGTTGCGAGCATAAACATAGCACTATTGCCACCAAGTTGCATTTAATGATAGTAATCAAATCATGAAAAAGCTAGTGATTATTTTGTTCTTAATCCCACAATGTTTTGCAGAAGAGATAATAATAACTGCAAACCCACTAAACCCATCACTTCTTGAAAGTGGAGATGCAGTATCAATTCTAAAAAAAGATGAGATTATTAATAACTCAACTCTTGGAGAGGCTATTGATCATCTGCCTGGTGTTAGAAGTTCATATTTTGGACCAGGATCAAGTAGACCTGTAATTCGGGGATTTGCCGGAGAAAGAGTAAGGGTTTTAAAAAATGGAGTAGGAACTGGAGACTTATCTAGTATTAGTGAAGATCATCAGGTTGTAGCCGATCCCCTGCAAGCCCAGTCAATAGAAGTATTACGTGGTCCAGAAACACTTCTTTATGGAAATAATGCAATAGGTGGAGCAGTAAATGTTATTGATGAATCTATACTTGAAACAAGAGTAGGGGAACCGATCAAAGGAGAAGGACTCTTTCAATTAGGAGATAGCGCTGATGAGGAGCGATCCTTTGGACTTGGCTTAAAAGGAGAAGCAGGATCTATTAACTGGAATGTCTCAGGATTTTATAGAGACACAAAGGATATCGAAATCCCTGGATATTCTGAATCAGAAAGACTTCATGAACTTGAAGGACATGAGTCAAGAGAGGAGGAAGCTAAAGGAGTTCTTGAAAATAGTGATACCAAATCTTCAGGGTATACAATCGGTACCTCTCATATATGGGATAAAGGTTTTTTAGGTGTAGCATTTTCAGAGTACAGATCAAAATACGGAATCCCTGGAGGTCATGCACATGAGGAAGAAGGGCATCATGAAGAGGAGGATCGCCATGAGGATGAACACGACGAGGATCCTCATGTCTTTAATAAGATTTCAGGCCAAGAGGATGAAGCACTTCCAAGAATAGATCTTAACCAGTACAGAGTTGATCTGAGAGGTCGTTTTGATGAGGTATCTAAAGATATAGAAAGTATAAAAGTTAAGGGTGGATTATCTTATTACACTCACGATGAGATTGAAGGAGATGAAATAGCAACTACCTATGATAATGACAGTGCAGAGGTAAGAATTGACCTAGTGCATAAGTTTTTTGATAAAGGTAGGGGGATTTTTGGAGTGCAAGGGTCGACTGAGGATTTTAGTGCTATAGGTGAGGAGTCATTTGTCGAGCCAACTTATAGCTATTCAACGGCGATTTTTGGCTTTCAAGAATTTTCAATCAACGATTCACTTAAATACAACCTTGGAGGAAGGCTTGAGTATGTAAATCGTGATGCACTAGCCCAGGGAACTAAAGATTTTATTCCAATTAGTGTATCGACTGGCCCACTTTGGAGTTTCACTGAGGATTATGTAGCTGGCTTAAGCTTTGCATACACACAAAGAGCTCCTTCAACAATAGAGCTTTATTCAGATGGCGCACATTTAGCCAGAGGGATCTATGAGATAGGAAATCTGAATCTTGATAAGGAGGCTTCTTGGGGTTTCGATCTCTCAGTTAAGAAAAAAGAGGGGATAGTAACAGGTGGAGTGACTCCATTTGTTCAGATCTTCACTGATTATATTAATCTTGCTGGAACCGATGAGGAGGAAGATGGTCTTCAGGTTGCAAGATATGAAAACGTTGAAGCTGAGTTCTATGGATTTGAAACAGAAGCAGCGCTTCACTTTGATAGATTTTTTGATCTAAAAGGTCATGAGTTAGCACTTGAAGGGCAGGTTGATTATGTTCGAGCAAAAGATAGAGACTCTGATAATTATCTTCCAAGAACACCACCACTAAGGACAATTACAAGGCTGCGATATGGACAGGATCGATTTAATGCCTTTGTTGAAGGGGTTTTTGTTAATTCACAAAATGATGTAGCTCCGTTTGAGATTGAAACTGATGGATATAATCTGCTCAATCTTCAAGCTGAAGTTAAGATTGAAGAAGGGCTATCTGTTTTTGCTAGAGGAAATAATCTTACAGATGAAGAAGCAAGAATTCACACTTCATTTTTAAAAGATGTAGCACCTCTTAGAGGTAGAGCATTTTTAGTTGGATTGAGAGGGGAGTTTTAGATTATTGGGGTCAGGGCTCACGCACACTATCATATATAAAAGGGGCAGTAAGCCCCACTTTTTATAATCTGTGAAGCGGTAACGCTGATAGCTGAGTGCTCTAAGCAGAATTGAAAAAACAATAGATATTTATATTGACGAAGATGAGAGATTAGGAAATTTTTTATAATCCTTCACAGCTCACTCTTATATATAAAAAGGGGCTTAGCCCCTTTTTGATAAGATT
>ERZ761607.1095-NODE-1095-length-36499-cov-12.060668_pt1 | contig 36499 bp, 25 predicted proteins | sample MGYA00511164_ERZ761607 | MGnify/ENA primary metagenome ERZ761607 (study PRJEB28899, sample SAMN02445080) | bioreactor sludge metagenome | biome: EBPR sludge | place: Australia: Brisbane, Thorneside Wastewater Treatment Plant | collected 2011-06-22 ... | reverse complement strand
GGGGGCCGGTCCGAGCGTCGGAGGGGGCCGGTCCGAGTGTCGGAGGGGGCCGGTCCGAGCGTCGGAGGGGGCCGGTCCGAGTGTCGGAGGGGGCCGGTCGGCACGTCAATGGGTGCCCCCCGGCGGCATGAGCGGACGATCCTTTTGTCTGGTGGGGTGCTTTCGGTGGCCTGACTCCCGGCCTACGGGAGGCATTTCCATGAATCTTGCAAATGGTCAGTGGCTTGGCATAGCTTTTCACGCGCGGGCCATCATCCCGTCAGGCGTTCTCCCCAGGCCCTGCCCCGGCACTGTCGGCGGCGGGGATGAGGAAGCCCATGTCGTCGAGGTGGACGCCGGGGAGGCGGACGGGCTGTCCGGTGGCGAGTCCGGTGAGGACGAGGGTTTCCCCCTCCTGGTGGCAGGCGATGCCGGGGAGGAGGCGACCCAGGGAGCCGGGGCGGCGGCCGAGCTGGCCGCCTTCCTCGCCCTCGGGCATTTCGGGGTCGGGCACGCTGATGGCGAGCAACTCGCCGCTTTCCTCATGGAGCAGGCCGCGCAGGGCGTGCGGCGGCTCGCCAGGGGTGAGGCGGGTGGAGGGGGTCCAGAGCATGAGGAGGCGGGCGGGGCCGGCATGGGCGGCGGCTTTTTCCTCCGTGTCGGCGAGGATGACGAGGCGGGCGCCGCCTGCGGCGGGGGGGCGGGTGGTGAGGCGGACGCGGCGCTGCATGGCGGCGTAGAGCTGGAGGGAGTGGTGAAGCACGCCGCCCTCGGGGGCCAGGCAGAGGAGGGTGTCTCCGGGGCGCGCCCATTCGGCCTCCATGAGGCGGAGGGCATTGGCCACGCGGACGCGGCGGGCGGGGTCGGACTCGCGCGCCAGCTCGCGCCGGGCCAGCATGGCCTCGGCGGAGAGGGCCAGCATCTGGGAGCGCACGGCCTCGGGGGTGGCGGCGCGTGCCTCCAGGGGGGTGCCGTAATAGACACGCACGGGGTAGCGCAGGCGGCGGGGCCACTTCTTGAAGAAGCGCCCGCCGGAGAAGGAGGTGACGGAGCCGTAAAGGCCGTCAAGGTAGACGGGGATGACGGCGGCGCCGCCCTGGCGGGCCATGAGTTCGTAGCCCTTGCGCAGGTCGTTGATCATGCCGTGGCGGGTGATCTGGCCCTCGGGGAAAAGGGCGACGATGCGGCCCTCCCTGAGCGTGGCGCTGACGCTGCGGATGGCGTCCTTGGCGCGGGTGGGTGAGATGGGCACGGTGCCCACGAGGCGCAGCAGCGGGGTGAAGGGCTTCAGATTGTAAAGCGCGTCCCACATGACGAAGCGCACGGGGCGCTCGCAGCCGGCGCCGAAGACAAAGGCGTCTATGTAACTGACATGGTTGGCCAGCAGGAGCACGCCGCCGCTTTTGGGCACGCGCTCCTGGTGGACGGAGCGGACCTTGTAAACCAGCCGCACGGCAGACAGCAGGAGGAAGCGCAGCAGGTAGTGCGGCAGCAGCCTCACCACATACACGGATGCCACGACCATGAGCGCCGCCAGCACCCAGAACTGGCCGCGAAAGCCCAGGCCGGCGGCTTTCATGAGCGCCAGGCAGAGCACGGCGGCCACGCCGGCCAGGCTGTCGAGCAGGTTCATGGAGGCCAGCACGCGGCCGCGCTTTTCCTCCTCGGCGGTGTCCTGGATGAAGGCCTGGATGGGCACCATGTAGCAGCCGCCCATGAAGCCGACCAGGGCCAGCGCCCACTCGAAAGCACTGCGAGGAACAACGTATAAAAACATTTCCATGAAACTCACCGCCGCCAGCGCCCACTCGAAAGCGCTATGGCGAACAACCTGTTCAACCATTTCCATGAAGCTCACCAGGGCTATGGAGTATTCGAAGCGCGCCGACTGCACCGGCAGCCAGCCCGCCCACAGCAGCGCCCCCGCCAGCCCCAGCGCGCCCAGCGGGATGATGCCGAGCTGCTGCCCGCGCCGGTTGGCCCAGGCCACAAAAAGGCTGCCGCCTACCGTGCCCAGCCCCACCATCAGCGTCATGCGCGAGGACGCGCCCGCCGCGCCGCCCGCGGAGAGGTCCGGGTGCAGCGCCAGGCCGATGTCCACAAACATCGCCGCCGCCATGCTGGCCACGAACCAGTAGGTGGAGTTCCCCAGAAAGGCGCGCCGCATGGGCGGATGCGCCAGGCACTCCCGCAGGTGGGTGAAGTGCTCCCACCACAGCGCGCGCCGGTAGCGCACCTGCTCATGGGCCGGGGTCTGCTGGATGTAAAAGCCCGCCGCCAGCGCCAGCATGGCCACGGCAAAAAGCCACCAGACGGGGGTGGCGGCGGCCTGCCAGGGGTTGCCGCTTTGATCATAGAGGGAGTCGAACCACGCGCCGCCAATGCCCAGCCCGGCCAGGATGCCGGCCATGGTCACGAGCTGCAGCCAGCCCACCGCCACCCCCAGCCTGCGCGAGCCGACCACCTCCTTGAGGATGCCCATCTTCGCCGGGCTGTAAAAGGTGGACTGCACCGCCAGCAGAAAGAAAGCCCCCAGCGCCAGCGCGATGCCCGCCGCCCCCGCCTCGGAGGCAAAGCAGGCCCCGGCCAGCAGCAGGATGACCGCCTGCGCCACGAGCATGGCCAGGATGACGCGGCGCTTCGAATACCGGTCGGAGAAATACCCCGCCATGGGAGCGAAGAGGACGAAGGGCAGCAGGATGATGCCGCCGAGCCACACGCCGATGTTCTCCCCCAGCATCCCGGAGGCGGCCTTGGGCGCCAGGCCGACGAGCATCATCTTGAGGATGTTGTCATTGAAGGCGTTCAGCGCCGTGGCCGCCAGCACCAGAGCGAGGGAGAGCCACGCGCGGCGCGGCAGGCGCGGCAGGCGGTCGAGGGAGTCGGTGTCGGTGGGGGCGGACATGCGGGAGGCGCGGGCGCCCTCCCTTAACCGCAAACGCGCCGCCGCGCATCCACAACCGCGCGCGCATTTGCATTTGAGCCGGGCGCGTTCCGGCGGAGACTGCGCGCGCCCATGCCCGCCTCCCTTTTCCTGGCCCTGCGCTACCTGCGCCCGAAGCGCTCGCTCGTGTCCGTCATCACGCTCATCTCCGTGCTCGGCGTCATGCTCGGCGTGGGCGTGCTGGTGGTGGTCATGTCCGTCTTCCAGGGCTGGCAGGTGGAGTTCAAAAAACTGCTCCTGGGCTTCGAGCCGCACGTCATGCTGCTCCAGCCCCCGCGCCATGACGGCGCGCTGCCGGAGGGAGCGCAGCCGCCCCCGCGCGTGAACTGGCGGGACGTGCTCGCGGACCTGCGCGCCCGCCCCGGCGTGGTCTCCGCGCACCCCCTGGCCGACGGCATGGCCGCCATCCGCCTCGGCGGCTCCGACCCTGAGGGGGCTGAGCTCTTCGGCCTGCAAAGCGGCGCGGACAACGCCCTCGTGGCCAAGCTCTCCCGCCACCTCAAGGCGGGCGGCTTTGACCTCAACGACGACAACATCGTGCTCACCGACAAGACCGCCGCCAAGCTCGGCGTCCAACCGGGGGACACCGTCTCCGTGCTCGCCTCAGACACCATCCGCCAAATGATCCGCGACCTGCGCGCGGCCGAGGAGCAGGCCGACGCGGAAAAGGCCGCCGAAGCGCGCGGGGAGATCGTCGTCCTGCCGCGCGACCTGCGCGTCACCGGCATCCTGCGCGGCGACACCGCGGGCGAGCGCTGCTATGTGCCGCTGGACGTGGCGCAGGACTTGTTCGGGCTGGAGGGGGATGTGTCCGGCATCGGCGTGGAGCTGGCGGACCCGATGCTGGCGGAGCGCTTCGCGGAGGACATCTGGAACTCGGGCGGGCTGCCTCCCGGCTGGGACCTGCGCACTTGGAGCGGCGCGCACGGCGTCATGCTCCAGTCGGTGGAAAACCAGCAGTCCCTCATGTGGTTCCTGCTGGTCTTCATCATGCTGGTGGCCGCCATCTGCGTGATGAACACCACCATCACTGTCACCGTGCAGAAGCGGCGGGAGATCGGCATCCTCACCGCCCTGGGCGGGCGCGCGGGACAGATCACCGCCATCTTCCTGGCGCAGGCGGGCATCGTGGCGGTGCTGGGCATCGTGCTGGGCCTGGCCGGCGGCGGCCTGGTGCTGCGCTTCCGCAACGACCTGCGCGCCCTCATCGCCGAGGCCACCGGGCGGGACATCTTCCCCCAGGACATCTATTTCCTCAGCGGCATCCCCTCGCAGATCGTGCCGGGGGACATCGCCTCCATCTGCGCGCTGGCCGTGGCGCTCTGCCTGCTGGCCGCGCTGATCCCCGCCTGGTTCGCCGCGCGCGTGGACCCCGCCGTGGCGCTGCGGGAGTGAGCGCGCCCGCCGCAGCGCGCTGCCGGGCAGACCCGCGCGCGCCTCACTCCTCCTCGTTCTTCTTGCTGCGGAAGCGGGAGAAGAATCCCTTTTTCTCCTCCGTCTTCGCCTCGGCGGGCATCTCAGCCGGAGGCGGCGCGTCAGACTTGGCGGCGGCATCCTTGGCGTCCGCCTTCGCGGGCGCCTCCGCCTTGGGCGCGGGAGCGGCAGGCTCGGACTTGGCCCCGGCTTTGGCGGTTTCCTTCGCGGCCTCTTTGGCGGGGGCCGGGGCGGGCGGTTTGTTTTCACCCTTGTCCTCCGCCTTCGTCCCGCCGGCGTCACCGGCGGGCATCGGCTCCGGCATGACGGGTGGCGGAGGCGGGGCCTCCTCTTTCTTGCGGTTGCCAAAGCGGAGGGTGATGCCGCCTTTGCGCGGCTCCTGCTTCGGCGGCTCCGTCATGACCTGGCCGTTGTCATCCACCGGGATGGCCCTGGGTATGTCGGCGAGTTCGACCGGCATGGATGAGGCGGGTGCCGGCGCGGCTGGAGCGGGCTGGGGCACGGACGGCGGCGGACTCGCCGGCGCGGCTTTGACGGCGGCTTTCGGCGCGCCGGGGGTGGACTTGGCAGGAGTGGAGGCGGGCGCTTTCTTCGCGGGCGCGGGCGCCGTCTTGACGACGGCTTTCGGCGCGGTCTTGGCAGGCTGGGGTTTCTTGTCAGGCGCGCCCGTCAAGCTGGCGAGGTAGGCCACCACGTCCCGCACCTCGCGCGGGGTGAGGATGCCGAGCATGGGAGGCATGACGGAGACCGGCGGCGTCTGCGCGAGGATGATTTCGCGGGGTATTTCCTTGAGCGCGCCGTCGGGCAGGCGCAGGCGCACGGCCTTGTCACTCTCGCTGACCAGCGAGCCCGCATGGCTGCCGCCGTCCTTGAGCGTGAGAGAGACCAGACCGTAGCCCTCGGCGATCTGGGCCACCGGATTGACCAGGGACTCCAGCAGCTCTCCGCGCGCGCGCAGAGTGCCGATGCCCTTGAGCGGCGGGCCGACCTGGCTGCCCTCCTTCGCCTCGACGGTGTGGCAGGCCACGCAATTGGCGCCGATGTGGTTGTTGACGATCTCGCGCCCCGCCTTGATGTCGCCGCCCTCGATCAAATCCTCCGCCGGGGGTGTCTTGCGCGTCTGCTGCCATGCGGTGACACGCGCCGACATGGATTCCCGGCCCTGCGCGGCCTCGATGACATCAAGCCGCAGTCCGGTCTCCACTTTTTCATCAGCCAGCTTTTGCAGCCATGCCGTCATGAGCACGTCCGCCTCGCTGCCGGGGTGGGCGGCCAGGAGGAAAATGGCGGCCTGCTTCTCGCGCAGGGTGCCGCTGTCCAGAACGCGCGAGATTTCCCCCAACGCGCGCTCAGGCTGGTGGCGCGCGGTCAGCGCCAGCGACTCCATGCGCAGCTCCTCGGTCGCGTTTTTTGCGGCGGTCTTTTCCAGCGCCTGCGCCACGGCGGGCGCCTGCGGGTTTTTGGCGGTCATGAGCCGCAGCGCGCCGATGCGCAGCGTTGTCTCCGCCTTTTCATCCACGGCGATGGCGAGCAGGACGGAGGCGTCCACCTCGAGTTGCAGTTGGATGAGCAGCTCGACAACCGCCGTCTTCAACGAGGGGTCTTTGAGCGCGAGCAGATCGCTTTTCCAGGTTTCGATCAGGCTGGGCGAGAGGGCGTTCTCATCCATGCGCGGGTAAGTGCCCGCCATGCCGTCCACGAGGTCGAGCCGCGGCGGCTTCGAAAAGACCAGCAGCGTGCGCAGCGCCTCCACCGCCTGCTCCGGCGGCTGGTTCAACGCATGCTGGAGCAGGCGCGCGGCGTTCACGGGCTGGCCCATGCGCAGGTTGGCATTGATGGCGCGGCGGCGCGCGGGCGGAGTCAGCGGCCGTCCGCCATCGAGCAGGGCGGCCAGCTCAGGCAGCACATCGGGAATCCCGCCGTCATCGTGAATGGCGCGGCACACTTCATCAAAGACGGCGTCCGAGGAGTCCCTCAAGTAGTCCTTGATGAGCGGCGAGCGCTGGCGCGCCAGCGCCAGCGCGCAGACCAGCCGCACGGGCTCGGACTCGGAGTCGAAACGGGAGGCGAGGTCCTCCGCGCTCATGCAGCCCGCCAGGCCGGACACCAGGGCGTGCCGCAGGAAGGGATCGTGCGCGTCCCGCTCGACGCGGTCCAGGAGGTAAAAGGCGGCGTTGTTCAGCTCCACCTTCGCCAGGGACAGGCCGGCGGAAACCGGCGCCATGCGGCCCAGCGCCAGCGCGGCGTGCAGGCGCACGCGCGGGGATTCGCTCGTCATCATGCGGTCCACGGCGCGGGTGGCGGCCACGCTCGGTTTGGCGTCGCCGATGATTTTGACGAGCTGGGTCTGGATCTCGGCATCCGTCTCCGCCGCCAGGCGCTCATGCACCAGCGTCTCCGGCACCTTGCCGTGCCGCAGGCCGATGCCCGCGCCCCAGATGGCATGCACGCGCGCCAGCAGCGGCGCGCCCGTATCCGCCGCGATGGCGAGCAGCGCGTCCCACTGGCCTCGTTTCGCCAGTTCGAGCTGCGCGCTCATGCGCACCCGGCGGTCGGCATGACCGAGCAGCTTTTGCAGATCGGAGTCCGGGCGCGAGCCAAATCCCGTGGCGATGATCTCCATCGTCTCCCTGCGCGCGGCAGCGTCCTTGTCCGCCGCCGAGTCGAGCGTCCAGATGCCGCCTTTCTCATCCAGCGGATAGCCCCCGTCCCAGTCGGCGAAGTAAAGCGCGCCCTCCACGCCCCAGGCCATGCCGATGCCCATGACGCCGTTGTGGATGGTGCGCGGGTCCGTCATCTTGAATGCCGCGCCGTCCGGCTCCAGCTTGAACGCGTCCATCCTGCCGGAGGGGAACTGGTTGAGCAGGAAATGCCCGCGCAGGGACGCGCCCAGCGCCGTGCCCGGCTCGTGCAGGAAGCCGGCGGGGCCGTCGCTGTAATTGGCCAGCGGCGGCGTGATGAACAGCGGCTGTTTGCTGCCGCCGCCTTTCCACGGCTGCTGCGGCAGCCAGACGTCCTCCAGGATCCAGCGGCTCGCGCCCTTCATGTATTGATGGCCGCAGCGCCAGCCGGAGTCGCTTTGATCCGTGATGTAAACCAGCCGCTCGCGCTCGCCGGGCAGGTCCGCGTCGTTGTCCACGCCAAACATGTTGCCGAAGTCGTCGAAGGCGATCTCCTGCACATTGCGCAGGCCGCGGGCGAAGACCTCGAAGCCCGCCCCGTCCGGCTCCACGCGCAGCACCGCGCCCTCGTGCGGCAGGTGGAATTTCTTCCCCTCCTTGCTGGTCACGCTCACGCCCTTGTCGCCGATGCTCCAGTAGATGCGCCCGTCCGGCCCCAGGCGCGGCCCGTGCATGTCATGGCCCGCGTAGGCGATGTGCATGCCGAAGCCGTGCGCCACCACCTCCCGCACATCCGCCACACCGTCGTCGTCCGTGTCCTTCAGCCGCCAGAGGTCCGGCGCGCAGGTCAGGTAAACCCAGCCGTCATGATAAAGGATGCCCGCCGCGATGCCCGTGACCTCCGTGTTAAAACCCTCCGCGAAGACCGTCATCTTGTCCGCCAAGCCGTCGCCGTTCGTGTCCCGCAACTGGTAAACGCGCTCGCTGTGAACCGTCAGATCCTGCCAGTCAATGCTGCCGTCCTTGTTGTGATCCTTGAGACCGCCACGCGGCAGGCGCAGCCTGCCGGGGGACAGCTCGCGCTTCAGGAACTCCCGCTTTTCCTCCACCGTCGTCAGGCCCACATCATCAGCGATCCACATCGGATGCTCGCGGATGTCCAGGTCCGCCGCCTTGCGCCGTGTCGTCGCCGCCACATAGACGCGGCCGTATTCATCCACTGTGCAGGCCACCGGGTCCGGCACATTCAGAGTCCCGGACCACTTGCGCGCCACCACCTCGGCGGCGGCGGCCTGCACCAGGACACATGACAGAAGGGGGATGAAATAACGGCGCATCATCATGATGTGCGCGCCGCTCGCCCTTGCGTCAAAAAGGAAATTCGGATTTTCATCACAGCCCGCCGCGGGACGCTTGCGCCGTGCCGTGCTCACTCGTGGCGCAACTGCGCAGTGGCCGTGCAGTCCTCGCTAGCGGTGACGCGCAGCCAGCGCGCCTGGAGCGCTGGGTCGAACGCAAGCAGGGCATCCTCGCCGGGAGAGACCTCGCGCCATTGCCAGGTGACCCACAAGCCGGTGCCGGTGAGGTCGAGCTCGATGTGGAAGCTCACGGTCTCGTTTTGATCGTGGCTGAGCGTGAGCGTGCGCTGGTCGTAGGCCCACATGAGGTAAGGATCGCTCTTTTGACCGGCTTTGACCTTCGTGGCCTTCCACGGGCCGCCTTCGCCGCGGGGTTTGCCGAGCTTCCAGAGGTCGTCGATGGCTCCGGCCCAGAGGGCGGCCTTGCCGTCGTCGCTGCGGAGGATGTGATCGCTGGCTTTGGCGTCGGGTTTGATGCCGCTCATGATGAAGAGGCCGCGGTAGCCGCCGAAGTCGGTGACGCGCAGATCGTGCGAGCAGATGGGGCGGATTTTCGCGAAGCCGTCGGCGTTTTCGGCGGGCAGTTCGAAGAAGGTGCCGCAGGCGCTGAGCATGTCGCGCTCGGTGGCGACCTCGCGGCAGATGCGCAGCTCGCCGGCCTTCGTGGCGGCATCGTAGGCCTTCGAGGCACGCGGCAAGCGCCAGCGGCGGCCGCGATCATCGACCACGAGCACGCTGGCATCATCGAGCGTGATGACGTTCTTCGGCAGCGCGACGGCTTTTTCGACAAAGGCCTTCGCTTTGGCGTCTTCGATGCGTTTGAGGGCCAAATCGGCTCCCATCTCGTAGTAGCCGTCTTTCGTGGCAAAACTCAGCGTGCGCTTGTTTTCGCCGCGAGGGCGGAAAAGGCCGGTTTGGGCGTTTTCATCGCCGATTCGGGCGATGCCGTCGAAAATGGCATCGGGCTCGGTGGTGCGTGAATCGCCGTTCGAGAGCGTGATGAGCACGCTGAAGTCTTTGCAGTCTTTTTCGGCCTTCACGCGCAGCCATTCGTCGTCGCCAGTGATCGCGACGCGCTTCGATTCGCCGGTGGCATGGTCGATGTGCCACACGCTGCGATGCTTCCAACCGGCAACGAGGAAGGGATCGCTCAAATCGCCCGCTTTGACGCTGTCGTGCAGCCACACCGCGCCGCTGGCGTGCGCAGGGCCGAGCTTTCCGGGGATGTCGGTGCTGGTGAACCACAAATTGCTCTGCGACTGGCCGATGCTGTCGATGCCGCCTTTGACTTTGCGTTTGTTGAGGAACTCCGACTTTGCGGAGTCATCGCAGCCGAAGACGAGGCGGTCGTTCCAGCGCGTGAAGTCGCCGATGACCTTCAAGTAAGCGCTGCGGGCGCGGATGCCGTTCGTGTTTGATGCAGAGAAGGTCTTTGGGAAGCTCCAGAACGCGCCGTGCATGGTCATGAGCAGGTTTTCTTCGCCGATGTCGCGGATGCGCGGCCATTCGGTGTTCCAACCGTGTGCGCCGTCGTAGCTGTGGCTGACTTTCGGCAGACGAAACGACTGCCATTTGCCGCCATCGAGCACCATGAGGATGAGCGACTTCGCATCCCAGCCGATGCTCCACACGGGCGCGTTTGCGTCGCTGCCGTGAATGCCGCCGGGGCCGGTGACTTCGGTGAATTGATTGCGACGCACGAGCTGCCAGTCGCCGCTGCCGGTCCATTCGCCGAGCGCACCGCTGGGCGTGGTGGGATCGGTGAGCACGCGCTTGTCGCGGTCGCCGTTGTTCGCGTAGATGACGCGGCCTTGGGATGAATACAGGCCTTTGCCGTGGTAGCCGGGCAGTTGGGAGTCGAGCTTGGAGAGCGGTGTCTCGACCTTGAAGTCCTTTTTGATGCCGTTGCCGTCGCGGATGAAGTTTTTCACGGCGAGCGACTTCACATCGACCTCGTAGAGGCCTTCCTCCATCGTGGCGTAGTAGATCTTGCCCGCTGGATCGGTCAGGTGCCGCGCATTGCCGGTGAGTCGGCCCGGCATGATGCTCGGCGGGATGACGCGCACTTTGCGCTCTGCGTCGATGACATACGGCCCGATGAAAAGCTGCTGCGACTCGTCGTGGATCATGCGGTTCGCCGGCGTGCCGCCGACGCTTTCCGGCCTGACGATTTGTTTTAGCTCCGGCGTGATCTCGTAGAGCTTGTCGCTCGATCCGAAGGGCAGATGCGGCCCATACGTGATGACCCAGAGGCGATCCGCCCAAGGCACCACCGCCCCCGTGCCGCACTCGCCCTCGTTGTTGAACATGGCGAGGGAAGGATAGATGCCGCTGATGCTGCGCGGCTCCTGGGCCAAGGAATTGACCACGGAACACACGAAATACACGGAAAGCAGAAGGTTGGGCTTCATCCAGGCAGGAAAGCCGCCACGCGCATCTTCGCAAACACGGATTCATGCGCAGAATGGCTGCGGAAGGCCAAATGACATGGCCCGCGTCACCAGGTTTTGGGATGTTTTTTTGAGTGCTGGATTTCCAATGCTCCAGGCTCAAATCAAAACTGTCTCCTGTCTCCAGAGGGCAAGCCATGGAGCACCAGCCGCCCTGCCTCACTTGCCGCGCAGTCTATGTTCACCCATTGAGACCCCACCTGCGGTGCAGGAAGCGCTCCCAGGGGGAGAAGAGGATTTTGTCCGCGAGGAGTCCAATGAGGACGATGACGAGCATGACACCGGCGACCTGGTCCATGGCGTTGAGCTCGCGGCCGAAGTGGAGCAGATGGCCGAGGCCGTAGCCGGTGAGCAGGGTCACATAAATCTCGGCGGCCATGAGGGATCGCCAGGCGAAGGCCCAGCCCTGCTTCATGCCGCTGATGACGTAGGGCATGGAGGCGGGGAGAATGACGTGGCGCAGGGTGTGAAACCCGCGGCTGCCCATGGTGCGCGCGGCGCGGGTGTAGATGGGGGGCAGGTTGCGCACGCCGTTGTCCACGCTGATGAGGACGGACCAGAGCGTGCCCATGATGACGACGAAGAGCATGGCGCTTTCACTTTGTCCGAACCAGATGAGGGCCAGGGGCACCCAGCAGACGCTGGGCAGAGTCTGCAGGCCCAGGGCCAGCACGCCGAGGGTGTCGTTGAGCGTCTTGCTGCGGGCGGTGAGGATGCCCAGCGGCAGGCCGATGGCGCAGCCGATGAGGTAGCCGAGCAGGAGGCGCTGCAAAGTGACCCAGGAGGAGCTGGCGAGGCTGCCGTCTTTGAGAGCCTCCCAGAGGTATTCGCCGACGGCAGCGGGGCCGGGCAGGAGCACGGGGGACCAGACGCCGGTTCGCACGAGCAGGTGCCAGGCGAGGATGAGCAGGACAAAGAAGGCGGTGGCGATGATGAGGCGTTTCATTCGTCAGCGGGGGCGGAGGTGTGGCTTTTGAGGGCGCGGGTGATCTCGCCGGCGAGGACGGAGAGGGCGGGGTCGTTGATGTCGCGCGGGCGGGGCAGGTCTATTTTGAACTGCTCACGGATGCGGCCGGGGTTGGGGGAGAAGAGGATGACGCGGTCGCCCAGGCAGACGGCCTCGCGCACGTTGTGGGTGACGAAAAGGACGGTCTTTTTCTGGGCGGCGCTGATTTTTTGCAGGTCGGCGTAGAGCTGCTCGCGGGTCATGGCATCGAGCGCGGCGAAGGGCTCGTCCATGAGCAGGACGCGCGGGTTGGGGGCGAGGGAGCGGGCGAGGGCGACGCGCTGCCTCATGCCGCCGGAAAGCTCGTGGATGCTGGATTTCATGACGCGCTCGAGGCCGACGAGCTTGAGATAATATTTGGCGACTTCGACGCGCTCTTTGGCGTTGAGGCCGGGTTTGAGCTTGAGGCCGAAGAGGACGTTGCCGATGACGTCAAGCCAGGGAAAGAGGGCGTGCTCCTGGAACATCATCATGCGCTCGGAGCCGGGGCTGGTGATGGTTTTGCCGTCCATGAGCAGGCGGCCGGTGGTGGGGGTGTCGAGACCGGCGACAAGGTTGAGCAGGGTGGACTTGCCGCAGCCGCTGGGGCCGACGAGGCAGACGAACTCGCCCTCGTCCACGGTGAGGGTGGTGGTGTCGAGCGCGAGCACATCGCCACGGGTGCCGTGGAAGGTCTTGCTGACGCTCTCGATGCGCAGCTTGGCGGGTGGGGCCTCGGGAAGGAGGGTGGCGGAGGCGGTCATGAGTCGGTGCGGAGAGTGGCGCAGGCGGAGAGCAGGGCGTCAAGCGCGGGCGCGCCGCGCAGGAATCCGGCGTCGCGGGCCTGGGTGAGCAGGGTCTGGAGCTGCGCGGGGGAGACTTCGTCGGTGAGGACAAGGCGGCGCATGGAGCGGGCGAGCAGCTCGGGGCTCAGGCGGGCGGTGGTGAGGGCCTCAAGTTCGGCGCGGACGCGTTCGGCGGCTTCGGCGGGGTTTTGCCGAATCCAGGCGGTGAGTTCGCGATGGGCGGTGGCGAGTTTTTCGGCCAAGTCGGGCTTCTGCCCGGCGAAGTCGGCGCGGGCGGCGAGCAGGGTGGCGGGAGTGGTGGTGTCCTCCAGGAAAACGCGGGCATCGGACTCGACCTCAAGGCGGGTGGCCCAGGGTTCGGTGGTCCAGATGGCGTCGAGGTCGCCCTTCGCGAAGAGGGCGAGCTGGTCGGCGTTCTTGGTGGGGATCACATAAACGTCGTGCCGGGTGAGGCTGACCTGGAAGCCCTGCGCGCGCAGCCAGGCGCGGGCCTGCACGTCCTGGGTGTTCCCGAGCTGGGGTGTGGCCAGTTTCTTGCCGCGGAAGTCGGCGGCTTTTTCGATGCCGGACTGCGGGTGGGTGAGCAGGGCGGCGCCGCCATTGACGGCCCCGGAGAGCACGCGCATCTCGCGCCCGTCGCTGCGGACATAGGCGTTGAGCAGGGGGCTTGGCCCCATGTAGGCCGCGTCGAGACTGCGGGCGAAGACGGCCTCCGCCACGCTCGGCCCGGCATTGTACATGAACCAGCGCACCTCCAAACCGAGGCACTGCTCGAACCAGCCGCGCCCCTCGCGCGACATGCTGCGGGCGACGAGGGCCTGGACATGGGTGACATTCGGGAAGTGCCCGATGCGGAGCACGCCCTCGGGGTCCGCAGCCGGGCGGCAGCCGGTGAGGGCGGCGGCGGAGAGGAGAAAACGGCGGCGGTTCATGATTTCGGGAGCGGAATGGGATGATGTAGCGTCTATTCTAGACTTGTCGAATAGGAATTATAGGCTTTTGGGTGGGAAGCTTTGAAATGACGGCCTTACTGTGCCGCATCCACACGCTTTGGAAAGGCTGGCGAACAAGGCCGCGTTGAATGGCCGCCATGCGTCATTCCGCTTTTTTCCTCTTTTTTCTCTCCACGCTGCCGAATCTCCATGCCGACTGGCCGCAATGGCGCGGTCCGGGGCGGGGCGGGGTTTCGACGGACACGACGCCGATTGCGGAGGTTTTTCCCGAGGCGGGGCTGACCCAGGTGTGGGAGAGCGGCTTCATCCCGAGCGACCACTACGGCGGCCATGGCAGCCCGGTGGTGGCGGGGGAGCGGGTGTATTTGTCGGTGGTGTGGCATGACCGGGTGGTCTCCGAGACACGGGAGATTGACTCGGAGGTGATGCAGCAGCTCAACTACCGGGGGACAAGTCCGGAGTTGCGGGAGAAGATGGAGGCGGCGCGGCTTTCGATGAGTTCCCGCCTGCGCGGTGAGAAGCTGGATGAGTGGGCCAAACAATGGGTGAAGGACAACATGACGGAGAAGGAGCAGGTGTCGCTGACGAGCTGGGCGGTCTCCCGCTTCCGCGCAGGAAAGACAGCTTTCCCGCTGGAGGAGCTGGACAAGGTGTCGAAGAGGCAGGGCAAGCCCTTCGCCAATGTGGCGGAGTTCAAGCAATGGCTGGAGGACGAGAAATTCAGCGACGCGCTCAAGGAAAAACTGCTCTCCGCCGTGCCGAACACGATCAAGGTGGCGAAGGATGTGCTGGTATGCCTGGACCTAAATACGGGCAAAGAGTTGTGGAAATACGAAGCTGAGGGCAAGCCGACGGGGCGCAGCTCCAGCAGCACGGCGGCGGTGATGGACGGGCAGGTCTTCTTCGCGGGCAGCACGCACCTTTACGCGGTGGGCGCGGAGGATGGCAAACTGCGCTGGAAGGCCGAGTTGCCCGGCAAGGGTCCGGCAGCGTCCCCCATGGTGGAGGGCGGTCTGATCTATATGGCGGCAGGTCATGCGCAGGCTTTTGCCGCGAAGGACGGCAGCCTGCTCTGGGAGCAAAAAGCCGCGAAGGGCAACACGGGCAGCCCGGCCTGGTGGAAGCCGGCATCCGGCCCGCCAGTGGTTATCATCAACGGCAGCGGCAGCCTTTACGGGCTGGCCCCTGACACGGGCGAGGTGAAGTGGACGGTCGAGGGCGGCGGGCAGTCCACCCCCGTGACGGAGGGCGACTGGCTGGTGGTTTACAGCGGCTCGAAGGATGTGGGGCTGCGGGCTTACCAGTATCAGAAGGATGGCGCGCCGAAGCCGGCGTGGTCGCATTTCTGGGTGACGGTGCGCTACAGCGGCAGCCCGATCATCCACGAAGGGCATGTCTATCTGACTTGCGGCGGCAAGCACCAGTGCGTGGAGCTGGCCACGGGCAAGATCACCTGGCTGGAAAACGAGATGAACAGCACCATCACCTCCCCCATCCTGGCCGACGGCAAAATCCTCGTCTATGAGAACAACGGCAGCCATCTGCGCGTGATGCGCGCGCGCGCCGACCAATACGAGACCCTGGCGCGGGTGAAGCTCGGCGGCATGGGCTGCACCTCCCCTGCCCTGAGCAACGGCCGGCTCATTGTGCGCCAGAAGGAAAAGCTGGCCTGCTTTGATCTGCGCCCGCAGCAGTGAGCGGAAGCGGCTTCAGGCAAGATCGAGCACCCGGTCCATGCGCCGGGCCACATCAGCCAGATAATCCCAGCCGCCACCCTTGACCTCGGCGGCTGCCCAGCCGGTGAACTGGATCTTCGCCAGCTCCGCGCGCACGGCGGGCCAGTTGATGCTGCCCTCCCCGATCGGCGTGTCGAAGCCCTTCCTCATGCCCTCGCTCATCGCCTTGTTCAGATCGTATTCCTTCACATCGAGCTTTTGTGACCGCTCGCCAAGCACCTCCACCCAGTGCTCCGCCACACCCCAGCGCATCTGGTTGCCGATGTCGAGATGCACCGCCACCCAGGGGCTGCCCACCTCGTCAATGAAGCGCGCCATGTCGAACGGGCTGATGAGAAAAGTCGTCCACACATTCTCCACCAGGATTTTCACGCCCTGATTTTGCGCATGGGGTGCCGCCTCCTTGAGCCGGTCCCGCGCGGCGTTCCACTGTGGCTTGAGCGGCGCTTTCTGATCATAGGACATCACTACCAGCATCGAGTCCCCGCCGAGCTTCCGGGTCAGGTCCACTCCCGACTCCAAAGTGGCAGCCCGTCCGCCCACGGTGCCGTCAATGATCAGGCCGCTGGCCTTGCTGGCGGCCAGCCAATCATCCACCCGGTCATCCGGCACATGGCTGAGGCTCGGCTCCACACCCTCGAAACCGCATTCGCGCAGCTTCTTGAAGCTCTCCGCCAGCGGCAGATTCCCCGCCTCGGCCACCATGCTCCATTTGAGCGACTTGCGGATTTTCCCCGTGAACTGCCCTCCCTGCGCGGGCGCTCCGGGCAGGACTGAGGCACCAAGAGCGAGCGCGGACTGGCGCAGCAGACGGCGGCGGGAAAGTCGGGCAAACATGACGCATTTAACGCGACCCGGCACAGCTCTTGATCAAGCGGAACCACTTCATGCTCCAGGCAAGAAGCAGCGGCATCTCCACTCATTTGCCAATGTTTCATAGCAGGCGCCAGGCATAAGTCTTGCATCTCAAAAGACGATGCCCGCCATTCTCGCGCATCCACTTCGGGTGCGTCGCCGGAATGATGCAGGCCGGGTGCGGCGCAGCCCGCCCGGCTTTGGGGAGGCGTGGTCTCGCAGCGTGCGCCCACCAGACGACCGGGCTAAAGCCACAGTCGTCCTACGCTGCATCATTCCGGCGACCCACCCTGTCCGGTTAGCCGCCAATTCTTTTGCATAAGAAAAACGGACGTCGTTTGCGTGATGAAACATTTAGCATTGACGCCCCCCCCCCCATTTGTGGCATTCTGTGGCTAAATTGGAAAATACGCAAATATGTCATCTTCATCGTCATCCTCCAACCCATCGAGTTCCAGTTCCTCGCAGTCTTCGGAATCATCTTCCAGCCAATGGTCGAGTTCTTCAAGCAGCGATCCGAGCAGCTCCAGTTCGTCCAGCCCTTCAAGCTCAAGCAGCTCATCCAGTTCGTCGAGTTCAAGCAGTTCGTCATCCCACTCCTCATCATCAAGCGCCAGTCCTGATCCGCCGCCGAAGCAGCCGCCTTGCGATCCAGGAAAATGCCCCGACGATGAAAACGAGGACAAAGGCTGCGAGGCTTCCAGCGCGCATCCCATCCAGCTTTTCACCGGCCAGATCATGCACCAGGAGGTGGATTTGGAGTCGCACGGCCACGGGCTGGACTGGGGGCAGACGCGGACTTACGCGAACCGTGTGGATGTGGCGGCGGACGAGGAGCCGGGATGGCGGGTGCGCGAGTTGAAAAAGCTGGAGTTTCCCAATCACAGCGGCTCACTGCCGCCCACCTTCGTGGGGATGAAGGATGGCTCCACGACGAACGAATGGTTCAAGCTGGAGGACAATTCATCGCCGTGGCCGTATGTGAACGAGTACTACTCTTTTAAAACACTGACCTGGAAGCCGGAGGATCATGAATTTTGGTATGCGGACAAGGAGGGCAATGTCTGGGTCTTCGCGGATCATGCCCCAGTCTCCGGGTCTGCCGGCAGGCTGCTGAGAGTGGTGGACGCGGCAGGGCGGGTTTGCCAGCTCACGCACAACGGCAACTTGCTCAGCAGTTTTCAACAAGGCAGTGGAGCGGATGCCGTGCGCTACGAATATGAGTATTACGATGACTTGCTGATCTCCGTGACCTTCAAACTCGGCGGCGTCAATGTTCGGCGGGCTGTTTACTCGTACTACGGGTCTTCGGATGCGGGCGGCAACCCTGGAGACTTGAGCCAGGCTTTGATCGAGCAGTATGACGCCGCCTCCATGTCATGGGGCGCCATCCGCCGCAGCCACTACCGCTACCACATCAAGGCCGAGCCTGAAAACAACGGCTGCCTGTGGTTGATCGTTGGCCCCGCTGCCTGCGAGAAAATGCTTGAGGCCGGTCTGAACCCTCTCACCGCCACGAACACCCAGGTCCAGGCCTATGCGGACTATGCCTTCGAGTACGAGGCCGTGCCCAATCCGGCCACCTGGCCGGTGAAGTATGATTTCTGGGTGAACCAGGAAAGCCTGCGCGGCGGGCAGGAGGTCTATGAGTTCACCTATCAACACGGCGGCAGCGGTGATCCCGGCACCCCCTCCCTGCGCGCTGTAGAGACCCGCCCGGATGACAGCCAGGTGGTGACCTATTTCGATTCGGCGGGCGAATTGCTTTCCAAAGTCGTGAAAAACAGTGCCGGCGTGGCGGTGCAGCGGGAGATCAACCAGTATGCGGACAAATACCGGCTCTTTCGCATTCATGACTCCGCCATCGCCGCCTACCAGGACTTTGCCGACACGGGCGGTTTTGGATTTTCATTCACCGCCGCCCAGGCTGGCTCTGTGGACTTCTGGCTTTACATCGCTTTCGTTTCCGGTCCGGCATCCGCCATTGACCGTGTCTGGATGCAGGGCGTTTACACTTGGGACGCTGTCGCTTCGAGCAACATCTTTTACTTCAAACGCAAGTACGAGTACGAGGAGCGTGTGGTCGAGGGCGTGCCCATCGCCAAGGTCAAGACCCAGTACGACTATTCGGATGTCGTCGCCTTCACCCCCGCCCAGATTAGCGCGGGTGCCCTGAACAATCCCGCCATCATGGGACCGATTGACGCGGCGGCGGCGAAGACCTCCTGGGAGTATGAATACTTCACCGACTCCTTCCGTGTCAGCAAACAGGTCAAGACCCTGCCCGTCGTGCCGGTTTCCCAGCATGGTGTCAGCGATACCCTGTTCAGCGAGACGACAATTTTTAACGAGGATGGCAATCCCGTCTGGGAGCGCAGCGCGCGCGGTGTCATCACCCATCGCGCTTACTCCCCCGCCACCGGAGCCTTGCTGGAGCGCACGGACGATGTGCAGACCGCGGGCTGGAGCGGCGCGGATTCGGTGCCCTCCGGCTGGAGCACGGTGGCCGGCTTTGGTTTGAACCTCGTCACCACCTTTGTCCGCGACGCGCTCGGCCGGGTCACGGCAGAATACGGGCCGGAGGAGCAGTTGCAAATCCGCACCCAGGACACCCAGGCGGAGCCAACGCGGCGTGTCGCCATGACGATTTACAATGACGTGGCGCATGAAGTCAGGACCGCCAGTGGGTATTCCGTCTCCAGGCCCGGCCTGGTGGAGGTGGGCACGCTCGGCGGGGTCAGCGTCCGCCGCATGAACGCCGCCGGCCAGATTCTGGAGGAGTTCGTCTGCCCGCGCGCCAGCAACGAGGGTTGGCTCACCGCCGCCGAATCCCTGCCGCGTGAAAAATGGTCGCGCTGGTCGGTGACGCTGCGAGATGTGTGGGGCCGCCTCACCGGAAACCGCGCATATTTCGACATCCCCGCCTCCGGCCAGGGCACCAAGGATGTCCATTATATCGAGACCTCCACCGCCTATGATAACATGGGCCGGGAAATCCGTCTCGTGGATGAGGCGGGGGACATCGAGCGCCGCGTCTATGACACCCAGGGCCTGCTGCTTGCCGTTTGGACCGGCACGGATGACACCGGCGCCACCGCCGCCAACCCCGGCGGCTCCGGCCTGCCCAACACCATGCGCCAAGTGCGCTCCCACACCTATGCCGACGCCACCAGCACCCCGCCCGGTGATGGCGTCCTGGTCGAGACACGCCTGCTTGTGGATGACACCCCGGCCAATGACCGCGTGACCACCTACGAGTACGACTTCCAGGACCGCCTGGTCAAAGAGACCACGAATGACGGCACGCGCCTGGTGATCCGCGTCACCGCCTACGACGAGCGCGACCGCCCCGTCACCCTGGACACCTACCAGATCAATGAAACGGCGGGCAACCTGCTCACACGCACCGAGCATCATTACGACCGCTGGAGCCGCATCTACAAAACCAGCCTCTTCGGCGCTGGCGGCGCCGGAGCCACGGAGATGACCGCCCTGAACTGGTACGACCCGGCGGGCAATGTGGTGAAATCCGCCGAACCCGGAAAAACCGCCTTCACCAAGAACGTCTATGACGGCATGAACCGGCAGCTTGCCAGCCACCTCTGCTGCGTGCCCGGCACCGGCGGGGTGCCTGCCGGGAATTCCAACGATGTCAGCTCAGACACCGTTTTCGAGCAAACCCTGCTCACTTGGAACCGCATGGGCGATCTCGTGCTGCGCGCCCACTACCGCCGGCTGGACGACACCACCGGCACCGGCGCGCTCCAGGGTCCCGCCGCCGCCCAGCGCGCCGCGCGCATCACCTGGCAGACTTTTTATGCCGACCCCGTGGGCCGCCCGCGCGCCGAGGCGGACTGGGGCACGCGCGGCAGCCTGCCCTTCCCCGATCCGCCCTCCGGCCAGGCATGGACACTGGAACTGCTGCTCGTGCCGGAGCGTTCCGACATCATCCTGGTCACCACCCGCCATTACAAGGACGATGGCGAGGCCAACGCCATCGTGGATCCCATGGGCATCGAAACCCGCTGGGAAAATGACAAGCTGGGCCGCCGCATTCGCTTGTTGGAGGGACTGCAAAGCAGCCCCGCCTGCCAGGCCGCCGCCTCCACCGCCCCGCGCGTCACCGAGTTCACCTGGCACGCCAGCGGCCAGATGCTCACGCTCACGCAGATCAATGCCAGCACCGGGGATCAGGTCACCCGCTGGGTCTTCGGCACCACGCTCACCGAGAGCGCCCTGGCCTCCCACAGCCTGCTGCGCGCCAAGATTTACCCGGAGAGCGATGACCAGCCCTCCCCGCTGGGCGACGGCCCGGACGGCATTTACGCCCGGCTGGAGTACACTTACAACCGCCAGGGCGAGCCCCTCAGCTTCAAAGACGCCGACGGCACCGTCCATGAGTACAGCTATGACAAGGCGGGCCGCCAGACCGACGACCGCGTCACTACCCTGGCCTCCGCCCTGGATGGCAGCGTGCGCCGTCTCCAGTTCCAGTATGACGCGCGCGGCCTGCTGACCAAGGCCACCAGCCACAGCGCCGCCACCGGCGGCAGCGTGGTCAATGAGGTGCAGCGCGCCTATGACGCCCATGGCCGCCTGAGCACCGACTACCAGAGCCACGCGGGCGCGGTCAACACCGGCAGCACTCCCGCCGCCGCCTACGCCTATGTCAGCAACCGCCTGCGCCGCACCAGCATCACTTACCCGAACGACCGCGTGGTCAACATCGCCTACGGCTCCGCCAACAGCGCCGACGAGCATTTGAACCGCCCCTCCACCCAGCGCGTGCAGGGCGAGAGCAACGACTTCACCCTCTACACCTGGGCGGGCGCGGCCTGGCCGGTGGAGGTGCGCTACCCGGCGGCGAATTTGCAGCTCACCCTCAAGCGCCAGAGCGGCGACCCGGTGGGCGATGCCGGGGACATTTACACCGGCTACGACCGCTTCGGGCGCACCGTGGACCTGCGCTGGAGGTTGTTCAGCACCGGCGCGCAGCGCGAGCGCGTGCAGTACGGCTTTGACCGCGACAGCCGCCGCACCTGGCGGCGGCGGGTGGAGGTCACCGGCTGGGACAACGCCTACCACTATGACAGCCTCGGCCAGCTCCAGGCGGAGGGTTTGGGCGATTTGAATCTCAACCAGACCGCCATCGGCGGCATCCCCACCACGCTGACGTGGCGCGACTTTGATCCCACCGGCAACTGGCGCGGCGTCCTGGCGCACAAAGGCAGCGCCATCTATCTCAAAGAGGACCGCGTGCATGACAAGGGCAACCGCCTCATGCAGGTGGAGCAGCTTGCCGCCGGGATGCCCTTCCAGCCGCCCGTGGAGGTGGACGCCGCCGGACGCATGACGAAGGTGCCGCTGGAGCCGGGCACCTTTGGGGATTATTCAAACACCGCCAAGTGGGACGCCTGGAACCGCGTCGTCGAGGTCAGCCAGACGGTGGAGGAGAGCGAAGTCTTTGGAGCCTATGAATACGACGCCCTGCACCGCCGGATCAAACGCACAGCGTTGAGCGTCACCTGGCACAGCTATTACAACGACGCCTGGAAAGTCATCGAGGAGCGCCGCGCCAGCCATCCGGCGGTGGCGTCCGCGCACTATCTCTGGGGCCTGCGCCACCGCGACGACCTGGCGCGGCGTGACCGCGCCACCACGGCGGGCGGCAGCATGAGCCAGCGGCACTATGTACTGATGGACTACCACAGCCCGGTGGCCATCACCGGCACCACGGGCGCGGTGCAGGAGCGCTACCAGTTCGGCGGCTTCGGCGAGCGCATCATTCTGAATGCCAGCAACACCCCCATCGCCACCAGCGCCTACGCCTGGAGCTTCGCCTTCCAGGGCCAGTTCGTGGACGATGAAACCGGCTGGCTCAACTACGGGTTCAGGTATTACGCCCCCGGCCTGGGCCGGTTCCTGAGCAAAGACCCCATCATGGAAGCCGGCGGCAACAACCTCTACATGATGGCGGGCAACGCGCCGGTCAATGCGGTGGATTGGCTGGGGTTGAGTGATGCCTTGTTGGGGGAGATGGTGAGTCCCAATCATAAAGGCAGTAATTGCGCTGGTTTTGCATTATATCCAAAGCATGTCATGGATCGCATGCAGGCAAAAATCAAACCAACACCCGAGCAAATGACACGCCCAAGAAATGAAAAAGATGAAAAAGGCTTGCCTGGCGGCGGATGCAGAAAGGTTAACGCCCCCTCGGATTGCAAACGTCAACCTCCTGAATGCGAGCGTCATGTGATCATTTATCTTCCCGTGGATCAAAACTGGAAAGATACAGAAGAGCCGCAGTATCACGCTGCAGGTGAGATGGACTGCACACTGCCAGGACTTTATTATCATCAAACTGGGGATGATGGTGACATTAGAGGTCCTTTTGATGATCCGCAAAATAAAGCCGACAACTACTATCAAGGGCTATACGATAAAAAAATCCCCTTAAAGCAAGAACATTATTGTTGTCCTGATCAATGAGCGCCTTCAAATTATTCGCATTTATCGTCGCAAGTATTAGCCTTTGCCACACACTAACAACTTGTAAAAGACCCCATGTTGACCATGATGCAATTGATTCTGACATTGATTCATGGCTTGACGCGGTTTCAGTTGAAATAGATTCATGGGAAGTTAGAGGTGCAAGTATGTTTTTAGATGCTCCCAAAGTAATAAATTTGGAATGTAGTAAAAAAATTCTTTCTGATTATCAAAATAATGGCTATTTCAGGACGATTTTGATCGAAAAAATGAAACTATCACAGAAAAATAAATTCTATTATCGCAAGCATTACGCTTATGAATATTTGCCCTTTCTTTTTTGTGAATCCATCAAACTTAATCCAAATAGATTGCACGCATTTACAGACTGTCATTTTGTTCAATTTACTGACTTAATACTGGCATTGTTTGGAAGTGAATCTACTGATCGAAGCACATGGAGAAAAGCTTTTTCCTATGAGCGAGTCGAATGAAGAACGCCTTATATTGATAATTTGATGCATTTATCTGCAATGAATGAAGTGTTTATTTGTAACTAAAAAATGATATTTTATATTGCCATACATACAGGGGATGAGATACGATGAATGACGCAATAGGCAATATGCGCCGTCTCCAGTTCCAGTATGACGCGCGCGGCCTGCTGACCAAGGCCACCAGCCACAGCGCCGCCACCGGCGGCAGCGTGGTCAATGAGGTGCAGCGCGCCTATGACGCCCATGGCCGCCTGAGCACCGACTACCAGAGCCACGCGGGCGCGGTCAACACCGGCAGCACTCCCGCCGCCGCCTACGCCTATGTCAGCAACCGCCTGCGCCGCACCAGCATCACTTACCCGAACGACCGCGTGGTCAACATCGCCTACGGCTCCGCCAACAGCGCCGACGAGCATTTGAACCGCCCCTCCACCCAGCGCGTGCAGGGCGAGAGCAACGACTTCACCCTCTACACCTGGGCGGGCGCGGCCTGGCCGGTGGAGGTGCGCTACCCGGCGGCGAATTTGCAGCTCACCCTCAAGCGCCAGAGCGGCGACCCGGTGGGCGATGCCGGGGACATTTACACCGGCTACGACCGCTTCGGGCGCACCGTGGACCTGCGCTGGAGGTTGTTCAGCACCGGCGCGCAGCGCGAGCGCGTGCAGTACGGCTTTGACCGCGACAGCCGCCGCACCTGGCGGCGGCGGGTGGAGGTCACCGGCTGGGACAACGCCTACCACTATGACAGCCTCGGCCAGCTCCAGGCGGAGGGTTTGGGCGATTTGAATCTCAACCAGACCGCCATCGGCGGCATCCCCACCACGCTGACACAGCGTGATTTTGCATGAACGTAGGCCTCCGTCCAGCCGCTTTTCTGCCAGAGTGGGCAATGGATGAAGACGAGCGCTACAGCCATCTTTACGAGCATCGCGACTATCCGCCTGGCGATGTTTATGCGGTGCTTCATGCATTTGGGTTTGATCACAAGCAGAGGGTTCTTGACCTTGGATGCGGCAGGGCGGCTTTGAGCAAAGTGTTTCCATCCTATACGGGTGTGGATGTGAGCAGCTATGCAGTCATGAAAAACCGGACGGACCGTCCCGGCACCTACCATCATTCGAGCCTGGACAACCTGGAGTGCGTCAGCAATTGCAGTTTTGATCTGGTGATTTGCTCGGATGTTCTGGAGCACATCCCACCAGAACGCATCGCGGCGGTCATTGAGTCAATTGCTTCCGTCCAGGCCACAGTTTTTTACTTCAATATTTGCTGCCGAAAAAGCCATTGGAAAGACCGGCACGGAAACGGGCTGCACGCGAGTATCATGTCCCACGACGAGTGGTGCTCAGTGTTGCTGAACGGCTTTGAAATCCATGAAACCCTGGTCAAGGGCAGCAATCTGCTTCTGCGCGCGGCGCGGCGTGCCGAAGAATCGTCAATTGCATGAGAATTCTGCCCTTTGCGCGTTTTCAGAACCTGCACGAAGGGAATCCGGCGGTTGTGGTTGGACGCGGACTCACCTCGTATGACTACAGCCAACTATGCCATGAAAGGGGCGTTGTTTTTTTTATCAATGACGCGGTATGCATGGAGAAGCATCTCAAAGTCCAAGTCTCCTATTTCTTTTTTCACGATGCAGCCATGAAAAAATGGCTGCGCTTGAATCTAAAATCCATAGCCGTGATTCCCGAAGATGGGAAGTGTATTGGCGGGCTGACTGATCCGGCATTGATCGAAAGCGGATGCTCTGGTGTGCTCTACCGCTGGAACGGCATGAGCGGCGGCGAACTCCTAAAACTCGGCTCGGCAAAAGTGGCGGAACTGCGGCAACTTTTTAGACACACGGGCACCATTCATTCCCTGCTGCATTTCGTTTGGTTCTGCGGCATAAGAACAATCAAGTTCATCGGCTGCAACGGCTGCAATGACAAACAGCGTGCCGGTTCATCCGGCGCGGGTGATGACGGCTATGACGAAAGGCTCGTTAATTTGAGCGGAACGAAACCCTGGTGGCAATATTCGGAAATCCGGCAAAAGCAGGACGAGCTTTGCCGCGTGCTGGGCATTCATTTCGAGCACGTCCCCATGCCGTAAAATCAAGGAGGAGCAGGGTGCTGCAGCAGCGAGTTCAAAAGTTGAGGTTTGATTTGCTCAACCGCCCCGCCGGACAGATACCCCTCAACAGCCTGGATGACATGGGCGGCGGTGATCATGTCCATGCATTCCGGCAGGCTGCCCTTCGGGCGCAGACAGAGGGATTCCGGGCGGTCTTTGGCATCGCCATCGCCCAGCGGAACAGTGCGGGAGCGCCAGCAGCCCCCGAACTGGCAGCAGGGCAGCATGCCGATGGTGTGGAGGAACTGATGTCCCGGGTAGGCTTCCCAGTGGTTCGGCTCGCGCCCGCCCGCGACGACGACACAGGGGCGGGTGGCCCCCGGATGATGTTTGTTCTCCACAGCGGCAGCCAGGTGCATAAGAAAGGTCACAGGGCAAAGCACACCCTGGCTGTGATAGACCAGGCGCACCAACTGGCGGATGTCCGTCCGCCCGCGAAAATCGAGCACGCCGCGCAGAGGAGGATGATGGTGGTTCTTTTCCCCGACCTGGACGAAGATCAGGCGGTCATGGAAGTGATCCACCACTTCCTGCCAGCGCCTGGTTTCCCACCATTTGATGGTGAAGTCGTTCTTGCCACCGGCGACGATGATCCAGAACGGGACATCCCTCCCGGCGATCTCGCGCACCTGCGAGAACCAGGACTTTTCCTTGGCAGAGATGTGAATATCGCCCTTGAACTCGCCGGGTTCAATTCGAACTCCCAGCTTCTCGGAGAGGTGCTGGATGAAGCCGTGGATGAAGTGGTAAGGGGCGGTGTTCGAGCGATGAATGAGCGGATATTCGCAGTCCAGCACGCGCACCTCAGGATCGGACTCGTCCAGAGGAGTGATCCAGGGATTGTTCTCCCAAAGCCCTGGGCAGGGTGTGCGCACGTCTGTCTGGAAACGCCCCGGAAAGCAGCGATGCAGGTCTCTCACTGCGGCGGTCAGCATGACGATGTCTCCCGGTGATTGAGAGTTTTTCAGAACCCATTTTTGCATTTGCGAAGTGCAGACGAAGGCTCGGAATCAGGCTTCATTCAACTCCGGGGGCGGAGTCGGCGGAGTTGAGGCTGCCGACGAGGTTCTGGATGCCGTCGCGGGCGAACTCGCTGGGCGGGTAGAGGCGGCGGGCTTTCAAGTACCAGGCGATGGCGGAGCCGGTCTGCCTGCGCTGCTCGTGCTGCCTGGCTTTCTCGATGGCGCTGACGTATTCGCTGGCCTTGACGCTGAGTTCGGAGCGCAGGCGGGTGATCTCGGGGTCTTCGGGGAAATTGTGGTATTCCTTCTCCACCTGCTCCCAGGCGCCGAAGGCATTGCTGGCGGCCATCTGCGAGGCGCCGTGGACGACCATGTTCACGCGGTTCATGTCCACGAGCACTTTTTTGATCTGCTCCTGCCGCTGGGGGTCGTTAATGGCGGCGGCGAGGAAGCGGCCCTGGTCGTTGAATATCTGGCGGAAGTTCCGCTGGCTGAGCAGGCGGTCGAGGTCCAGCAGGGCCTGGGCTTGGATGTCGCTGTTCTGGCCGACCATGTTGGAGAGCTCGCGCAGCCTGGGATTGGTGGGCCAGATCTCGGCCGCGCCTTTCAGTTCGGTGGCGTAGGTGATCTGGTCGCCCTTCAAAATGGCGGCCCTGGCGGCGGTGATGCGCATGTCGCAAAGGGCGCGCGCGGTCTCGATGGCAGCCTGCGGCTTGGAAAAGTCGAAGTCCCTGGACATGCCGCGCAGCTTGGTGACGAGTTCCTCGGCGAGGCCGAAGTCGCGCATTTCGAGGGCGTTGATGAGCTGGTTCCCGTCGCGCACATAGTCGAGCACTTTGAGCTTGGTGGCCATGGGCAGGCGGCGGATGCGCGGCAGGTATTCGCCGATGGCGTAGGCCTCCATGAGGCGCTTGCTGGCGCTGTCGAAGTCCTGGCGCAGGACGAGCTGCTCGAAGGCGACGACGGCCTCGTCCACGCCGCGGATGGCCTCGGCGGCGAAGCCGTCAATGAGGCTCACGGTGGGCGGCACGCCCATGCCGGCGGAGAACATTTTTTTCAGGTCGGAGTTGTCGTCGAGCTGGAGCACGCTGTCGCCGTCGCGGAACATGTGCGGGTAGAGGCGGCAGGCGATGATGGCGTGCTCGAAGCGGCGCTGCATGAAGAGCTGGACCATGAGGGCCTGGAACTGGGTCTTGCTGGTGACCTCGGAGAGGCCGATGGCGGTCTCGTTGAGCTTCATGCGCGCCTCGATTTCGGCGATGCTTTTGATGTAGCCGGAGACTCGGCCCATGGTCATCGAGTTGGTCTGCTGCTGCTGCACGGTCTGCTGGCGGTTGGTGCCGCCCGCGCCGCCCTTGGTGGAGCCGCCGGTGGTGCTGGGGGAAAGCGGGGCGCTGTTGAGGCCCTGCTCGGTGTTCCACTCCAGGTCCTTCCGGCGCTTGAGCATGGCCTCGTTCACGGAGCGCAGGTTGTTCACTTTGCGCTGCGCCAGCCACACGTCATACACGCCGTTGGCGATGGTGTTGCAAATGCCGCCGTCTATGGCGAAGGAGCCCGCCTCCGGCAGCATGGCGAAGGCTTTGGAAACATCCGCGCCGCCCTGGCGCGTGGGCGCGAGGGCCTGGATGATCTGGGCGATGAGATCGCGATAGGCCTGGTCGTCGGCGCTGTCGGCCTCCGGTGTGGCGAGGTAAATCTCGAACTTGGCGCGGGCGAAGCGGTTGTTGGTGGCATTCCACATTTTGCCGTCCCACGTCACCGTCTCGCTGCCGGAGTCCACATGCGGCACGAGGCCGCCGAACATGCCGCCCTGCTGTCCGCCGGACTGGCCGCCCGACTGTCCACCGCCGGAGGAAGACGGCTGGCTTGACTGGGCCGGCGCGGGTTGCGCGGCGGGTGTGAGCGAGGGAGCGGGCAGCACCTGGGCGGTGAGCATTCCCGGCAAAATGCAGCAGGCGAGGAGGGCGGCGGTTTTCATGGATGGGTCAGGCTTTGATGAGTTGCAGGACTTCGAGCACGCCGGTCTCCAGCACGCGGACTTTGAAAATGTAACGCTGGCCGCGCTGGATGTTCACCTCCAGGGCGGGCGGCACCCAGACGGGAACGAAATTGGAACTCTCGCTGACCTGCACGCTGAACAGCCGCCCGTCCGCGGCGCGCCAGTTGTCGAGGCGGTCGTCCACGGTGCCCTCGACTTTGTAAACATTCCCGCCAAGGGCGGTGGAGCTTTCCATGTACTCCTCCGCGCTCAGCGGCGTGAGACCGGTCATCGGGTCGCTGCCCCGGTTCAGCAGGGCGTAGCCTCCGCCGATGCCTGCCACGAGCAGGGCCAGCAGTCCGAGGAGGTGGCTGGGTTTGAGTCCAGATTGTGCGCGGCGGGCCATGAGAATTGAATGATTTCCGCGCGAGCTTAAAGGCTCAACCTCCCTGCGGCAAGACCCGGAAACTTGAAAATGCCGCGCAAGTGGCGTGACTGCGGCGCGTTGCGGATTTGTCATGCGCCACATTCTCATTCCCGCCTGCCTGTTCGCCTGCCTGCTCCAGGCCGCGCCAAAACCGAACATCGTTTTCATCATGGCCGACGATCTCGGCTGGGCGGACGTGGCCTTCCACGGCGGCAGCGCGCCGACGCCGCACCTCGACAAGCTCGCCCGCGAAGGCGTGGAAATGACCCGGCATTATGTGGCGCCCGTGTGCAGCCCCACGCGCACGGGTTTGATGACGGGCAGATTTTGGAGCCGCTTCGGTGTCACCTCTCCGCAAAATGAGCGTGCCCTGCCCTGGGACACCATCACCCTGCCCAGTGCGCTGAAAGCGGCGGGCTACGAGACGGCGCTGACCGGCAAGTGGCATCTCGGCTCGCTGCCGGAATGGGGCCCGAACCATTACGGCTTTGACCACAGTTACGGCTCCCTGGCCGGCGGGGTGGGACCTTACAACCACTTCTACAAGCAGGGCCCCTACAGCGTGACGTGGCACCGCAACGGGAAGCTGATCACCGAGGATGGGCATGTGACAGATCTCATCACCGGCGAGGCGGTGAAGTGGATCAGCGGGCGCGGCGACAAGCCCTTTTTTCTCTATGTGCCGTACACTGCCGTGCATCTGCCGGTGAAAGAGCCGCAAGACTGGCTGCTCAAGGTGCCCGCCGCCATCACGGACGAGGTGGCGCGGCATTACGCGGCCTGCGTCATGCATCTGGACGACTCGGTGGGCCGCATCATCACCGCGCTGGAACAGGCGGGCAAAAGACAAAACACGCTGCTCATCTTTACCAGCGACAACGGCGGCAGCACTTCGCAAAACAATGACACCAAATACCCCGCCGACGACTATCCCAAAGGCGCGCTTCCAGGCAGCAACCTGCCCCTGCGCGGCAAAAAGGGCGATCTCCATGAAGGCGGCATTCGCGTGCCCACCGTGGCGAGCTGGCCTGGAGTGCTCAAACCCGGCCGCTTCGAAGATCCGGCGCACATCAGCGACTGGATGCCCACCTTCTGCGCTCTGGCGGGTCATGCGCCGGAGCGGGATTTGAAGTGGGACGGAGTCAACATCTGGCCCGCGCTCAGCGGCGAGGGCGCGCTGGTCGCGCGCTCCCTCTACTGGACCGCGCCGGGCTTCCGCTCCCGCGCCGTGCTGGAGGGCGGATGGAAGCTCGTCACCACCAAAGGCAAGCCCGGCGAGCCGGAACAGGCGGAGTTGTTCGATCTGAGCACCGACCCCGGCGAGGCGCGTGATCTCGCGTCCAGCCAGCCGGAGAGAGCCGCCGCCCTGCGCGCCACGCTGGAAAAACTGGCCGCGAGCGACAACGACTCCAAAGTCCCGCGCTGACACCGGGCCAGATTCACCTTGCCCGCGGCGGAGAGTGGAATTATAGCGGACGCTCGTTCCCCCTCAACGCCGGGTTAGCTCAGTGGTAGAGCAGTTGATTTGTAATCATCAGGTCGTCGGTTCAAATCCGACACTCGGCTCCAGACGAAACGCTGGACCGGCTGAAGCCCTGACACCAGCGCAGGGCGCTCACACCTCAAACTCATCCTCCGGGTCGAAGGGCGGCGAAGGCACGATGATGAGGCGCAGATTGCCCACAGCGCGGTGGACGCAGCCGGGGCGGATCATGACGGTGGTCATGGGCTTGAGCGGAATGATCCGGCCGTCGGCCTCCAGGTGGCCCTCGCCTTCGATGACGATGTAGATCTCCGTCATCTTCTTGTGGTAGTGCGCGCGGCTGTCGGCGCTGATTTCCGTGAGGTGGACGGTGGCAAGGTTGTTCCAGGGCTCCTTAAAGGCGCGCCGCGCCTGGCCGCATGGGCAGGGCGTGGGCGGAATGTCATCAAGCTGGGCGACAGCGAAGCGGGGTTCGGAGGTCATGGGGATTGCGGATTTCGGATTTCGGATTGTGGAATGCGGATTGAGGAAAATCTACCTCAACCATTGATCGAGGTGCCGGGCAACAAAAGCATCGTCGTGCAGATGAGGGTAGGCAGAATGGACGCGGGTGATTTCCTTGGCCTGGCCGGGGCTGAGGCCCTCGTTTTCATCGAGGCACCAGATTCCCTCCAGCAGGCCCTGACGGCGCAACACCTCGTGCAGCCCGGCGATACAGCCGTGAAAGCCATGCGCGGCATCGAAGAAGGCGGCGTTGCTGTCCGTGACCTCGACACCGAGGCGCAGCAGCCCGGACGTGGCGGCATCCTCCTTGCAGCGGCGCAGCAGCTCCACGGCTTTTTGCGTCCACACAGACCAGTGGCCGAGCAGTCCGCCCGTGATGCGCAGCTCTTTGCCGCCGAAGCGGAATGGCGTGATGAGATCGGCCACGATGTTGTCATCGTTGCCCGTGTAGAGGGCGATGTCTTCCCGCCCGCTCTCCGCCAGCGCGCGGATGACATCCAGCGTCTGGTAGCGGTTGAAGGGCGCGATCTTGATGGCGACGACGTTTTCGATGGCCGCAAAGCGCCGCCAAAACGAAAGCGGCAGCACACGGCCACCGACGGCGGGTTGCAGGTAAAAGCCGACGATGGGAATGACACCCGCCACGGCCCGCGCGTGCGTGATGAGCGCGTCCTCATCCGCGTCCCGCAGCGCGGCCAGGCTGAGCAATCCGGCGTGGTAGCCATGAGCGCGCAGCAGTTCCGCCTCGCGCACGGCTTGCGCGGTGGGGCCGCAGATGCCGCCGATGCGCACGAGCGGCCGAGCGGCGCGGCGCATCTCCTCGGCGGCGAGGGCGAGCACGGGTTCAAAGAGTCCGTGGCACGGCTCGCGGATGGCGAACTGCGTGGTGTGGACGCCCACAGCCAGGCCGCCCGCGCCGGCGGCGATGTAGTAGCGGCTGAGCGCGCGCTGGCGGCGCTCGTCGAGTTTGCGCGCGGCGTTCAGGGCGAGCGGATGCGCGGGGATGCAGAGGCCGCTTTGCAAAGCGGCTCGAAGTTCAGAAGTTTCCATCGCGTGTCTCGAAATGGGTGGGTTTGCCGAGTGACCCGCCGCCCTGCCGCACCCAGGCAGCGGTGGCCTCGATCATTTCATCCAAAGACACCGAGGTCTCGCCGAACCAATCATAAGACTTCGCGGCATTCGAAAGCCAGGCCGTGGGCGCCTCCTGCCCGGTGATGACAGGCACGCGATCGAGCCGTTCTCCAAAGCGCTCCGCCAGCTCACGGATGCGCACCGTCTCGCGCCCGGTGACATTCAAAATCGCGGGCGGGCTTTGCGCACGGGCCAGGCATTGCAGGGCGCGCGCGTTCGCATCGCCCTGCCAGATGACATTCGCGTGGCCCATGGTCACATCCACAGGCTCGCCGAGCCAGACCTTGCGCGCCACGTCATGCAGCACGCCGTAGCGCAGGTCTATGGCGTAGTTCAGCCGGTAGATCAGGCAGGGCGTGCCGTGCTGTTTGGAAAAATGGGTGAAGACGCGCTCGCGGGCGATGCAGGAGTGCGCGTATTCGCCGGGCGGCGCCAGCGCGTCCTCCTCGCGCGAGCCGCCGCTTTCCACCGGGGTGAAGGGATACACGCAGCCGGTGGAAAAGACGACGATGCGCGCTTTGGCGAAGCGCTCGGCCACGATGGCGGGCAGCACCGCGTTCATTATCCAGGTCAGCTCGGGCGCGTCACTGGTGCCGAATTTATGCCCGGCCATGAAGATGATGTTCGGCGCGTCCGGCAGGGCGTTCACAGCGGCGCGGTCCAGCAAATCACACGGGATAACTTTGACGCCGTGCGCCTCCAGCCCGGCGCGCGCCCTGGCGGAGGAAAAGCGCGAGACGGCCAGCACCTCCCGCCCCGGCTCCAGCGCGCGCCGCGCCATGCGCGCGAGGGTCGGCCCCATCTTGCCGCCCGCGCCGAGCACCATCACATCCCCCTCCAGCCCGCGCAGCGCGTCTGCCGCGGCGGGCGTGGGGCGGCTAAGCCATTCTTCGAGTTCGTCTTCGGTGCGGGGTGCGCGGGTCATGGGCCTGAGAACAACGCCGGGCGGCGCGGGTTTTCACGCGCCAAGTTTGCCGGGTTCCCCATTCGAAGGCCCTGTCTCCGCCAGCAGCCATTGGCGGTAGGCCGGGCTGGCGTGCTCGGGGCGCAGGGCCAGGATCTCCGGCACCTCGTAGGGGTGCAGCCCGCGCAGGCGGCTGGCGAGCCGGTCGTAAAGGCCGGCGCGGGTTTTGATCAGCAGCAGCACCTCCGCCGCAGTCTCCACCGCGCCCTGCCAGCGGTAGATGGACTCGATGCCGGGCACCAGGCTGGCGCACGCGGCCAGACGCTCCTCCACGAGCGCGGCGGCGGCTTGGCGGGCATGGGCGGCATCGGGAAACGTGGTGAGTATGAGCAGCAGATCGGTCATGGCGGCAGACTACGGGCGCTTTTCGCGGATGCAAAGCGGCGCGCGCATGGCATGATCCGGCGGCTTTTTCCCCAACACCCAAGACACCCCCATGAGATCGGCCTTTTTGGACAAGCTGCTCAAGCGCATGGACCGCCTGGAACCCGGCGAGGTGCAGAGCGTCATGCTCGAGCTGATGAAGGAAAAAGGCTTCCTGGAAAAGACCTTCCAGGCCCTCCAGGAGGGCGTCATCCTGCTCGACCCCGAGGCCCGCGTCACCTATGTGAACCAGGCCGCCTGCCAGTTCTTCGGCCTGCACGCGGAGCAGGTCATCGGCCAGAAGCTCACCCAGGGCATGCGCGGGCTGGACTGGGGTGAGCTGCTCAAGCCCGGCGCCGTGGTCAGCCGCGACCTGGAGATCTTCTACCCCGAAAACCGCTACCTGAACTTCTACATCACCAGCATAGACGACGAGCAGCCCATGGGCTTCGTCATGCTCATCCGCGATGTCACCGAGACGCGCAAGCGCACCGAGGCGCAGATTGAGAGCGAGCGGCTCAACGCCTTCACCCTCCTGGCCGCCGGCGTCGCCCACGAGCTGGGCAACCCGCTCAACTCCCTCACCATCCACCTCCAGCTCATCGAGCGGCGGCTGAAAAAAATGGGCAAGTCCGGCGAACAACTGCGCGAGCACCTCGACGTGGCCAGCGCCGAGATCAAGCGCATGGACGGCATCATCAGCCAGTTCCTCGCCGCCATCCGCCCCACCCAGCCGCAGATGCGGCGCGCCAGCGTGGCCGAGCTGCTCCAGGAGAGCCTCCGCTTCCTCCAGCCCGAGATCGGGCAGGCCAAAGTCAAAGTGCGGCTCGACTTGCGGCCCGACCTCCCGCCCATGCCCCTGGATGCAGGCCAGATGAAGCAGGCCTTTTACAACCTCATCCGCAACGCCTGCCAGGCCATGCCCGAAGGCGGCACCCTCACCATCCACGGCAGCTTCACCGACTTCGAAGTGCGCCTCAGCTTTGAGGACACCGGCAGAGGCATCTCCCCCGAGCAGATGGGCCGCCTCTTCCAGCCCTTCTCCACCACACGCCCCACCGGCACCGGCCTCGGCCTGCTCATCGTCCGCCGCATCATCCGCGAGCACGGCGGCGAGATAGACATCGAATCCCGCGCCGGTCTCGGCACCAAAGTCAGCCTCTGGCTCCCCCTCGTCGAGCGCAAAGTCCGCCTGCTCGAGCCCGGCGAGTCGCGGACCGGGACGGACTGCCCCCCCTGACTGCGCCGGTTCAGACCGTCAGCGGAGACGCGGGCAATGCCGTCCCTGTGGCCAGGAGCAAGGCCGGGGGCATCGTCGCCACCGCCCACAGCCGAGCGGAGCGAGACAGCCAGCCGGCAGGCGCCACGCAGAGGCGAGCGCCGTGGGGCGGCGCGAGAAGCAACCCCGCCCGCATCATCCACGGCATGATCCAGAGCGGCAAAGCCTGCGACGAAAACGAGGCGTTCAAAGTCACCCCCTCCGCCTCACCAACCTTCAAAAACAAGCCGCCCAACCCGGCCTCCAGCTCGTCCCCGCCTCGTAACTCGAAGCTTAGTTACTCAGGAGGCGCGTTGGCAATGGAAATGAGGAGATCATCGTGCCCCCTTGCCTGTTGGTGCATGGCCATTGGGGGGAGCCACCGCTGCATAGCTTCCGTCCGGGCCAGCCACGCGGTATTCGTCAAAATAAACGACGTTCTGCGGCACCTCGCCGACGCTGTGATACTGTCCAAACTTCGCATACGGCCCGAGCGTTTCGGGATATTGCGTGACGATGTCGCGCTCGTTCACCACTTCAACACCATCCTTCCAGATCGTCCAGAAGCCCTTGCGCTCCGCCGACCAGCGGACATGCACCACCCAGTCGGTCCAGCGATCCTTCTCGAAAGGCATTCGAGCGAGCAGTCGCTTCTTTTCCGTCGCGTTACTGGTGATCAGCCAGTCACCGTCGAGCACCCGGATCGCCAGCACCGGACTCGGTCCGCCCTGCTGCGTGTGCCATTGGAAAAGCACCGCGTTTGTCTTCGTGGGAGCGACGAACTCGCGGGGCAGGAAGATGCTCAGCCCATACCAGTAGTCCTTTTCCATTTCGATCCTGGTGAGCTTCTTGCCATCGGAAAATTCCGCGCGCTGACCGCCATTCACCTCGGGATCGCTGGCGCGCAGGAGTGTGCGGGCCGCATGTTGACCCGCGCGCACGGGCAAAGTCACGATGGTCAAGGAATCGGTCTGTGCCTTTTGCGTGAACAGTTGCGAGAGATCGCCCGACTCGAAATCCGCAACCTTGAGCAAGCCGGTTTGCGCGTGTGCGGAGGCCGCAGCGGTAAGGAAACAGAAGAAAAGACAGGCAGGTTTCATGGTGTGCATGCAGAAGCGCAACGTCTAAGCTGTGGCGACGGCGAGCGCAAGACGTTGCTGACACGACAGATAGCCTTCGTGCCGTTGTCTCCCACGCCTGGTTCGCCTTCTTTCCGGCTGTGTGCGTGGCAGTCATGTCTGTGAAGTGCCCTCGGTTAGACGCTGGGCTAATTCCTGTGGTAAACTCTCCTCTGCAACCTTCGATCCCAGCCAATTCAAGACTATGTGATGCTTCTTCGTGGCTGTGTGAAGCATCAAAAATCGCTGGCCGCTAACCTCACTCCGACTCAATCCCGTGATCTGAGAGTAGGGCAGGCTAAATGGACGCTTGATCGGAAAGCCCACGGGAAATGAAATGGAGTCCGCTGCCAAAACTACGTCAGGCACACCGTGGACCAAAGTGGTGAGGATCGTCAAGCCGCCAGCTACAACAAACAAGACGGAGAGAGCAGCCAAAACCCAGTAGAATACCGAGGCACTGGAAGGGCTGAACTCAAAAATGCCGTTCAGAATAAGGCCTCTCGTGTTCGTGGATGCCTTGTGGCTGAGCACCGCAGCACAAGCTCCGAAGAATAGGCAGCAAAATAACATCACCTTCGGAGATGGTCGGCAGCGAAAAGAGATGGGCTGCTGGTCAGGTGGCATCACGGATGGCGTGTTGAGTTAGGCGAACATTGTTTAGCCGCCATAAAATGTGGGCAAATCAGATTCGTCCAGATTTTTTGCGGATGAATCGGGCCGGATTGAGTCAATGGGGGCAATTCACGAGAAGCAAGGTTTTTCATGAATGAGCCGAGCGAAGTAAAAACGCCGCCGGAAGTCAAGCCTTGGGTGCACCGGGTGGTCGAGGCAGCGGGTGTTTTCATGCCAGCCAATGCGGACAGGGAGCGGCGGATGGCGCCTCCGGGCCTGTCGTCCGCGCTTCAGCGTGCTCTGAACACCGCAAAGACACGCCGTGGACCATGAACCCCGGCCAGGCGGGAAAGCCGACTCATCCGGGAAGTTGGCGCCGAATTTGCAGCAGCAGCAGCACGGAGCGGTTTCCAAACGGGTTTTGAAGTGCTCCGCACCCTGGACTGCGGCAGCCTGCTGCCGCTTTTCCGAGGC
>ERZ761607.1094-NODE-1094-length-36509-cov-5.719482_pt1 | contig 36509 bp, 40 predicted proteins | sample MGYA00511164_ERZ761607 | MGnify/ENA primary metagenome ERZ761607 (study PRJEB28899, sample SAMN02445080) | bioreactor sludge metagenome | biome: EBPR sludge | place: Australia: Brisbane, Thorneside Wastewater Treatment Plant | collected 2011-06-22 ... | reverse complement strand
CGAGGATCCGGAACAGGGTGTTGCTGTTGAACATCGCCTGCGCCAGCGCCACCGGCACGATGACCAGCTCGTCGGTGTTCATGCCCAGGCCCTGGCCGCTGGCGGCGAGGACGCCGACGATGCGAAAGCGGCGGTCGCCGACGCGTACCAGTTGCCCGAGCGCCGACTCGTGGCCGAACATTTCGTCGCGCACCTTGGCACCAATGACCGCTTCGGAAACGCCACGGCGCCAGTCCCCGCTGGGCAGAAAGCGCCCCTGCGCGAGCGCCAGGCGGCGCACGTCGATGAACTCCGCGGTGGTGCCGACGACCATCACTTCGCGCAGCTTGCCGGCAAAGCTGATTTCGGAGGTGCCGACGGCCAGCGGCGCGGCACGGTGCACGGCCTTGGCGCGCAGCAGCGCCTGCGCGTCGTCGATGGTCAGGTCGCGTGGCGTGCTGGTGACGGCGTTGCCGGGGTTGAAGCCGCCGGTCTGCGAGCGACCCGGCAGGACGATGACCAGATTGCTGCCGATCGACGAGAATTCCTTGAGCACGTAGCGGCGGGCGCCGTCGCCGAGCGCGGTGAGGACGACGACGGCGGCGACGCCGATGGCCATCGCCAGCACCAGAAGGAAAGTGCGCAGGGGGTTGCCGGTCGCCGCGTCGCGGGCGAAGCGGATCAGGTCGGGCGTGCGCACGTGCGGGTGGCTGCTTCTGGGCGGGCGCTGTCGTGTTGCAGCGCGCCGTCTTCCATCAGCAACTGGCGTCTGGCGCGGGCGCCGAGGGCGCCGTCGTGGGTCACGACGATCAGGGTCACGCCCTGGCCGTTGAGTTCTTCGAGCAGGCGCATGACTTCTTCGCCGGTGGCGCGGTCGAGGTTGCCGGTGGGCTCGTCGGCGAGAATCACCGCCGGCTGCATGATCGTCGCCCGGGCGATGGCCACGCGCTGGCGCTGTCCGCCCGAGAGCTGGTCCGGACGATGGTCGGCGCGGTTTTCCAGGCCGTAGTCACGCAGCGTGTGCGCCACCCGCTCAGCGCGCTCTGCGGGCGCGATGCCGGCGAGGATCATCGGCAGGGCGACGTTCTCGGCGGCGGTCAGGCGTGGCACCAGGTGGAAGCTCTGGAAGACGAAACCGATGCGTTCGCTGCGTACCCGCGCCTGTTCTTCGGCCGAGAGGGTGGTGACGTCGCGGCCTTCGAGATGGTAGGTGCCGGCGTTGGGGCGGTCGAGCAGGCCGAGCAGGTTGAGCAGCGTCGATTTGCCCGAGCCGGACGGGCCCATCACCGCCACGTACTCGCCGGCGGCGATGCTCAGGTCAAGGCTGCGCAGCGCGTGCACCTCGCTGTCGCCGAGCTGAAAAACGCGCTCGATGCCGGCCAGTTCGATCAGCGCCGCGCTCATGGCCTAATGTGAAAGTCGCGCAAGCGACTCACGACGCTCCCTCCCCTCGCGGGAGAAGGGTTGGGAAGAAGGGGGAGGCGGTCATGACTTTCATGATCCGGGGTAGCTCGACAGGTCATGAGCGTTAGCGGCCGCTTGCCGTCGCCTGGCCATCGACCGCGTAATGTGCGCCGGCCTTGACGCCGGCGCGTTCGAGCGAGGTCACCACGCGGTCGCCCGGCGCCAGGCCTTCCAGCACTTCCGCGAATTCCCAGTTGGCCAGCCCGGTCGTCACCTGCCGCTCTTCGAGCCTGCCCTCGGCACCGGCGACCAGCACTCGTCCGCCTTCGAGCAGCGCCGAGGTTGGTACGCGGACGACATTCTCACGCGCGTCGAGGATCACTTCGATGTCCGCGCTGTAGCCGACGAGCAGTTTTCCGGGCGCCGCCGGGTCGTCGAAAGTGGCCTCGATATCGACCGTGCGCGCCTGCTTTTCGACCGCCGAGACGTACGGCGCGACGCGCTTGACCTTGCCCGGGAAGGACTGCCTCGGCAGCGCGTCGAGGCTGATACGCACCGGTTGTCCGGCAGCGATGCGCGGCGCATCGACTTCGTCCATCGGCGCCTTGACGTACAGGCATGAGTCGTCGATCAGGTCGATCGCCGGCGGTGTCGGCACTCCCGGAGGCGATGGCGTCGAGTACTCGCCGACCTCGCCGACGATCTTGGCGATGGTGCCGGCAAAGGGCGCGTAGAGCACGGTCCGCCCTTCCTCGACGCGGGTCAGGCGGACTCGCGCTTCGGCTTGCAGGACGTCGGCCTTGGCTGCCTCGCAACCGGCAGTCCTGGCTTGCGCCTCGCTGCGCGCGCTGTCCTCCTTGGCCTGGGAAACGAAGCCCTTGGCGCGCAGGTTCGCCTGGCGCTCGGCCTCGCGTTCGGCGTTGGCGGCGACGGTGCAGGCTTCCTTGACGCGCTGACGGGCGGTCGCCACCTGCGCCGCGTACCAGGCCCGCTGCGCCTGCTGGTCGTCATTCCACAGCTTCATCAGCAGCTGGCCCTTCTCGACGCGGTCGCCTTCCTTCACCGCCAGGACTTCGATGCGGCCGCCGGTGATGGTCGACAGCTTGGTGCGCTGGCAGGCTTCGATGGTCCCGGCGCGGGTGTTGGCGATCGTCGACTCGACACGGCCGCGGCCGATTTCCTTGAATACCACGGCCACCGGTTCCGGTCGCGTTGCCCACCACACCCCCCCGGCGATCAGCACGACGACAAGCACAGCAAGCAACAGACGGCGAATCAGCGGAGACATGGCGGAAGGGCTCAGGGATGGCGAGGTGCAACAAAAAGCGTTGGCGGCCTACTCCCCTCCCCCCTCGCGGGGGAGGGGTTGGGGGAGAGGGGGAATCTGCTCGCCACCGCGGCGATCAAGGTACCCTGGATGGCTGCGGCTTGGTCCAGTGTTCGGTCGCGGGGATTTCTAGCGTTGCCCACTCTCCCCAACCCCTCTCCCGCGAGGGGCGAGGGGCTATCCGGGGCGTCACGGCGTCGGCATCGAAAAAGTGAGCCGCTTGGCAGGCGCGAGGCCAGATCAATGACGGCAATCCTTCGACGGGCAATTATCTTCAATGACACAGGGGATGAACAGGCGACTCGATGACAATGCCCGCCATGTTCCGACGAAAGCGCGTCAGTGGCAAGGACAGAAAGTGCGGCCGCCTCACTCTCGTCCCGCGCGATAAGGGCTCAATCGCGGCAAAATTCCGGCAGTCGCACCAATCGTCGCGCCGACAGCCACGCCAATGATGGTTGCCGGGGCGAGCGCAGGCGTTCCCGGGCAGCATGCTAGAATCGCCCCCCGCCTGCGCTTCCCCCCTCTTTCCGCTCCGGTCCGCCTCTTGTCCACTCGCCCGATGTCCTCGCTCAATCCCCCGCAACGTGAAGCGATCCGCTACCTCGACGGGCCGCTGCTGGTGTTGGCCGGTGCCGGTTCGGGCAAGACGCGGGTGATCACCGAGAAGATCGCCTACCTGATCGAGTCCTGCGGTTTCAGCCCGAGCAATATCGCCGCCATCACCTTCACCAACAAGGCGGCGAAGGAGATGCAGGAGCGGGTGAACAAGCTGCTGGCCGACAAGCCGTCGAAAGGCCTGACCATTTCGACTTTTCACGCGCTCGGCGTGCGTATCCTGCGCGAGGAAGCGCGCACGCTGGGTTACAAGCCGAACTTCTCGATCCTCGATTCCACCGACTGCTTTGCCATCGTCTCCGAGCTGGCGGCCAGCGTCGACAAGGCGGTCATTCGCAAGCTGCAGTCGCTGATCTCGAACTGGAAGAGTGCGCTGGTCTCGCCGGATCAGGCCCGCAAGGAGGCGCAGAACGACACCGAACTACTCGCCGCGAACGCCTTCGCCAGCTATTCGGCCACTCTGCAGGCCTACCAGGCGGTCGATTTCGACGACCTGATCGCGCTGCCGGTGGCGCTCTTCGAGAACCACCCGGAAGTGCGCGAGAAGTGGCAGAATCGCCTGCGCTATCTGCTCATCGACGAGTATCAGGACACCAACACCAGCCAGTACAGACTCCTTAAGCTGCTCGCCGGCCCGCGTGCTGCATTCACCGCCGTCGGCGACGACGATCAGGCGATCTATGGCTGGCGCGGTGCCGACATCGAGAATCTGCGTGGGCTGCCGCGCGACTATCCGAAGCTCAAGCTGATCAAGCTCGAGCAGAATTATCGCTCGACGGTGCGCATCCTCAAGGCCGCCAACGCGCTGATCGCGCATAACGAAAAACTCTTCGACAAGAAGCTGTGGTCCGACCTCGGTCACGGCGACCCGATCACCGTCAGCATCTGCCAGGACAACGAAAAGGAAGCCGAAGCGGTGGTCATGAAGCTGCAGGCGCATCGTTTCGAACATCGCGGCGGCTTCCGGGATTACGCCATCCTCTATCGCGGCAATTTCCAGGCGCGGGCGCTCGAACAGTTCCTGCGCAACCAGCGCATCCCCTACCTGCTGTCGGGCGGCCAGTCGTTCTTCGACAAGAGCGAGATCAAGGATCTCGTCGCCTACCTGCGCCTGCTGGCCAACGAGGACGACGACCCGGCCTTCATCCGCGCGGTGAGCACGCCGCGGCGTGGCGTCGGCGCCAGCACCCTGCAGGCGCTCGGCGGCTATGCTGGCGAACGGCACCTGTCCCTGTTCGCCGCCGCTTTCGAACAGGGCTTTGCGCAGCGCGTGCAGCCACGCCAACTGGCACCGCTGCTCGAATTCTGCGAATTCATCAATCGCCTGCAGGCGCGCGCCGGCAGCGACCCGGCTGCGCAGTTGCTCACCGAGCTGCTCAACGCCATCGCTTACGAGGACTGGCTCAACGAGCGCGACGAGAAGCGGGCGGCGCAAATCAAGTGGGGCAACGTGCAGGAATTCTGCGACTGGTTGGGCAACAAGGGCCAGGAAGAAGGCAAGACCCTGATCGACCTCACCCAGACCATCGCCCTGATCAACCTGCTTGACAAGAACGAAGCGGACGTCGACGCCGTCCAGCTATTGACCCTGCACGCGGCCAAGGGCCTGGAGTTCAAGCACGTCTTTTTGATCGGCATCGAAGAAGGCATCCTGCCGCACCGCGAAGCGCAGGCCGATGGCCGCATCGAGGAGGAGCGCCGCCTGATGTACGTCGGCATCACCCGTGCGCAGCGTTCGCTGCACCTGAGCTACTGCGAGCGCCGCAAGCAGGGCCGCGAAACCATTCCCTGCGAGGCGTCTCGTTTCGTCGCCGAAATGGGCGACGACCTGCGCGTTTCCGGTGGCAAGAGCGCCGCGCCGCCGGACAAGGCCGCCAACTCGGACCGCCTGGCGGCGATGAAGGCGATGCTCGGCAAGGGCAGGTAGATTCTGCAAGACCCCGCGCCTTGCGAGGTGGTTACAGCCTGTCACACGAGGTTACGCACGACCTGACATCGCGATTGCATGGGCTGACGTTAATGCTGGCAAGGCCGAAACAACAGCAAAGTGGCCGAGCGAACAATACCAATCAATCTCAGGAGATCCACATGTTGAAGAACCTCATCGCCGTTGCCGTCGCCGCCGCTTTCAGCACCGCCGCTTTCGCAGAAACGCCTGCTGCCGCTGGCGCGACGAAAGCCATCGAGGCGGCCAAGCCAGCCGCAGCAGCGGCCGTAGCACCAGCTGTCGCAACGCCGGCCGTAGCCACCTCTGCGGCGACGCCCGCGGTGACCCCGGCCGTTGCTGCCACCGCCGCGACCGCCAAGCCCGAAGCGATGGCCCACGAGATGGGCAAGGAAGCCGGCAAGGAAATGGGCAAAGAAGCCGGCAAAGACATGGCCAAAGACAAGATGCATGACGCGATGCCGAAGGCAGCCCCTGCCAAGGCTGCTCCCAAGGCCGCCGCCAAGCCTGCCGCAGTCGAGGTGCCGACCGCCGCAGCTGTCACCGCTCCCGCTGCCACTCCTGCCGCTGGCGGCGGCGTCGCCAAGCCCGAGATGAAGGCTGAAAGCAAGACCTCGGCCGCCATGCCGAAAGCCAGCACGCCGACCGCAGCAGCCAAGGACATGGCTGCCGACAAAGTGGAAGCCGCCGCGGGCAGCGCTGTTCCCGCGACCGTCCCCGCGGCTGCTCCGGCGGTCGCCGCTCCGGCAGCGCCCAAGTACTAAGCTTCTGACGCATCCCGATCCTGCGGAGCAGCTTTCCGCAGGGCGCAAAAAAGGAGACCGCGAGGTCTCCTTTTTAATGGGCTACTGAACCAGATGTCTTACTGGGCGAGGCCGACCAGATGCTCGACCGCGGCCTTGATCTCCTCATCGGTCAGGTCGGCGCCGCCGCCTTTTGGCGGCATCGCGCCCTTGCCGTTGGTGACACTGAGGATCAGTGCATCGGTACCGGTGGCAATCCGCGGCGCCCAGGCTTCCTTGTCGCCGGCTTTCGGTGCGCCTGCGACGCCGCTGGCGTGGCAGGCCATGCAGACTGCGTTATATACCGTCGCGCCGTCACGCGGCTGGCCGTCGGCCGCGGCTGCCGGCGCTTTCGCCAACTCCAGTTTGGCCACCGGCAGAATGCGGACATAGACCTCATCGCTGTAAGCATCGCTGCTGGTTTCGCTACTGCCCTTGCCGATCATCGACAGCGGCCAGATGACAACCATCAGAAGAACGGCAACGACGATGGTGATCACCAGGATCGTTCGTGAAGAGAATTGTGTTTGCGCCATGCCTGATCCTTGGTTGTCTGCGGGTTAGATGACGAATTGTAACGCCGTTTGCCGCCGCTCAGAAGTACCGAGCTGGACTGGCCAGAGCAAACCGGTTAAGCTTGCCGTCCTGCACGCGCCCGTAGCTCAGTTGGATAGAGTACTGCCCTCCGAAGGCAGGGGTCGGACGTTCGAATCGTCTCGGGCGTGCCAAGACCACAAACAGGTGGGCACCCCAGGCGGTGCCCATTTTGACGTCTGGGCCCGGCATCGGCGCACTCTTGCGTTGCTGGCAATCATGTGGCGAACCAGGGCAAGCTGCTTCGGATGGGCTGCGACCAAAGCCCGCACCAGCATGTTGGTGTCCAGCGCCATCAACGGCTCTGACCCTCCCAGGATTCCCAATCCGCACCGTAGTCAACCGGCTTGCAGAGTTCTGCAGTGGGCAGCGGCGGCCTTTCGTGTTTGAGCAGACCGATCAGGTCCGAAAACCTGCGCCCGGTCTTCTTCGGTACCGCCCTGAGGGTGACGCCGGACGCGCTGGAAACCAGAGTGATCTGCGTTCCCGGATGCCAATGCAGTTCGTCCCGAATCTCTTTTGGGATTAGGACCTGCCCCTTGCTGGAAAGCGTGATCGTTGCAGTGCACATGGGAGGCTCCGATGGTAAGGCGGGAAGTGAGAGAAATTGTCGGTGCGTCGTGGCCCTGTGGCAAGCGGCCTACTTTCGGTTGGCACCGGGGGAAGGCCTGCAAACTACCGTACTCGGTCATCACGGCAGCGCGACTGGTTCCCGCCTTCTCCAACAGCCAGTCAAATTCCCAACCCACGTCGTTGCACTGCCGGATTTGCTCCAGCTTCTTCAACCGATGCTCCAGGGGGCTCACAAGGCAATATTGTGTTCGGAGAGAAGAATCACGCGAGCTGGTCGCCGGTGAGTGCCGGCCAAGGCTTCGACCTTCGACCGTGTCATGAAATCGTCTTCCGGTTCGTCGGTCTGGCGGTCCGCAACCTTCTCGCCGATGATCGCTCGAACAACCTCACCGGAATCTGCTCGGATAATTCGCCTGAATATGATTGCGACGCGGTTTGCCTCGGGGTGCGCCGCTGCTTCAAGCTTGGTCATGCGACGCTCCAGCGCGGTGCTCATTTCGCTGTTTCCAGTTCAGTGCTGCGTGCTTCGGTCGCGTTTCCTTCCTCGTCGATTTCCACAACACCACCGCCAGCAATCAGCCGAAGGTGCGACGTTGCCCGCCCGGTGCCCGGCTCGATCATGTGGACGATGCAGTTGAGCTGTTCGCCAGCGCCGACTGGACGTTCCAGCTTGCTCACCCGTTGCTGCAAGGCGTTCATTTTTTCACTTCGAGTGCGCTGATACGGGCTTCAAGCTCTTGAGTCTCCACCGCCTTGCGGCGTGCCTCTACGATACCTGCCAAGGTCGCATCCTCTCCCGGTAGGATGTCGCCGGCCGCCACCGCTTGCAGGATGGCCGCCTGCGCTCTTGCGACGCCATCAGCAGAGCTTGTGTCCGGCAGGTCCAGGAAAATCGGGCGCTCCTTCGCAGGCGGCACCAGCCGTTCGATTACCAGTCTGGCCGCGTTCATGTCGCCCTGCTTGGCCATCTCAACGATCTTCTTGGCGATAGCGGCGGCGCCTTCTTCCATCGCCGCCAGTGCCACGAGGGTGACACGGTTCCTGCTGCCCGGTGGTCTGCCCTTTGGATTTCCACTTTGACCGGGTTTCCAGCCAGGGCGCAAGTTTTCGGCCTTCGTCGTTTCGGTTATTGCCTGTATCTCATCGGTGAAAATTCAATGGTCTGCGTAGCGTTACAGCGTAACATTCAGGTAGTGGTCGAAAGCCTCATCATCTAGGCCTCGCGTGATCGAGTCATCAGCTTCGACAATCAGCTTTTCAAGCATCGCCCGCCGAGTGACCCCGTGACCCCGTGATGCCGTGCAAGCCGGTCCAGAGCCCGTTCAGCCTTCGTGGTCCCCAAGTCTGCAGACGTCGCTCGCCGTTGTCGCCGGCTGTTGATCGCCGAGCCCGATATGCGCGCTGTCGTTCCGTTGCTGTGGCCATGTCGTATCCGTTAGGCTGTAACGCACATTATCCTTTCTGATATGGCTGCGTGATCCGCGCGACCCGAAGGCCCTTGAACGATCTTGCGGGCACCGGATGCTCAATGCTGATTGACCTTCTCCGAGGCTGCCTTGATTTGGGAGCTACTGGCAATTGAACCAGGCTGATCGCTCAAGCCCTTCGCGGCATTTGCGATTTTTCCCTGTGATCTGATCAAAGACAAGGGCTGCTGAAAATGTGATCCGATCACATCCTGCGGAACATCATCACGCCGGTAACATCGATTCGCTCGAAACCCTATAGGAAAGCTCAGACCTGCAAACAAGCGCCAGAGACACAATTTCCAACGGCCGCGTTTCGGTACTCCGTGCATCGTCGCCGGGTCGTCAAGGGCCTGTCGCATTGCTTTTGTCATCAGGCAGCTCCGGCCAGGAACGGACCGTGTCTGCTACATCTCGATGGATCAAGATCAAAACGCGGCGCTCGTTCGCAAGCCACGACAAAAAGCGTTCGACTTCCATGGTACCCAACGTAGCTGGATGCTGCAGACTGGAATGTAAGCGCGAATCCAATGGACAGAAGCTCGCTCAGCTCCTATGCTGTAGTGCCGATAGCAGACGCGCTCGCGCAACTGGTCGAGGCGCTTGACCAAACGCAGTAGCGGCAAGTTCCTGGTGACGGTTTTCAAAGTTTGTTAGAACTGTTGTTGCGTACAGATTAAGACCGATGCGCGATGAGGCAAGCTGGTTTCGTCAGAATCAGGCCGGAGATTTTATATGTCAGGCACGGCGTTATGCAGGAGAATTATCTAATAAGAAATGCTAGGCGAACAAACAAAGGAGATGGTCGATGATTAAAGTCAACTTTAAGATTGCGTTACAGTCTGCCGCGCTTTTCATATGCTTTATTTCTGCGACACAAGCAGTTACGTCAGTTTGTGATATCGCTCTGCAATCACGGGCTTTTAACACGAACGATTACGCTAGCACATCAAGTATCGTTCTTAATAAGCGTGATGATGCTTGTCAGTCGAAATACGATTCGCGAAAAGAAGCCATTGATTCCGCAAGGAGCAGCGGAGCCACTATTGGTTATGGCGGCTTCAGTTTTGGAGCATCTGATGCCAGAAAAGAATCAAGCGGAAAATGGTCAATCAGCGACTCACGATTCTGTAACGCATCTGCTAAAGAGTTAGATTCGTTTACAAGTGTAAGAGTAAGGCAGCAAGTCGCTGACATTGCACTATCGGCTTGGTCAGAATGCATTGGCAGTGTCGAGTCAAACCAGCTTTATGCAACGTTTTCACCAAACGCAAATGGTTCCGGTATAACGGGCACTCTTTATCGAAGCGTAAGTCGAGGCGGTGTCGGAACTATAACGGGCATAGTGGTTGCGGGCGCACCTGGTAGCTCATCAGGTGCTGATGGGTCAATAGTAAACTGCATGATCGGCACTACAGTTGTCACTCCGAATATGACTCAGGCCATTACGATTGATCGAACTGATATAGCCTTTCAGTGCACGAAGACATCGGATCATCACATTCTGAAAGTGGCCATATCTACAACGCAGGGCGATACCCCGTGGATGAGTTTGCCTGCGCCAGTTCAGATAGAGAATAAGAAAATTGAGGAAACAAATAGCGCGTTATTCACCTTGCGAGGCCGTATTGATGAACTTGAGGGGAAGGTTGCATCACTTGATAACAACATGACGGCAATAACGGCCCTTGTATCGAGTCATTCATCAGCAGTTACCGACCTAAATAGCAAGGTCTCCGTACTGCAAGCTCAACCCCGATTTGTCTGGAAGAAAGGCAATAACGGAACAGTTTCATGCAACACCTATTGTGGGGACAGTAAGTGGGAAGGGTTCGCTGGAACGTGTGTGTCAGCAGCTATTAACATTAATGATTCGGCAAGTTGTGGCGTTGCTTTTGGTGGGCCTACGCACTGTTTATGTGCAACGCGATAATTCGCCTAACGAGGCCATAATCCCACCCCAAAAATCGACGTGGAGCGCGGCTTTTTGAGGTCTGATTATGGCTGCGTTCAACGTCCGCTCTGGGACTATGTGGAAAGCGATTTTGCGCCGACACCTGAAATTTGCAGTTCTCGACAGTGTTAGCCGACTTAAACAGAGCAAACAGCGACTACGACATGCCCGAGACGGTAGCAGGCGCACTACGACTCGCCGACCCGTCCCTCTGCCGTCCAACCTGCCTCGCCGGTCGATCATCCGTTGCCTCTCTAACCGGCGAACCTCTTGGCAACTTTATCTATTCAAGCCAGAGATCGAAAAGACAGAGATTATGTGTAGTGACCCTGACCCATTGGAGCATTTCAAGCGGCAAGTTGCTCAGGAATTGGCAGCAGGTCAGAATCGGCTTCAGGAACTTTTTGATGAATGGAACATGGCACGAAGACTTTAACCCGTCGAAGTTCCTTGCCCGTGCGAACTTGGCGCAACTTATAGAGAGGAATGGCACCTACAACGAGAATGTAATTTCAGACGCAAAAACCGCCTGTATTTTTTGCGCCGGCACCAGCCAAGAAGGAATTCTTCTTAATGATAAATCGTCTCTCTGCCAAGGTTGCTATTCCGATGTCGCGATGATTTCGTATCCTGAAAATTATGAGACACTTCGCCGCCGGTTTGTTGTCGCGACGGAAGCGAGAAAACTTGCATGGGAAGGTTTCAGGGAAAAATTTGAATGCGAATCAGAAAGTAGTCTGTTAGTCCCTGTTGGTTGGGCCTCCATTCTTCTGGCGCTTGCTTTGCCAGCGTTCCTCATCGTGACGGTCGTCTTGTTGGCAATCGGTTACCACTAACAGCAAGAATATGCCATTGGCAGCCTGAGCTCAGGCGACAACTATCTTGACATGTACCGGGGAGGCAGGAAGGCGGGGCAGCCGCGATGCAACCGAGCACACCGCGCCCCGGCCGACAGTGTTGTATCATCTCTGCATACCCGAGTCCCCGAGAAAGTCGTGCTGAAGCGCGCCCTATTTGCCACCGCGGTTCTGCTCTGCAGCCTGGATTTGTTTGCAGGTCAGCAGCAAGACTATCCGTTTTCGGTCGAAACCGAAAAGGAAGGCCACGGCCACCGTATCGTGGCTCGCAACAACGGCCCGGCACCGGTATCGGTGAGGGTCTCGCTCTCCGACGCACGAAACATATCGCCGGATCGCCCATTCCCTGTTTATGCAGTGGTACCGCCAGACGGTGGAACGCTCTACCTGGGACGGATTCGGCCAGCCATGTCGACTATGGGCCATAGCTTCAGCACCCAGACTTCATGGGTGCTGGGAGACTTCAACGCACGCCAGAGCCCGGACGCCATCTATCGCTTGCCCTACCGGGACGGACTGGCCTTTCACCTCGGGCAGGCTCCGGGCGGCCCGCTCACCACGCACGCCAGTGCTGACAGCCAGTATGCAGTCGATATTGGCATGCCTGAAGGCACCCCAATTGTCGCTGCCCGCGCTGGCGTGGTAATCGACACCGAGGCCAACCAGATCTCAGGCGGCCAAAGCCCGGACATGCTGAGCAAGGCCAACGCGGTGCGCATACAACATGTTGACGGGACGATAGCCCTCTACGCTCATCTCGCGCACGGCGGTGTGTACGTCTACCCGGGTCAAAGGGTGGCGACTGGAACGCAGCTTGGCTTGGCGGGCTCGACGGGGTACTCATCCGGGCCGCACCTACATTTCGTCGTTCAGACCGTGACGCGGAGCGGGCGTGATCTGACCATGATCTCGCTGCCGTTTCGCTTCTACGTGGGCAATCCCCCGGCCGTCTTTTCGCCGCGCTACGGGATGTACGCTGAAGCACAATATTCTTTCCCGGGCCGCGTACCAACGACGAACGCAACGGTCCAGGCCGCGGCAACGCCTTTACCGGCCGCAACGACGCCGGCGCCGGAAGCGTCAGGCAGCCCTGAACGGGTCATGTCGCTGCAAGTCCCCGCGCCGCTTCGATACTGGCTGAGGAGTATCCCGGCCTGGCAATGGGCAATCGCCCTCATCGCCCTGATCGTCATGCTGGTCTTTCTGGACGAGGCCCGTCATGTGCGACGACGGAAGCGGTTGTGGACAGTTCATGAGCCCCGCATGCGCTCGCGGCCTGCCGAAGAGCCACCCAGGCATGGCCTCTCGCCTGAGGACAAGTTGGTTCTTGGGTGTGGCGGCGACCGGCGACGAGCTGAACGCCTCCAGGAGTACGAATATCAGCGATCGCCGGGAATCAGTAACCGGGAAGCGGCCCAGCGAGCCTGGGAGAGGCTGCAACGCGATCGGACTTAATTGAGGGTTTAGTATTGCCAGCTCTGACCACGCCGTGTGTTAGGCTTGGTCCTATAGGCATTAATCGCCAATGATTGCCGATTTTGAGCATCTATACGAAGTAGCAAATCACCAATTATGCACAAGCGCTATGGAATCAGGTTTATGGTCTACCATCTTCTTCTTGCTGCATTTCTTGCGCCGTTCAGCACAAGCGTAACTGCGGCCACGATATATGAATGCCGCGGGTACGATGGCACGAACTTCCTTTCCAATAATTACTGCTCACAGAGCAACGGTGTTGAAATCACTACCTATGCGGTTCCCAGCAACATGAGTTTCGACGAGCAAGTCGCGATCGCGAGAGAAGCCAAAGGCAAAGCTAGAGCCGCTGAACGATCGCAGACGGCGGCTGCCAATAAGCGACAAGCAGAGATAGACAGCGCCCGGCGGTCGAAAGAGCTTCAGTGCCAGCAACTTGACCGCGCTATACGTGTCAAGGATTCGGAGCTACGGCAGCCGCACTCTGCGCAGTATGGTGACTACCTTACCGGCAAACGCAAGGAACTAACGGATCAGCGTTTCTCGCTTGGTTGCTGACGTGGCTATACAGTTAACCAGAACCGTCATTGTCCTGCTTCATCACGAGTGCATAGGGTCTTGATCTTTGCCACAGCAGCCGGGGCGGAAAAAACCAGGAGCGCTCCTTCCTTCCCGCTCGGTCAATGACCGACAGGGAACTTTCCCGGTGCGCGAACCTTCTTGACCAGTAAGCGCGCCAAAGGCTCGTGGAAATGGGTACCCGACGGGGGTGCCCATCTGGTGTTCGCTGGTGGTTCTCGCTACCTTCGCGTCGCGCTCCGCTGAGCAAGCCCGACAGGCCGCCGCTCTCGGCAGCCCGCTTGTCGCCTTACCCCGATCGGCCAACGAACCCCGGCAGTCCGGCAGCCTCCGGAGAACTCGCCAAATAGCGCGCCCAGCCGATCTTCTCGGCGTAGTCGTCGGGGTCGGCTTTGCGGATGTCTTCCAGGGTCATCTCCATGCAGTTCTTCTTGCACGTCAGCTGCTCGTCGAAGATCACGCGGGTGCGGAAGAAGCTACCCCATTTGAACTCGGCGAAGATGGCGTTGTTCGGGTCCTTGACGTAGCCATAGGCTTCGCGCACCAGCCAGGACAGGCTTCGGTAGAGGTCGTTGTCGAGGTCCTTGACGTGCTGTTTGAGCGTGTTGGGATTGTTGGGGCCGGCGCCCATGGCGTCGAAAGGGTATACCCAGTTGTTGGCGGCCATCGTTTTCCAGAAGTGTTTTCCTGCGATGGAGTTCCAGTTGCGCGTGACCATGGCCGGGATCTCCATGTCGCCCTTGGCGCGCCACAGCGAGATGCTGAGATGGTGGTGGTCGATCAGGTAGTACTGACCGTCATTGCCGATGATCACCGGGACGGCCCGCGGCAGGAGATAGTCTTCCAGCGCGCTGTCGCTCTTATCCTTGATCTTCGCCACCTTGACGTTCACTTCGTCCATGCCGACGGCGTTCTGGGTGGGCTTGAGATCACTGAGCTTGAGGCGTCCCAGCGTCCCTTGCGGGCTATGTGCGTCGATCTTGGGGAGAAAACCGCATACCTCGTCATTCTTCTTGGCCATTGATCGCTCCTGGTGTGGTGGACTGCGTGGGTAGTTGCCTGCCCGCTTGGCGCTGCGCCCGGAGCTTGAGACGACTGAGAGTGCGCGTGACTGGGCAATTCTCGGCACCGGGGTGGGCACTCCGGCGATGTTATGCCGATAGCGAGCGGAGATTCAACCCTGCAACGAATAGCGGTTTCGACGATAATCCGTGGCCTGAGCCCTGCGCTTCTCGCGCAGGCCTACGCAGATGGCCCTCTATAGCGAAGTGATGCAGCAAATGACAGATGCGACGATTGCGCAACGGCCGAGCCGGGAAGAAATTTCACTACTGCCGCCTTTTGTCGGCCTGACGCTTGACTGCGTTCATCTGCTGAAGACGCCGGCGCAGTTCGAGGCCGCGCGCGGCGCGATCCAGCGTGCGGGTTTCGTTGGCTTCGATACCGAGAGCAAGCCGACCTTTGCCAAGGGTGAGCTGGCCAGCGGGCCGCATGTCGTCCAGTTTGCGCTGCGCGAGCAGGCCTTCATCGTTCGCGTCGACGGCGAAGCGGCGTGCGCATTCATCAAGAGCGTCGTCGAGTGCGAGGCGGTGGTGAAGGTTGGCTTCGGGCTCAAGTCGGATCGGACGGTGCTGCTCAGCAAGCTTGGCGCCCGCAATCGGGCGATGGTCGATCTGGCGGATGCCTTGCGCAGGAAGGGTATTCGCCAGACGCTTGGTGCGAAAGCCGCGGTGGCGATGGTTCTCGGACAGCGCCTGCAGAAATCGCGCTCGGTGACGACGTCCAACTGGGCGCGGCAGACACTGCTACCCAAACAGTTGCTCTACGCGGCGAATGACGCCTACGCCGCGCTGGCGGTGTTCTACGCTCTGGATTTGCACCTCGCGCCGGTCCTGGCGGTTGAAACGTTCGAGCCTGCCGAGGCTGTCACCTCAGTCGAGTCAGTTCCGCCGCCTGACTGATGCGCCGTGCGCCGTGCCATCACTCGGCGTGGTACTGGCTGGCATTCTTGCCTTTGAATGGTGCATAGAAAGTCTTGATGGCGGCGATGTCGGCATCGACGTCACCGGTCGGTACGAAGATTTCTCCGAGACCACTGATCTTCCTCTCGTAGTCCATGTAGGCCAGGACGATCGGTACCTGGGCAGTCACTGCGATGTGGTAAAAGCCGGTCTTCCATTCCCGCGTCTTGCTGCGTGTCCCCTCGGGCGGAACGATCAGCTGCACCGGGCCGTCGGCGGCGGTGATTGCTGCGGCTGACGCGGCGACCAGGTTGTTGGCCGTCTCGCGTGCGACGGGGATGCCGCCGAGCCACCTCATCAGACCGCGAAATGGCGGCCGAAAAATCTGCGCCTTGCCCATCCAGTAGATATTGAGCCGCAGGGCGAAGGCGACCATCAGCGTGTAAGGCAGGTCCCAGTTGCTGGTATGCGGCGCGGCGATCAACACGCTCTTGCTGGCGGCAGCCGGCAGACGGCCCTCTATTTTCCAACCGGCAATCTTCAGAAAGCTCACCGAGAAAGCGCGCAGCAGGGTGTTGACGATCGGGGTGCTGAAAATTGTGCGGTGCATGGGTCTGCCTGTTTGTCGGGGCGCAAGGCAGGTCGCCGGATGACAGACCACCGCGTCAATGTGAAAGTCGCGTACGCGACTCACGAAGCTCCCTTCTCCCCTTGTGGGAGAAGGGCCTGGGGGTGAGACGGGGAATTCAGGGAGCATGCTCCCTGCCCGTCGAACGATTCCGGCGTGCAAGCCGGAATGCGCACTGCAAGTGGAGGGGGAAACGGTCATGACTTTCATGATCCGGGGTATCTCGACAGGTCATGACCGTTCAAAACAAGGTCCGCATTATCGCCTGCCGGAGCCGCTACAGGCGGGCAAGAAAATCACCTCGCCGCGCCAGCGCTCCGCTAGGCGACCAGTTTCAGGCCGAGAATGCCGGTGACGATCAGGCCGATGCAGAAGAAACGGGCCAGCGTCGCAGCTTCCTTGAACACCACGATGCCGAGCGCGAAGGTGCCGACGGCGCCGATGCCGGTCCACACGGCGTAGGCCGTGCCCATCGGGATGCTCAGCTGCGCGTAGAGCAGCAGCGCGCCGCTGGCCAGGATGCAGACGCCGGCGAAGGCGATCCAGCCCCAGTGCGTTCCGCGCTCGCTGTGCCGGAGTTTCAGCCCTAGCGGCCAGCCACACTCGAAGAGGCCGGCAATGAGCAGCGCAATCCAGTCCATGGTGGCGCCTATTTCGAAGCGATCTTGAGGCCGACGATGCCGGCGACGATCAGCGCCACGCAGAAGAAGCGCTCGACCGTGGCTGCCTCGCCGAAGAGGAGGATGCCGAGGACAAAGGTGCCGACGGCGCCGATGCCGGTCCACACGGCGTAGGCGGTGCCCATGGCAATCCGCCGCTGCGCGACCAGCAGTAGCGCGCCGCTGGCGCTCATGCTCACGGCGGCGAAGGCCAGCCAGCCCCACAGGGCACCGTTCTCCGACCAGCCAAGCTTCAGTCCGACCGGCCAGCCCCATTCGAAAAAGCCGGCGACGAGCAGTGCGATCCACTCCATGGCCACTAGGTGCTCAGTCCGGGGTAGCGGGATAGAGCTCGGCGAGCAGCTTGCGGGCGATCTCGGCGATCACCGGCCTGACGGCGGTGGCGACCCTGCCCGGCGCCAGGCCGCTTGCTTCCACGCCACTTTCGCGGCCGCCCTCGCGACCCGACCAGGTAGCAATCAAGCCGGCCTTGGCGGCGGCCACGGCCTGGCTGACCAGTGGCGGCCAGAAGGCCGGATACTCGGTTTCGCGCCACTCGCCGCGCCCACGTCCGTAATGGGCGACGGCCAGGTAGCGCAACAGCGAGGTCACCAGCAGTTCGCACAGGAAGCTGTCGTCCCAGCGCAAGGTGGTGCCGCGCCGGCCGCGCGCCATATTGACGCCGCGTGCGATCCCGGCGCCGCCCAGGGCGCCGACGACGGCGCCGGTAAGCATGCCCGCGCCGAGCGTCAGTCCGGCATGCGCGATGTCGACGCCGAGACCGGTCAGGGCACCGGAGACAGCGCCGCCCATCAGTGCCGCCTTGCGCTCGTTGACCGGCGCTTCGATGCTCACCGTCAGTGCGATGCGCCGCAGCAGTTCTTCGCTGGCGTGGCCTTCGAGTTCGTGGATGGCGATCAGGCGGTCGAGGCCGGCCTGCAGGTCGCTGTCGATCCGCGCGCCAAGCGCCTGCACCGCGTGCGCTTTGTCGTCCTTGGCGTCGCCGGCATGCGCATCGCGACCGACACCCAGGGCCCGCTTGAGGTCGCGCAGCGTCCCCGTGAGGCGGGTTTCCGGCAGTATTTCAAGGTCCAGTGCGGCGCGCGCCAGCGTCTCTGCCAACACCGCCATCGAGGCCTCGAATTGTGCCTCGCGACGCGCCTGCCAGGCGTCGACCAGACGTGCGTAAGCGGCCCCGCGTTCGGCCGGCAGCATCTTGCCGACTTCCTGCAGCAGGGTGATCTCCTGCACCCAGCAGCGCGCAAAAGCGTCCAGCGGCAGGACCGCGCGGACGACCCGGTAGCCGGCCAGCAGGCTGCGCCAGCGTTCGTGCTCGGCCGCTTCCTCGGCGGCTGGCCGCGACCGACCGGTCTGGTTGAGGAGCACGACGACCGGCTTGCCGATCCACTCGAGAACCGCAAACTCGGGTTCGAGGTAACCCGCGTCGGCCGGCTCTTCCGAGGCGTTGACCAGGTAGAGCACCACGTCGGCCTGGTCGCGGACATTGCTGACCGCCTGCTGGGTAAACCACATCGAGCGATCGCGAAAACGATCCCAGACCTGCCCGACGAACCAGCCGATGGGGTTGCCGTGCTGGCGCAGACGTTTGGCGAGGCGGGCGCTGTCGCCAAATCCCGGCGTGTCCCAGAGCGTCAGTTCATCACCTTCGGGCGTGCTGATCAGGGTGTAGGCGTTGACGTCGACAGTCACGTGCGGCGCGTCGCGAACTTCGCCAACGTCGCGGCCGAGCAGGGTCCGCGCCAAGGTCGTCTTGCCGGCGTTGGTATGTGATATCAGCGACAGAGAGATACGAGCTTCGCTCATGTGGAGCCCTCCAGACGGCGTTCGATCTCGTCCTGCGCCGTGCGCAGATCGGGCTGCGCGAGATCAAGGAAAACCGGGGTGAGGCCGAGTTCGGCGAGATCGGCGAGCTCGCTTCGCCAGGCGGCGCGCCGCTGCTCGATGCGTCGTGGATCAGGATCGAAGCGGGCCCGCCACGGCGCCTCGTCGACCAGCACCAGGAGCGGCCCAGCACCCTCCCGGGCACGCACGGCACGCAGGAAGGCACCCTGGGCTTCGCGCTCCGGGGTGGCGACCAGGCTGAATAGCGCGACGACCGGAGTGCGGCCCTCGCACTGCATGGCCGTGCGGGGCGCTTCTTCTTCGCCATAGTTCACCGGTGTCGCCCACTCGATCTGTGCGTTGTCCCCGAAGACGCGCCCGAGCAGCCGCTGCAGCCCGGTTATCGTGGCCGTGGCGGGATGATAGCTATAGGGGATCACGCTCAGGTGAGCCGGTCCGGTCTGGTAGCCGTGTAGCAGGCGCTGGTAATAGGGATCGCCAAAGTCGCCAAGCAGCCGGCTGCTGCGGTGCCGTTCGAGCAGGCCGCTGGCAATGCCGAGGGCGACGCGTGGCACGATGACGACGATGAGCAGTGTTGCGGCGAGAAGATGCAACCATGGCGCGGCATTTTCGGTGGCCGGCAGGACGCCGAAGCGAATTGCAGCGAGTCCGTCGACCTCCGGCAGGACGCTGCCGGTCAGCCACAGCCCGGGTGCCAGCAGCACGCTGAGCAGGCGGTGTACCGCTTCGGCGCCTAGAAAAGTGCTCTCCCAGCCGGCGCGGTATTCGAAAGCGAGTCCGCGCAGATACAGTCCGGCGATGATGCCAGCGGCAAATAATGCCGCCGAGAAATGCAACAGGCGCGCGACCCGTGCGGCGTAGAGAGGGGCGACTATCTGGCTCCAGTCGCTCAGCAACCTGGGCTGGACTGGCGTGGGCATCAGCACCCCGCGTTGCCTTAGCCGGCGACCGCTACCTGCCAGGAAGCCAAGCAGCACGCGGCGCAAGGGGCCCGCTTCGCTGGCTGGCTTGCCGCCACGGCGCAAGCTGCTGACGAGGATCAAGAGATAGACGGCCAGATTCCAGGTCAGCAAGCCGAGCACCGGTGGCGCCAGCAGGTTGATGTTCTGGCCAGATCCGATGCGATCGACGAGTAGGCCAGCGATAAAGGAGACCAGCATCACCATGGCGCCGATCCAGCCACGCCACCGCAAACTGTCGACCAGGCGAAGGAAACCCGGATCACGCGGCCGCAAACGATCGACCGCGAACTGCGCGCGGCAGGCGACGAAGACAGCGGCTGGGGCGCCTTCCCCGACGGCTTCCGCCGCCGCCTGACTGGACCACGCCCGGTCTTCGTCGGACCAGCTTTGCCGCTCCGCGTCGACGCTCTCGACGGCGCGCACCGCAGTGGTCAGCAGGGCGTCGCGTTCATTCATCGGCGGGCGAGATCAGCAAGGAAGTGAGGGAGGGGAAGCGGGCTGCAATGCACGAGCTGCAATGAGCGGGAAGTTGGCGGGGGGCGGCATGCACACCGCCGAGAGTGTCTCCGGCCCCGGCAGCCCTGTCAACCGCCGAACGCTGCCACTTATCTCCGCCTATTAATGCAAGCCATGGCCTGACCTGCCTGAAGATTTTGTCGTTTTACGGAAATCTGTCATGCTCTTTCCCGTTGCCTTCTTACCAATCAGTGATTCGAGGTTTTCGCGTGCCCGTGCATCGCCCCGTCATCATCAGCATGGCCATGCTGCCGATAGTACTCGCTGGCTGTGCATTCCCGTTTTTCCAGCAGCCTTCGTCGATCGTTTCCGTCCCGCAACCGGGCATCACCAGTGAGGGCGGACAGCTGCAGATTCCGCTCGGCAGCGGGGTCTACTTCTGTGAACTCGGGCGTAGCGTCCTGGTGCAGCGCAATGCGCAGAACACCCGCATGATCGAGCTTGAGTGGCAGGGCAAGCAGCGAACCCTGATCCGTTATGACTCGAGTTCCGGCCTGCCTCGCTACGAGGATCGCCAGCATGGCCTGCTGTGGATCGATCTGCCCTGGAAGAGCGTCTTGATGGATGCCAGGACCGGCCGGCCTCTGGCCAATGAGTGCAAGCTGAGCTAGCGCCGGTCGCCTGGAGATTGCGGTACGCCAACGCTCTCAGCATCGGCGCTTGCCAGCGGGTCGCCGGAATTACCGGGGCTGATAGCCGCGTCCCGCTGGATGAAATCCTCGCAATCGTTGCTACCGACACTGCTCCGGTCCGGCCAGCACACCGGCGGGTAGCTGTATTTTCACAGGCTGTTGGCCCACCCGTCGGCAGCGAGCTTGATTCCCTCAGCGGACATTGATGCTCACGACTTTGGCAGCCCCCGGTTCCCGCTTCGGTAACTCCACCCGTAACACGCCATTCCTGTAGCTGGCGCGGGCCTGGTCAGCCTTGACCGGCACCCGCAGGGGTACCGCTCTGCGAAAACTGCCGTAGGCGCGCTGCATTACCCGCCAGCGGCCTTCACTGCTTTCCCGCTCAAAGCGCTTCTCGCCGCTCACCAGCAGAGTACCGTCATGGATCTGGATGTCCAGGTCTTCCTTCTCCATGCCGGGTACCTCAAGTCGAACGACCAGACGTTTGTCGTCTTCGAACATGTCGCCACCGAGCATCGACCACCCCATACTCGGCAGGTAGGCGTCATCGTCTACCTCGGCGCGCACCGGCATGTTGGTCTTTTCGCCCGGGTGGAAACGAGTGAGTGCTTCGCCGGCAGACTGCCGGAGATGGCGCCAGCCCTCCGCCAGATTGTCCCAGAAACCTCCCAGATTTTCTTTGAGCGTCTCCAGTTTCATTTTTCACCTCCATCGTCGATGAACACTCTTGCCGGGGCGGGCGCGGCAGCGCACCGCCCCTTCGGCGGTCAGGCCGGTCTTACCTCGATCTTCCGCGGCTGCGCGTGTGCTGCTTTCGGGATGCGCAGCTTGAGCACACCCTGATTGAATTCGGCGCCGACCTTCTCGGTGTCCAGCTCCTTGGAAAGCGTGAACACACGGCGATAGCGCGGCAGGCTCACTTCGGCATGACTCGATTCCATGCCTTCCGGTATCGTCAGTGTCACTTCCCCTTCGATGGTCAGCGTGTCGGCCTCGATCTGCAGGCCCAGGCGGTCTTTCGGCACGCCGGGCAGGTCAGCGCAGAGGGTGATGCCGTTCGTATCCTCGATAACATCCACCGGTGGAAGCAGGGCGGTATCGCTACGGCTGCTTGCGGCTTGTTTGGTGACAGCGCTGTTGTCGGTCATCTTCGTTCTCCTTACTGAATGGCGATGCGTTGTGGCTGCGCGGCTTCCTTCCGGGGCACCGTGATATGGAGGACGCCATCGCGATAGCGGGCTTCCACGGCGGTGGTGTCGACATCGTCTGGCAGGGTCACCACCCGGCGGAAACGCCCGGCAAAACGTTCGTCGATATGCGCCGTGGCTTTCTCTGGCAGCGGATCCGGCTGGCGTTCTCCGGCCACTGTCAGGACACCTCTTTCAACCTGAACTTCAAGGCTTTCGGGAGCAATGCCCGGTGCAAAGGCGTAGATCTCGACGGATTTCGGTGTGCTGCCCACGTTCATGGCGGGAAAGCCACGCGTCAGGCCACGAATACTCGGAGAGATCTCAAGATTGCGCTGAATCTCGCCTTGCAGGCGATCCAGGTCCGCGAACAGGTCGCGCGGGAAAAGCGAGCGATAGAGCATTTCTTTACCTCCTGTCGTGTCAAGGTCAGGCAGCGTAGGCGCCGCCTTCACCTTGTAATCTATGTGCGGCGTTGCAAACTTCAAGGCCTTGAATTTCACGCCGCCGACCCGATTAGCGTCAAATGGGCGTGCACTCGGCGCCAAGCAAGCGGGACGCAAGAAGGCCGTCCAGAGCAGTGAGATGGCTGCCCTCACCATGGCCGCAGCGGGCGAAGACCCTTTCGCCTTGGGAGGACACGGTTGCTGGCGAAGCCCGTGCACAGCCATTCAGATGACGGACGAATGACTGCTATCAGGATTAGCACATGAGCAATACCGACAACCCGACTCTGGCCGCGGCGATGATTCTTGGCGAGGTGGCGTCAACCGGCCTTGCGCGTGGCTCAGCCGTGCTATGTGACTGCGCCAGGCGGTCGACCGCCATTCCACGAAGGGAGGTGAGCGAGGCCGAAGCGCCTACTGAAATGGAGCGTTTCGATGCCGCCGTCGTTGCCGCCGAAGGCGACTTACTGGCTGTTCAGAATAGAGTCCGCCGCAGCCTCGGAGAGGACGAAGCGGAGGTTTTCGAGGTACAAATCCTCCTCATGCGCGATGTGGAACTGCGCGATGCGGTCCGTGCCCTATGCTTCGACAAGCGCATGAATGTCGAGGCGGCCGTGGACGAAGCGATCAAGCAGCTGAGTGCCCTCTTTGCCAGCCTCGAAGACCCTTACTTCCGTGAGCGAGCAAGCGATCTGCATGACGTCGGCAGGCGTCTGCTCGACCAGCTGGCCCAGGGTGGAGCGCCGATTTCGCCGGCGCTTCCGGATGGCTGCGTGGTTGTCACCGGCGATTTGCTGGCGTCCGTTGTTCCTCAGCTGGAAGGCCGAGGCGTGCGGGCATTGATCGTCGAGAGGGGCGGACTGACCACGCACGCCACGATCCTTGCACGCTCCCTGGGCATCCCGATGCTCGTGCATGTGGCGAACGCCAGCGAACGGATTCGCAGCGGCGACCAAGTGATCGTCGACGCTCTGGCTGGACGGATTTTCGTGAATCCCGAAGCGGCGATAGTCGATAAGTACGCACAACTGCAGGTCGACCTGCAGGTCCACAGGAGCGCCTTGAAGGACCTGGTCGAGCTACCGGCGATCACGCTCGACGGCTGCGCAATCAAGCTCGCTGCCAATGTCGGGCAGACGGCGGACGCCGTCGCCGCGGCAAGCGTAAAAGCCGAAGGTGTCGGACTGTATCGCACCGAGTTTGTCTTCATGGTGCAGAATCGTTTTCCTTCGGAGGACGAGCAGTACAAGTTCTACCGCAGTACGGCGGAGCATCTGCAGCCAGGTGAAACTGTGATCCGCGTTCTCGATGTGGGCAGCGACAAGCCGCTCAACTATTTTCCGCTGCCGCCTGAAGGCAATCCGGCGCTCGGTTGTCGGGGCATGCGGCTGCTGTTCGCCAACCCGACGATCCTGCATTCGCAGCTGCGGGCCATCCTTCGCCTGAGCGCGTCGCATCCGGTGGCGATTCTTTTGCCGATGATCGATGGGTTGGACGAGCTGCGTGCCGCCAAGGCCGTCATCGAACAGGCGAAAGGCGATCTCGCAGCAGCGGGCCAGTCATTCAATCCTGGCATTCGCATCGGTGCCATGATCGAGACGCCATCGGCCGCGATGCTCATCGCGCAGCTTGCCGACGAGGTCGATTTCTTCAGCGTGGGCAGCAACGATCTGGTGCAGTTTCTGCTGGCCGCCGATCGGATAAGTGAGCAGATGGTGTCCACCTATGATCCGCTGCATCCGGCGGTCATCCAGGTCCTGGCCAGGCTGGTGCGCACCGCCACGAGAAAGGGTAAGCCCATCTCCTTATGTGGAGAAATCGCCAGTGACCCCGTCTATACGAAGCTCCTGATCGGCTTGGGATTCCGTAGCCTGAGCGTCAGTCCGGGTCGGCTTCTCGACATCAAACACGCGATTCGATCGACGCACCTGTGCGACGCGGAAGATCTGGCCCGCCGGGTTCTGCAATTGAGTTCGACCTCCGACATCCGGGCGCTGGTGCTGGACGATTGGCATCGCCGCAGTCCGGTGCCTTCGCCCCCGGTCGAGTCACCGACATCGGCTCGCCATTCTTGAGCACACCTTTGTGCCGGACGAATTCCGCGGCCGTGGAATTGCCGCTGCGCTGGCCCGCGTTGCTCTCGACGATGCACGCCGGCAGCGTTTAAAGCTTGTCCCCAGCTGTTCGTACCTCGCCGGCTTCATCGAGCGCCATCGGGAGTATGCGGATCTGGTCGAGTGCCAGAAAGAGGCAAGAGGCCGCTAAACCGGATTGGGGAGGGCTGACCGGGAGCGCGCCGCCGATGGTCGACTACCGCGTCACGCTTTACACAGACAGCCGCGTTGGAATCGGGACTGAAATTCGCAGCAGCTTCGCTACCGTCGACCTACCATGGCTGGCTGCCAAAAGCTTTTGCAAAATGATCGGCGATGTCCTTGCGCGTCGGGCGATGGTTTTGCCCACCGCGATGAGCGATCTTGATGGCGCCCATGACTGCGGCAAGCTGGCCCGTTTTCTGCCAGTCCCAGCCAGCGGCAATGCCGTAGAGCAGTCCCGAGCGGTAGGCATCACCGCAGCCGGTGGGGTCGACGACGGTCGAGGCCTGCACACAGGGGATTTCGTGGCAGACACCGTTGGCGTAAATCCGCGAGCCTTCGCCACCGCGGGTGACGATCAGCGCGTCGACCTCGTTCGCCAGTTTTTCGATCGATCGATTGCTGCGGTCGCAGAGGAGCTTCGCTTCGTAATCGTTGAAACAGGCGTAGGTGGCCAGTTGCATGAAGCTCATCAGCTCGTCACCGGAGAACATCGGCAGCCCCTGGCCGGGATCGAAAACAAAGGGGATGCCAGCCGCCGCAAGGTCTTGCGCGTGCTGCAGCATGCCGTCGCGGCCGTCCGGAGCGACGATGCCAAGCGTCGCGGCAGGGACATCGGCAACATGATTGAGGTGCGAATAGGTCATCGCGCCCGGGTGGAAGGCGGTGATCTGGTTGTCGTCGAGGTCGGTGGTGATGAATGCCTGGGCGGTGAAGCTGCCGGCAATTCGGCGCACGTGCGCCCTTGACAGGCCAAGATCGTCCAGGCGCAGCAGATAAGAGTCGGCGTCGTCGCCGACCGTGGCCATGATCAGTGGTTCGCCGTTCAGCAGCTTGAGGTTATAGGCGATGTTGCCGGCGCAGCCGCCGAACTCGCGGCGCATCTCGGGAACCAGGAAAGCGACGTTCAGGATGTGAATCTGCTCGGGCAGGATGTGATTCTTGAAACGATCATGGAAAACCATGATGTTATCGAAGGCGATGGAGCCGCAAATGAGTGTCGACATGGATTTTCCGGGAACTGTACGGGATTGGCAAAGCGGGGCGCCGTGAGGATCGTGAATCAACACATGCTTACGGGTAGAAGACGTAAAGCCGGTAGCCCGCGGCGTTGACCTCACTGGCGTCGAGCCACAGGCGGACTTCGAGGTCGGCGTTGGCGTTGAACGATCCGTCTTCGGCAAGCTGCGCTGGCGTGAGGTACTCGTCGGCGGTGAACACGCGACGTACTATGGCCTTGTCCGTGGTGTCCGTGAGCGTCAGTTCGATCGCCGGGTAGGCTTGCGCATAGCTGGCCCGGTTGCGCAGCGTCGCCAGCAGCACCAGCCGCTTGTTGCGTCCCGGTTCGCTCTGCAGATCCGAGGCCTCGATGCTGACCAGATCGACATGCCGCGGCAGCGGGATGTCGGTGCCCAGAGCTGCGCTCAGCGCGGCCAGCGCCGGCCGAGTGCTGGGGGTGGTAAGGGCGATGACGCCGCGGAAATGGAAGATCGTCTGGCCGATCAGCGTCAGGGTCAGGAGGACGATGACGATGACGAAGGGCGCGGCCATCGCCTTGCCGGCGACGGGCGGTACGGGCTGGCTTATCGCGGCTTCCAGCCAGCGATCATGATTAGGTACTTCCTTGTTTTCACGATCTGGAACGCTGTGCTCGGCGCCTCCGATTGGCGCGAGCGCCGCGACGCTTGCCATCGGGTCGGCGGTGCTCGGTGGCGGATCGGCTGCCGGGCGACCGCTGCGCACGCTCTGCGCAGCGGTGTTGGAAATGACGTGCCGAGGCAAATGGTGGGAGGGCTCGGCGGTGTAAGGAGTTTCTTCGCTGCGGTCGAGGGCGTGCGCAGCAAAGAAAGGCTCGCTGCGGCCGGGGGGGTCGTGCCTTGTCCACGTCTGTTCGTCAGCGGCATCCGTGTCGTTTTCCCGCTCGCTCGCGCTCGCGTCCACCTCTTCGCGCAGTAGCACGGCGACGGCAGGCTCTGTCCCCGTTGCTTCCCTGGAGTCGGACTGGCGCGGCGTCTCGGTCGCGAGCGAGGCCTGGGTTGGCGGCGGGGCGTCCCTCGGGAGCAGCGTTTCTGCTGCGAGCGCAGCCTCCGGCAGCGGCGCTGCAATGAGCAGCGTTTCAGCGTCGTCGAGCAGGCTGTCCAGAGCGTTGAACACCCGGCGGCATTGCCCGCAGCGGACTTTTCCGGCGCGCACCTTGAGCTGCTCCGAGGTGACGCGAAAAATCGTCTGGCAGCCTGGGCAGCAGGTCTTCATCGGCTAGTCCTTTACGCCGGCGAGGCAGACCCAGCCATCGCGGCTGTCAGCGACGCGCAGCAGCAGGTAGGGCGCATAGGCGGCGACCAGCTCCTCGGTCTGCTCGGCGAGGATCCCGGACAGTGCCAGGCGGCCGCCGCGCCGTACATGCCCGCAGATCGCGGGCGCCAGAACCTTCAGAGGGTTGGCCAGGATGTTGGCGACGACGATGTCGAACTGCCCCTGTAGTTCCTGTTGCGAGTCCTGGAAGCGCACCGCGACCTTGTTTCGCTCGGCGTTGTTGATCGATGCCAGCACCGCCTGGGGGTCGATGTCCACCCCGAGCACGTCGCTGGCGCCAAGGCAGGCTGCGGCGATGGCCAGGATGCCGGAACCGCAACCGTAGTCGAGGACCGAGCTGGCCGGCGTCACGCAGCCTTCGAGCCATTCCAGGCATAGACGCGTGGTGGGGTGCGAACCGGTGCCGAAGGCCATGCCGGGATCGAGCACCAGGACGATCGCTTGCGGATCGGGTGCATCGTGCCATGAGGGCACGATCCACAAACGCTCCGAGACGCGAATCGGTTCGAACTGCGCCTGGGTGAGCTGGACCCAGTCCTGCTCGGCGACTTCTTCCTGCGAAAAAGTCGGTGCTTCTTCGAGGCCGGCGCGCTGCGCACAGATGCGGACCAGGCTTTCGCTATCGGCATCCAGCTTGAGCAGGGCGACGACGCGCGAACGCTCCCAGCCTGGGCGGGTGATCGATCCGGGCTCGCCGAATTGCGGTGTTTCGTCGGCGGTGCCGGCGTCGGCATCCTCGATGCTGGCTGCCAGCGCACCTTCTTCGAGGAGCGCATCGGCCAGGGCCTCGGCGTGCAGGCAGTCGGTTTGAATACTGAGGGATAGCCAGGCCATCGATGATCGCGCCGCTCAGCCGCCCTTCTTGAGTTCGTTCCTGGCGGCCAGCCGCTGTTCGAGATAGTGGATGCTGGTGCCGCCTTCCATGAAACGGGCGTCGTGCATCAGTTCCTGATGAAGGGCGATGTTGGTCTTGATGCCTTCGATGCTCATTTCTGAAAGCGCCGTGCGCATGCGGCGAATCGCCTGGTCGCGAGTGTCTCCGTAGGAAATCACCTTGGCGACCATTGAGTCGTAGTGCGAGGGCACCGTGTAGCCTTGATAAATGTGCGAGTCCACGCGGATGCCGGGCCCGCCGGGTGGGTGATAGACGCTGATCTTGCCGGGTGAAGGAACGAAGGTGAACGGGTCTTCGGCATTGATTCGGCATTCGACGGCGTGACCGTGGAAAGCCAGATCACGCTGTTTGAAGCGCAGGCGCTCACCGTCGGCAATACGGATCTGCTCGACAACCAGATCCACACCACTGATCAATTCGGTGACCGGATGCTCGACTTGGATACGAGTGTTCATCTCGATGAAATAGAACTCGCCATTCTCGTAGAGGAACTCGAAAGTTCCCGCGCCACGATAGTTGATGCGTCGGCAGGCTTCGGCACAGCGCTCACCAATGCGGGCGATATGGCGGGCGGCGATGCCCGGCGCAGGGGCTTCCTCGATGATTTTCTGGTGACGGCGTTGCATCGAGCAGTCACGCTCGCCGAGGAAGACGGCACTACGAAAACTGTCGGCAAGCACCTGGATTTCGATGTGGCGCGGGTTCTCCAGGTACTTTTCAAGGTAAACATTCGGATTGCCGAAGAAATTCTGTGCTTCGCTGCGCGTCATGGTGACTGCGTTGACCAGCGCCGCTTCGGTGTGCACGACGCGCATGCCGCGTCCGCCACCGCCACCGGCTGCCTTGATGATCACCGGGTAGCCGACTTCCTTGGCCAGGCGCAGAATCTCTTTGGGATCTTCCGGCAGGCTGCCCAGCGAACCAGGAACACAGGGAACGCCAGCGGCGCGCATGGCTTCCTTGGCGGAAACCTTGTCGCCCATCAGGCGAATCGTTTCCGGACGCGGGCCGATGAAAACGAAGCCCGAAGACTCCACACGTTCGGCGAAATCCGCGTTCTCCGAGAGAAAACCGTAGCCCGGATGAATCGCTTCCGAATCAGTGACTTCGGCCGCCGATATGATCGACGGGACGTTGAGGTAGCTGAGCGCCGAAGGGGGCGGGCCGATGCATACCGATTCATCGGCGAGTCGGACGTACTTGGCGTCGCGATCGGCTTCCGAATGCACCACGACCGTCTTGATACCAAGTTCGCGGCAGGCGCGCTGGATACGCAGGGCGATTTCGCCGCGGTTGGCGATAAGGACTTTCCCGAACATGAAGGAAGACCCCCCCTTAGCCGATGACGAATAGCGGCTCGCCGTATTCTACGGGCTCGCCATTCTCGACCAGAATGGCCATCACCGTACCTGCCCGATCGGTTTCGATTTCGTTGAGCAACTTCATGGCTTCAATGATGCACAGTGTCTCGCCGGCTTTGACGACGCTGCCCACCTCGACAAAGGCCTCCGCGCCAGGGCTGGCTGAGCGGTAGAAAGTGCCCACCATCGGTGCCTTAACGATATCGCCTTCGGGCAGTTGCGGTTGATCGGTCGGGGTGACGGTGACTGTTGCCGGTGCCGCCGCCATCATCTGCGCCGTGGTGGCCATTGGCAACGCGTAGGCTTGCTGCGCCATGGCGCCGCCGTGTTTCACGATGCGGACTTTTTCCTCGGCATCGTTAATCTCCAGTTCGGTGATGCTCGATTCCTCGACGAGATCAATCAGTTTTTTTAACTTGCGCAGATCCATTAATTCTCTCCGGATGAATATACTTTTTCGCGGCCAAGGGCCGCGGACACCAGACGACGTGTTGCTCGAAGAGGCTCACTCAGCAGAAACCTTGCTCAGCAGGTATTCGAGCGCCAGCAGATAACCCTCGCTGCCAAGGCCGGTGATGACGCCAATCGCCAGATCGGAAAAGTACGAGTGGTGGCGGAAAGCTTCGCGCGCGTGCACATTGGAGAGGTGGACTTCGATAAAGGGGATGCCGGTGCCGGCAATCGCGTCGCGAAGGGCGACGCTAGTGTGGGTGTAGGCCGCTGGATTAATGATCATGTATCTGACGCCTTGCTGACCGGCGGCGTGCACACGCTCGATCAGGGCTCCCTCGTGATTGCTCTGAAAGGACTCCAGGTTGACCCCTGCGCTCTCGGCGCGCTTGGCCAGGGCCAGATTGATCTCGGCAAGCGTGCTTGAACCATAATGCTTAGGTTCGCGGGTACCGAGAAGGTTGAGATTCGGCCCGTGCAGGACGAGCAGGCGCGGCGCATCCGACTCCTTGTCGGTCTTGGCTGTAGCCTGCTTTTGTGTCTTCATGCCTGCAAGTTTGCCGCAAATCGGCGCATTTTGTCCAGCGATACGTCTTCAGCCGCCAGTCAACTGGCGCAGGAAATCGTCCAGCTCTTCCGCCGCCAATGGCCCCAGGCGGAGCAGCCGCCCGGCACCTTCTTGATCGAGCACGACGGTGTAGGGAAGGCTGAGTGTCAAATTACCGAATTGGCCTGCCAGTTCGACGCCCTTGGCGCCCCCAATCAACAAGGGGTAGCTGACCGGATAGCGCTCCGAGAAGGTTTGCACGCTATCGGCGGAATCGAGCGCGATACCGACAAATTGCACCCCTTTAGCGGCGTAGGCTTGCTGCAGGCGCGAAAAAGCCGGCATTTCCTCTCGGCAGGGAGGGCACCAGGTGGCCCAGAAATTGACCACCAGGGTCTTGCCGCGCCATTGCGAAAGCGCCTGCGGCACGCCGCTTTCGTCGTCAAGCGTGCTGGCAAAAAAGTGCGCTACGACGTCGGCCGGGAGCATGGCAAAAGCCCGCTGGAAGCTGTCGGAGCGCTGCGCAGCGGTGTAGATGGCAGCCAGTAAAGCGACGAAAGCGGCAAAAAGCCCGAACAGGAATCCTCGGCCCCTGCTCATGTCGCCGGCATGCCGTTCCCGGCCAGTAGCTGGCGCACCGCGGCCAGACGCGCGCGCTCGCGAATCCGGCCATCGCGGGTCTTGAAGCTCACCCGCTCGTCAGCACGTGGATAGACCACCAGGTTGGCGACCACGCCGTCAATGAGCAGCGTCAGCACCGCTTCGGCGCGATCGGTGCGCGGCGCGCTGTGGTGGTAGCTGATGCGCTCGTTGAGCAGGAAAATCTCGACATCCTTGGCGCTGTCGGTGAAAAGTTGCAGGTCGATTTCGGCAAAGCGCCCGGCGGTGCCGTCGAGCACCGAACCACTGAGGTAGGGGTTGAAGCGCTGCACGGTGCTCATCAGCCGCGCCGCGATTCCCAGCAGCTGCAGGCGTCTAGCCGCGTGTTCGTCTTCCTGAAAGAGACGCTGGTAGGTGCGCAGCTCGGCCTCGACTTCGGCGTCGTCGGGCATCGCCGCGCTGTCCGGCAGGCCGAGGTTGCGCGCAGCCTTGCGTTTGGCCAGTGCCGCGGAGGCGATGCCATCTTCGGCCATCAGGCGCGCGGCGAGATTGGCAACGCGGCTGCGCTGCTGGAGGGGACGCTGGCGTTCCTGTCGGCTGCTCATCAAAGCGTTCCGGTGGGGCTTGGCGGTTGCGAAGGGCAAGCGGGGTCGTGTTGAAGGTGGTGGCGCAGGCACGGAAAGGCAGCAGAAGGCGGGCCGTCGCCAGAGGTACAATCGCGCCTTCCTCGGCGCAATTCTAACTTGGATCGGCCAAATGCATATTCATATCCTCGGCATCTGCGGCACCTTCATGGGCGGTCTTGCCCAACTGGCGCGCGCCGCCGGCCACCGCGTCACAGGCTGCGACGCCAGCGTGTACCCGCCGATGAGCGCGCAGCTCGAAGCAGCGCAGATCGAGCTCGTAGAAGGCTACGATGCAGCGCAAATCGCTTTCGAGCCCGACTGCTACCTGGTCGGCAACGCCATTTCCCGCGGCAACCCGCTGCTCGAGGTGATCCTCGACCGCGGTCTGCCCTACGTCTCGGGACCGCAATGGCTCGCCGAGCATGTCCTGAAAGGACGCTGGGTGCTGGCTGTTGCCGGGACGCACGGCAAGACCACGACCGCCGCCATGCTGGCGTGGATTCTCGAATATGCCGGCCTGAGTCCCGGCTTCCTGATCGGCGGCGTGCCGAAGAACTTTTCCGTATCGGCGCGCTTGTCCGGGGACGAGGGTCACTCGCCATTCTTCGTGATTGAAGCCGACGAATACGATAGCGCCTTTTGCGACAAGCGCTCCAAGTTCATCCACTACGCCCCGCGAACCGCGGTTCTGAACAACCTGGAGTTCGATCATGCCGACATTTTCGCCGATCTGGCGGCGATCGAGACGCAGTTCCACCATCTGGTGCGCACCTTGCCGGGTAATGGCCTGCTCCTGTCGAATGCCGCGGAGGCCAGTCTGGAGCGCGTCCTGGCGCGTGGTTGCTGGACGCCGGTCGAACGCTTCAACGACCCGCAAGGCTGGCATGTTGATGGTGATGACGCCGACGGCTCTCTGCAGCTGTGGCAGGGTGAGCAAGCGATTGGTAGTACGCAATGGGGACTGAGCGGCGCGCACAATCGCCTCAATGCGCTCGCCGCCCTGCTCGCGGCCAGGCATGTCGGGGTGCCGTTGGCGCAGGGCCTGGCGGCCCTGACAGCCTTCGAAAACGTCAAGCGGCGTATGGAACTGCGCGGTACGGTTCGCGGCATCGAGGTGTACGACGATTTTGCGCATCATCCGACGGCGATCGCAACAACACTCACCGGTCTGCGGCGCAAGGTGGGGGGCGCGCGCATTCTGGCCGTCCTCGAACCGCGCTCGAACACCATGAAGCTGGGCGTGATGAAGGCCTTGCTGCCAGCCAGCCTGGCCGACGCCGATCAGGTTTTCTGTTACGCGGCCAATCTCGGTTGGGATGCCGCCGAGGTGCTCGCCCCGCTAGGCGAGAAAGCCACCGTCGAGGACGATCTGGAGCAGCTGGTGGCGCAGATTGCTGACGCTGCACGCGCCGGAGACCAGGTGCTGGTGATGAGTAACGGTGGTTTTGGCGGTATCCACGAGAAGCTGCTGAACGCGCTTCACACCTGATCGATCAGCGTAGGAAGTGATCGGCGAGTAGCGCGGCGAAAAGCAAGGTCAGATAGATGATCGAATAGCGAAAGGTCAGTCTTGCCAGCTTGTCGCTGTAGTCCCGCCAGACGGTGACGCTGTAGACGAGGAAAATGCCGTCGAGAATCAGCGCCGCCGCCAAATACCAGGGGCCACTCATGCCGAGCGTATAGGGCAGGATGGACGCTCCGGTGAGCATCACCACGTACAGCAGGCTGTGCAGGCAGGTCAGTCGGATGCCGTGGGTGACCGGCAGCATCGGCAGGCCGGACTTGGCGTAGTCGGCGCAGCGGTAACAGGCCAGGGCCCAGAAATGTGGCGGCGTCCAGATGAAGATGATCAGAAACAGAATCAGCGCTTCGGCGCCGACCTGACCGGTAATCGCTGCCCAGCCGAGCAGCGGTGGCATGGCGCCGGAGGCGCCGCCGATGACGATGTTCATCGGTGTCGCAGGTTTCAGCACCACCGTGTAAATCACCGCGTAGCCGAAAAACGTGGCCAATGTCAGCCACATGGTGAGCGGATTGACGAAGGCGTGCAGGATCCACAAACCCAGGCCGCCGACCAGGGTGGCCAGGGTCAGCGTCTCCCTTGCCGATACTTCGCCACGCGCCGTCGGCCGGGCGCGCGTTCGCGCCATGCGGGCATCGATTTCCTGCTCGATCAGGCAGTTGATTGCCGCGGCCGCGCCAGCGACCAGGGCGATGCCGAACGAGGCGGCAACAAACAGCCCGAACGGGGGAAACGATGGCGCGGCCAGAAACATGCCGATCATCGCGGTGAACACGATCAGGCTGTTGACGCGCGGCTTGCACAGCTCGAAGAAAGCCGCCAGGCGTTGCCCGGGCGAACGCCGGGAGCTGGTGCTGATCACTGCCATATCACTTTCCTGTCGCTTTCCTGTTTCATCGTCCCAACCAATGGTCCCGCGGGCGCTCGTCGCTTTCGAGCGTGCGCGAGGCCCGCTGCTGGCGAATCATGCCATCACCGAGGAAATCAGTCACCTACCCGGCGGCTATGGTTTTCCATTCACCGCGAGGACCTTGCGCGGTGGCCCGCCCGTTCAGCCAGCAAAGTGGAGACTGATCAGGACATAGTCGACGAACAGCAGAATGGCGAACGGGACCATCGCCCACAGCCACTGCACCGTCCCGGTTGGCCCCGAAAACCTACTCGCTTGATCGTCACTGCCTTTGCGGTGCTTGGCCATCGAGTAGATGGTGATTGCAAAGATCACCATGAAGAGGACGGTAATAAAGACCATGAAATAGCCGTGAATCGCCAGCGGTTCACGGCCAGCAGTGGTGGCGAACGCAGTGCTCGCGGTCGGATCAGCGCATACCAGCGCAGGTGCCGCTGCCGTAAGCAGCCCCGACCAGAAAACTTTCGCCCGCAGGCAGAAACGGTCAAGCATCTTCAAAAACGCTCTCCTCGGAGAGTTGTCTCGGTTCTCTCGGGCCGCAGCGCGCCGAGGTTCTTCTTCAGCTCGTTAGCGAGCGCCCTCTTCTGTTCTTCCGACAGCCAGCGGCCGACTTCGACTTCCTTGCCATGTGAGCGGATCAGCAGGCGGGGATGGTGCTGTCCCGGAGGCTGATCGAACTGCAACTGCGCCCAGTACGGATGGAAGGCGTGGCGCTGCAGCAGCGCGCCGCGGCGGGTTTCTATCGTCAGGCGTTCGGCCTCGAGGGTAATCCTTTCGAAATCCTCGGCGGTCGCGTCGATCTGTCGCAGGGCCCACCACAGCAGGGCAAGCTCAAGCCCTGTAAAAGGAAGGACCGGCCAGGCGCCGAAATACGAGAAAGTGATGCCGATGGCTCCCGACCAGCCAGCAGTTACAAGAAATACCCACTTGCGTTCGCTGACCGACAGCGAGCAGTCGCGGCGGGCCTCCCAAGTTTGCGCTGTCGCTGTCCGTGCCGCAACCACGCTCATCGATTCCTCCCGAATGCTCAGGGCCCAGGAGCACCCCGGCAGGGCTTGACGCAGGTCAAGGTGTCAAGCGGGGAATTCTACCATGTGGCCCGGCGCGCTTGGCAAGGTGAACGCCCAACTTGATGATTATATTCGCCTTCATATGGCATTGCGCGGCCGTGCCGTGGGTGTGTCCGCGCTGTTCGCCAGCTGCTGCCTGTCTAGCCAACGTTTCGTCTTGCGGGCCCTTGTGCGTCGCAGTGAGGCGGGTGTCACGTGGGGGGTCGTCATTTTTTTCGCTTGAACATTGATCCATATCAAGTGGAGTATGTTAACCTTCGCGGTTGGTAAGAAACTGGAACGGAGCCCGCTCGGGTTCTTTTTGGTACGTTTTCGAGAACGTCAGGGGCTGGCGCCGATGTTCTGCCACACGGCGGGCGGGGAAGCTGGCGGGGAAAGGGAGAAGATGGCACGAAACTCAAACAGCAAAGGCGGCAGCAATCGTCTGCGACGTGGATCCACCGGGCTGTTCATTGCGGGATTGCTCGGCTTGTTCAGCAGTGTTGCGAACGCCGCCTGGGAACTCAATCTGCAGGAGCCGGCCACCGCTGTTGCTCGCCGCGTCTACGAGCTGCACACGCTCCTGTTGTGGGTGATCGTCGTCATTTTTGTCGGCGTTTTCGCGGTCGTCGCTTATTCGCTCGTTTATCACCGCAAGTCCAAGGGGCACAAGGCGGCGGGTTTTCACGACAATACGACCGTCGAGCTGGCGTGGACCATTGTGCCAGCGCTGATCCTGGTGGCCATTGCCTTCCCGGCGACGTCGGCCCTGGTAGATATGCGCGATACCTCGGAGCCCGATCTGACGGTCAAGGTCACTGGCTATCAGTGGAAGTGGGGTTACGAATACCTCACCGGTGACGCTGCCGGCGTCAAGTACATGAGTGTGCTGTCGACCCCGCGCGAGCAGATCGAGAACAAGGCTCCCAAGGGCGAGCACTATCTGCTGGAGGTCGATCGCCCGCTGGTGGTGCCCGTCGGCAAGAAAGTACGCATTCTCACGACGGCCAACGACGTGATTCACAACTGGTCGGTTCCGGCCTTCGCCGTCAAGACCGACGCCGTGCCGGGCTTCCTTCGCGACACCTGGTTCCGGGCCGAGAAGGAAGGTACCTATCGCGGCCAGTGTTCCGAGCTTTGCGGCAAGGACCACGGTTTCATGCCGGTGGTTGTCGAGGTCGTGTCCGAGGAAAGGTACGCGGCCTGGGTTGGCGAGCAGAAGCAGCAGCTGGCTGCCGTCGCTGAGGATCCGAACAAGGTCTGGACGCTTGATGAACAGCATGCCCTGGGTGAGAAGGTCTACACCACCAACTGTGCAGCCTGCCACCAGGCAAACGGCGAGGGATTGCCGCCGGCGTTCCCGGCGCTGGATGGCTCTGCGGTTGCCAAGGGGCCACAAGCTGCGCACATCGAGATGGTTCTCAAAGGCAAGACCGGCACGGCCATGGCTGCCTTCGCAGAACAGTTGAGCGACACCGATATCGCTGCCGTTGTCGCCTACGAGCGCAACGCA
>ERZ761607.1092-NODE-1092-length-36577-cov-19.137287_pt1 | contig 36577 bp, 24 predicted proteins | sample MGYA00511164_ERZ761607 | MGnify/ENA primary metagenome ERZ761607 (study PRJEB28899, sample SAMN02445080) | bioreactor sludge metagenome | biome: EBPR sludge | place: Australia: Brisbane, Thorneside Wastewater Treatment Plant | collected 2011-06-22 ... | reverse complement strand
AAAGGGGACTTTTAATTTGTTGATTTTCAATCGTTTCCCTTTAGTCTTGTGCTGACCTTCAGCGTCAGTAGGTCGGGGCAAAAAACGAATGAAAATCAACAAATTGGACTTTTCGGAGTAGACTCAAATTTAATTACTTTTTAACTTTTGAAGGGTTTTTTTCTACATACTCGTTGTATCCACCATCGTAGACTTTTACTTTGGTATAGCCCAGAATATCGACCAAAGCCAGATAATGCAATCCGGTCCGTACACCGGTGCTGCAATACAGAATCACTTCTTTATCCTTGCTTACACCTTCACTGCTGTATACTTTCTGAAGATCTGCTTTGCTTTTAATGGTTCCATCAGCATTCAACAATTGTTTGTATTCAATATTGATCGCTCCGGGTAAATGGCCTTTGCTGTCTTTAATGCCTTTAAACTCATCAGCAGCCCTTGTATCGATCAGAACCACATTGGATTTTCCGGCAGCAGCATCAGCCTGAGCCATGGTTGCCATAAAACCGTTATTGACAGCAGGCGTGAAGGTTGTTTTTTTAACGTTTGTAACGTTTTTTGTAATTGGCTTACGTGCTTTTTTCCAGGCATCCATATTACCATTCAAAATCACAACATCCTTTGCACCCAAATACTTGAGTAAAGAATAAACCCTTCCTGCATACCTTCCGTCAAATTCGTCATAAACAACGATTTTGTTTTTTTCGGAAACGCCTTTGCTACCCAAAATCTTGGCCATTTCAGCCGGAGACACGATAAGACCTTTAATTTTATCAGTTTTATCAAAAGCCGTATAAGCAACATGTACTGATCCGGTGATATGAGATTTGCTGTATTCAGCTTCTGTTCCTGCACTCACGATAACTACATTGGCATCCTTCTGAATTTTTGCCAGTTCAGCAACTGTGATCAAATCTTGTGCGTTGACGGCAAACATGCTTATAAAAGCCACAACTGCCATTAAGAATAACTTTTTCATTGTCCTAATTTTAATAAATTTAATTTTTTTAAAAATTGTTATGAATCCTATAACTAAATAGTGTTTTTTTTCAAATATTAGAAAATAGCCTGGAATTGGATGGTAAATTCATCATTTGGTTTTTCCAGTCTTTTTTCTGCCCTGTAGAAATAATTTGCCTGGATCCTGGTATTGTCGTTCAACCAGTAGTTGAGGCCTCCGATCATCGTGTAATCTACTCCTTTAGAAGAAGTCGGATCATAATTGTATGATTCAAATCTGAACAAAGGCTGCAAATTATCCAATATTTTATACATAGCTGTAACATAGTACCCGTTTCTGTTAAGGTCTCCCTCTACGATCACAGGGTCACCACCACAGCCACCACCGCCGGCTACATAAGAACCTTTGTCAGCTCCTGCAACATATTCGCCAATGACTTCAAAGTCTCTGTTGAAAACTACAAATTTTGTCTGCAGGTCAACAGCCCATCTGAAACGGCTGTCTTCTTTATCTGAATCTTCAACGATGGATTTGTGAGTACCATATTGGACTCCACCGCCTACTTTAAGAAAGCCAAGCGGACTTACCTGTACACGGCTGTGAAAAGTTTTCCCATGATTGTTGTCATATCCGGTGTCTTCTGTATCAAAAATATTCCGCAAACCAACACCATTGGTCAAAGCAAAGGCATAGCTCAGTTTATCTGCAAACAGGCTACCTGAAACCATCAGGCCCAGATCCCTGTCAGGAGCTACCAATGTATTGACGATCGTAGCTCTGTAAATCGTATGCAATGCGTTGCAAGGACGGCTCATTTCCAGAGTGAATGGAGATTTGAACTGACCAACAGAAATTTTTGCAAAAGGAAACCGGGTATAACTTACGAAAGCATCCAGTAAAAAAGGTCCTTTTTTAAACTGACTGGCTTCTACTATGGCATAATATTGAACATCATAAGGTATATTGCCTGTGATACCAATTCTGGCGCGGTTGAAAGTAAATGAACTGGACATTCCTCCATCTTCCAGTTGTTTCACTTCGAATTGAGGCTGAATAAAGCCGATGATCTTGGCTCCATCATCATCTGCGCTCGGTGCGGGTGCACAACCCTGTGCATCCAGTCTGTTGATACCGGCAACCAGCAAAATGCAAATTGCCAATAAGATTTGATTAATTTTCATTTGTATGTTTTTTATATTTTTTAATGAACACATGAAATGCTTCCCGGATAACAATATTTGATTTCAAAAATTCCTTCAAGCTTTACATGTTAACACTTTCAATCAGGTTGCTGGTCAAATAACTTCATACAGTATTTTATGCCGAAAAAGCAGGTCCAAATTTGAATATGCATTGATTTTTCCCTGACTTTCGATTTGCGAGGCTTATCCAGACACTTAGTCTGACGAAATAATTCAAATAATTCTTCAAAAAGGATTAAAAACGGAGTTGAAAAGCTCAACTCCGTTATGTCTATGAAAGCAAATTCGGATTATTCCACCGGATAGTTTTGCTGACCTTCAGGCCATTTATTGGAAGTCATGTTTTTGTTGGCCAATCCATTAACACCCCACTGAAGTCCATAAGCATCATAACCTAAAACTCTGAGGTAGAAAGTGACAGCAGCTGCTGTTTGTCCTGTAAAACAATAAGTAACGATCTTTTTATCAGGATTCAGATACTTGAGATCATTGGTAGTAATAGATAAAGGCAATATTCTGTAAGCGCCTTTCAGGTGAGAATTGCCGTTAGCTGTTACGTTATCAACTGTCCAATAATTGTTGATAAAATAATCTTCCGGAGTAGTCAAAGCTACATCAGGTTTTACGAATCTCAAACCTTCATCCAAAACTGCCTGTACTCTTTCTTTCAATACTGTCGCTGCATCTTCCTCATTGGATAACAACTCAGGTGTTTTATCAAAATTGGTGTTTGCAGCGAATGAAGTAGCGCTGTATTCAACCCAATTTGCATGTCTGTTTGGTTCAACAGCCCTGTTGGAAATATTGGGAGTCCATTTGTCAAGACTTGAATTCCATGCACTCATACCCCATTTTAAGAAATGAGAATTTGGATATCCGCTGAGTTTCAGTGCAGCTAAACCAAAAGCAGCATTCTGACCGGTATAGCAAACCAACATGATTTTTTTGTCACCGGCTTTGGCGGCTTCAGTCAACAGATTACTCATGGTTGAATTCACTGCGCCTGAGATATGACCAGCACCATAATCGGTAGCTGAACGCAAATCGATGATATAATAAGTTGCCAAATTCTCATAAAGGGTTTTAGCAGGTACGGCCCAACCACTTGGGTGCATACTGCTTACATCCAGGTTATTTGTTTTGAGATGATCCAAAACCAGTTCATACCTGTCAACACTTTCTTCTTTTATACAGCTTGTAAATACAAAGCCTGAGATTAAAAAGAATGCTAAAGAATAAATTAAAAACTTTTTCATTTCATAAAAATTTTAGTAAATAAATATTTGATTTTCAAATTTTTCTATAATTAACAGCCTCCGCTTTTTGCTGGTGCTGCTTCATGTCCGCCAAGTTTATCGAGGTCTTTCTCATATTCATCCGGATAGGTTCTTTCCCATGTTTTCCAACCGCCGATGATGGTGTACACTTTTTTATAACCTAATTGTTTGAGTGCATCAGCCGCTAAAACACTGCGTTCACCCTTTTTGCAATACAAAACGATGATCTCATCTTTCGACGGCTTATATAATCCCGTTTCTTCCCAAAATTCATCTTTATCAATATTGAATTCCAGTCTTCCCCTGGAGAGATGTACGGAACCGGGAATGTATCCTGCATAGTGTTCAGCGTCTTCCCTGACATCGATCAAAGTAAAAACAGTTCCTTCTTCGCTGTTCATCAGGTCATGGAGAAAACTAACTTCAACGAGTTCAACATTTTTTTTGGTTGCTTCAACCATTTCCTCAACTGTGGCATACTCTTTATTTGAATTGCATGCTCCAATGAGGAGAATTATACTAAATAATGCCAATAATTTTTTCATTTTTAAGCCTCATTTGATTCGTTAACAATATTATTTTCTTGATTTTCTTTATTTTCAACTTTAGGTTCATGATCTTCCTCTTTTTCATAACCTGAGATCATGGCACGAAGATTGGTCGCAATGGTATTTCCCGTGGTGATCATATACACATGCACGATGATGAATGCCACTACCATAAATGCGCCCAGAGTATGCGTGTAAACAGCTATCTCAAATCCTTTTGCATCGATCGGATTCTGTGGATAATGGTAATACATATAAGCTATTCCGGTAAAAATCTGAACCGGGAAAATGAATATCAGTAAGCCGAAATACACTAATTTTTGCAAAGGATTCAATTTGTTGAAAAGACTCTTTCTGATAGGATGCACTTCTCCTTTAAAAATCCCTGACATATAATAATTTATCTGCTCCTTCAAATTAGCTCTTGATGGAATGAAATTTACATACTGCCTGGTTACAAACATCCAGAAAATGGAGAGCAATGCCAGGCCCATGAAAGTCCATGCACTTGCAGAATGAATCCTCACGGAATTTTCATATCCCAACAATTTAAAACTTCCATGCACTTCAAATCCGGTGATCACCATCAAAGTAACCAGCAACATTTGAGTCCAATGCCAAAATCTTTCGAATTTGCTATATAGATATAATCCAGTCTTTCTCATTATTTATGTTTTTATAAATTTTGTCTTGTTAATACTACCGAATGATTCTGAATGTGGCGTGTGTTATCACTCCTATAAGTGATATAATGATGATGAAAAATCCAAAGTAATCTATCCACTTGCTATAATCCCTGCCAGGGAGATAGAAGTCTGTCAAACCCGCTAGTCTGCTACCTTCTCTGGTATGACATTGCGTACATTTCAGGGAGTTTTCCTTTTCTGAAACCATGTGGTTAATCGGCCATGTTGCTTCAGTTGCAATAAATTCATATTTACCGCTCCATTCTCTTTCGTTATATTCCATTCCCTGACGTATAGCTTCCTCCCAGTCCAGATCTTCCCAAAATGCTCCTTCACCCTGCTTGTGTGCAAATAGTTTCACAGAAAGGATCTCCTTGGAAACAGGATCAAAGGCTTGTTTTCCACGATGCACTTTAACCGGCCAAATCTGGCTTGTAGAGTCAGCATATTTCCCACCCAATTCATTGATTTTTACCGGAAGCTCACTGTATTTGTCCCCAGGCAAAAAGTGATTGGCAGTACCGTTAAACCATTTATACTCCGGAATAACATTATTATCAAAAACAAAATGTCCTTTGATACTCAGATAACTGTAATTATGGTCAGCATCATATTCTTTTATTTTGCCGCCATTCTCATCTTTCCTGCCAGCAACAGACCAATCCCAATACATGGATGTAGCATTTTTCTTAGCATAAACAGGGATATGACAGGTTTGGCAGGCTATCTTTCTGGTATGATAATCAAGGACTTTGTCATTGTGTGGGGTATTGGTGTGGCAATCAGAACAATAAATCCTGTTGGTATTTTCTGCAGAAACGGAATATGACCGGCCCATTATATTATGGTCTTTAGTGGTATGACAATCGATACAAGTCATATTTGTTCCTTCAGCAGCCATGTGAACATCTACTTTTTTTGTAGTATTCACCAATTCCTGTTCAAGATCACCATGTTTAACATTATTTCCTCCGCCACCATGGAAGTGACAAACACCACAGTTTTCCCTGCCTGATGCGCCTACATTCTGTGAAATATAATTATAATCAGGTACTTTAAATTCTTCATCGGCAGTTTCGGTTGTTGCAGGCCATCCAGCCATACTTTTTTGCTTAAAATAAGTGCCTGTTTTATCATGACAAACCAGACAGTCAACATTGGTCGGATCGTTGAAATCGAAATTCTTGTCTTCCCAACCATATCCAATATGACATCTCATGCAAGAGCCATTGTTACCCACCGCACCTGTACAAAAATTGTTGTGAATGTTTTTTTTGCCAATTTTTGTAACCTTACCGGTACCCAACAACTTATGCTCTCTTTCCCAGGTCCAGTGCGGTGTTTTCATGATCTGTTCATCACGCTGGTTGTGGCAGGAAATACAGGCAGCCGTAACTTGTTTGGGATTGGTAAAGTTTTGCTGTAAAACTTTAAATTCTGAGTGATCAGATTTTTTGGTTCTGTCAGCTTTCAGCTCAATTTCTGCTTTATGTGGTTCGTCCCGTTGAATACCAAAATATATAGTCAGAAAAACGACCAGCATTGGCAATAATAAAGCGATAAAAAGGGAAATAAATTTTTCGAAGAAATTTTTCATATTATACTCAGTTAAAACTCTCCACAAAGGTAGGCAGTATGAAAAGTAAAATAACTACAATAGTAGACCGTGTTTATCAACAATCTAATGTATATTTGTCACCGATTGACTTGACACAGATCAAACAATAATTTGATTTGGCTGTTAAAATTCAGGATAAAATCATTTAAAGATCATTTTTATGTTTAGCCAGGGACAATTTACAGGTAGTAGTTGCAGTATTGGAGATAAAAATCCCGACTTTTTTGAAATGCTCTCTAAAGAAGAAAAGGAATTGCTGGATCAGCATACCGTCACTGCTCGTTATCAAAAAGGAGAAATGGTTTGCAAGCAAAGAACATTTGCTTCCCATATCATGATATTGGAACAAGGCTTGGTTAAAAGTTTTATCGAGGCTGATTGCGGAAATCTCATACTCCAGATATTTGCCCCCGGTGCAACGATAGGTTTAGCCAGCCTGATCGAAGGAAATACTTATTTCCAATACTCTGTTCAAACATATGTTGAAAGCGAACTCAAACTGATAGAGATCACAGCATTCAAAAACATACTTAAAACCAACCCGCTATTTGCACGCAAAGTGATCAGTTTACTTGCTGAACAACATGTGATCACCAGTGGAAGGTTTTTCTGTTTCACCAAAAAACAGACTTTTGGCCGGTTGGCAGACGTAATTCTTTGTCTTTCCGAAAGAATATACAAATCTTCGAGTTTTCCACTGCATCTCAATCGAAAGGATATCGCTGAACTCTCCTGTATGTCTGTTGAGAGCATTGCACGTATCATCACAAAGTTCAAGGAAGAAGGGCTGATCGAGGAACATGACGACCAATTGATCATTATGGATTCCGAGAAACTTCGTATGATCAGCGAACATGGATAAAGTAAGATTTTAGTAATTATTTAGGCGCTTAGGAGCCAAAACTAACCAACAAGTTGTCTGTTTTTGAGATCATGTGATTTTTGGTTTTGATGAGTGTATGTCGGTATTTTGACTTCCCCGTTGAACGATTTATAATTTGTGGATCTTTTCTTACAGAAAAATTATTAAAAAGTTTGAATTTTGTGATCAAGATTCCTCCCTCCGCTCGGACCTGTCCCGAACGAAGTGAGGAATCTCGAACAAAAAATTCTATCCTTTTAAACTTTGTCGGACACCAATCATTTTTTATATTAATTATACCTGAATTGAATCGACCCTTCAAATAGCCAAATTGCTATAATAAGTGCTTATAGAATATTAAATTTTAATTTAACCAAAATTTAATCTTGCTATTAAAAGCAAAATGAATTAATATAATTCTGTCAACCCTTAAAATCACCCTGTACCAAATAATATTATGTTGCATAAACTAATATTATAAAATATTATTTTGCAGACAGCAAATTCCCGAAAAAACGTATCTACCAGTTAACAGGTGAATTTTAAATTAACTTGGAACAAGTTTTGATTACTCGTTAATTAATAGTTAATTTTGTTCATTCCAAGGTTTGAACCCGGAATTCTTCCGGTTAAAATTTTGACAATTAAAAAAATCTGGTATTTAGAATATTTTTACACCTCCTTGGTGAGAATTTCTTAAGATTGATCCAATCTGCATATCGGATGTATTCTTTTGTAAATTAAACTTTATAAAATGAGGAATTTTCTACTCTTTGTTTTCTTGTCATTTATCTCATTTAACACTTTTGGTCAATTCAGTGATGCTTGTCCCGGTGGTCCGGAGCCGTTGAATTTTCCAACAGTAGGTCATACTGAAAATGAGGTTTGTAACCTTTTGGCTGCATTCAATGATGAGGGTAATTACACCGCTACATCGTTGGTTGCCCCGATCAACACAGGTTTTTATTCTTTTCAGGTAACTCAGACTGATTATTATCGGATATCTTTTATTGCTTCCGGTGCTCCGGCTGCTACCGGTACACTCAGCGTCGGTTTTGGTACCGTCGCTTGTCCACCGGCTGAGACCGATGCAGGCAATATTGTTACCGGCTTTGATATATCATCATCATGTGTTGAATTGACAGCAGGTGTACCATATTACCTGGCATTTGCTTTGCAGGATGCCAATGCCGGTCAATTCACAGTATCGATCACAAGAGGTGGAATTGATGAATGTGTTTCTGCTGCACCCGCTGTGGAAGACCCGGTCGGGCTACCAAACCAGAACATATTAAGCAATTTGTGTTCAACCGGGGCTAATGCCAACGGACAGGGAACTATCTGGAGTACCTATACAGTTGGTCCGGAAACGCCCAATGAGCATATCTCTGTAAATATATCTACCACGGCAATTACATTTCCAACCGGAGCTCCATCTGTGATTTCTGTTTGGCTGAATGGTTGCCCTGGTACAGGTCAGGATATAACCGGTAATGTTACTTGTTTAAGTCCGGGTGATATCCTATATATTGAATCTGGAAACACGACTCCCCAAACGGGCACTTACAACCTTAACATAGACCAGTTTTACGCTGGTGAACCCAACGATGACTGCGCAGACCTGACAGGAGCCATTCAGACACTCACCTGTTCTACAGATATTACAGGTGCAGGAAATGTTGATGCCTGTCCTGATCCTTTACATAATCTTCCACCTTTCTGCGGAGCGAACGATGCCGATGCGGTGGGTGTTTGGTACAGATTCAATGTACATGCATCTGTTCCACAGTTCAGCTTTACGGGTTCAAATTTCAGGGTATGGACGGGTGCCAATTGCGGAGCTTTGGCTCCTCTTGGTTGTGATGGAAGTGCAGCAGTCCAGAACATTTTAGGAAATCCTACGGTCACTTATTGGGTGCTGGTTTTCGGAAACGGAAACTTTACGGCATCCTCAGACGTGGATGTGCCTGTTAATGACCTTTGTGCTGATGCGGTGACACTGACCAACGGCATCAATGGATATAATGCCTGTGCCACTGGTAACTGGACATTTTGTACTTTGGATGCTGCAGATCATACTGTGCATTATGAATATGAAAATACTACCGGCACTTACCAGGATCTGAGTATCACCATCACAGGTCAGGCTGGTGTGGATTATCCGGCAGTTACCCAGGTAAGTGTCGCGGTGATCGAGGATTGCGGCGGTACTCAATTCCAGGGATTTACACCGATCTGTAATAATTTGGGCACAGCATTTGCCGTAGATTGTATTCCTCCGGGAGAGTCTTTTATTTTGGTGGTCGGAAGTCAGGATGGCCAGGAGGGTGGTTTTACCATCAACTTCACTGCAACACCGAATCCTGTTGCCAATGATATGTGCGACGGAGCCATCGATTTTGGCACCATTCCAACGGATTGTATCGAAGAAAACAATCCGGGAAATAACACAGGCGCCTGCCAGGATGATTACAACAATGGTGGTTGCGATTTCAATCAAAACGGTTTCCATGGCGTCTGGTATCAGTTCACAACTGACAACCGGGCTGATCTGGCAGATATTGAAACCAACCTGACCAATGCAATTTTCTCCTTATACACGGGCAACTGCAATGCATTGACCTATGTGGCAGGCTCTTGTTCAGGTACGGGTTCCATCACAGATGTAAATATCAACCCAAACACTACTTATTATCTATTAATAAGCAGTGCAAACGAAAGCGCCAACTTCAATATAGGTATCACCATCAAAAACATACCGGACAATGATCTTTGTAATGATGCAGAATTACTTACCAATGGTATTGAAGGAACCACTTCATGTGCCACGCCACAGTTAAGTTTTTGTGGATTGAACGGCACGACCTCACATGATGTATTTTATACCTATACCAATAATACAGGTTCCAATATCGACCTTGAAGTTACGGTTGCGCCAAGCACCGCTACCAGTGGCACCGCTACTACCAATGTCAGTGTAGCCATTTTATCTTCATGTCCCAATACTCAATTCCCCAACGCAGCTCCTGAGTGTAATACTTTGGGTACAGAGTTTTTAGTTGCCTGTATTGAAGACGGTGAAACTGTCATATTTGCCATCGGTTCACCTGATGGTGCACAGGGTGATTTCAGTTTTGACTTTAATGTAGTCAGTGATTCACCGGCCAATGACGAATGTATTGATGCGACAGTTTTAACCTATGATGCATGCGAATGGGAAACCATCAATGGCACCAATGAAGAAGCATGTCCTGAAGATTTTACTGCCGGCACCTGTGATTTTGATCAACAGGCGGTGGTTTGGTATTCATTTGTTGCGACAGCGGATGCAACTTCAGTTGAATTCAGGAATCTGGCCGGAGCCGGCACTCCGTTCCTCGGTTTATTCAATAATACTGCTAATTGTAATGCACCCACAGCGGTTGCTGGTGCAGCCTGTGTAACTGCAGATGCCGGACCATTCAATATCACAGGAGGTAACACTTATCTGATCGCTTTCGGAGGTGATGCTGAAGCTGCATTTAGTTTTGAAATGAGGGTAAATGAGGATAAGGCTAATGATGATCCTTGTGCTCCGGGATTTGCCCCGACAGTTGTCACAGCCGGCAATACCATTGATGATAATACCTGTGCGACACCTGACTTTACTGTGTGCGGAGTGACGCCCACAGAAGGTAAAACACTTTTCTACCGTTATACCATGACCCAAAATGCTGATCTCCAGATCAACGTAGCGGGTTCAGGTCTTAATCCTGCAGGTGGCCCAATTTTTATCGGTGCTTATGAAGGTTCTGTAGCTTGTAATGATGAAAGCAATTATATCAATGAAGACTGTACAGGTGAATTGATCATCCCTTGTCTGAGCACAGGAGATGTCATCATTATCATGGTTGCAACGGGTGAAAACGCAGGAGAGTTTGGACAATTTACACTAACCATTACTCAGAACACACCTGCAAGACCTGCCAATGATGAATGCTTCAACGCAACTGATATACAATATGAAAATGATGATCTGTGCCAATGGGTGGATGCGACTGCCGGTGAAAGCAATGTGAATGCCTGTACAGAAGCAAGTGACTTTGGCACAGGTTGTGATTATGATCTGGAAGAAGTCGTATGGTTTACTTTTACAGCTCCAGGCAACACAGATTTTGGCTCTGATCTGAGTATTCAGTTCCTGAATTACTCAGGTACCGGACAGTTATTTACCACTGTTTTCAACAACAGTGCCAACTGTAACAACCTTACACCGATTTCAGCATGTCTGTTGGATCTTGGTCCTCATGGAGCCATAGCAACAGTTGATCCAAACACTACTTATTTAATAGGTGTAGGTTCAACCGGAGATGCCGGCGGAACTTTTAACATCCAGATCAATATCACTTCTGGTCCACCAAACGATGATGCGTGCGATGATTTATCAGCTTATGATCTGACCGGTGGCGGAACGCTGAACAATCAGTACAACCTTTGTTCAAGTCCAGGAGGCAACTTCCCCGAATGTCCCGCGGATGATCAGACAAACGCGGTATTCTATACATTTACGATTTCAGCACCAAACTACGGGATCAGACTGGTGGTAGCGCCTAACAATTCCAATGGAACACCGGTAGATTTTCCAATGGTTGGCGGCGTCTCAGCGCCTGACGGAACATTCTGTCCTCCGGGAGCTTACACTCCGCCGGCGATATGTTCAGACGATGGAATTTTTGAATTTTCCTGCCTTGAAGAAGGAGATTATCAATTCAAGTTTTCTACATCAGAACCAAATTCAGGAGATTTTAATATCACTGCGACCATGTTGCAGCAAGATCTTTCCTGCAGTCAGACTGCTTCAGCGGATGCTTGTGATGAAGCTGGTTCAAATGTGATTACTGGTTATAATTTGTGTGAACCATTTGGTGTAACAGGATGTAATACGTTTGCCTGTCCTGAAGATTTTGATTATGGCGGATGCGATTTCAGTTCAGTTCCAGTGATCTGGTATAGTTTTACTACACCGGATGGCGAAGGAATAACACTTGATATTACAGGATTCCGTGTTGAGGGTACAGATGGTTTTATGTCAATTTTCTCGACAGAATGTCCGGTTCCCGGCAATGCATTATCAGATTGTATACAAAGCAACGGACCGGATGAGACAGGCATAGCTTTGGAAGGAAATACAACGTATCATTTAGCCATCGGAAATAACAATGGTACTGGAGGCTGGTATGAATTTTTATTTACCATCAATGCGCCACCGATCAACGATTCTCCATGTCCTACCTGGCCTAATCCTCCATATGATTTATCAGGATCAGGCAGTCATTCTGGAACTACCTGTTGTGCTGTGGGTTTCAATGATGATTCCAACCAGGATCACAGAAATGTACCGGACTGTTCAGGCATTACACAAGACAATGCAGTTTGGTACACTTACGAGATACCTGACGGATCTGAAGGGATTGAGATCACGGTAGATGGTGGGACCATCGGTGGAAATCCGGTAGTTGAAGTATATTTCGGCCCGGCAGATATGGGCTGTAATGCAGGTCTGGCTGATTTCCTCCAGGCTTATGATTGCGGAGGATTACCTGTTACCTTCCGATTAGGACCATGTACTGAAGATGGAGAGCTTGTATGGATAAAGGTAGGGTCCAGTGATGCAGATTGCGGTACATTTTCCATCAGCATCAACCCGGCATTCCCTGATTGTGAAATGCCTGGCAGAACCTGTGAAGATGCAACACATGCATTTGATTTGGTTACTGACCCAAATTATGAAAATATATATGAACAATGTGCTGATTATTGCCTTGACCTGGCATGTCCTGACCCAACAGCGCCTCCCGGATGCGATTTCAGTCAGGCTCCAACTGTTTGGATACAGATAGGTACAGACGATGTTCCTCCGACAGCTTTAATTACATCAATTGTATCTCATGGACTTTGGGAACCATTATGGTCCGTATATTACAGTGCAACAGACGATTGTAGTGATTTGACACCTTTGAACAACTTTGATAATACTACAAGTTGTTTTGATGGAAATACGACTACTGCCATTCAAAGTGATATTCAGACGTATTGGATCGCTGTTACAGCAAATCCTGATGGCCCACCGATAGATGATCCGGGTTTCACATTATGTGCATATACACGTATTACAGTATTGACCTGTATCGGACCTGACGGGGGTTGTGAAGAAAATGACCCTTCATTACAGTGGGAAGCAACCTGGAGGGAAAATGGTGGTGACCTGAATGGTCCATTCTGTCCCGGAGAAGAAGTAACTTTCCATTTGTCATTTTTCTATGATGCAGGAGATTCTCAGGTCGACTGGTTCCATGGTATCATACCAGATTTTGGACTAGGTTGGGATCTGCTCAATTTTGATTGGGAAGCATCCATGCCTGTTGGTAATGGTACAGCCCCTACTTTCCATGAAGAAGGATCAGCATGCGAAGCCGTGGTGCACAGAACTTTCCCACACTTGTGTACTTATCGGGATGAATTTGGTATCCTACGGATGAGACATATTGAATGCGATGACGACTTTACGGACTGTATTGAAACAGGATTATTAGCTAATCAGGGTGTATTACCTAACGGTTATTTCTGGCTGAGTAATGGTGGTTCACCCACTTGCGTCAATGGTTCCTGCAGACCCAGGGATAGATGGGGAATCGGTTCCAAAACAGCCCAGGTTGAATGGGACTATACCATTCGCGTCAGAGAATTTGATAGTGAACAACATTGTGAAGAAAACAAAGACCTTCAAATGTCCTTCCTGGCATTCTCAGATGATGGCGCAGGTTGTTGGGAGGACTCAGCACCGTGTCGGTTGGATAAGAAACAGTACAGTCCTCCTTATGAGGTTTCCTGTGCAGTACCACCGGGAGTTTTGGCAGATGAACCAGAGATATGCGATGAGGGTCAATTGAATATAGTGGTACAGACTGATGACGGATCTCCATTGGACATTGAAATCTGGTTTGAACCCAATCCGAATGTGGTTGGCATGAATAACCATTATTTTACAGGAGGTTTTGGCACGATTGATGACGCATTGGACATTGTTACTGATTATTGTGCTCCTGAAGAAGTATGGTATTATGCCAGGGTAATTGATCCTGAAGTGATTTGTGAAGGAAAAGTAGATACGATCATCGTTACAGTATATCCAAGACCAGAAATTGAACAGAATTATATTCCCGGTGAATGTTATCCTAGTTTTGAATTATACAATCTTGAAGATTATATTACATGTGAAGGTTACCCTGGAAATCTGACGATCAGTTGGGTCGGTTCAAACGGAACTTCAGGCAATACTCCATTTATTCAAATTGATGGAAGTTTTGACCCCGGAATTTATACGTACACGGTAACATTGACTGATGAATTGGGTTGCACAAACACGTCCCAAGTCAGTTTCGAAGTATATCCACCGGTTCACTTTGATATAGAGGATCTTACTTTATGTTATGATGACGGAGTAGCAATGGTTTGTCCTGATTTCGATGAGCCCGGCACTCCTCAATATACCTATTTGTGGTCTTTCGAATGTCTGCCGGCAACATCTTCCGATGCCTGCTTCCAGATCGATCCGATACAGATCCTCTCTGATTGCGGAGAAGACAATCCTCTGCAGTGGGACCTTGATCTTTACGTTTTTGACAGCCATTATTGTGAACATGATACGTCCATCACTGTGACGATCAACCCACGTCCCGGTTTTGTCCTGGATCCTCCGAATCCGGCATTCTGTGAAGGAGCAGATGAAGTAGAAGTTTGTTTGTTGTTGGATGATGGAGTGACAATTGAATATGCAGAATACTTATTAGCTATAGGAGGTCCTGTAACTGTTTATGATCCAAATTATTGTCTGACTTTATCAGATGAAGGATTGTATTCAGTGGCAGTTTATGATGCAAATGGTTGCACCTATAGTGTTGAATTCTATTGTGGAGAAAATATCATTGAAGAATTCGATATTTTAGGGGATCCAAATATTTGTTATGGTGGTTCCACGACTTTGACAGTTGGAGGAACTTATGACGCTTACAGTTGGAGTACAGGTGAGACCTCGCAAAGCATTACGGTTGATCCGACAGTCAATACTACCTATTCTGTGAATGTAATAGATGGAAACGGTTGTTTCACAAACAATTCTATTACAGTTGAAGTACTCAGTACATCTCTTCCTGCTTTGCCGGATACAGTAACCTTCTGTATCGGATTCTCTGCTGAGATCAGTGCGGGCGCCGGATACGACGTATACAACTGGCATTTTGGAAGTCCTGCCGGACCTATGGTAGGAACTACGGACACTATAGAAGTTACGGCGGAAGGTTGGTATTTCATCGAAGTATTTAAAGATGGATGTCCGGCGCTGGATTCTGTTTATGCTCAAGCAGACGATGAATTGTCCCCATTTGTTTTTGGAGACTTTGAATTGTGCTGGGATCAACAAACGACCCTGATCAGTGCAACAGGTGGCGCTTTCATTGATTATATCTGGACTCAGACGGACGTCTTACCACAACAAGTTTGGCAAGGACCGACATTGAGTAGCATGAACCTTGGAGAAGGCTCATACGAATTGTGGGTATCTGATGGTAACTGTGCGGGTGATATCACGTTTGATGTAACCCGGGCTGCTCCGGTAGTAGTAGATATTACTCCTGCAGTTGATACAGTTTTTGTATGTTTTAATGGCGTTACAAATTTGTCTGCTACTCCTGGTTTTGCAATATATGCCTGGAATACAGGACAGTTTGGGCAGAATTTAACAAATGTGGGTGACGGTGTTTACACGGTAACTGTTACGGATGCAGATGGATGCAAGGGTACTACTAGAATTGTTGTATTTGAGTATCCTCCGGTATCTCCCAATCTGGGACCAACCAGGAACATCTGTGAAGGTGATCTGGTCACTTTAACTCCCGGACCCAACTTTACAACATACACCTGGTATCAGGACGGTATCTTGGTTCCGGCATGGAACAATCAGGCTTCCATTACAGTCGGTGATGGAGGAATTTATAATGTACAAGTAACAAATGCGATCGGATGTACTGCAAGTTCTACTGTTACAGTCATCAAAACAGATCAACTGACGCCTTTTATCACAGGTAATCAGGCGATTTGTCAGGGAACTGTGTTAACACTTTCAGCAGATCAGGATTATTTCAAATATACCTGGAAAAATGCTGCCGGAGTAACTATTGGAACAGGGAAGACAGTCAATGTAACCATTGCCGGTGTTTATACACTTGAAGTTGAAACATCAACCGGTTGCGCCGGTTCTGCTCAGGTTACAGTGGTGGTAAATATTACGCCGACTGCAGATGTTGATTCAGATGTTAAAACAGTATGCGGTGCAGGAACTACCAACAATGGTAATACGATACTTGACTTTACCCAATATATCAATTCAACTGATCCGGGAGTTTGGTCTGCGAACAATCCATCTTCCGGGGTGGTATTTAATGCCAACTGGTCTGTTGTAAATTTCTCAAATGTGGCTCCAGGTACATATACATTTACTTATACGACCACCAATGCAATAGCGCCTTGTCAGAACACGTCAGATGTTCTGACTGTAAATGTGATATTGTGTAATTGTGATCCATGGTCGATCAATCCGATAGACGATGTTTGTAATGAAGGCAGTCAATTCATTATTGCTAACCTGAATGATTACCTTGAAACTCAAGCCTCTGTGCCAATGATTGGCACATGGAGTATTACATCTGGACCCGCGTTAACACAAGTTACCGGCAGTACATTTAATACTGTAAATGCATTACCGGGTGTATATACGCTGACTTTCACACTGACCAACCAGGGTAACTACTGTGATCCGTCGGCGAACGTAACCATAGAAGTGATGCGTGCTCCACAAATAGGCACAGTAGCTGATCAACCGAATGTTTGTTTTGGTACCGGGGCTGACTATAACCTGGAAACATTGATCTCGGGTGAGGATATGGGTGGCTCATGGACTGAAATTTCTGCTGTACCAAGTACAGGCAATGCTTTTAATGCAGCTACCGGAACTTTTAATTCAGAAGGACAAATTGTTGGAATCTATCGTTTTATGTATACTTTGGTTGCAGACGATCCATGTATCGACAAGAGCATCACTGTTGAGATAACGGTCAATCCTATTCCTAACGCTGATGCAGGTCCTGACGGATTTGCCTGCGCAGGTGGAACAGTAAATATTGGAGGAACTGCTACTTCAACAGGTACTAACTTCTCTTATGAATGGAGAGATCAAACCAATGCAGTAATTTCCACACTAAGAACCCTTCAGGTAACTACCAGTGGAAATTATAAACTTACTGTTACAAATAACACCACAGGTTGTATTCATAAAGATTCTACATTGGTTGTGATCTATCCTTCCTATTCTGGAGTAGTGACAGGAAAAGACTTGCTCCTCGATGGAGAAACCGATGTATTGAGACTCACGCTGATAGGTTTGACACCAGCTGATGTTGGAAATTACATCTGGTACAAAGATGGTGTCTTAATTCCGGGAGCAAATGGAGATACCCTGTTTGTGAATGAGGCGGGAGAGTATTGTGTGGACATAGTTCCTGCAGGAAATGATGCATCAGCATGCGTGGTCAATGTTTGTAAACTCATTCAGACTGAACTTACCAAAGAAGTGTTTATTCCAAACATTTTCTCTCCGAACAATGATGGTAAAAATGAAATATTTACGGTTGAAGGAGGCAAGAATGTTGATCAAATTACCAATGTATCGATTTATGACAGGTGGGGAGAACTGGTATTCTTATCCGGTTCATTCACATTGGATCGTAAATATGAAGCTGGTTGGAACGGTATTTTCAAAGGACAACAGGCAGTCCAGGGAGTTTATGTTTATGTAGTCGATGTACTGTATAAAGACGGAACCCGTGAAACTGTGAGTGGTGATATCACCCTGATCAGATAATAATCGATCAGAAACGATCACATAATATAGCACAGCAGGTTAACATCTGCTGTGCTTTTTTTTCTCCTTTTATGTGTGTAATAATTGGTCGAAAGTGTTGTAAAAAATGCGTATAAACCTTGTAATTATTCAACATAATAAAGTTTGTTGTTTTCAATTTTAAGTTCTCCATTATATTCAAGGTTTTTTAGCAAATCCAGATATTGATCGGTTTCAAAAAAAGGCAACTCAAATAATAATTTATCCGGTTCAAGGGGTTTATCCTTTAAAATATCCGAGATTCGCTGAACCATGATTTTTTCTTCCCCGGAATTCAATCCCTGAAAGTATTTTTTCCTGCAATAATCACATTGACGACAATTTTTATGGACTTTTTCTCCAAAATACCTCAGAATATAACTTTGCCTGCAGATTTCCAATGAAGCATAATCCTTCATAAATAACATCTTACTGATCTTGTTTTTCCTGAATTTACGATAAGTTTTCACAGCCTGTTTCCACTGTTCAGGCACCAACACCATTTCATAAACCGGGTCATTCGCCTTATATGCTATATAACCATATCCCGACGCTGATTGGAGGATATGGGTTACTGAATCGACATCCATTCCTGTAAATTCAGCCAGTTCCCGTTCATGGATGCGTACAAAATAATTCCAAAGGTTTTCATAAATGCGCAACATAGATTTGAGCACCAGCTGCATTTCAAAGTTTGAGGAATCAGAAGCATTCAGCCATTCATCATTTTTTATCCAAACTTCACTACCCTCTTCGAATTCCCTGCTATGTACAATCACACCAAGTTTTGACAAACTATTCAAACATTTTACTATAAATCTGGGTTTTTTTTGAAGAGTATTTGCCAGTTCATCGATGGAAACATTCAGCATATTAGAACTTAGTTTTCCTTTTTGAGTCAATTTTAACAAAACTTTCCATACGCTGTTAAGCATATCCATGGAAGGAACCTGCTGAAGTATCCGTTCTTCCAGGTCCGCCTGATCTTTTCCGTTATACAAGATGACCGCTTTGGCCATTTGACCATCACGACCAGCTCTTCCAGCCTCCTGAAAATATGATTCCAGGTCATCAGGCAGATCCCAGTGAATAACAAATCTTACATTCGATTTATCTACACCCATACCAAACGCATTGGTACTCACCATAATAGCATCATCTCTTTTCATCCAAAGGTCCTGTACCTGCGATCTGTCATCAGGCGACATTCCTGCATGATAATGCATAGCAGGTATATGATTGTCTCTGAGAAAACCAGCGAGGCTTTCGGTTCTGGCCCTACTCCTGACATAAATGATGCCAACGCCTTTCACATTACCAAGCATATGCAATAAGCTTCTCATTTTATGTTCGGTATAGATATTATACAGTTCGATATTTTTTCTTCGGAATGATTTTCGAAATATCACATACGAATTCATTCCTAAAAATAAAGCAATGTCCTTTAGCACTTTTTTATCTGCAGTTGCTGTAAAAGCATGGAGCACAACGTTAGGGAGTATTTGCCTCAATCTGAATATTTCGAGATAAGCTGGCCTGAAATCATGTCCCCATTGTGAAATACAATGCGCCTCATCAACGACCACCATTTCCGGCGGACAATGTCTGACAAATTCGATAAAATCATGGGATTTCAATCTTTCAGGAGAGACATAGAGTAATTTCACTTTTCCCTGAACACAAGAAACAAAAATTTCTTTGATTAAGTCCAAATGCATTTCATGACTGATGTAGGCTGCCCTCAGGTTTTGCACAACTCTGGATTCTACCTGGTCTTTCATCAAGGCTATCAATGGAGAGATAACAATGGAATATCCATCAAAACACAATGCAGGCAATTGGAAACATATGGATTTTCCACCACCGGTTGGCAATAACCCGATGGTTTCTTTCCTGTTGAGAATAGAGCGGACAATTTCAATTTGCTTGTCCCTGAAGGCATCATATCCCCAATGCGACTTTAATGTTTGGTAAATGATTTTGTCGGTGAACATGGCTATAAATTTTTGGTGAATGATAAAGAAATCCCGGTTCATCCATCCACCTTGCCAAAATTGCTGTTTTATAGGAAGCTAAACAGAATGAACTGGTTTAATTATTTGAACAAAGATAAAAAAAACCTGCATTTTATCGGTAAAAACATGCTTTTGTATAAAAAAATATTTATTTTTTGATTATAAGCGGTTTATATCGGATATTTGCAGCCTTATCAATCGTAAGAATTGATCATTTAATTATTTAAAAAACTAAATATGAAGAAAGTATTGTTTTTTTTCGTTTTGGTCCTGGCTTCAACCGGCTTATTTTCACAACAAAGTGATTTAAGAGCCTGGCAACACCTGGATTACAGAACAGACAGCATGTATGGAGTTGGCTCCAACAGAGCTTATGAAGAGATCCTTAAAAACAAAACAGGCAAACCTGTGGTGGTTGCTATTTTGGATTCCGGAGTTGACTTTGACCATGAAGATCTGAAAGATGTTATGTGGGTCAATCCGGGTGAAATCCCTGGCAACGGAATTGACGATGACAAAAATGGTTATGTTGACGATATTCACGGCTGGAATTTCCTGGGTGGAAAAGACGGCAGGAACGTTGCAGAAGATACTTATGAAGTTACCCGGGTTTACAAATCCCTTGCCTATAAATATGAAACTGCTGATTCTTCAAAATTAAATAAAAAACAACTGAAAGAATACGCTTTGTACAAAAAAGTGAAAGCTGAAGTTATGTCAAAAAAAGAAGCAGCCACTAAAAACTATGAAAGGATCAAAACCCAAAGGGATAACTTGCTGCAGGCATTGGATAAAATGGAAAAGCTTTTTGACGGTAAAGAGATCACTAAAGAAAACCTTGATTCCATTGCATTGGGAGACGACAGCCAATTATCTTTAGGCAAACAAATTCTTGAAGGTATGCTTGCATCCGAGGAGAAAATTGAGAGCTTTGATGCCGTAAAAGAAACCATCAAAACCGGTTACCAAAGAGGTTTTGAATACTATGGCAATCAATCCAAGTATTCCTATAATACAGATTTCGACCCAAGATCCATAGTAGGTGATGATTATAGCAATTCCTATGAAAAAGGATACGGTAATAATACTTATGACGGTCCGGATGCTTCACATGGAACACACGTTGCCGGTATCGTTGCTGCCAAAAGGGATAATGAAATCGGCATGAACGGTATTGCCAATAATGTAAAAATCATGACAGTAAGAGTAGTTCCTGACGGCGATGAAAGAGATAAAGATGTAGCGAACGGAATTATTTATGCAGCTGACAATGGTGCTTCCATCATAAATATGAGTTTTGGAAAACTGTACAGCAGTGATAAAGAAGCTGTGGATAAAGCAGTTAAATATGCTGAGAAAAAAGATGTATTGATCATACACGCAGCAGGTAATGATTCAAAGAATATTGATGAAGTAGATCATTTCCCTGTAAGGAAATTCGCAAAGAAAAAGATGTGTGGTAAAAAGACTGCCGGCAACTGGATGGAAGTTGGCGCACTCAGCTATAAACAAGGAAAAGAGCATCCAGCTGTGTTCAGCAATTATGGTCAAAAAGAAGTAGATGTATTCGCTCCCGGTGTTGCGATATATTCCACTACTCCGGACGACCAATATGCAAGTTTTCAGGGAACGAGTATGGCTGCACCTGTTGTAGCTGGTGTTGCAGCATTGGTAAGATCCTATTATCCTGAACTTTCTGCAAAAGAAGTCAAAAAAATACTTATGGAGTCTTCCATGAAAATAGACGCAAAGGTTGTTCTTCCCGGAAGCGCAGATAACATGGTTGATTTTTCAACATTGAGCAGTACAGGCGGCGTAGTAAATGCATACAATGCTTTAATGATGGCCGGCAAAAAATAAAAAAACAGGTTTTATATAAAAAAGCGGGAAATCCCCGCTTTTTTTTTGCTTCAAAAATTAGCTGAAAAGGATGCAAAATGCTCTACTGCTATTTCAGATTCAATATCAGTGATTGCTCAATAGATTTTTGATGCTCACAAAAAACAGGAAAGGACCCATAGGAAAACGCACCAAACAGTTTGTTTAACTTGTTTTTGCAAAATTTCCGCTATTTGATAGAAATTGTGTGGAAAACCAATGGATTTTTTGATCTAACTCAACTTATTAGTATTAATTTTGCCCACTATTATCTAAAAAAAATAATTTCATGGCTTTAAACTGCGGTATTGTTGGCCTCCCGAATGTGGGTAAATCTACTTTATTCAATGCGCTTACAGCAGCAAAGGCTTTGGCTGCAAATTATCCTTTTGCCACCAAAGAACCTAATGTGGGAATGATCACGGTTCCTGATGAAAGACTGGTCAAACTGACTGAATTGATCAAACCCCGATCAGTGGTTCCCACATCAATGGAAATAGTGGACATTGCCGGCCTGATCAAAGGGGCAAGCAAAGGTGAGGGCCTTGGCAATCAATTCCTGGCAAACATCCGGGAAGTGAATGCAATTATACATGTGATCAGGTGCTTTGAAGATGATAATGTTGTACATGTAGATGCAAACATCAACCCTGTCCGGGACAAGGAGATCATCGATATGGAATTGATGCTCAAGGATTTGGAAACTGTGATAAAATATGTGGACAAATTTGAAAAAGCTGCTAAAAGTGCTAAAAAGGATGACTTACAAAGGTTGGAGTTTGCCCGAAAACTAAGAACACATCTGGAAGCAGGAAAGCCCGTGAGACAATTTGAATTGACAAATGAACAGGATGAAGAAACTCTTGGAAGCATGTACCTGTTGACATCCAAGCCTGTACTTTATGTGTTGAATGTAGATGAAAAAGCTGTGATCAATGGTAATAAATACACTCAGAGTTTTATACAGTCCATTCATGAAGAAGATAGTGAAGTGATCATGATTTGTGCAGGAATAGAGGCTGAATTGATGGATTTTGAAGACCCTGAGGAAAGACAGATGTTCCTGGAAGAAATGGGCTTGAGTGAACCCGGTGTCAACAGAGTTATCCGCGCAAGTTATTCTCTGCTCAAACTGATAACTTTTTTCACAGCCGGAGAGAAAGAAGTACGTGCATGGACTTTGAGAGAAGGATCCAAAGCACCCCAGGCTGCAGGCACGATCCATTCAGACTTCGAGAGAGGTTTTATCCGGGCCGAAGTCATAAAATACGAGGATTACGTGCATTATGGTTCAGAACATGCCATTAAAGAAGCTGGAAAAATGCATGTCGAAGGAAAAGATTATGTAGTGAAAGACGGAGATGTTGTATTTTTCCGCTTTAATGTTTGATCATTCGATTGTACTATTTTTTTACTTTATGAACCCTGCCCGAATACTTTGTCATGTGCCTTCTGGTATACTCTTGTCTGAGTGTTTCTACCTGAATATCAGCCGGATCATAGTCCCGGTCATATTTGCCTGTCCGGGCTCTTTGTCTGTAGGCTTCGTATAAACTCACGGCACAAGCCACTGAAATATTGAGGCTTTGAACCATACCAACCTGAGGAATGATGAAATTGCCATCCAACAGTTCAAATGATTCCTTTGTCAAACCATTATGTTCATTTCCAAATGCCAATACAACAGATTCGGTAAGGTTCAAATCATAAAGCGAAACTGCATGCTCATCCAGCATCGTACCATAAACCAGCCCGTAAGATAACCTGATCGTCTTAAAACACAATGCGGTATCTGTAAAATAATTAATATCAACCCATTTTCTGGCTCCTGCAGCTGTATTCTTACCAATGATCAGCTTCTCGTTTTTTAAAATCAGGTCAGGTTCATTGTTCAATACAAAAATCTCCCGAATCCCAACAGCATCACATGTCCTCAAGACTGCTCCAATATTATGCGCATCGTGAACATTTTCAAGCAGGACACTCAGATCAAATTGTCTTTTATTAGCAACCTGTTGGATTCTTTTGACTCTCTCTTCCCTCATTTTTGCAATATTCGCCCGAATTTACTCAGGGAGCCGGTTCAAATCTGTTATGTATGAACCTTCTGATTTCAATATGCCGGTTTTCAAAATAATCGACCTTGTCAACCTCTTCAAAAAACACCGATTCTTCATCAACTGCAGGCGTCAAATTATAACTCGTCTGGAGATAAGTCAATTGTTCTCCCTGTATAAAATACTGAAACTTCGTGCCATAGTTTTTAAGACTTTCTCCAACCAATTGGATCAAATCGAAACCTTCGATTGCATCATCGGTTGCTATCGCATGATATGTATTGAGGTATTTTTGTCTGAATTCCAAAACGGCCGGATCTTCCTCATCCACATGCTTTTCAATGGCTATATGAATGTTAAGATTCTTGAATAAATTATAATCTACCAACTCAGAATTTACCATTAACGGCATTCCAAAAACATTGACCTTTGTCAAACCTTTTTCAGCATTGAGCTTTCGGAGGCAGGAATAAACAAATTGTTCATCTTTATATGACCAATTAGGAATGATCACAGCAATTTCTTCTGTGGCATTCTGAAATATCTGTCCAAAAGCATTTGCACCATCCACAAATGAAGCCTGGTTAACATAAACTTGCTGGTATGAAGTTTCAGAAGAGGATGATTGAGGATTGGCTTTATGTAAATCCTGCAAATATTTCAATCTGGCCATTTCCTGTTTTTCGGAAAGTCGGCCAACCAAAAAAATCCGATCAGCGCTAAAATGTCCATCTACATACTGAACTATAGCCTCATAATACCTTTTTACATCGGGCAACAACTGTATATAACCTGGATTTTCCTTCGCAATTTTAGTACTGGATTGCCAGGGCGAAATCACCAGAATATCCTGGGATTTCCCAAATTGCTCAATTTCTTTTAGCAATTCCCTGTCAAAAGGTCCAATAATCACATCCAAATCCAAGCCTTTTAATTCGGCTTCAATCGAAGTAAAATCGTTGTCACTCAATTTTGTATTCAATACATGCACTTCGAGTGATACATCCTTTTTACTTAATTCTTCCAAACCCAACTGAAGTCCGCTGTAGAAATTTAAAAACCTGTAACTATAATGGCTTTCCAACTGCATTAAGTCGGGCAGATAATCGGAAAAAGATAAAGGCAATAAAATGGCAATGTGATAAACTTCTTTATACTCTGTATTGAAACGCAGGTCCTTTTCATGCATAACATCCAGAATATCATCAGCTTGATGTACTTTCTCTTCCGGAATTTCAAAAACAATGGTGTCAGCCTCACTATATATCCCGTCAGGAAGTTCTATCGTATCTTCAACAGAATGATAACTTACAGGTTTTTCCTCCGCAATCTCTGCAATGTGGTATCCGGATGATCCTGAAAAAATACCACACGAAGAGAATAAAAACAAGAAAGCAATAGTAATCATCCAGCTACTCCCATTCAATGGTTGAAGGCGGTTTGGTGCTAATATCATATACCACTCGATTTATTCCTTTAATATTATTGATAATCTCACTGGATATTTTACTCAGAAGATCATGAGGAAGCTGACTCCAGTCGGCTGTCATTCCATCATTTGAATTGACACATCTGAGAGCAACTACATATTCATATGTACGCTCATCACCCATGACACCAACAGATCTTGCATTGAGCAAAATCGCCCCGGCCTGCCATACCTTGTGATAATAACCAGATTCCTTTAGATGATCGATAAAAATCTTATCTGCTTCTTTGCATAAATCCACTTTCTTTCTTGTGATCTTACCGAGGATTCTGATCGCCAGTCCAGGACCCGGAAACGGATGCCTGGTCAAAATATCATCCGGTATCTGCAGTTCCCGGCCTACCCTTCTGACTTCATCCTTGAATAAGCTATTCAACGGCTCAACGATCTTCAAATGTAATTTTTTAGGCAACGCTCCGACATTATGATGTGATTTGATCGTTACCGAAGGTCCATGAACAGACACAGATTCTATTACATCCGGATAGATAGTTCCCTGTGCAAGCCACCTGACATCACTGATGGCCTTTGCCTCTTCTTCAAAAACCCGGATAAAGGTTTTACCAATAGCCTTACGCTTCTTTTCAGGATCCTTCACTCCTTCAAGAGCACCTAAAAATCTTTCACTGGCATCCACTCCCTTGACATTCAGTCCAAGACCATGGTATGAATCCAACACTTGTCTGAATTCATCCTTCCTCAACAACCCATTGTCAATAAAGATACAATGCAGATTTTTCCCAATAGCCTTATGTAATAAAAATGCAGCTACCGAAGAATCAACACCTCCCGAAAGTCCCAAAACCACCTGATCATTATTTAACGTTTGCCTCAGCCATTCTACTTTCTCTGCTATAAAATGGCCTGGCGACCAGTTTTTTTCCAGTCCGGCTACTTCAAACAGAAAATTGGACAAAAGTTGAAGTCCTTGCTCGCTGTGACTCACTTCCGGATGAAATTGCAGCGCATAAACAGGTTTTTCATAGGCGCCTGACTTGGCCCTGAATGCTGCAACCGGAATACTTCCCGTTTTAGCAATCGCCTCAAACTGTTCCGGAAGTCTGAAAATGGTATCACCATGTGACATCCAAACAGTTGAACCGTTTTCTATATCCTTAAAAAACTGATCATCGTTTGTGGACATTTCAAGTGAAGCCTTACCGTACTCCCTGCTATTGGATGCTTCCACCACGCCCCCTAAATTATCAGCGATCAATTGAGCGCCATAACAAATTCCCAATACGGGAAATTTGCCCAAAACCCTCGAAAGTTCATATTTGAGTGCAGTTTCCTCCCTCACCGAAAACGGGCTTCCCGAAAGGATAACAGCTGCTATTTCATCCGTATTTTCAGGAAATTTATTAAATGGCAATATTTCGCAATAGACTTCCAGCTCTCTGATCCTCCGGGCGATCAACTGGGTATACTGAGATCCAAAATCAAAAACAATTACTTTTTTCTGCATTCCTAAGTATTGAAATCTGTCTTTTATCAGGGTTTATTAACTGCTTATAAAAATAAGTGAATCAATCAATTATGCTATCCAATCAGCTATAATTCAATCTACCCGGCAAAGATAGTCTATTTTTTTCTTTTTTGGGATTACAAAAAATAAATAGATGATTCCCAAATATTTTCCGAAAAAGATGTAATTTTAAATATTATTAATTAATTCACTTAATTAAATCATTACGGTCAATATTGTTTAATAAATTTGAATAAAGGAACCGATAACTTATCCATTTTACTTAACGCAAAAAATACAAGTTATGAACAAAACATTTGAAGTTACGGGTTATACCACTAAAGAGGAACAGGTAAATGCCTTGTCTCAGAGTATTTTGAAAAACACTTTTGTTTTGGATATATGTCATCCATTTCCAGGGTATAACAGGGATAAACTCGAACACCTGACCACTCCAAGGGGTATACTTTTTGTGACTTCCAAAGAATATGAATGGAATAAAATCCTGAGAACCACCAAGAAAATATCCGGCTTCCTTGAATATGATATCAACGGTACTTATTCAAATGTAATTTTGGGAAATCAATTTTACCACGCTTTACGTGTAAAAGGCATCCCATCCTACGAAGAAATCCCAATTGTTCAACATGCTTATCAGGAGGAAGGCTTCCAGTTTATGAAAAGTAAATCACTGAAAGGAGATATGACCGCAGTGATCAAAGTGAAGAAATTCTATGTGCTGGAGCAAATAGAGGAAGGAATTTACGCTGATAAAATCAATCTGGATATGAATTACATTTTGATTGACAGAGAACTGAACTGGGAATTGTTCAGGAAAATAACGCAAAAAATAAAAAACAATATCAGTAATCGTAATTTTGACGTAGTTTTGGGGGCTTTCTACATGGATATGAGTATGAAAGAAATGATCAGGATCTATAAACCCAATATTTCTGTAGAGTTGCTTCGTGAAATAAAACTCTTATACCAGAAAGAAATTGTGAAATACTTTTTATAATAAATGAACATAATCAATGAGAAAAAATATTGCAGCGGGTAATTGGAAAATGTTTAAAGATGCAGCTTCAGCAAATGAGCTATTTGAAAAACTGATAGCGACTGAAATACCCGAAAATGTTATTACAGTCATAGCACCTCCTTTCATCTACCTGAAAGAATTCGTTCAAAAGGCATCTTCAAAAGACAGATTTTTAATTGCAGCTCAAAATTGCCATCATGCTACTGAGGGAGCTTATACTGGAGAAGTTTCAGCTATGATGCTTAAATCGATAAATATACCTTATGTCATCATTGGTCACTCCGAAAGACGGGAACAACACGCAGAATCCAATGAAATGCTGAAAATGAAAGTGCTCGAAGCGCTTAATTATGGACTTAATCCTATTTTCTGCTGTGGTGAACCGCTTGAAATCAGGAAAAGAGAGGAACACATTTCCTTTGTTACCAAACAAATTACTGAAAGTCTCGGAACACTGAATCATGACCAGATTTCTCAAATTGTCATTGCATATGAACCGATTTGGGCCATTGGTACAGGAGAAACAGCCAGCCCGGAACAGGCTCAGGAAATGCACGAAGCCATAAGAAACCACATCTCAAGCTTGTTCACAGAAGAAATTGCGAATAATATGAGTATTTTGTATGGTGGAAGTGTGAAAGCTTCAAATGCAAATGAAATTTTTTCAAAACCCGATGTGGATGGCGGTTTGGTAGGCGGTGCAGCATTGGATGCAGATTCCTTCATTAAAATTATTAACTCGTTCAGATAACTTTTCAGAATAAAAAAAAGGTAAAAAAATAGCATACCACTTGTTTGGGATATGCTATTTTTTTTTGATTTTTTAAATGGCCCGCATATTTTTACTGAAAATCAATCATAACAAAAATGGATTGATCGAATATTCATCATGCCTCCATCCTGGACATGATCATTTTCTATATCTAAACTATTTACAGAATGCAAAAAAACTGGTAATTATAAACTCTGAATTGAATTGATTAATGTTAACTTTATGATTGGTAAATATTGATCATACACATTTAATTTGATAATAGACAAAAAAAAAAGATCCGGAGGAATTTCCGGCAACATGCTATGATAATTCAAAAAATACATACTATCAGCATGATTGGCGCGGGCAATATAGCTGATCACCTTGCCCGTTGGTTTCAATCCAGAGGTTATGTAATAGAATCAGTTTGGAGTCGTAACTTTTCCAATGCTCAACAATTGGCAGACCGTATCAAGGCAAATGCTGTCAAATATTTGGAAGAACTATCAAAAACCAGTGATCTATACCTGGTTTGTGTAAGTGACGATGCATTGATTGATGTCATCGGGAAATTATCGGAATCAGGGTTAAAAAACAAGCTTTTAGCACACACTTCAGGTTCAACCCCTATAGATATTTTTGGTAAATCCTTTAATAATTTCGGTTGCGTGTATCCGCTACAGACCTTTACAAAAGGTAAACCTTTGAATTCGGAAGATATTCCTATTTTTATTTCAGGAAATAACGATTTTACTATCCAGTTGTTGGGAAATCTTGCCAATGATCTATCTCCAAAGTGTTTTGTGATATCCGATGAACAAAGAATGAATATTCATTTGGCCGCGGTATTTGCCTGCAATTTTACAAACCATTTGTATTGTATTTCCCAAAACTTGCTGACTGAGAGCAAGGTCAGTTTTGTCCTGATGCATCCATTGATCAGGGAAACATTCCAAAAAGCCATTGAAAATAATCCTTGTGAGGTTCAAACCGGTCCGGCTAAAAGAAATGATCGGAGTATCATCAGAAAACATCTTGATTTGCTGGATGAGAAAAGGAATCTGAAAGAAATATATCAGCTTTTGAGTGAATCCATTCTAAAACAAGACGAAATATAGACTTTAGGTTGTTTTATGACTTTTCCATATATTGTTAGGTCACTCATCATGAGCAGGACCTTTCTTTTTGCAACACTCTGCTTCTTTACCCTTATCGATGATTTCATCCAGTTGATAGGCTTCACTACTATTGATTGGATGGGCATTTTTTGTTTGTTCAATTTTTTCCTGGAGCCTTTCTTCAGAAGGACTTAAGAAAGGAATGCCAAGATTCAAACCTCTTAAAACAAAAAGTACACCCATAAAAATGATGAGTGCCGGCAGAAGATTGCTTAACTTTTTTCTAAGCCCGTGACCTATAAAATTCCCCGCCAGAGAAATTGCAAGCAACATCGGAATAGTACCTAAACCAAACATCAGCATAAAAGTCAGAGATGACACCAAACTTCCTGTTGCCAGCGAAATAATGATAGCTGAATATAAAGGACCACAAGGCAAAAAACCATTTAAAAAGCCAATGGTGTATAAACTTCCAAATGATTTTGTAGAAAAAAGCGTTCTCAATGACCGTTTGATATAATTCAAGCCTGGAATGCTTTTTGCAGAAGCACCCATGTCAAAACGAAATAATGACGGGAATAATCCGGTCATGATCATTAATATACCGGTGATGATAGACAACCATTTCTGAAATCCAAGCGTACTGATTCCCTGTCCTATCACACCAAAAGCAGCGCCCAAAATCAGGTAGGTGGTGGTCCTTCCAAGGTTATATAAAACCCCACCAAATAACTTTGCAGATTTAGTTTCTCCATGAAGCGGAAGGGCAATGGCAATTGGTCCGCACATGCCGGCACAATGCAAACTGGTCACCAAACCAAATACCAAACCCGGGACAATAAATTCCATATCTTACCTCTTAATGATCACTTGTAAATATTAAACTCTTTATAGAATGGTTTGGCGTCGCCTTCCCAATCAACTTTTAATGTCCAAACACCACCAACCAGTTTATCCATTTGAAATATTTGTTCACCTTGATCATCCACCTCGAGCTTAACTTCGAAATCAAGCTTTTTGTTGTCTGGCTTGTAAAACCAGGCTTTACCTGTAATCTCATTAAATATTTGCGGAAACTTCAAGCGGAGCACCTGATTTCCTTTATCATAATCCAACATTAGGTCGTTCTCCAGGGATTTGGCATTGTTTACCTTGTCCTTGTGACTCTGATATGTGATATCCTGCTGGTAATAATCATCAACCACCAGAGATCTGTCGACAGAAAAAGATTTTACTACGATGGTAAGAATGGCAATAATAAATAAGCCATAAAACACCGCAATCCCATGTCCCCAATGAAACCTGAATTTACTCATAATAATTTACTTGATTGGACCCAAAAAATTTGATTTCTTACTTTCCAGCTTTTCGTCATTATTGTATACTTCAAACCGCAAAGGAGTACTTTGTCCTTTTAGATCTGTTTTACTGACCTTGACAAAAAATGATCCGGAAACTCTTTGCAGGCTTTTCAAAACCGGTATCTTCCCGCCAATATATTCTATTTCTCCATCCAAACCTACCAATTTTATCTCCAGATTTGAATAATCCTGATTGGCTCGATTGATGAATTTATAATTGTATAGATTGCTGACTTCATTTTCATTCACAGGGATAAAAGTCATACCTGGTGTTCTGAGAATGATGGCATCTACATTGGTTCTGGCTGCAAAAACGATTCCAAATGCCGTCAAAATAACCACCAAAACAGCTATGTAGGCATAACCTCTTTTAGTGATCAACTTATCTTTGCCAGTAATTACACCGTTGAAAGAATCCAGTCTGATCAACCCAAGCGGTTTCTCCATTTTCTTCATAACATCGTTGCAGGCATCAATACAGGCTGTGCAATTTACACACTCCAACTGAGTTCCATTCCTGATATCAATCCCAGTCGGACAAACTTCTACACACTGGTTACAGTCTATACAATCGCCCCATTTATTTACATCAATTCCCCGATTTTGCTTAGCTCTGACCATGTCTTCACTCAGTCTCTCCACTAGTGATGGTGACGGATTTTCGTTGTTTTTGCGGTCTTTCATCGACCCCCTGTTCTCACCCCTCGCAAAATCATATTGCACAATGATAGAATCATCAACCAACAATACACCCTGCATCCTTCCGTATGGGCAAACATTGGTGCAAACCTGCTCTCTGAAGAATGCAAAAACAAAATAAAATATCGCAGATAAAATTGCCATGGCAAGGAAGATCCCGAAATGCTCATTGATCGGACTACTGATCATTTCTATCATCCGCTTACTACCTACAATATAACTCATCAATAAATTGATGATCACTATGGATAAAACCGCAAAAACAAAATGTTTAAGTCCTTTTTTGAATATTTTAGTTATGGTCCAAGGACCATTATTCAATTTGATTTGACTTCTTGCATCACCTTCTATCATGTATTCTATTTTCCTGAATACCATCTCCATAAAAATGGTTTGCGGACAAACCCAACCGCAAAACATTCTTCCGAAAACAAAGGTGAATAATATAATGAAAACCAAAAAAGCCACAGTTGCCAATGCAAAAATATGTGTGTCCTGCGGCGTGAAAACCAACCCGAAAATATAAAATTTCCTGTCAATGATATCAAGCAAGAGTGTTTGATTACCATTCATTTCAGTAAATGGCAATCCAAATAAAACTATCAGCAGTAATATGGCCACGAGGACGCGATAATTGTGTAGTTTACCTTTAGGCTTCTTAGGATATATCCACCTGCGTTTGCCTGCATCATCTACAGTTGAAATCCTGTCCCTAAAACTTTCCTGATTTTTATCATTTTCCATTTTACCAAATTTATTCTCAAATGTAATAAGTCAAGGCAATCCATACAATACAAGCACCTAATTTGTATTCTGTATAATTAACAGCTAAAAAAAACAATTCAAAAATGCAGTTCAAATCTGCCCTCAATTCTTTTAAAACAACCTTCTGTCAATTCTTTCGATCAGGCTTAGGCTTAACCCTTTACGACGCACAACAGATTTAAACTTAATACAACGAACACAATTATTAAAAAAAAACTGCGGATCAAATGCATGATCCGCAGTACAATTTAAGATACAATTTCCACTATTCGGCCGTTTTGGCTTGTTCTGTGGTATCTGCCGCAGTAGTTTCTGCGTTTGCAGCTCCTGCAACATACTTTTCCCCTTCCGGCGCTTTTGCTCCGGGAGGATTGGTTCCAGCCAACTTGACCAGAATATAGCTGGTAACTTCCTGCATTTGCTTTGGACTCAACTGGGATTCCCAGGAGATCATTCCTTTTTCAGGTACTCCGTTTTTGGTAGTTTTGTACAAGTCTTTGATATCACCTCCATGTATCCAGTATTCATCTGTGAGATTCGGTCCTATCAAACCTCCGCCATCTGGTTTATGACAGGTTGCACATTTACCCGGCTCATTGAAAATTACTTCCCCGTTTTTCAAAGATTGTTCGTCTGTCAAAACAGTTACTGTATTTTCATCCACCAATTCACCTTTTTCGGCTCTGTAAGCATCGAGTTTGGCATTGGCAGCTGCTACCTCTTCTTCCCATTCCTTGGAAGAAGACCATTCATTGCCGGAAAAATGATACCTGTATATATAGATTGCCGAAAAGATAATGGTGATATAAAACATCCATACCCACCAGGGTGGAAGCTTATTGTTTAATTCCTGAATCCCATCATAATCATGGTCAAGCAATACATCCTTCTCCTTTTCTATCGGAGTTGCATTGGTTAATATATTTAATAATTTTTTCCACATAGGACTTAAATTTTAAGATTAATAATAGCTATTCAAATGACTCCTCTTTTTCATTGATGGGCATTTCTGCCATATAGTCATCAGCATCTTTATTCCGTCTAAGGGTAATCCATACCACAGCCAGAAACAATATGAAGAATACTACGAAGATTGTTATACCTAACCAATTGATGCCATCGCCTGAATTGAGGATATATTTTATTCTGTCATTCATAGCAACACCTTACTTTTTAATATCTGTTCCAAGTCTTTGCAAATATGCGATCATAGCAATGATCTCCTTGTCTTCCAGTTTATCCTGCTGAATTCCTCCTGCGACCAGTGCATCTGCAATTGTTTTGGCTTGCTTCCTTGCTTCAACTCCTGCCTTGGCAGCAAAATCATCCGGATATGGAGTACCAAGGGTGATCAAGGTATTAATCTTGCTTTCAAGACTATTGTAATTGATATCGTTGTCCTTCAACCATGGATATGGTGGCATAATGGAACCAGGAGAAGTACTTCTGGGATCCAACATGTGATTGTAATGCCATGAATCAGGGTATTTTTTACCAACCCTGTGCAAATCCGGACCAGTCCTCTTGGATCCAAACAAAAATGGTCTGTCATAAATGAACTCACCAGATTTGGAGTAATCTCCATATCTTACAGTTTCAGACCTGAACGGACGTACCATCTGACTGTGACAACCTACACAACCTTCCCGTATATAAATATCTCTTCCGAGCAATTCCAGCGGAGTATATGGCTCAACAGTTGCAATGGTAGGTATATTACTCTTCACCATGATCATTGGAACAATTTCAACAAGACCACCGATGATCAGAGCGACTAAAGTGATTGTATAGAACCAGCCCGTTCTGCTTTCTACCCAGCGATGTCCTTTGTTCACATGATGGATTTTTTCCAAAGCAGGAGCTTCCGCGGGCTCATTGGCTTCCAATTTTCCGCAGGCTGCTGTTTTTATCAGGTTAAAGATCAGGAATATCAAACCTGTGATGTAAAGCAATCCTCCTACTGATCTCATGATGTACATCGGGAACAATTGCGTTACCGTATCCAGAAAGTTACCATAAACCAACGTACCGTCTGCAGCAAATTCTTTCCACATCAACTGTTGGGTAATACCACCCCAATACATGGGAATCGCATACATAATGATCCCGATCGTTCCCAACCAAAAATGCCATTCAGCCAATTTCACTGAAAACAGTTTGGTTTTGTAAATCCGTGGAAAAATATAATAGAACATACCGAAAGTAAGCATACCGTTCCAACCAAGCGCTCCGATATGAACATGACCAATGGTCCAGTCTGTGTAGTGAGAAATCGCATTCACTGATTTAATGGACATCATCGGTCCTTCAAATGTAGACATTCCATAAGCAGTGATGGCTACCACGAAAAACTTGAGAATGGGATCTCTCCTGACTTTGTCCCAAACACCCCGTAAAGTCAGCAAACCATTGAGCATACCGCCCCAGGATGGAGCGATCAACATCACTGAAAATACTGTTCCAAGTGATTGCACCCAGTCAGGCAATGAGGTATACAACAAGTGGTGAGGTCCTGCCCAAATGTAAATGAATATAAGCGCCCAGAAGTGAATAATGGACAATTTGTAGGAATAAACAGGTCTTTGTGCTGCTTTCGGCACAAAATAGTACATCAGACCAAGGTAGGATGTGGTCAGGAAAAATGCCACCGCATTGTGCCCGTACCACCATTGGATCAGTGCAGCCTGAACACCTGTCCACAACGGATAACTCTTAAATCCTGCAAATGGCAATTCCAGATTGTTTACAACGTGCAACATGGTTACTGCTACCCAGGTAGCTATGTAAAACCAAATGGCAACATAAATGTGACTCTCCCTTCTTTTCAGAATGGTCATCAACATGTTGATACCAAAAACAACCCAAACCACAGCTATCGCCAGGTCAATTGGCCATTCCAGTTCAGCATATTCCAGGGAACTGGTATAGCCAAGGGGTAAAGTGATTGCAGCACCCACAATAATGAGTTGCCAACCCCAAAAATGTATTGCGCTAAGCACATTGCTATACATCCTTGTTTTCAGCAACCGCTGCAAAGAATAATACGCACCGGCAAAAATACCATTGCCCACAAAAGCAAAAATCACCGCATTGGTGTGTAAAGGCCTAAGTCTTCCAAAAGTAGTAAATGGAAGACCAAAGTTCAGCTCGGGAATATACAATTGCAACGCAAGCAGTAAACCTACCAGCATTCCAACAGCCCCGAAAAGTATGGAAGCGATCGCGAAATTCCGCACGATTCCATTGTCATAGGAAAATTGTTCAATCTTTGTCATTGATCAAGCGTTTTGTTAATCTTTTTTTCAGATGAAATATTATCTTTTTTTGCGTTATCATCAAATAACATCCTGATAGAAGGCGTGTGTATATCATCAAACTGGCCTGTGCGTATAGCCCAAAATAATGCTGCCAAAAATCCGGCAGCCACCACCAGACTTAAAACGATTAAGACGTATATTATTTGCATACTTTGTATAAAACAGAAATCAAATAGAAAACTATTGTTTTGTTCTTCATTTTTATATTCAATCCAAATTTAGATATTGTATCAGATATGAAAAAATAAAAAATATTTTATTTTGCTGCAAATCCTTAAATATGAGTAATTTGTAATTAGTCTAATTTAAGTTAACCGATGGCTGTTTTTGCCTGAGAACTTCTTTAAAGTTTTTAAACCTCAGACTTTCAATTATTAAACTATAATTTTAATCACTTGATAATACTTCTTTTTTAAAGTTCGAGATTTGAATGGTTTTGATTTATTAATGCGAATCAAGGGTTAAAGTTAATTCTGCAGATAAGCAGGATTTTC